>Ga0116227_10014775_pt1 | contig 11777 bp, 10 predicted proteins | sample S1TSphgellanicum_FD_89693 | JGI IMG/M metagenome (GOLD analysis project Ga0116227, IMG submission 89693) | Host-associated microbial communities from peat moss isolated from Minnesota, USA - S1T2_Fb - Sphagnum magellanicum MG | ecosystem: Host-associated > Plants > Peat moss > Unclassified... | reverse complement strand
TTGCCGCCACAAAGCAGACCAGGGGCCAAAGAAGAAGCTCCATCAGGGAGGACGCGCATGCTCAACCACGCGGACCGCATCATCGCCGCAGCGCGCGACCCTGCCGCGTCCGGCCGCTCCGCCATCTATGCCTCCTGGGCCCGCTCGCTGACCCGCTACGGCCTCGATCCCCAGGACAGAAGCCCGCCGCGCACCCTCACCGGCCGCGAGTTGCGCGAAGCGCGGGAGCGGGTCGAACCCCTGCTCTTCGCCGCCGGCGGCACGCTCGACCGGCTGTTTCAGGCGGTCGGCGACACCGGCTGCTGCGTCCTCTTCACCGACCGGAACGGGGTTCCGGTGGACCGCCGCGGCGCCGGCGCGGACGACGAAACCTTCTTCCGCTGGGGCCTCTGGACCGGCACGGTCTGGAGCGAGGAGAGCGAGGGCACCAACGGCATCGGCACCTGCATCGCCGAGGAACGCGCGCTCACCATCCACCGCGACCAGCATTTTCATGTCCGCAACACCGGCCTGAGCTGCAGCGTCGCCCCGATTTACGACCACCAGGGCAGGCTTGCGGCGGCGCTGGACGTCTCCTCCTGCCGCGCCGACCTCACCGAGGATTTTGTGGGCCTCATCGCCGCGGCGGTCGTGGATGCCGCCCGCCGCATCGAGGCGCGGCATTTCAAATCCGCCTTCCCCCGCGCCCGCATCGTGCTGGCGCCGGACACGGACTGGGGCGCCAGCGCGCTGCTCGCCATCGACGAGGACGACCTGATCATCGGCGCCACCCGCGCCGCACGCCTCGCCTGCGGCATCACCGACGCCGCCATCGCCAGATCCCTGCCGGCCGACAGGATCCTCTGCCCGGCCGACGAGGGCATCGAGAATCTGGATACCGCCGAGCGCGGCGTGCTCGCCCGCGCCCTGGCGCGCGCCGAGGGCAACGTCTCCCAGGCCGCCCGCGCGCTGGGGGTCAGCCGCGCGACGCTGCACCGAAAACTTCGGCGGTTGAATATCAAACCAAACCGGTAGCACCATGCACAAAGGACATCAGGGGTGCCGACATGAATAAGCCTACGCCGCGCGTTCTGATCACCCCGGCCGCGGAAAAGATCGTCGCCAGCCTGCGCGCCACCCATGGCGACCTGCTGTTCCACCAGTCCGGCGGCTGCTGCGACGGCAGCGCGCCCATGTGCTACCCCAGGGGCGAATTCCGCGTCGGCGCGCAGGATGTGCAACTGGGCACCATCGCCGACACACCTTTCTATATGGGCGCTGCGCAGTTCGAATACTGGGCGCACACGCAACTGACCATCGACGTCGTGCCCGGCCGCGGCTCGGGCTTTTCGCTCGAAGCGCCGGAGGGCGTGCGCTTCCTCACCCGCAGCCGCGTGTTCGACGATGCGGAGTGGGCGCAAATCTCGGCCGCCGGTCCCCTCCCGACAGGCGCCGCCTAGCTGAAAGCCCTTGCTGCGGCAGCCTGGCTGTCACTCCCGCTCTTAGCGAACCTGGTCCCGGCCGGGCAGCAGCCGCCCGCGACGGCGGCGCACCGCTGCGCCATCTTCGGCGGCACCGCGGCGCCCATGTGCGACTCCTATCCGGACTGGCGATGGGGCACTTGGCGGCCACCCAAAGGCGTCACTGCCCTGCATGTGCTCGTGCTCGGCGGTGGCGGTGGCGGCAGCGCCAGCATCGACAGCGGGATCGGCGGCACCGGCGGCGGGTCGGGCGCTGTGGTGACGGGGTGGCTGGCGGCCGAGGATGCCCCGGTCATCGTCGGCGTGGCACGCGCCGGCTATGGCGGCCGCGGCCTGGGCTGGCCCGGCTTTCATGGCGGCGGGTCCCGCTTTGGCAGCCTGATTGCGCCCGGCGGTGACGGCGGAATTGCCGGCCGCGGCGGCCCAGGCGGCGGCGGCGGGGGCGGGGGCGCCTACCTGCCGAACGCGCACGGCGGCAACGGCGGCGACGGCGCGCGCCTCGGACAGCCAGGTGCCGACGGCGCCCAAGGCACCGACCCGGACCGGCCGGTACCAGGCACCAACGGCGGCCCCGCACGCCCGCTGCCCGCGCTGGAGTTCCGCGAGGTCCGGGTCACCCCAGGCAGCGGCGGACAGGGCGGAAATTACGGCGCCGGCCGCACCGGCTATGGCGGCGGGGGTGGTGGCGGTGGCGGCGGCATCGTGATCAATGACGCCGGTGGCGGCGCGCAGGGGGGTGCCACAGGCCTGAACCCGCAGGATGCCGGCGGCGGCCGCGGCGGATCCGGCTATGGCGCCGGCGGCGGCGGTGCGGCCAACATCGCCGTCGGCGCCCGCGGCGGCAACGGGGCCCCCGGCGTGGTGTATGTCGAATGGTCCGAGCTGGTGACGGCCACGAAATAATACCGCTGGTATCCGGGCCGGGCGCCTGCTTCAATTCCTCGGTAACCTTTTGGGACCATACTGGCGGTTAGCACGCGGGCCGGGACTGGAATGAGTACGCATGCATCGCCCCTCCACCGTTTCCCAGACGCAGGCGGATTTTTATGCTGGCCTCAGTTGGGCCGACGGTAAGCCGCGTTTCATCGACCCCGCCATCGAGGCCAAATACCGCGCCGAAAAACTGGCGCAGTGCGGCTTCGCCAACCGGCTGGGCGTGTTTCTGCTCATTGTCATCTTCGACCTGTTCTTCTTCACCGAATTCCGCATGTCGCCCGAACTGGTGACGCTCTCGGCCTGGCTGCGCTTTGCCATGCTGATGCCGCTCACGCTGCTGTTCGTGCTGCTCGACTGGCGCGGCCGGCTCGGCGGCTGGCGCAGGCCCGCCGCCATCATGCTCGCCCTCGCGCCCACTTTGATTTCGGCCCTGGAATACAGTATTTGCACCAGCAAAACGGCCCTGCCCAATATCGAAGCGGCGACGCTGCTTCAGCTCGGCGCGCTGGGCCTGCGCCTGACGATGCGCCAGATCATGATTTTCGTCGCCCTGTCCTGCCTGTTCTATATCGTCGGTATCAGCGTCTCGCCCTGCGTATCGAGCATGGTCATGCCCTCGCTCATCCTGACCGACCTGGCGATCGGCGTCGCTGTGCTCGTGTTCACGACGCATGCGGACGTGCGCGAGCGGCGGGTGTTCCTGCTGGTGCAGCAGGCCGAGGAACGGCGCGCGCTGCTGGCGGCGCAAAATGTCTCGCTGGCCCGGCTGCTGCATAAGGATGCGCTGACGGGCCTGGGCAACCGCCGCTGTTTCGATGAAGGCTTGGCCGCGTCCTGGACGCATGCGGAGGTATCGCGCGCGCCGCTGGGGCTGGTGATGTTCGACATCGACCATTTCAAGAAATTCAACGATACGCTCGGCCACCGGGCAGGCGATGAATGTCTGCGCGCCGTCGGCAACGCGGTGGCGACCTGCGTCCGCGAGTCGGGCGACACGCTGGCGCGCTATGGCGGCGAGGAATTCGCCCTGGTGCTGCCGGGGGCGACGCTGGCCTCGGCGTTGACCGCCGCCGAGCGCATCAGGTGCGCGATCCTCGATCTGGCGATTCCGCATCCTGGCGGCACGGAGACCGGTTGCGTCACCGTCAGCCTGGGCGTCGCCTGCGCCATGCCGGGCGTCGGCAGCACCGGGACCATGTCCGTCGCCTCGCCCGAGGCGCTGGTGGAAGCCGCCGACCGCTGCCTCTACGCCGCCAAACACGCCGGCCGAAACCGCACCGCTACAGAGGACGACGCGGCGCTCGACAAGCCTCTAGCCACGCAAGCCGCAGCGTGACCGGGCGTAGGGTGGGCTTCAGCCCACCGCAACCCGTGCGCCGTTGGGCGATGGTGGGCTGAAGCCCACCCTACGAATTTGCCGGCCCGAATTTCCAAAAGTTATTGATTTGGCGTTGGTGTGAACCGGTTTACGCTGCCCGGTAGGAAGCCCAGGCGGGTTCTGTGGTTGCCAGGCGCCAGGCGCTGCGGTCGGCGAAGACGGCGCGCAGCAGGCGGTTGTTCAGCGCGTGACCGCTCCTGTGGCCGATGAAACGGCCGCTGATGGAAACGCCAGCCAGCGCCAGATCGCCCACCGCATCCAGCATCTTGTGCCGCACGAACTCATCCTCGCCGCGCAGCCCCTCCGGATTCACCACCCTTGCGCCATCGACGACCACGGCATTGGCCAGGCTGCCGCCGCGGGCCAGACCCGCCTCACGCAACTGATCAATCTCCGCCAGCAGCGCAAAGGTGCGCGCCTCTGCCAGACGCTGGCGAAAACCCGTCTCGGTCAGCGACAGCGACAGCGCCTGCCGCCCGATCGCCGGCGCCGCGAAATCGATGGACATGGCCAGATCCAGCCCCGCCGCACCAGGCCGCAATTCGGCAAACGCCTCGTCCGACCCGACACGCACCGGATGCAGAATCTCGATCACGTCACGCGGCGCATCCTGTGCCACCCGCCCGGCACAATCGATCAGAAACACGAAAGGCGCGGACGAGCCATCAAGCACCGGCACTTCCGGCCCATCGAGCGCCAGCACCGCATTGTCGATGCCAAGCCCGGCCAGCGCCGCCATCACATGCTCGACCGTGCCGACACGGGCATCGGGGCGGTCGGGAAGGCTGATTTGAGTACAGAGGCGTGTGTCAGACACCAGATCGTAGCGCGCGGGAATATCCAGGCCGAGATCGGTGCGGCGGAAGACGATACCCGTCCCGGCCTCGGCCGGCCGCAGCGTCAGCGAGACCTCGCGGCCGGAATGCAAACCCACACCCACGCAGAAGATGGCAGATTTCAGCGTATGCTGCCGGCGAGGAAGCGTGTCCGGCTTTATACGATCCGTCATACCATCCATTTACAGGTTCCCGGTGCTGCCAGCGCCCTCCAAACCGCGTCATCAAACTTCGGCGATGGCAGCAATCGTGAAGACAGTTTGAACCTAGACGGTGTTCAGCCTGTCCTCCAGTCAAGGATTATTGCTTCATATTACGTTACAAGATGTTGTTTTTGCACAAACTTGTGCGGCGCAACCACGGGTTGTAATCAAGAATGCTGCCGCCGCAGGAACGCCGGCACATCCAGCCCCACCGCTTCCTGCTCCGGCGCCGTCTGCCGCACCTGCGCCGCCGGCTCACGCACCTCCGCCACGGGGCGCGGTTCGACACGCCGCAGATCGCGCAAATCCGGCACGTCCTCCACCGGTGCCGCGGCCCGAGCAGCCCGCCGCTTGCCGGTCATGAGGTTGAACAGGCTCGACCGGGGTGCCGCGACAGGCTCCGGCGCCGGGGCCAGTGCCGGCTGGGTGAACAATGACGAGGGCGCCGACCGCGGCGCCGGCGTGAACACCGGCGGCTCGACGCGCGCCTCGGCCACCGCCTGGACCTCGGGCTCGGCGTAGGCCACGGCCGTTGCCTGGTTACCAACAACGACCGGAGCCGCCATCGGCGCACCCTGCGTGGTCAGCGGCTTGCCGGCACGCACACCGGCCGGTGCCGGAGCACCTGCCCCCACCGCGACGAGCCGCGGACCGGTCACCGGCGCTTCGGCGGCGCGCTCGACCTGCATGTCGATGCCGGTAGCGACCACGGAGACGCGCACGCGGCCGTTCAAGCTCTCGTCCACCGCACTGCCAAAGATGATGTTCGCGTCCTCGGCCACTTCCTCGCGGATGCGGTTCGCCGCCTGGTCCACTTCGAACAAAGTCATGTCGTCGCCGCCGGTGATGTTGATCAGCAGGCCGCGCGCGCCGGCCATGCTGGTATCCTCCAGCAGCGGGTTGCTGATCGCCGCCTCAGCCGCCCGCACCGCGCGGTTCTCACCCTCCGCCTCGCCGGTGCCCATCATCGCCTTGCCCATCTCGGCCATGACCGTGCGAATGTCGGCAAAGTCGAGGTTCACCAGGCCGGGGGCGACCATCAGGTCAGTCACGCCACGCACGCCCATGTACAGAACGTGATCCGCCATCTTGAACGCCTCGCGCCAGCCGGTGCGTTCGTTAGCAAGACGGAACAGGTTCTGATTGGGGATAACGATCAGCGTATCGACGAATTGTTGCAGTTCCGCAATGCCCGCCTCGGCAGCCTTGGCGCGGCGGCTGCCTTCGAACGTGAAAGGTTTCGTCACGACACCGACGGTGAGCACGCCGCGTTCGCGTGCCATACGGGCAATCACCGGCGCGGCGCCGGTGCCGGTGCCACCGCCCATGCCGGCGGTGATGAAGACCATGTGCACGCCATCCAGATGCAGGGCCAGTTCGTCGGCGGCTTCCTCCGCGGCTGCACGGCCGATATCGGGCTTGGCGCCGGCGCCGAGCCCCTGCGTCAGATGCGGCCCAAGCTGGATGCGCCGGTCCGACCGGCTATGCATCAATTGCTGCGCATCGGTATTGGCGACAACGAAGTCCACGCCTTGAAGATTGAGCTGGATCATGTTGTCCACCGCATTGGTGCCGCCCCCACCAACGCCGATGACAGTGATCCGAGGCGTAAAGTCGGTGGTCAGGGAGGGCGGAATGGTAAGGTTAAGCATCGTCATGATCCCGTATTGTGAGGGTTAAGCCTGAGCGCCATGTGTAAAAGTTTTTTGCTTCTTTTTTTCGAAAAAGAAGTGCTTGCTTGCTTTCTTACAGTCTCTCTCGCAGGAACTCGACGAACCGGTGCACCAGCCCCCCGCGATTCGTTTCGGGTTCAATGTCGTGCAGCGACCGCCCTTCGCCCGCCGCCCAGGCCAACATCCCAGTGGCCGCTGCAAAAGCCGGCCCTGACGCTGCTTCCGGAAGGCCGCGTATCGCCGCCGGCCGCCCGAGTCGCACCGGCCGGTTGAGAATTCGCATGGCCAGCTCACGCACGCCCACAAGCTGGCTGGCGCCGCCGGCGAGCACCACGCGGCTGGATGCGGCGCGCCCCAGTCCGGCGCCATCGAGTTTGTCACGTACCATCTCGAACGTCTCCTCGAGTCGCGGCTTGATGATACCAACAACCATACTGCGCGGGATTCGCGCAAACTGATGATCCTCCTCGCCGATCAATTGCACCGGCAGAATTTCCCGCTCATCGTCCGGGCTGCCCTGCGCGTTGCCGTAAAGTGTTTTCAGCCGCTCGGCATTGTCGATGGGGGTGGAGAGCACGCCGGCGATGTCGCGCGTGACATGCTGGCCGCCGACCGGCACTTGCGCGGTGTGCAGCAACTCGCCCTCGCCGAATACGGCGAGTGACGTGGTGCCGCCGCCCATATCGACGAGCGTGGCGCCCAGTTCGCGCTCATCCTCCACCAGGCACGACAGGCCGGAGGCGAAAGGCGCGCACACCACTTCTCTTATTTCGAGATCGCAACGCATCACCGCGGCGCCGAGATTACGCAGCGCCATGGAGAGCGCATCGACCACATGTAGTTTTGCGGAGAGTTGATCGCAATGATGGCCGCGCGGATCGGCCACGCCCAAGGTTTCGTCCACGGAAAAGGATATCGGCAGGGAATGGATGGTTTCGCGCCCATCGGTCATGGAGCGCGCCCGCGCTTCGCTGATGACGCGCCGCACATCGGCCTCGGTGACCTGGCGGCCGCCGACCGGCCATTGCACATTGAACAGCCGGCTTTCCGGCTGGCCGCAGGAGAGGTTGACCGTGACCGTGCGCAGCCGGTAATCGGCCATCTCTTCCGCAAGCGCGACGGCCGCGCGAATCGCCCGCTCCGCTTCTTCAAGATCGGTAATACCGCCGCCGCGCACGCCGCGCGATCGCGAAAATCCGCCGCCCAGCACACGCAGACTCCCATCCGACTCGGTGCGGCCGATCAGGCAGGTCACTTTCGTGCTGCCGATATCGAGCACGCCGAACGGTCCGGCGCGCGGGTTGCGGCCGCGCGGCGCCGGGCCTTCTGGCATACCTGGCGGCAAAATCAGCTGATGGCGCCGTGATAAATCGTTCACGTGGCTCTCCTGCCGGCTGGCTCGGACATGATTTTTTCCGGCGTAATTTTGTCGGGCAGAATTTTGCCCGTCGTCGTGACAGGCGGCGTTGCCGCCGGCACCGCGGGCCGCGCGCGCACAGCGAGCCGGTCCGGCAGCCGCATGTCGATAAACACCAAAGGCCGGTCGAGCAGCGCCTGATCCGTCTGCAATGTGCCAAGCCGCGCCAGGGCCGCTGCCTCATGGCCTTCCGGCAGCATGATGGTGATGCCGTTCTTCAATTGCAGATTCCACCGCCGCTCGCCAACGCGCACCAGGGCCACGACGCGACTCTTTATGGCAGGGGCTGCGGATAATTGATCCAGCATGGCAGCCGCATGCGCCGGCGCGTCCATGCCGACGACCAGAGGCAAATCGGCAAACGCCGACACATCCTCGTTCGACACCACGGCGCCGTCGCGGTCCACCAGCTGGAATTTACCAGCGTTCTGCCAGATGGCGAACGGCCGCCGCTCAGTGAGCGCCACAACGATCGTGCCAGGCAGCCGCCGCTCCACGGCGACATGCTCCACCCAGGCCAGGCTTTCGATGCGCGCCCGCGCCCCTTCGATAGAGAAACCCAGAATCGGATCGCCGACCGACACGCCAAGAGCGGGCCGCAACAGCGGCTCCGGCGTATTCGCGAGGCCTTCAACCTTGATGGCGGACACACGAAGATCGATAGCCTTGCCGACTCGTTCCTGCAACGAGGCGATAGTGCCGCCCTTCTGCGCCGAGTGCGAAATGGCCCCGGCCGCCATCAGCAGCGCAAAACCGGCGGCGAAAAACGCCACCAGCCGCAAATTCCGCCGCTGCCGCCGCAGCCAGAGTTTTGTGCGGCTCGGCCTGGCGATTTCCCCTTTCAGCCGCGGCATGTCGCGTGCTCCACCATCCAGGCGCAGAGCGCGGGAAAGCCGATGCCGCAGAATGCTGCCTGCTCCGGCAACAAGGATGTCGGCGTGAGGCCAGGCTGCGTGTTGACTTCCAGCAGCACGAGCCGGCCGGGTTCGCCGTGGGTATCGTCGTAACGGAAATCCGCGCGCGTGGCACCACGACAGCCGAGTGCGTCATGCGCCGCCACCGCCAGCGCCAGCGCCTGGTCGAAAATTTGCGGATGCACCGCAGCCGGCAGCGTATGAAAGGACCCGCCCTGCGCATATTTGCTGTCGTAGTCGTAAAACTCATGGGCGGCAGAAATTTCCGTCACCGTCAGTGCGCGGTCTTCCATGACGCCGACGGTCAATTCGCGGCCGGGGATGAATTCCTCCACCAGGGCCTGCGGACCAAAACTCCAGGCGCGCGCAATTTCGTGCCGGCGGTTGCCGCCCTGGCGCAAAATATCCACGCCGACCGACGAGCCTTCATTCAGCGGCTTGATCACATAAGGCAACGGCAGCGGATCGTGCTCGGCAAATTCGCCGATATCAATGACGCGGCCGTTTGCCACCGGCAAACCGGCGGCCGCAAACACCGCCCGGCTCGCCGCCTTGTCCATGGCCAGCGCGGACGCGCGCGCGCCCGAATGCGTGTAGGGCAGATCGAGCCAGTCGAGCACGCCCTGAATCACCCCATCCTCGCCAAAACGCCCGTGCAGCGCATTGAAAACCGCATCCGGCCGGTACGCGAGTGCCGCCAGCACCGAACCCAGATCAGCACCAACCTCGACCGGCTGCACCTCATAACCCGCCTCACGCAAAGCCGAAATGACCTGCGTGCCGCTCGACAGGCTGACTTCGCGCTCGGCCGAAATACCGCCGTGCAAAACCGCAACGCGCTTCATGACATCACCGCTGGCCGCGGCGCCGGGATACCGATGCGCTTGATCTCCCACTGCAACGTCACACCGCTGGCAGCGCGCACGCGGCGGCGCACCTCCTCGCCAAGACCTTCAAGATCGGCCGCGGTGGCGCCACCGGTGTTGAGCAGGAAATTACAGTGTTTTTCCGAAACCTGCGCCGCACCACGCAAAGCACCGCGGCAACCGGCGGCATCGATCAATTCCCACGCGCGCGCACCTTCAGGGTTGCGAAACGTCGAGCCGCCGGTGCGTGCCCGCACCGGCTGCGTCGCCTCCCGGCTGGATTTTATCTCCGCCATACGCGCCGCAATGGCGGACGCATCACCCGGTTTCGCGCTGAAACGTGCGCGCACCACCACGCATTCCGGCGGCAAGCCGGAATGGCGATACGCAAAACCGATTTGTCCGGACGGCAGGCGCAGCAACTCGCCTTGCCGCGTCACGATCTCTGCCCAATCCAGGCACGACGCCACATCGCTGCCATAAGCGCCGGCGTTCATCGCCACAGCCCCACCAACCGTGCCAGGAATGCCCGATAAAAATTCGAGCCCGGCCAGGGATGCCGCTGCCGCATGCTCGGCCACCACCGCATCCAGCGCCGCGGCGCCAGCGATTATGCCGTCGCCATCGATCGCGATATCGCCAAAGCCGCGCGCGAGCCTGATGACCACACCATCAATGCCGCCGTCACGCACGATCAGATTCGACGCCGCACCAATCACCGTTACCGGCAAATGCAGCGGCATGTCGCGCAGCAGGGTGCAGAGATCATCAATATCCGCCGGCCGCACCAGAATTTCGGCAGGACCACCAACGCGAAACCAGGTCGCCGGCCCCAGCACCGCATCGCGCTGCACCCGCCCGCGCAATATCGGGAATTGTTCTGCCGGATGCGGCGGACTCTGCAGCGCCATCATGGTTTCGCCACCACACGCTTGCGCGGCGTCTGCAATTCCGCGAGCTGCGCCGGCAGCGCCTGCGCCCAGTTCGTAATCGTGCCCGCGCCCAGGCAAATCACGTAATCGCCAGGCTTGGCAATGGCATGCACCATTTCCGCCAGATGTTCCGGCCCCGCCAGCGGCACCACGCTGCGGTGCCCGCTCGCGCGCAACCCATCCACCAGAGTATCGCGGTCCGCACCCGCAACCGGCGTCTCGCCCGCCGCATAAACATCAGCGACGATGACTGTGCCTGCATCATTCATGCAGGTGCAGAATTCGGTGAACAGCGAGGCAAGGCGAGAATAGCGGTGCGGCTGCACCACAGCCACCACATCGCGCGCCCCCGCCTGGCGCGCCGCCTTCAGCACGGCGGCGATTTCCACCGGATGATGACCGTAATCATCGATGACGGTGATGCCGCCCGCCTCCCCCGTGCGTGTAAAACGCCTTTTGACGCCTTTGAAGGTGAGAAATGCGCTGCGCAGAACCTGGTCGTCCAGCTCCATCTCGACACCGACGGCAATAGCCGCCAGCGCATTCTGCACATTATGCTGCCCCAGCATCGGCAACCGGAACGGCCCCAGGCGCCGGCTGCGCTTGCGATGCCGGTCCGTCACTTCCACATCGAACGTCGCGCCCATCGTGTTGGCAACGATCTTTTCCGCGCGCACATCGGCCTGCGGCGAAAATCCGTAGGTGACGATACGCCGGTCGATGCGCGGGATCATCGCCTGCACGCCGGGATGGTCCATGCACAGCACGGCAAAACCGTAAAACGGGATATTGCCCACGAACTGATCGAAGCCGGCGACCATCGCTTCCGCCGTGCCCCAATGGTCCAGATGTTCCGGATCCATGTTCGTGACCACCGCAATCGTCGCAGGCAGGCGCAGGAAACTTCCGTCGCTCTCGTCCGCCTCCACCACCATCCAGTCGCCGGCGCCCATGCGCGTGTTACTGCCATAGGCTTCAATAATGCCGCCGTTGATGACGGTCGGATCGAGGTGCGCCGCCTCCAGCACAGCGGCAATCAGACTTGTGGTGGTCGTCTTGCCATGCGTGCCGCCGACTGCAATGGCCCAGCGCAGCCGCATCAACTCCGCCAGCATTTCAGCGCGCCGAACCACCGGGATCAGAAGCTGACGCGCGGCCGCCA
>Ga0116227_10014773_pt1 | contig 11777 bp, 7 predicted proteins | sample S1TSphgellanicum_FD_89693 | JGI IMG/M metagenome (GOLD analysis project Ga0116227, IMG submission 89693) | Host-associated microbial communities from peat moss isolated from Minnesota, USA - S1T2_Fb - Sphagnum magellanicum MG | ecosystem: Host-associated > Plants > Peat moss > Unclassified... | reverse complement strand
CTATATTCTCACAGTTTTTAATACACGCACCCTCTATATATACAACATATTTTTTTTTTTTTTTTGTTTTTATATATATAAGAAAATTTTATCTCTCTCTTTTTTTGTATTTTTTATATATATATATATATATATATATATATATATATATATATATATATATAATCTTATTGTAGTTACTATACCAATTGGGTAAATGATAGTAAGCAAAGTGGACTTTCTTTACCTACCTCATAGTAATTCTAGGAAGGATTGTTGCAACAATTTAAGGAAATAATGGTAGGAGGAATGAAAGTAGGATTTGTTTAGAAGTAACCACCATTTATTCCGGTAAAAAGAAGGGGCTATTTTAGTAGGTCAAGAGACATGTGTAATTGGAATCTCCATTTTGAACTAATGTATGGAAGTGTCCTTGTATCCTTTATTGAACCTTACTAGTTGTATTTTGCATTCAACCATCTTTCAACTATTTTGTAGTTCTTAATGTAATAATCAAGTTGGGTAACTTCTTCTTATTGTTTGTTTCCTCAAGTTTCTCAAGTTAACTTTGTTTTTTTGCCTTTTTCTAGTAGTAGAACTAAATTTTGTAGTGTTCACATGAACTAATGTGGAGCTACCCCAACCCTCCGTACCAATTCTTTTCCATGATGGTTGATCCCAATAAGACAATAGTAGAATTAAACATTCTATTAGGTTTCAAAAAAGAGAAATTCTCCAATCATGAATGGTTTGTGGTCCAATTGTTATGAGTGCCATAAGCAATATAATTCACTAGCTTCTTCAATGTGAATTGGTTTTAAATTTGGATTTTGTCTTACAAGTAACAATTTCTAAAAGATCACCACAACAAAACCATTTTTTTTTCATTGGTAGTATTATGCTTAGATTGACTTTAAAATCAAGGTTAATTAGTCATGTGTTTTGAAATGACTATCTATGTCTATTTTGACTAAGATGGAAAGTAGGTGTGTTTGTTATGATTCATTACAACTAGGTATTTATTACCTCAAAAAATGTCATACATGTGGAAGATTCATTACTTATGCGCATTTTGGACTTCAACTATTGTGAGTAAAAATAAATCACTCAAACACATCACCATGATCCTAATTGTGATGCCCCACCATACATGTGACTATAATGCTAATTTTGATGCAATATTATAGGTAGTAGGTATCAAATGTAAGTACTAGATACCTATGTAGGTACCTACCTATGCAAGGTACTTATCAAGTAAATAGGTAGGTATGTATGTAGGTAGGTAGTTATCTACATACTTGGTACCTATGTACCTAGGTACTAATTTACCTAGACCTACATACCTACCTATGTACATACTTGCCTAGCGATATAGGTACTTAAATACCTAGCTACTAGGTACCTATGTAGGTACATACTTATTCAATGTACTTACCAAAAACATAAGTAATTAGGTAGGTAGGTAGGCACCAATGTATGTGTGTACCGACCTACACAAGTAGGTACAATGTACATAGGTAGGCACCTATGTAGGCATGTTAGTAGGTAGGTACTTAGGTACCTACCAAATCAAAATTTAATTACATTATGTAAATAACTAGGTAGGCAAGTACATGTACCTACATACCTACCTATTAGGTATGTATTTAACAAATCAAATTTAAATTTCATAATCATCATCACATCACTACATAATTAAAAATATACATGTGTTTATATTTTTTTCAATGACATTATTTGTCACCATGCAATGCAGTTGAAGAGGTGAGGGTTCAATTTTCACTTTGGATGTTTTATGATCATGACTTAAAATAATCATGGTGATATGGTAAAAGGTTGGGTAGGTAGGTTAGTGGGGTTAGGTAGGTTAAATAGGTATGTAGGTCAAGGTGCAATCACATTAACAAGAGCCAAAGTAGTTGTAACCAATGCTTAGTTTTTCATGTTTTCGTATTAAAAATTATAATAATGTTGCAAGTAATATGTTATGGAAACATATGATATGAATCGGAATGAATTTAATGAAAATAAACTATTCAAAAGCATTCACTAATTAAACATATTAAGGATTCTTAGTTTTTGGAAGACTTTTTTTTAACATGACATATCTTGAGAGAGGTTTTTAAAACATATATTTACATAATAGTATATTACAACTTTGTTTTGGGTCAAATTTGGTTTTTTTGAACTTTCAAACAAAATATAACAAAAATATTTTAAAAATATTTCAAATTAAACAATCATTCAAACAAGCAAGTCTAGCCTTATATATATTCATGTTTGCACCCATTATAGTTTTTATTTTATTATTAGGTAGGTTGAAATTGATTTGATATTTTTCAATGTACAAATAATGTACCTTTTGGTTGTTTTTAATGGAAATGGTTGATTAAGAAAAGGTTCTTGCAAACAACTTAAACAAACTCAAATACAAGATGATAAATCAAGATAGTGGAGACAATCTACAAATTCAACAAGTAGTATCATTAAAACAAAACCATGGTTTTTATGCTAACTTAACATCGTGACTAAGTTAATTATAGAATCAAGGCTATTAGTTTGAAATGATTGATTATGTTTAATTTGACTAACATCAATATTAGGTATGTCTACTTTAATTTTTAAAAACTAGCTACTTAATCAAATCAAAGACCATGTTATACATGTGATGAATACAACACCCACATGGCTCATTGTTCAACTAGATGAATAATTAATGTTACTACATTCAATCATGCAAACATGACACATTGCGACTATAACGTTATTCTTGGACGTGGAGCAATACTAAAATGGAAAAATATTATATAATTATTTTTCACAAACATGTTATTGAACTTGAATTAACTACATTAACTAATGTCATTACATAACTACATAATTACCAAGGATTAGAAGACATTACATCATAATTTTTGGAATACATTTTTGAACTAATTTAATGGTTTTAATGTGATTGAAAAAAGTAAAAAAAAAATTACAACTAAAATTTATAGAAAAAAGGTGGATTTTATTTACATAATCTAAAAAATGAAATTCATTTCATTTTGATATTTAAAAAATAAAATTTAATACAATATTATAGTTGAATTTATGACCCATATCAAAAGATTAATTTAGTGTAATGTTTGGCATGTGGAATTAAACATGTTACCAAAACTTAGTTAAATAAAATTTTGAAATAAATTGGAAGTAATTAAAGTGTTATATTTGAATTTACAACCTAAATAATTTATTTTAGAAAATTATATTAATTTTTTTGAAATAAGTATTTAGAATATTGTATTTTTCTATGTTAAGAAATTAATAAAATGTAATTATGGAATTGAAAAAAAACTAATAAAATTATAGACATGTGTAATCAATTTCATTATGAAACTACCTATTTATGTAATAAGGTCATAATGCAATTAAAAAAAATAAAATAGTATGTTTATATGTTTTGAGATAACATTTTTTGTTAGTAGGTTAGGTGTAGTATTGAAATAAATTAGATAGCATCAAAAAAATTATATTCAAATCTATAACCCAAATGATTACATTACATTTTTTGAATATAACATTTAAAATTATTGTATTTAAAAAATTGAAAAAAATTGAATAGATCAAATAATGAAATAAAAAAGTGTAATCTTTTATTATGAAACTAACAAATTATGTAATATGGTTATAATCCATAAATTTCAAAATACATGTATGTTTATTGTTCATATTTATAGGCTGGAAGGACTGCTACTTGAAGTGAGTGGCACATGACTAGTAACAATGCTAATAATTCCTTCATCCAGAAGCTTGCACAGAGGTCATATGAAATATTTCATTCAATAGGTCTTCACACTACTATCAGTGTTTGATTGTTGCTCCATCCTCACTAAGGCCTCCAAATATGACTCCACGTTGTCCAGACCACACAATAGTTTGATTCGATCCACTGTTGCAGGAGTGTCTAGACGGAAAATGTTTGTGGTCTTGAGTTTACTTTCTTCTTCTACATTGGGTTGTGCACACCATCGGGCATTCTCTTTCCGGGCAGCTTTGATGGCATTTTGAATTGCCATGTGGACTGATCCTGCCAGTAGCAAAGGAGGCTCCCCGACCGCTGCCATGAACCAAAACCTCACATCAACATCAAAAGCACTTGGTCTACAGGAAGAAGAAGCAGCATGAGCTACAGGAGTTATGCATGAAGAACAAACAACCCATTAGTAGTTCAGGAGTGGGTGCAAGGTCACCTTTAGAGGAAAGAACCCGGTGCTGGTGTGCAGTACCATTGTAGAGCTCAACATGAAAGCGTTGTGGAATGGTGTCCACTGTGGGAACTTTGTATGTCCATGTTCCATCTGACACCAGAGTTCCATTCTTCATCTCCACATCCTCTGTCATGAAAAACCCAATGCCTTGTACAAATGCACCTTCAACCTGCACAGTTGCCATGACTCAGAACAGGTATGCTCTTTATGCTGATGGTCCTTGAAAATTTAGCAGCTTCCTTGACATAGTTTTGTAATGCTGTGATCTAAAATTGGCAAGGTACTTCAGAGCAGACAAATTGTATAGAAAGGATGAAGGATGCACCTGGCCAATATCAACTGCTGGGTTCAAACTCTTGCCACAATCATATATGAGATCTGTTGCCAAGATGCTTCTTTCACCCGTAAGCACATTGATTTCCACCTGCCATTTCAACAGAAGTGCATATGGGCTTAATTGTGGTTTGTCATACCACTCAAGAGCCCACTGTGCAGGAAGCCCCCTGCAACAATCCTATTGAAATTACTCAATGAAAGCCTACTCAAAATTCATCTCATTGTCAAGACATTCTGAAAAGGCCTCACCTCCGAAGCTGCAACTCCAAAGAGAAGGTAATGCCTTTCATCTGGTGTCCACTGTGCATATGCTGTCAAGTCTGTAGTGAATGCTGCCTGTTTACATGATTTGCTCCAGACATGGCCATGTAAGTTTCCAGATGTACTTCATAGACATCCCTGAGTTGATGGATCTTCTTCCATGGCAATTGCTTTAAACATGCAAATTGTGTTTCACTGAACTGGAAGGCCCCCGACAATTCCCACTAGAAGTTTCTGTTGTGACTCTCAAGAAAGAAAATGTGCAGCAATTATCATAAGCTTTTGAAAGGATCCTGAGATGATCACATTACATAGACACTAACTCATGCAGACAATTCAGAAATCTCAAGCTTTCATCTTCATCCAGTTCTCAATTGCCACACAACACCATCAAAAATTCAATTTAGCACACGAGGACAATTTTACCCACAATTTCTTCTCATTCCTTATGACACAGGTCATCCTTGAAAGCCTAGAGTAGTAAGAACTTCATGAGAACTTAATGTACCTGTGCAATGAGCGTCTCCCAAGGAAGTTCACCAGTAATCCCTTCCTTTTCAAGTTTTTCCTTGATGGGTCGTAATCTGGCAACCAACATTTCACTAGCTGCTTGGACAGCAGCACAACTTCCCTCTGATGTGGTGCTATCACTTGTCATACCTGAATTTGCCATGCTGATTGTGTCTGCCTGGACTATCCGTATCTTTGACATGTCAACTCCTCTTCCCTGTTTAAACAAGCATATTTTTTCCAGATTTGTGCATCAATGCCACAAAACTGCAAATTTAATTATCCTACGGCCAAGAGATTGTGTTCAAATGCACTGTTCTGCAATGATTGTAGAATCTGCCTGGAGGGATGTTTTGTGGAAACTACACAAAACAAGAAGCAACAAGAACTCTGAACAACAGACTATGGTAATGCGAGCTGACCTGTGACCACAATTGGCTCAAGGAAAATGCAATCATCTGTCTCACTTTTGTGTAAAGTCCCTGCCCTATTTCAATTCCACCAACTTCTGCCACGATTGAGCCATCAGAATAAATGCTCACTTTTGCTATATTGCTATTTGAAGAAACCATGTATATACATGGCACCATTGCAAGGCCTTGCTTGATCCAAATGTTCTCAGCATTGAATCTCTCAACTTGTTGTTTTCTCTCTTCCCATTTTGCTGATGCCTTGAGCCTGGCCCATAGCTTAGGTAGGGTATATTCTCCAGACTCATCCACGAACTCTGGTTCATTTGTAATTTCTGGCCCATAGAACCTTCCCAGACTTGTTGAAGTGTGAAGGTTTCGTTCTCTTACTTCATCCGCATCCATACCCAACTCAGAGGCCACACGTTCCACAATTGCATCAGCAATAAATGAGCCTTGAGCGTGACCGGGGCCTCGAAATGCAGTGGTTGGAACCTTGTTCGTCTTACATACTCTAAGATCAATATCCATTGCACCCCAGTCATATTTTCTCAAGCTTCGCATCAGAAAAGAAGGAAACACATTAGAAAAATCTGGTTCAAACCCTGCCTCCCAGAATATCTGAGCTTGGAGAGCCAAGATCTTGCCCTCCTTTGTGAACCCAACCTTAAATTTTGTGTGTGTGGGGCTGCGGCCTCCAGTAAGGACCATATCTGTGTTGCGGTCAAGCACCATTCGCACCGGCTGCTTTAGCTTGTATGCCGCCAGAGCACATGACACTGCAAGCTGAAGTCAGGAAAATTGTGCAGTGATTAGAAATCATAGAAACAAGGACCATTGTTCATAAAGACCTCATGATTCCATACACTTGGGGCCCAGCAGTGATGTGCAGATTTGTCCTTCACCCCTCAGAGCAAAACACCCATTTAGTGTTCCTTTTACTTCATTGCCAAAGAATCTTCAATTCCCAAACCTGAACCCTGATTGGAAATAATGGGGACAGTAGATGATCTTACAGGAAGACATCGAGTAACCTTGCCTCCAAAGCCACCCCCAATCCGGCGGGTGATAACACGGATATTGTGCATTGGTAAACCAAGGCAAGCGGCAATGCCTTGCTGCACATAGGAAGGACATTGTGTGGAGCAATACACGAGCATGCAGCCATCCTCATCTGGGATCACTAATGTGGCCTGTGTCTCCATATAGAAGTGCTTCTGTGAGTTTGTGGAAACCTGTATTCAACATTACATCAACAAAAATCTAAGAGCTTCATTTGGCAAGTCAGATTTTAGGGATTATATTTCTAAGAATTGCACTAAGCTTTGAACTCATACCATCTTGAAGAGTCATCTTCTACAAAACAGTTTGAAGTCAGAAAACTTGAACAAAGTATACAGCTGAAACAGGATTGAAAACATATGTACCTCAGCTCCTTCAATTATCAGGTCAGCACCTGCAAACCCGTTGACTGTATCTCCAACAGGGTACATTGAGTTCGATGCAAGCCAGTGCAATTGGTGATAGGAATTTTGATTTATAGCATCCTCAATTGACAGAACTGGGGGACCAACTGTTGTGGTATTATAATCCACTATTACTTTAGCTGCTGCCTTCCAAGCATGCTCTGCTGTATCTGCAACCTGTTCACTTACACGAGTTTTAAACGCTGACAAACTGCAATGCCCTTAGTGGCCAGCTCTTGCCTCTCATTGCCTAATTTACTAGGAGACTGCAACAATGCAACAATCCCACTTTGTAAAGAACTAATTTCCAATCAGCATAGACAATCAATACTTTACTTGCAAGTGTACATACCACAACACCCAAAAGGTGGCCCACATATTCGACTACATCTGTGGCAAAAAGAGGCTCATTATGGAAAATGTTGGCAGCCGAAACATTCTTCCCACCAGGTGGCACATCCTGGGCAGAGACATATGTCACAATGCCAGCAGACTCCAAGGCTGCCTTCAAATCAATGTGTTGTACTTTGGCAAAAGCCTCTTGACTATATACAAATGCACCATGCAGGCAATTCTCAGGTGATGGTATGTCATCCACATATGTAGCCTCTCCTGCCAGAAATGGTTTAAGGTTTAGGGGTTAACCCTGAGCTGCACACTTAACCCACTGATTTCACTTCCTGTGTGCATGACAAGTCTAAAATCCTCAATACAAATGCAAAGTGCAGAATCATGTTTTTCTTTGAGGTGGCTCTGTGCAAAATGTGAAAAGGATTATGAATTTTCATTGACATTCTACAAGTGAAAAACCATCAATAAGTCTAATCTCTGTCTTGGTCAAAATGATTGGAGAGCCGAATACCAGATGCTTGCAGCTCAGCCACCATTTTAGGTACAGGTTGACCAACAGGATAATTATCATCAAGAGGAGTAAAGGTCTGCTTTCCCTTATTCAACAACTGATTCTTATGTTGCCACTTCTTGACACTGTTCTCCTGTTTGATGTTCTGACATCAAAGAAAAGATATCCAACAATTAAGAACATAAATTCGTGAGGCTAGAGAGCTATGGGAAGCAAATAGTCAATATGATTTGAAATGCCAGAAATAAATTAAGTATGACATTTTGGTGCATGAACTGACCTTGGGGATTGTCATAGCTGCAGCTCCAAGAAAAGGTCTGAGAAACTCAAACAAAAAAGCAACAGCAATGCTCACTCTGTACTCAGCCTTGCTTGTTTCAGTGGATGGAACAACATCAATCTTCAGTAACTGGAGAGCCTCCAATACCACACTTGGAGTCACAGCTTTATGTGAAAGAAATTTCTCAACCCCATGGGCTCGAATTGCATGTTTTGTTCCAAAGGCACCAAATGCAAATCTTCCTTCCTCAATAACATTTTGGGTGGGGTTGTTTCCCTCCTCTTCTTTGGGTGTAGACACCCGGGCAAAGAAGGCTGCATTCACATAGGCAAGAGCATTTCCCAAGGGCCTAGGTGATGCTCTGAAGGTCTTGAACATCACTCGGGAGCAACAAGAAGAATTTTCAAGAGTATCATCACCCTTGTTGCTTTTGTGCCGATCTGTCAAAGGTATTCTCACAGACTGCAGAACACAACCACTACCAGGTATCCCTTTTGCAAGAAAATCCTCCAGGCTAGATTCCTCCAACAGAACATGGTTTCCCCTTTTGCCAAGACACTTAACACTAGCTCCTGCTCCAAGAAGGATGGTAGCGATGTCTGATGGGAACTGGAATTGCTGGGCAATTATCAAATTCCCCCCTACACTCCCTCGATTTCGCACATGTCCAGTGGCCACTTTCTTGAGGTGGGAAGCTAAAGCCAATGCTATTGAATCCACCCCTGTCCCCTCCGCTTGTCTAAACCCATTTTCACAATCATGCAAGTGAGACTCATCTTTTGTAGGTTGAAAATTCTCAAGAAGGTCAATAAGCTTTGCAAGGCTGATGGCTGCACCAACTTCAATTGCATAGGCATCTTGATCAATAGACAATAGCTCAGGTACCTGGAGAAACTCAACAGGAATGAGCTCTAATAGATGGATGTGTCATGATTGATGCAAAGTGTTACTGAATCACAAAGTACCTTCCATTCTTTAAAGTGCATCTTAGGTGACAACAGAATATAATATCCACATGATGCTATCACCCTAGCACCCACAGAATGAGAGAGAATTACAAGCAACAAGGATACAAGGCAAGGAAAGAAAACGAAGTAATTGAAAACACAGGATACCATGATCTCTTTGATCGTCTTCTTGCAGGGACATATATGATAAGCATGGGAGTAATTTTACCTGACTGATGTCAATGAAGACCTCTGGGTTTACATGTTTGTAATAGCCAGCACTTGTGTTGCCCACCACAAGCTTCACTTTGCTCTCACCGTCATACTTTGCCATTGCATCAAAGACCTCCTCCATCTTTGTTGCAGTGATCCAGAGCCGTTCTTGAGTATCAGCTCCTCCTGCTCCAATTTCAACATGCTTGAACCTCACTTGCCCTGATTCATCCATTGCTGATGCATTGCCAGTAGCTCCTTTGACCCAAGCTTGATATCGTGCAACATGTCTCTCACTAGCATCTAACTCCTCCAGCAAAAATTGCGGGAAAACAGGGTCTAAACTTAGATCATAAGGCGGAAGAGATCCACCTTTTGATGATTGTGTGAACGCATTGATTCCTAGATCCTCTAAATCAACATTACTTGCAAAGCTCTTGCATGCATCAAGAATGGGTCTATAACCTGTACACCTGCATATATTCCCAGACACCGCTCTCTCAGCATCTACATCTGTCAAGCCAGAAAGCCCTTGCTGCTTTTCATGCCCATTTTCATGGCATGGCTCATGTGTTGTAGCAGGAGCACATTTCCTGAGACAACCATATATTGCCATTGCCATTCCTGGAGTGCAATAGCCACACTGAGAAGCATGGAACCCCGAAAGCCTTTCATGAATTGGATGAAGTCCAGTTCGCTGGTTTCCAAGACCTTCAGTTGTGGTGATTGCACAGCGATCTATGGAGCCAAGGAGTGTAAGACAGGAGTTGATGGTCATCTCTTCCATTCTCTTGCTGTTTCGATTGTATCTTGAAAGGAACACCACACATGCTCCACATCCCCCTGTTCAACACCATGCCACAACAGAACCCCCAAATCCAGGACCCAACAAAATCCATCATTCTCTCTGTGTGTCTGTGTAGCTCTCTGTCCCTCTCTGTGTGCGCTTGTCTACACAAAACTAAATTGCCAATCTATTCACCTGAAGGAAATCCTGCACACCACATCGGCCTGAAACACACATCTGAATTCTGTTTGCAATTTATTCATAAATGACAACATGAAGACGATATGAGGACCCAACCCCATGAACCACTATTGCTCTTCACCCACCTTCTCCACAGCCGCACTTGGTGCCACGAAAAGTAGTCTGAGTCCGAAGGTAAGTGAGGAGAGTCATAGCTGGATCGATGTTAGTGAGCTCAACTCGAGTCCCATTGAGAGCGAAGACGAGGGGCTCAGCAGCTGCTGCTCCACCTGGAAGTTCCAGGCCGGGTGCCATGGCGATGGCAGAGCTATAATTTTTGTAGCTATTGCAATGTATTGTCTACTGCTTCCAAAGAAGTGATACAGTGAGCTGATCACTCTTTGTGCTGCAGATCAGAGCTCAAGCTCCTTCGCCAAGAATGACACACAAAGGAACCCAAGGTTGTTGAAACACAAAATCGTAAAGTTTTTGGAGCTAACCACGGACACACCGAGTGCAGGGTTTTTACGAGAAGACGAATGGATCCCAGAAGATAGGCCCACTTACACTTGTGTGCTGTTGGAGAATGCTGACGAGACACAACCCCCTCCCGTTAACCCGAAAAGTCAAAAAAAAAGAAAAAAAGGGGAGACACAGACAGCGAAAGAGTGACGAGACAAGGGCACACAAAACACGCACAAAAAAAAAGTCCCCCATCGCTGACGACTACCTATATACAGAATAGAATGACATGAAGACAAACACACAGGTGGTCCCCAAAAAAAGGAAGCACGTATAGAGGTGGGCCAAAGCGGGCGAACTCTATATGTCAAAATAGAAACTTCTATTTTGGGGAACCCTCAACAGTTTCATAGTTTTTTTGAGTGATGGGCCAAGCAAATTGGCTCATTGCGAAAAAACAAAATTGAATTTGGAGGCACTTCATCTAATTAATGCAAAGTACAATACGTATATCACCTATATACCTACTTTCCTAGACAAGAATCAGTTGCTGGACAACTACATTTCCTGCAAATGGATTTGCCTCCTTATAGAGAGTTGGGGCTCACGAAATATGCTGCATTTTTAGATGTTAAATAGTAGCATGTTTAATGACATATCAAACTTTTTACTTATCATTTACAAAGAGACACAAATGGTTCATCAACCCTTCGTTGTTGGTGGGAGGAGAAGGCCTATTTGACAATAGTTGTTTTTTTTTTTTTTTTTTTTTGACATATTGTTATATGAATTGAATATTTTTTTTTGTTTGTACCCCATTACTAATAAATTTTT
>Ga0116227_10014772_pt1 | contig 11779 bp, 13 predicted proteins | sample S1TSphgellanicum_FD_89693 | JGI IMG/M metagenome (GOLD analysis project Ga0116227, IMG submission 89693) | Host-associated microbial communities from peat moss isolated from Minnesota, USA - S1T2_Fb - Sphagnum magellanicum MG | ecosystem: Host-associated > Plants > Peat moss > Unclassified... | reverse complement strand
GGCATCGGCAAGCATTTCCGAATAATACCCGCTGCCCGCCCCCCAATCGGCCACCACATCACCCCGATGCAATTTTGCAAAGGCCAGCACGATATCGGGCATGCGCCCGGCATCGAGCGCACGATTGTCGGGCTCGCGCGTCGGATCGGCCACCGCGCTGGCGATCTGCGCCGCCGAGACCGGGGGGCGATCGGTGTGCATCGGCTTTGCCACCAGCGCAGCCGGCGCCGCCACCGTCATGCAAGCGATAGCGATTGAAAGATACCTGGATGGCATGGCGATAGCCCCGTTAACCTAAGCGACGCGCCCGTCGCGCGCCGTAACAGCATCGGCGCGGCGCCCTACGCCCGTCAATCCACAATTGCGCACTTGCCCCGCCAGGAGCCTGCCGCGATAAGACGCGCTCAGGAGAGCGCAATGCACACAGCCCGCCGTTTTGCAGCGGTGATTTTCGATTTCGGCGGGGTCATCACGGCGTCGCCGTTCGAAGCGTTCAACCGGCTGGAACGCGAACGCGCGCTGCCGCACGATTTCATCCGCCATGTCAACGCGACCAACCCCGATACGAATGCATGGGCGCTGTTCGAGCGGGCCGAGATCAATGCAGCCCAATTTGACGCGCTGTTTGCGCAAGAGGCGGCAATGCTGGGCCACACGCTCGATGGCGCGGCGGTGCTGGCGGTGCTGGCGGGCGCGGTGCGGCCGGCAATGGTCATGGCACTCGATCGCCTGGCGGCCGCGGGCTATCGGCTGGCATGCATCACCAACACCGTGCCCACCGGGCACGGCGCGGGCATGGCGCGCAACCCCGACCGCGCCGACAGCATGGAGGCCGTGTTTGCGCGGTTCGAGCACGTGATCGAAAGCTCGAAGGTTGGGTTGCGCAAACCCGATCCGCGTATTTACACGATGATGACGCAGCACCTTGGTCTGGCGCCCGAAGCGTGTGTGTACCTTGATGATCTGGGGATCAATTGCAAACCGGCGGCGGCGCTGGGCATGCATGCGATCAAAGTGACGAGCGGCGAACAGGCGCTGGCTGATTTGTCCGCAGTGCTGGATCTGCCGCTGTGACTTGAACTCACGGGTCGATTTGCAGCAGGGCGGCGCGGCGGAACAGTTCAAGCACCAGCGGGTCGCGCTCGGTTTCGCGGATCGCGGCTTCGAATTGCAACTGGCGCAGCGGACGGGGCGCGATTTCGACCAGCGTGCCCGCCGCAAGCTGCGCGCGGACCATCGTTTCGGGCATGACCGCCGCGCCGCCTCCTGCCAGCACGATGTCGATCAAAGTGCGCACATTGTCGCATGTGGCAATTGCGCGGGTCTGAAAGGGCGCGCCGGCCCGCGTCGCGAGGTGCCCACCTGCAAGGCATTCGTGCGTGACCGCGTTGAGCGGCGAACCGGGTGGCAACGTCCAGACCGGAAGCGCGTCCAGGCCCGCCCCGGTTTCCGCCCCCGCTTTCTGTGCGCGTGCGGTCGCGGCGCTGGCGGCAAAGACCATCGCGACGGTGCCGATCGCCGCAGTGCGCACGCCGGGAATAGCGACCGGCCCGGCCAGGAACGCCAGATCGTTGCGCCCCGCCATCAGGTGCTGAATCATCCGTGCGGTCAGATCGAGCGAAACCTCCAGCGTCACACCGGGCAATTCGCGCTCGATATCGCGGACAAATCCGGGCAGGCACCCAAAGGCGGCGATTTCGCCCGCGCCCACACGCACCACACCACTGATTTCGGCAAAGTTGCTTGCCCGTGTCAGCACGCGCTCAAACCCGGCCCACAGCGGCTCGATATCGCGGACCAGATCGCGCCCGCGCGTGGTCAGCACCATCTGGCGCCCTTCGCGGCGGAACAGCGCGACGCCCAGTTGATCCTCGATCTCGCGCACCCGCGCCGAAATTGCCGGCTGCGTGGTGTTCAGCCGTTCCGCCGCCGCGCGATAGGTGCCAAGCCGGTCGATCCACAGCAGCGTTTCGAAATGATAGATGGCCAGACGTTTCATCAGTGTTATTTATCGGATTGCATAAAAAAGTATCGCTGTTTTCGATGGATCATTCCGCATAGTGTGCGATGCGTTGAACGGAGTGCATGATGGCCAAAAAGCTCTATCCCGATGCCGAAAGCGCGCTTGACGGGTTGCTGCGCGACGGATTGTTGATCGCCTGCGGCGGGTTCGGCCTGTGTGGCGTGCCCGAACGCCTGATCGACGCGGTCGGCGCGTCGGGTGTCAAAGGCCTGACGTTTGCATCGAACAATGCCGGGATCGACAACCAGGGCATCGGCAAGCTGTTGCGCTCGCGGCAAGTGGCCAAGATGATTTCGTCGTACGTGGGCGAAAACAAGGAGTTCGAACGGCAATACCTGTCGGGCGAACTCGAAGTCGAATTCTGCCCGCAAGGCACCTTGGCCGAACGCATGCGCGCCGGCGGCGCGGGCATCCCGGGGTTTTACACCAGGACCGGGGTCGGCACGCTGGTCGCCGAGGGCAAAGAGGTCAAAACATTCGACGGGCAGGATTACATCCTGGAACGCGGGATCGTGGCCGACCTGGCGCTGGTCAAGGCATGGAAAGCCGACGAGACCGGCAATGTCGTGTTTCGCAAGACCGCACGCAATTTCAATGTGCCGGCAGCGACTTGCGGCAAAGTCTGCCTGGTCGAAGTCGAGGAAATCGTGCCCACCGGCAGCCTCGATCCCGATGCGATCCATCTGCCCGGTGTCTATGTCCAGCGGATCATCGTCGGCGCGCCCTATGACAAGAAAATCGAGTTTCGCACAGTGCGTGAACGGGAGGCGGTATAATGAGCTGGACCCGCGACGAAATGGCTGCACGCGCCGCGCGCGAATTGCAGGACGGGTTTTATGTGAACCTGGGCATCGGCATCCCCACACTGGTGGCCAACCACATCCCGGCGGGGATGACGGTGACGCTGCAATCGGAAAACGGGATGCTGGGCATCGGGCCGTTTCCCTATGACGACGAAGTCGATCCCGACCTGATCAATGCGGGTAAGCAGACGATCAGCGAATTGCCGCAGTCGGCCTATTTCGACAGCGCGGCGAGCTTTGCGATGATCCGCGGCGGGCATATCGACCTGACCGTGCTGGGCGCGATGGAAGTCGCCGAAAACGGCGACATCGCCAACTGGATGGTGCCCGGCAAGATGATCAAGGGCATGGGCGGGGCAATGGACCTGGTCGCCGGCGTCAAAAAGATCATCGTGGTGATGGAGCATTGCGCCAAGGACGGCAGCGCCAAATTCATCCCGGCCTGCACGCTGCCGCTGACCGGGCGCAACGTTGTCGACATGATCGTCACCGACATGGCGGTATTTGCGCGGCCCGACCATGGATCGCCGTTCCGCCTGATCGAATGCGCGCCGGGCGTGACTGCGGCCGAAGTCGCGGCCAAGACAACCGCGCACTATCTGGCCTGATCCGCATGGCGGTGATATGCGGCGGATCATGTACACGCTGATCACCGCCAACCGGAACTATTCGAGCTGGTCGTTGCGCCCCTGGGTGTTGATGCGCGCACTGGATATTCCGTTCGCCGACCGCATCGAACCCTTTACGAAACCAGCAAACTGGCAGGAATTCCGGGCCTTTTCACCAACGGGCCAGGTGCCCGCACTGATCGACGGCCCGGTGTCGATGTGGGATTCGCTGGGAATCACGCTGTATCTGGCCGATCGGCATGCCGGGATCTGGCCGCAGGACCCCGCTGCACGCGCGTTTGCGCAGGCCGTGGTTGCCGAAATGCATGGCGGGTTTTCGGCGTTGCGCAATCGCTGCACGATGAATGTCGGCGTGCGCGCGACAATGCCCGTAATTGGCGCCGATCTGGCCCGCGATATTGCGCGGATCGGTGAAATATTTGCCGAAGGGCTCGATCGATTTGGCGGGCCATGGCTGGCGGGCGCGGCGTTTACCGCCGCCGATGCGTTTTATGCCCCCGTCGCGTTTCGGATCCGGACCTATGGCCTGGATGTCGGGCCAAAGGGTGCGTCATGGGTGGCTGCTGCGCTGGCCCACCCGGCCATGCTGGAATGGGAAACCGCCGCCCTGGCCGAAACCTGGCGCGAAGCAGAGCACGAGGCGGATCTGGCGCGATGCGGCGCGGTCACTGCGGATTATCGCACGGCCCAAACTGCCTGACGTTTAGACACCGTGCCGGTGCTCTAAGGCGCTTCGTTCAAATATTGCGACGCGACCAGCCAGCCCTTGAACGGGCGGAGCGATCCCAGGCAGCCGAACGCCAGGATCGGCACCGACACCAGCGCGTGGACCCACCATGGCGGGCTGAATTCGACTTCCAGCCAGACCGCGACGAACACGAGCGGAAACGCGGTGATGCACAGCGCAAAGAACGCCGGGCCATCGTCGGCGTGCGCAAAACTGTAATCCAGCCCGCACACCGGGCATTTCTCGACCAGTTTCAACCAGCCGTCAAACATCGATGCCTTCACGCATTGCGGACATTTTCCATGCCAGCCGCAGTGGAGAATGCGTTTGAGCTTTTCGTCTTTGATCAGGCCCAACGGCATCGCTCCTGTTATATCCGGCCCCTATTAGGCCTCCATCGACCCCAGCGGCAAGCCGTTCGACTTGGCCGGATCAGCGGTGTATGCGCAGGCCACATGCCGGGGGGCTATGGGGGAAGATTTGGCCATGTCTGACGATAACCCGATCGGTGTGATGTCGCGCCTCACGAAAGCGGCGCTGCTGGCGTTTTACCGCCGCCAGGGCTGGCGCGCAGAGGGTGCGCCGCCCGCCGATGGGCGGTATGTGATCATCGCCGCGCCGCACACCTCGAATTGGGATTTCGTCTATTTCCTCGGGCTGGCCGCCGAATTGGAGATCAATCCGCATTTCATGGCCAAGGACAGCCTGTTCCGCTGGCCAATCGGCGGTTTCATGCGCGATATGGGCGGGATCGAGGTCAACCGCGCCGCGCGCGGCGACATGGTCGGCGCAATGGTTGCCGAATTTGCCCGGCGCGACCGTTTTGCCCTGACCATCGCGCCCGAAGGCACGCGCAGCAAAGTGGGATCGTGGCGCAGCGGGTTTTACCACATCGCGATGGGCGCAGGCGTGCCGATGGTCGTGGGTTTCATGGACTATGCCAGGCGCACCGGCGGCCTGGGCCCGGCCATCATGCCGACGGGGGATTACCAGGCCGACATGGTCCGCCTGGCCGAGATCTATCGCGACGTCACACCGCGCCATCCCGGACGCGGCATCGGCGATTGGGGAACGCTGGCGTCTAGAGCAGCGATCCTTAAACCGGACGCCCCGTGACGGAGCCGATTTGAGGTTCGCTGCTTTGGACAACGATCACGGCTCCGGCATGTCCTGGACCGGGGCATCAAGCCGGTATTCCGAGACCACGCGCCCCTCGCCGAGATGTTCGACGATAATCCGTTCGAGCACAGCGGGGCTGCACGAATGGTACCAGACCCCTTCGGGATAGACGACCGCGACCGGGCCGGCGAGGCACACCCGCAAACAGCCGACTTTGCTGCGCAATATCCCAGCATGGCCGCCCAGCCCGACTTCGCCCAGCCGATGTTTGAGAAAGTCCCAGCTTTCGCGGCCGGCTTTGCGCGGCGCACATTTGTCCTTGTCGGGATCGACACACAGGAAAATGTGGCGTTGCGTGGCAAACCCGCCCAGCTTTGCCAGCGCGCGTTCAGCCTTTGCGATGGTATCCGGATCGGCGGCTTTATGCTTGCTCATCGTCTATCGGCCACCAATCGGTTTTGATTTTCAGGTTTTCTTCTGCACGATCCGCGCAATTTCGGCGCCGACCATCTGTTCGACCATCGTCGGCAGATGCTGATCCAGCCAATCCGCCAGCATCGGCCGCAGCATTTCGCGAACCATGCCTTCCAGCGAGGTTTCGCCCGATCGCACGATTTGCGGCCGCGCGCCGGGTTGCGACATCATCGCCAGCGCGGCCAGCGAATCGCGCATCGCCGACGTGGTTTCTTCGCTGAGCAATGGGCCTTCGCCGCCGTCATCGATGCCCGTGTCGTGGTCATCCGGAACAGCCTGCGCATGCGGGGTTGCCGGCGCAGCCCCCAACACTTGCGCAGCGACTTCGCTCAGATCGAGCACATCACTGCCGCGACCCACGCGACCATTGGCGCGCATGTCATCGCGCTTTGCGGAATCGATGCGACTGTCGCGCGCGATCACTTTCTTGATCGACGACAGGATTTCTTCAACCGAGGGTTCACCCGCCTGACGCATGCTAGTCGTGATCCCCTTTCAAATTCCTGCCCAACTCCGAATCAATCGAAGCGCCCCATGCTCCAATACCTATCACGCCGCCTGTCCCTACGGTAGGGGTTGGGCCGGCACCGTCGCATCTTGCGCCGGGGTCGTGTCGGTCGGCGTGGACTGGCGGGTCGGCGCGGGGTCACGGTGCCAGTCGTTGGCATCGCCCGCGTCATGGTCATAATGCACTTGCGGATCATACAGCGCCGCGCCCAGATCGGCATCGAGTGCCAGATCCTTTGACTGCGCGCGGCCCATCGCCGCCAGCAGATTGAAGCCGGCGACATAGGCATTGCGCTTTGCCGTCACCAGATTGACTTGCGCGTTGACCAGTTCGCGCTCGGCATCGAGGATGTTGAGGATCGTGCGGTTGCCCACGGTGTTTTCCGCGCGCACGCCCTGCAGGCTGAGCGCGGCGGCATCGACCGCGGTCTGGTTCAGCGCGATCGAATCGTTGGCCGCCCGCCATGAGGCAAAGTCGGCGCGCACGGTCGCAATCACTTCGCGCTCGACCGAAATCTCGTGATCGTCGGCGGCGCCGGCATTGGCCTGCGCCTGACGGATCTGCGCGCTGGGCAATCCGCCCTGATACAGCGGAATGGTCGCCTGGAGACCGACCTGGGCCGTGCCGGTATGCGGCAGCGTGCCCAGATAGATCGCCTGCGCGGGCAGCGTGTGGAGGTAGTTCGTATAGGCTGTCGATCCGACCGCCGCGATCTTTGGCAGGCGCGACGCATCGGCGGTCTTGATGTCATACCCCGCCGCCTTGGTCGCCAGCCGCGCCGCCGCCAGATCGGGATTGGCGTCGAGCGCGATCTGCACCGCTTCGTCGGGCTGATGCGGCAATCCGGCCAGCGGTGGCGGCGTTTCCAGCGCATCGGGCGCGTGACCGACCACCTGGATATAATGTTCGCGCGCGCCGATCAGGTTGGATTCGGCCGTGCGCAACGTGGCGCGGCCCTGAGCCAGCCGCGAATTCGACTGCGCCACGTCGGTGCGCGTGACATCGCCGATTTCAAAGCGGTCGCTCGTCGCCTTCAGATTGGTTTCGAGGACTTGCACATTCTGGCGGTTGAGCGCGACGATCGCGGCGTTGAGCGTGACATCGAGATAGGCTGCGACGACTTGCGAAAACACGCTCGTTTCGGTGCCGCGCAAGCTGGCCTGGCCCTGGAAAACGCGCGTCTTGGCCGCGTCGACCGCGCTGCGCACCCCGCCCCCCGAATACAGCGGCACGCTGAGCGACGTGTTCGCCTGAAACGTGTCGCGCGGGTAGAAGTCGTACGTGCCATAGGCCAGTTTTTCGATGGTATGCGAATACACGACCGAGCCCTGGAGACTGGGCAACCCTTGCGAGCGCGCGATCGGCACATTTTCATCGGTCGCGCGCTGAGTCGCGCGCGCCGAGGCGAGATCGGGATTGTTGCCGTAGGCCGCAATCAAGGCCTCGCGCAGCGTTTCTGCCTGTGCTGTCGCGGGCGCCATGACGATAGCCGTCCCGATCAGCAGTCTTGTCCACCCCCCCAGGTTCATTGACGTCAGAAGCTCCAGCTTTTCTTGGCGGCGAATTCGGGCAAGGCTGAAAAATCAGCCTCGGCCAATCTGGTGAACAGCAATTCGCCCGCCACGCACCGGCCAATCGCCAGACGCGTAACGCCGCGCTCGATCAGCCCGGTGACCACGCGGCCATGATCGGCAAGCACCGCACCCAGCGTTTCAGGCGCGGCTTCGATCGCACCATCGATCAGGATCAGCGAATAGGGTGCCGCGGCGCCCCAGTTGCCATCGGGCGCGGCGACGGTGACCGATCCGGCCAACTGCGCGACCAGCGCGGCAAGATACGCGCCGGGCTTGCCGATCACGAGCACAGTGTCGGCCATGACCGGCTCGGCCGCGGTCAGCATCTGGCCATGGGTCAGCGCGGGCGCCAGCACCGTGCCGTCGCCCAGCGGCACGGCGCGGTCCATATATGCGACCGAACGCGCCGCTTCGGGCACATAATCTTCGCGCGTCAAAGCGGCAAATGCGGCCAGAATGGTCAGGTCGTTGACCCCGCTGACGCGCAACTGGCTTTCGATCATCGCGCGGCGCGCGGTATCGCTTCCTGCGCGTTCTTCCACCAAGGCCATGAATTCCCTCACTAGCTGATGTTCCGGCGCGACCGCGCCATACGGGGGGTTGTCCCCCGACCCTGGCCAAGGCTCTAGATTATCGTTTTGACCGCGCCAAGTCATTTGCATGTCGTCTGTCGAAGCGTATGGGCATCTGGTTTAATTTAGCGGCGCCAGCCCGATGCCCCGGTTTCGTGGAGCGGCGCCAACCGAAAGGTGAAAAATTATGGCAGACATGGTCACGATCAACGAGGCGGACCTGATCGACAGCGTCGCCGACGCGTTGCAATACATCAGCTATTTCCACCCGATGGATTACATCCGCGCGCTCGGCGATGCATACCAGGCCGAACAGGGCCCCGCTGCCAAGGATGCGATCGCGCAGATCCTGACCAACAGCAAGATGTGTGCGCAGGGCCATCGCCCGATCTGCCAGGACACCGGCATCGTCAATGTCTTCATCAAATGGGGCCAGGATTGCCGGCTGGCCAGCGATCAAAGCCTGCAGGACGTGGTCGATGAAGGCGTGCGCCGCGCCTATCTGAACCCCGATAACAAGCTGCGCGCCTCGGTCCTGGCCGATCCCGCGTTCACCCGCCGCAACACCCGCGACAACACCCCGTGCGTGCTGCATGTCGAAATGGTGCGCGGCAACACGGTGTCCGTCGATGTCGCGGCCAAAGGGGGCGGCAGCGAAAACAAGTCGAAATTCAAAATGATGAACCCCAGCGATTCGATCGTCGACTGGGTCGTGGAGATGTTGCCGCAAATGGGCGCTGGCTGGTGCCCGCCGGGCATGCTGGGCATCGGCATCGGCGGCACCGCCGAACATTGCGTGCTGCTGGCGAAACAGGCGCTGATGGAACCGATCGACATGGCGACGCTGAAATTGCGCGGGCCCCAGACCGATATCGAGCGGTTGCGCATCGAAATCTTTGACAAAGTCAATGCGCTGGGGATTGGCGCGCAAGGGCTGGGCGGGCTGTCCACCATTCTCGACGTGAAAATCATGGATGCGCCGTGTCACGCCGCGGGCAAGCCGGTGGCGATGATCCCCAATTGCGCCGCGACCCGCCACGCGCATTTCGTGCTGGATGGGTCGGGCCCGGCCTATCTCGAACCGCCAAAGCTGGACGAATGGCCCGATGTGCACTGGGTCGCCGATGCGTCGGCCAAACGCGTCGATCTCGACACACTGACGCCTGCAGAGGTGCAAAGCTGGAAACAGGGCGATCGCCTGCTGCTGAACGGCAAAATGCTGACCGGGCGCGATGCCGCGCACAAGCGGATCAAGGACATGCTGGCCAAAGGCGAGCCGCTGCCGGTCGATTTCAAAGGCCGGGTGATCTATTACGTCGGCCCGGTCGACCCTGTGCGCGACGAAGTCGTCGGCCCCGCCGGACCGACCACCGCAACGCGCATGGACGGGTTCATGGACATGATGCTGGGGCAAGGTCTGCTCGCCAGCGTCGGTAAATCCGAACGCGGCGTGGCGGCGACGCAATCGATCGCCAATCACAAATCGGCCTATCTGATGGCGGTGGGCGGCGCCGCCTATCTGGTCAGCCACGCGATCAAGGCGGCCAAAGTCGTCGGGTTTGCCGATCTGGGCATGGAAGCGATCTATGAATTCACCGTCGAGGACATGCCGGTGACCGTCGCGGTCGACAGCGATGGCCAGAATGTGCACCAACTGGCCCCGCTGGTGTGGAAAAAGAAAATCGCGGCAGAGGGCTTGCTGCCCGCATAACCGGTGTTCGACCAACGCCATACCCGCCCCGACCGTTGCACTGGCGCGGTCGGGGCGTTTGGTTTTACAGCCGTGCGATGAACGCTGCGCGCCAGATTGCCCCCGGGGATGTTATCCTGACCCCCCATGTCCCTGCGCGCCAGGTGCTGGGGTCGGCGGTGGCGCTGTGGTCGTGCTATTTCGTGCTGATCACGATGCGCGCGCTGGTGGTCGATCTGGGCGAATTCGGCGATCTGATGTGGCGCCGCGCGCTCGTCACACTGGCAGGGATTGTCGTGACGATGCTTGCCTGGCCGCTGCTGCGGCGGTTTGACGGCCGCCCGACAGCGGTCCGGCTGGCGGCGGCGCTGGTGATCATGTTGCCCGCCGCGCTCGCGCTCGCCGTGGTCAATCAACAGGCCTTCGCCCCGGTCGAGGCGCAATTCGTCGCGCGCCTGACCGATCAGAGCAGTGGCCAAAAACCGCATCCCGGCGTCCACATCCATCACGACGTATCGGGCAACATGCTGGTCGATGTCGACGATGCAGATCCGGATGAAGCAGCCAGCGCAGGCGCCAATGAGGATGTACCCGCGATCACGCTGATCCAGAACCCGGTCGAACACGAAGGGCTGTGGCGGCAACTGACCGATGTCGCGCTGGGACGGTATTTCCTGCTGATCGCATGGGCCGCGCTGTATCTGGCGCTGGGCAATGCCGAAATGGTGCGCGCGGCCGAACGCCGCGAAGGCGAATATCGCCGCGCTGCCAAAGCTGCCGAATTGCGGTCGTTGCGCTATCAGGTCAATCCGCATTTCCTGTTCAACACGCTCAATTCGCTGTCCGCGCTGGTGATGACCCGGCGCGAGGATGCCGCCGAGCGGATGATCCAGACGATGTCGAGTTTCTATCGTCACAGCCTGGCCGCCGATCCCGGCGCCGATGTGCCGCTGGCCGACGAAATCGCGTTGCAGCGGCATTATCTCGAGATCGAGGCGGTGCGCTTTCCCGACCGGTTGAAAACCGCCTTCGAGGTGCCCGACGCGCTGAGCGGGGCGCTGGTCCCGGGGATGATCCTGCAACCGCTGGTCGAAAACTCGATCAAGTACGGAGTCGCCGCCACGACGCGCGCGGTTACCGTGCGGATCGTGGCGCGGGCCGAAGGCGACCAACTGGTGCTGACCGTGTCGGACGACGGCCCGGGCAAGACCGGCACCGAAACGGGCACCGGCATCGGGCTGGAAAATGTGCGCAACCGCCTGGCGGCGCGGTTTGGCCATGACGCGTATGTGGCCAGCGGGACCCAGCCGACGGGTGGATATGCGACCACGCTGACGCTGCCCTTGACCAGGCTTCCGGTATCTACCGGCCCACTCACGAACCACGACAGGAATCTGCGATGACCGAACGAGCGCCCTTGCGCACGCTGATCGTTGACGACGAGCCGCTGGCGATCGAACGGTTGCAGATCCTGGCGGCGCGAATCCCTGCGTTGCATGTCGTCGGCACCGCCAGCGACGGCGCGCAGGCGCTGCGGCTGGCAGAGGCGCTCGCCCCCGATCTGCTGTTGCTCGACATGACCATGCCAGAGGCGGACGGACTGACCGTGGCGCGCAAGCTGGCAGCGAGCGAGCGCTGCCCGGCGGTGATTTTCGTTACG
>Ga0116227_10014771_pt1 | contig 11779 bp, 10 predicted proteins | sample S1TSphgellanicum_FD_89693 | JGI IMG/M metagenome (GOLD analysis project Ga0116227, IMG submission 89693) | Host-associated microbial communities from peat moss isolated from Minnesota, USA - S1T2_Fb - Sphagnum magellanicum MG | ecosystem: Host-associated > Plants > Peat moss > Unclassified... | reverse complement strand
CGGCGTTCAAAAATTGTTGAATAGTATTAGCCCCACCCTGTATTCTTACATCTTTTCCTTTTGCGGATTCTATTGCTTTGCCTAGAGCACTTTCTATGCCATCATTAATAAAATAAAAAGTTGTAGTACCTTCTTGAGCCCAAGGCTCTCGGATTTCATTCGTTAGGACATAAACGTCAGCTTTGTATAAGTCATTTTGCCAACTTGCTTCACCCTCCTCAAACATTCTTTTACCCATGATAAATGCCCCTGTTCTTGCAATGGTTTCCCTGATGTATTTACCATCCACTCCATCTTCTTTACCACCTTCAAACCCGAGATATTCCCAAAATGCTTTTTGATTAAACATCCAAGAATGAATTTGTGCCGAAACACCTCCCATAGGATTTTTAGGACTTCTGTTGTCTCCTGCGAAAAAGCCGTCAATCGATATTCCGCTATCAAATATTATTTTACTCATATTTTATATTTATGATTAGCATTTGCCATCTGAGGTCATACTTAATTTTCTATGAATGATTGCTGTTCAGGTCAATATCTTAGTCTTCAACAGCAGAAAGTGGAATATGGTTAGTGCCAGCCATTAAACCTAACTCTTTCCAATTCGTGCCATTATTGCACGTTCATGTAAAAGTTAGCGATTCATTAATTACTTAACTGATATACATATGGTTATGTGAAAAATCTGGACAATGAACCGAGATTTGGTATTGTCCAGATTTGTGTTCCCGAAGGGATTCGAACCCCCATCATCAGAACCGGAATCTGACATTCTATCCATTGAACTACGGGAACAGGAATATATTTCTGCAAAAGTATAAAACTATTTCAATATATAGCTTAGAATTGGCTTTTTTGAAAATAAAAACGCACTTTTGCAAACTGTTAAATAAAGGTTTAGGCATGTAATTATTTGGTTGTTTTTGGTTATGGAAGAATTGATTGTAGTAGAGATCCTCGAATTGCTTGAAAAAGAGCGTAGTAAGGAATTGAAACAGTACCTAGATCAATTAAATATATCAGATGTAGAGGAGCTCATTGATGAATTGCCTCAATATGCAGCAAGATTTATTGAAACACTTTCTATTAACCGGGCAGTAAATGTTTTCCGGATTCTTGATTTTCCTACGCAGGAACGCATTATTAAAAAACTTTCTGGAAATAAACTGAACCAGATCATTAAAGATTTGCCACCCGATGACCGTACAGCACTATTTAGTGAGCTGAAAGGCGATGTGGTAAAAAAAATGATTACGCTTTTACCCCCTGAAGAACGTAAAGAATCACTTGCATTACTTGGCTACAAAGAGGACAGTGTTGGGCGTTTAATGACTCCTGATTATATTGCGGTAAAACCAGGGTGGAGTGTTGCTCATGTACTTGCACACATTAGACGTTATGGTAAAAATTCAGAAACCATTGATGTTGTATATGTGATTGATAAAGACGGTGTTTTACTGGACGATATTAGAATACGGGAGATTTTATTAGCTGATCCTGAAGCAATAATTGGCGAATTAACGGATAAAAGATATATTGCTTTGCGCGCAAATGACCCTCAGGAAGATGCGATTAATATTTTTAGAATGAACAACCGCGTGGCACTTCCCGTAGTTGATGAGAATAATGTGCTTTTAGGTATTGTTACTGTTGATGATATTTTATGGATCGCCAATGAAGAGTATACCGAAGATATGCACAAAATTGGGGGTACAGAAGCACTTGATGAGCCTTATTTAGATATGCCAATTTTAAAATTGGTAAAAAAGCGTGCCAGCTGGTTGATTGTTCTTTTTTTAGGTGAAATGCTTACGGCAACGGCCATGCAGCATTTTGAAATTGAACTGCAGAAAGCCATTGTACTGTCGCTCTTTATTCCTTTAATTATGAGTAGTGGCGGTAATAGTGGTTCGCAAGCTTCAACATTGATTATACAGGCTATGGCACTAGGCGAAATTACAGTGGCCGAATGGTGGAAAGTAATGCGGCGTGAAATTATTTCGGGACTTTTACTCGGTGTAATTTTGGGAAGTATAGGGCTTTTCAGAATTGTAATCTGGCAAAACCTGCATTTGTATGATTATGGTACGCACTGGTTCTTAATTGCCACAACTATATTTTTTACTTTAATTGGGATTGTGCTTTGGGGCAGTTTAATTGGCTCTATGATGCCTATAATTATGAAAAAACTTAAGCTTGACCCCGCAACTTCATCAGCACCTTTTGTTGCAACTATGGTTGATGTTACGGGGATTGTAATTTATTTTAGTGTTGCCGTACTCATTTTAAAAGGCGTACTGCTGTAGAGCTGATATGCATCAAAAAATTACAACCATATTTACCGATATAGGCGGTGTGCTGCTGAGCAATGGATGGGATAGAAAGGCCAGGGCAGAAGCATCAGCTCTTTTTAATCTGGATTTAACAGAAATAGAAGAAAGGCATCACCTTACTTTTGACACCTATGAGGTTGGTAAAATAACACTTGATGATTATTTATACCGTTTGGTTTTTTATGAAGCCCGCAGTTTTTCTGTTGATGACTTTAAGGCTTTTATGTTTAGCAAATCATTTCCATATCCCGATATGATTGAGCTGATTAGGCGGCTAAAGGTGAAATATGCTTTAAAAATAGCGGTTATTAGTAATGAAGGCAGAGAGCTGAACCAATACCGCATCACAACATTTAAACTGAATGAATTTATAGATTTCTTCATCTCTTCCAGTTTTGTGCACTTTAGAAAACCAGATGCTGATATTTTTAAAATGGCCATAGACATTTCTCAGAGTGACCTGGAAAGCAGTATATATATAGATGACAGGATGCTGTTTGTTGAAATTGCCGAAAGTCTTGGCCTTAAAGGCATTTGCCATGTTGATTTTAAAAATACAGAAGAACAGTTAGCCAAGCTAGGTTTATATATTTAATCCACCAGCCTATATTCATATACAGCTAGCTCATGGATTAGAAATGACAAAGGTTCCCCATCGCGGGGAACCTTTGTCTAACTAACAAAACATATTTTAAATTTGAGGCATATAATTTGTATAAATATTAATCAATAACTTACTTATTATTGCTGTGCAATACAGCATTGCAATTGACCTGTAATTTTGGGTTAAATTAATTAGGTCCTAAGCTTACCTGTAATAAATGATGATTGGAATATATTTAATTTTGTTTTTAGTTATTGCTTTTTTAGCCGTTACTAATTTACCTGTTTTTGGAAAATTGCCTAAAGGCACCAGACTAAGTAAAATCAAGGCTTTACCAAATTATAGGGAAGGCGCCATACACAATGAATCCGTTACGCCCATGCAACCTGAAGGGGTAAGTTTTTATACGATTTTATGGTCTTTTTTGTTTGAAAAACATCCTGATAAATCTCCTAAGCGACCCATAAAACCAGTACAGCCCGATTTTAGTTTTAATGGCGTACAACCAGAAATTATTTGGTTTGGGCATTCATCTTACCTTATTAAAATAGATGGACTGTATGTTCTGGTTGATCCTGTTTTTAGCCGGACCCCTTCGCCTTTTAGTTTTATCGGGAGTAAGGCTTTTGCAGGTACAGATTTTTTAAAAGCTGAAGATTTACCAGACTTGGATGTCGTGCTGATTACACACGACCATTATGATCATTTAGATTATGCAACTATAAAAAAACTTAAGCCTAAAACTAAACTGTTTATGACCTCATTAGGAGTGGGGGCACATTTAGAGCATTGGGGGATAGCTGAGGAAAAGATAAAGGAACTGAGCTGGAACCAGTCATCAACAGCAATTAATGGTTTAACTTTTACGGCTTTACCTGCCCGGCATTTTACAGGGCGAAAGTTTAAGCGCAACCAAACTTTATGGTCATCATTTATACTGGAAACAGCAAGTTGTAAACTTTATTTAGGCGGTGATTCTGGATATGATGTTCATTTTGAAAAAATTGGGGCACAATTCGGACCTTTTGATCTAGTTTTACTGGAGTGTGGACAATACAATGCATACTGGCCTTATATTCATATGTTTCCTGAGCAAACAGTACAGGCAGCTATTGATTTAAAGGCCAAAGTTTTAATGCCTGTACATTGGGGTAAATTTACTTTAGCCATGCATCCCTGGTATGAGCCCATATCAAGGGCTGTAAAGTATGCAGCTTTAAAAGATTTAAAAATAACAACACCTAAACTTGGAGAAAAGGTAATATTAAATACACATTATCCAAGCGTTCATTGGTGGAATGAAATAATTTAAACAATACAGAGGCTAAAGTGTTCCTTTCGTAGTAATTAAATAATTATTGTAATTTGATACCGCTTAAACTTAATAACCTTACTGATGAAAACAGATCTTGTAGAAATTTTTCAAACCATTAGAGCAAGTTTACAGCCTTATGCAACACGCGGTTATGCAGTGCATGAAAATTCTGAAAGTGGCTATGATTTGTGGAGCGAAAAAAATATTACTGAAAATAATGAAAAAATAACGGAAAGGTTTTTTATAGGTGTTTATATTGATGAAGGTCAGGTTTTAGTTAAATTTAATTATGCAGAATTGGCACATAAAATTAGCGCTTTGCATAAATTGGATGAAAGCTTAGTGGGCATGAAAATTGAAAAGCTTAACAAAGCCATGTTACTTGAAATCGAAAATGCTGCCGCGATTGTCCATAAACATTTTAAAGAAAAAGAGTGGATTTAGTATAGTTTAATGAACAGCTTGGTTAAATTTGCAAACGAAGATCATTTCTTTCTAAAATAATTTAACCCTGCTTGAATCCAACACAGCATCATACGTACTGGCATACAGATTTTTATCATTCTTTAAAAAAAGAGTCTGTCTTTTTTACACTAAAAAATGTTGATTCATTTAATTTGGTTGTTGTTAACGAATGCTTAATTATTAATTTGTTAAACCTGAACAATAATTTTGAGCCCCAAAGCTTAATTGATTTTCAGCAGGCTTATCAAAATGAAAATATTAAGCTGGTTCATTTGTGGGAAGACGTGTGGTTAAAAAGGCCAAGTCAGGTTATAAGCCGCATCAAATCTCTTATTCACCTTAATATCCGTATTCATGGGCGCAAAACACGAATTCAAAAAATAGCCAAACCCATAGCTGATGTTTTTTTAAATGAAAACCATTTACAGGGTGCTGTAAGCAGCCGATATAAATTGGGCATGTTTTTAAATGAAGATCTTGTAGCTGTTGCCACTTTCTCTGCACTGCGCAAAATGAAACATACGCATAACTATACTTCAGCCGAATTGATCCGCTTTGCTGTTAAACAGGGATTTACAATAAATGGCGGATTAAGTAAGTTAATTAAAGCTTTTGTAGCAACCGTGCATCCCAATGATATTATGTCTTATGCAGATAGAGATTGGTCGGCAGGGGAGGCCTATTATAAACTGGGCTTTGTTCATGTAGGTGATTTAAAGCCGCAGTTGTTTTTTTTGGATGATGAATTGAACCGTAAATTAAATAAAAACAATTCTACAAATGCAAAAAATAGGCTGTTTAATACCGGAAGCTTAAAGTTTGTTTTAAAGTTTTAATATGGCTGTACCTCGTTTGTTAGTAATTTTGGGTGCAACGGCATCCGGTAAAACCAATTTGGCTGTTCAGCTTGCATCGGTACTGGATGGCGAAATTATTAGTGCAGATAGCCGGCAGGTATTTAAGCACATGGATATTGGCACAGGAAAGGATTTAAATAGCTATCAGGTTAAGGGAAACAAAATTCCTTATCATTTAATTGATATTTTAGAACCCGGAGAGCGGTATCATGTTGATGCTTTTAAAAATGACTTTTATAAAGCTTTTCAAGCTGTTACAGAAAAAAATAAATTGCCTATTCTTTGTGGGGGTACAGGTTTATATATTCAAAATATACTTCAAAATCAAATTTATACGGCTGTGCCCAATAATATGGCTTTAAGAGGCCAGTTAGAAAATCTGGATAAGGATGCGCTTATTTTACAATTGGGTACCTATGCAGAGGAAACAACCAAGCATGTTGATCTGTCATCAAAAAAAAGATTAATCAGGGCCATTGAAGTTAATGAATTTTTAAAATACAATGATTTAGAAGTAATAGAAAGGCCAAAATTTAAGCCCTTGGTAATTGGTTTAAAAAATGAAGTTGAAATAACACGCAAAAACATAATCAGCAGGTTAAATAGCCGGTTAGAAAGTGGAATGATTGCTGAAGTTGAAAGCCTTTTGCGAAACGGTATTAGCCATAATGATTTAATTTTTTATGGTTTGGAGTATAAATTCATTTCAAATTATATTGTAGGGCTAATTACTTATGATGAGCTTAAGCTAAAACTGGGTATTGCCATTTGTCAATTTGCTAAAAGACAGAACACTTATTTTAGAAAAATGGAAAAAGATGGCATTAGGATCATTTGGTTAAACGCACAGTTGCCCGTGTTGCAATTAAGTCAAATGGTCATTGATCAGCTTAAAGATGAGAATTTTAAGTCTGAACTATAGTTGATGATTTAAGAATATTCTTAATTAAAATATCGAAAATAAACACTTTGGCACAGGATTTGTAAATGTGCAGGTATAATTTTAACATTATATTAAATTTATATTAAACTTATCTAAAAAAATGAAAACTATTACTAAAATTCTTGCTACCTCAGCAGCTGTTGTAGCATTGTTCTTTACAACGAGCGCAAATGCACAAAAGTTAGGTGTTGGTGTAAATGTTGGTATTCCAACAAGTGATTCTTATAATTTTGCTGCGGGTGCAGATTTACGCTATCAATTTGATGTTGATAAACAATTATCAATTCCTATAACTGCTGGTTATACGCATTTATTTGCTAAAGATTTTTCAGCAACAGTAGGCAACACTACCGTAACTGTAAATGGAACTGATTTTGGTTACATTCCAGTAAAAGCAGGTGCTAAATACTTTTTTGATGAATCTGGATCAGGTATTTATGGATTAGCTGAGCTTGGTGCTGCATTTGGTACAAGTTCAGGCAGTGGAACTTCATTTGTATATTCACCTGCTATTGGTTATGCTTGGAGCAATGGATTAGATTTGGGTCTTAAATATGAAGGTCTTTCTAAAAGTAGTGCGAATACAGGTTATTTCGGTCTGCGTATAGCTTACGGTTTCAGTCTGTAGTAATTTAATTAATCTTTATAAGAAAGCCACAGTGCATATTGTACTGTGGCTTTCTGCTTTTAATTATGTTATTAACTAATTATCGGTGTATTCAGCTTATCCGATATGCCGGCACCGGCAATTAGTAATTCGCTGGTTATGGCTTTTGTATAAGCTGTAATTTCTGCCTTAAAATCTTTAACCGAAGCTCCTGAGCGAATTTCCTCTAATCTTTTCTCCCATTGTCCGGTGAGTTCCGCCTGGGCAATCTGCTTGTCTTTTACAACTTCATATACGGCCAGGCCTTTTGTGGTTGGAACAAGATTTCTTTTCTCTCTGGTAATGTATGATCGGGTAATCAAGGTTTCTATAATGGCGGCCCTAGTTGCTGGTGTGCCCAAACCGCTGTCTTTCATGGCATAGCGCAGTTCTTCGTCCTCAATTTCTTTTCCCGATGTTTCTAACGCTTTAAGCAATGAGGCCTCGTTATACATAGATTTTGGCTTGGTCTGCTTTTCTAAAAGTGCTTTCTGGGTAATTGGTAACAGCTCACCAACAGCTACTTTAGGCAGTGCCACATTGTCTTCGTCCTTTTTATCATCTTCTGTTTCATTAAAAACAGAACGCCATCCTGCAGAACGGATTACGGTGCCATTGGCTATAAATGTTAAACCTGATTGAATGGTTATTTTAGTGATTTCTTTTAAGCACTCTTGATGAAAAGCTTCAATCATTCGTCCAACTACCATGTCGTAAATGGCCTGTTTATCAGGTGCTAATCCATAAGCATGTTCGCCTGTAGGCAAAATGGCGTGGTGATCGGTCACCTTTTTTGCATTAACGCTTCTTTTGTTCAGGGCTGTAGTTTGCAGGAACTGTGCCTGTTTGCCAAAATCTGGATGATCAATAAATTTATCAATGAGAGATGGAACACCGGCAAATACATCATCTCCAATATACCTGCTTCCTGTACGCGGATAAGAAACCAATTTACTTTCATATAGGTTTTGAAGAATATTTAAGGTTTGATCTGCAGTATAACCTTTCTTTTTATTGGCTTCCTGTTGCAGAGAACTTAAATCATGCAAAAGCGGAGGCGGTTCCTTGCGCGGTTTAGCTTCAACTGCCGTGATGTTTCCTCCATTTGGAAAGCCACCAGCCACATCTTCCACAGTTGCAAAAAGTGCTTCGGCCTCGGCTTTGTCTTTATAGGTTGAGCTAGATACCGCTTTAAAAGATTGTTCTTCTTTAATCAGCTGTATGCTGATTTGATAATAGGTTTGAGGTACGAAGTTCTTGATTTCCAGGTAACGTGCACAAATCATGGCTAAAGTAGGGGTTTGAACTCTCCCAAGAGAGAGTACAGTTCTGTTTCCTGCAGAAATACTTAATGCCTGTGTAGCATTCATACCCACCAGCCAATCTGATTCTGAACGGCAATGTGCAGAATTAAAAAGGGTATCGTAATCCGTTCCCGGCTTTAAATTTCTAAAACCATCTTTAATGGCTTCATCTGTTTGTGAAGAAATCCAAAGTCTTTTAAATGGTTTTTTACATTTTAGATAATAGTAAATGTAGCGGAAAATAAGTTCGCCTTCACGCCCGGCATCTGTGGCAACGATAATTTCTGTAGCTTCATCAAAAAGTTTTTTTATAGTATCCAATTGTTTCCGAACAGCTGGATCTTCTATAAAACCATCTTTGGTTTTTATTTTGCGTACCGCCAATTTAAACTTTTGTGGCAGCATGGGCAAGTGCTGCTTACGCCAGCCAATAAAGCCATAGTCCTGTGGTGGTGCCAGTTGCAGTAAATGTCCAAAAGCCCAGGTAAATGAATATCCTTTTCCTTCAATGTATCCATCTTTTCTGGTGGTTGCGCCAAACACTTTGGCAAGTTCTCGACCAACAGAGGGCTTTTCCGCAATTACAATTTTCATTAAATGGCTTAATTTCTGAACCTCAAATATGCCTAAAATTATTTGTCACTGGTTTAAAATTTTACTCACAATCTGTAATTCCCTGCAACAGAGAAGCAATAATTATCAGGATTGCAGCAGTTAGGAAAGTTTATATTTAATATAGAAATGAAATTTACGATCTCTTCCTTTAACAAGAATGTGTTCAAAAGTTGCTGGCCCTAAACTTGCCAAACCAAAAATAGGTTAATCCATATTTGATGCAAAAACTTCTTCCTGGTGCAGCGCAAAACTTGCAGCCAAATGTTCATTTAAAAACGGTGAGTTGTAGTATTGATCTGAGTTGTTAATGAAGAGTACAGTTCGGTCTGCAATAGTATTGATCACGGTATTGGCCAATTTAGATGCAACGGCCGGACAACCTTGGCTTCGACCTAAGCGCCCCAGCTGGTTAATGGTTTCTTGGCATACATAATCTGCACCATGCACAACAATTGCACGTGCCCTGGCTTTATCATTAAAACCCTGATCCATTCCATCTAACTTAAGGGATTTGCCATGTTTGCCGTAATAGATTTCTCCGGTAAGGTAAAAACCCAAACTGCTTTGATTGCTGTTTGCATCATTAGAAAAATGTGCTGGTTTATCACCGCCACTGTTTTGCCCATGTGCCACCCAAGTATTGAGCAAAAGTTCCTTTTTATCTAAATCAATAATATACAGGCGTTTTTTGCAACTTTCCTGATCAAAATCTGCAATGGTTAAAATAGATCTGGAATGTAGGAGGCCGGAATATTTAAAATTGTAGAAGCCCGTTAATGCTTTCTCAAATACGGTTTCACTTAAACCGGCCGAATCAAGGCGGACAGCATGGTAAAGTTTAGAAATATACTGGCTATATAAATGGTCTTCAGCTATGTTTTTTACAGTTTGTTGTTGTGTTTGTGGAGCCTCTACCGCTTTCCAGGCTGTGCCAATAAGGCTGATGATCAGTAAAATAAGTGCAACAAGGCCTAAGATATTTTTCTTCATTAAGGGGAATGTTTGGTTAATTATTTACTCATACGCACATCTGTTGGAAATGTTGCGCTAAAACTGTTTGTAGTTCTAAATATACAATTGTTTTACAATTAAACGACTAAAAACCCTAATTTATAGCTATAAGGAATGAATTTTACTTATTAATCTGTTAGATCAACAAATAGGTCTTTTAACTGTTATGTATTAAATTTAGGTGATGAAGATACTCTTAACAGGTGCAAACGGGTATATTGGCACACGTTTGCTTCCTCTTTTATTGGAGCAGGGGCATGAAGTGGTTTGTATGGTCCGTGATGAACGCAGGTTTGTTATTCAATCAGATTTAAGAGATAATGTTGCCATTATTAGCGGTGATTTACTTGATCCTGAAAGTCTTATAAATATACCTTTAGAAATTGATGCTGCATATTATCTGGTACATTCTATGTCTTCTAGTGAGGTGGGTTTCCAGGATTTGGAGCGTAAATCCGCACAAAATTTTTCATCTGTTATACGCAAAACAAAGTGTAAACAGCTTATTTATTTAACAGGCATTGCCAATGATGAACATTTATCTAAGCACCTGGGTTCGAGATTGGCGGTTGAGGAAGAACTTAAATCTTCTGGCACAGTGTGTACAATTTTAAGAGCGGCTATTATTATAGGCTCAGGAAGTGCTTCATTTGAAATCATTAGAGATTTAACTGAGAAAATTCCAATTATGGTGGCTCCAAAATGGGTGAATACCAAATGTCAGCCTATAGGAATTAGGGATGTTTTAGCTTACTTAATAGGAGTTTTAAATAATGAAAAAGCCTATAATGATACTTTTGATATCGGTGGGCCAGATATTCTGACGTATAAGGACATGTTGCTCGGTTATGCAAGAGAACGGAATTTAAAAAGGTGGATCATAACTGTGCCTGTATTAACACCACGCTTATCATCTCTCTGGTTAAACATGATTACAGCCGTACCTTATTCTTTGGCCAGAACTTTGGTTGATAGCATGAAAAATGAGGTCGTTTGTAAAGACAGCTACATTCAGAAAGTGGTGCCCAGAAATTGCTTAACGTATGCAGAGGCATTACATTTAGCTTTTGAAAAGATAGACCAAAATTCTATCGTATCAAGTTGGAAAGATGCACTTAACCGGGGGTATTTAGATACGCGTTTTATGGATCAGATTAAAGTGCCACAAAATGGAACATTAGAGTATCAAGTTGAAATGCCTTTCGAGCGTAAGGCAGAGGAAGTATTTGAAAATATTTGGTATATTGGAGGGAACCGTGGTTGGTACTATTTAGATTGGCTTTGGCATTTACGAGGCTTTTTAGATAAAATGTTTGGTGGAGTGGGTACAAGAAGGGGCAGGACAAGCAATACTGATTTACATGCAGGAGACGTGCTTGATTTTTGGAGGGTGCTGCTGGCCGATAAAAAGAACAAAAGACTATTGCTCTATGCAGAGATGAAAGTGCCAGGTGAGGCTTGGCTCGAGCTTAAGTTGATTGAACTGGATGGCAAAGCCTTTCTTTCTCAAACGGCAACTTTTAGACCTAGAGGACTTTGGGGGAGGATATATTGGTATGCTATGTGGCCATTTCATGTAGTGCTGTTTAAAGGGATGGCAAAAGAGATTACCACCTATAAAACTAATAATTAAAGGTTTTTGCTATTTTTGCACATACTATTTAGCTATGTCAAATCAAGATTATT
>Ga0116227_10014770_pt1 | contig 11779 bp, 9 predicted proteins | sample S1TSphgellanicum_FD_89693 | JGI IMG/M metagenome (GOLD analysis project Ga0116227, IMG submission 89693) | Host-associated microbial communities from peat moss isolated from Minnesota, USA - S1T2_Fb - Sphagnum magellanicum MG | ecosystem: Host-associated > Plants > Peat moss > Unclassified... | reverse complement strand
GAACTTATTGTTGCTATGTTTTATGAGTGTTTTGATCACCGCCAAAACTACTTAGACTTCCATAAAAAAAAGTTTCCAATTGTGTAACAAATGTTCCAACAAAATTTTGTGGAGGCTCATCATCTCCAATGCTGAATATGTGACCCTGCAAAAATATTTCTCACATCCAAGTTTAGTTATTTATTTTTTTCCCAACCCCAACCATAAAATTAAAATTGGACTGCACAAATAGGTGGGGAGATTACTGATAGCAAATCACTTGGACCAATTATTATGATTGATCAATCAAAAACATGGAGTATCAATTAGATCATATTTATTACACTCCTCTTTGGCAAAATGTTAAGTTTTGTAATGCCTTTTTATCAACCTCTGCAAAACTCCTAGGCTAAAACCATTTTGCCGAACCAAACCCTAAAGCCCCAAAGGCATTGTTGGCAACAAAGCTTGTAGACAACAAAGCTTCCAAGCAATTAGATTAGAGTGGCAATGAAGGGAGATAGGTGGTTTGCCTTTTGGCACAAATGGTAAGGTTCAAGGGATGTTTTGGACGACTTGTTTCTTTTAAAAAAGAAAATGTTATAGGCTCCTTATTCTATTTCATATTAATTAGTTCAAGGTGCCTCACAAGTTCAATTTATTTATTATTAATTAATTAATTATTATTGCAATGAGTCAATTTGAATGGCCCATTGCAAAAAAAAGCTGAAACTATAGAGGCTTCCCAAAATAGAAGATTCTACGGAAAGATGGAGTGCTTCCCTCTTTGGCCCACCTATACAGGTGAGAAGGGGAAGACTTTGGGCCAAAACATAGGGGATTAAAGCCTTGTGCTATTTGGGAACACCCTTAGGGAACACATTGGTAACCTAGGGAACATATTGGGAACCCATTGGGAACTTGCAAGGAACATGTTGGGAACAAAGGATAGAAGAAAAAAAATCCCCCCATCCCCCCACCCAAAACTTAAAAGAAAAAAAATCAAGGCACTTTGGGTGCATGTTGAGCCTTCCCATTGGGTGCATGAAATTTCAATGTTCCAAAACTATTTGTTACCATTTTTTGCCTAATCTTGTAACCGCATTATAAATTGGGGGTACTTATTTTAATTATTTATTTATTCTTAATTTTATTTATTTCCTTCAATTCATTTCATGCACTTGTTTTTTCCAATCACTTTTGGCTATAAATCACCACCTATTGTCGACCCACCCACCCAACGGAGCTAGAATACCTTAGTACCTTGGCCAGTTTGACACTAATTATATTATTTTCAGAAATGTTGAAATTTTCCAAAAATTATTTCTTCGAAATCAAAAACAAATTTGTGAAAGAAAATAGTGAATAAATTTTTTAAGAATATTTCATTTGTTGAAATGGCCAAGGTACTAGGGCCCTAAACCCTAAACCCTAAACCCTATTAGCTAAACCCTAAACCCTAGAACCCGAAACCCAAGTACCCCATTTGTGGGTCTAGCGGATGATGAAGAATGTTTCCTGTGGATGATACAGTGGAAGGGTGGGTCCTTGCTGCAGGAGATGGGCGATGGCGTAATTGTAGGAGGACCCAGACAGGAAGAGAGAAGAGAAGAGAAGAGAAGAGAAGAGAAGAAAAGAGCAGAGAAGCTTCCGATTCTAGTTCCAGGTTCTTAGAGGAAAACAAAAACAACTCAGGAGGGGCAAGAAGCACAGCAAGAACATTAAGAAGAAGACTACTAGATTGGAGCTTCAAAGAGTGTCTGTTTGTTTATTTGGGTGAGCATATGTGTGAGGAGCAGAAGGGGGAGTTGCAGGATTTTTGTGTTTCAAACAAGTTTCGAGGGTTAGGGTTTAGGGTTAACGAAAGATTGGTCTTTCTTTGCTTTGCATCAATCATCAGGTGATGTTTGTTTTTTATTTTGTTGAGCTCTCTTTTTTCAGTGGCGAATTGGGTTTTTTGAGATATCGATCTCAGGAGTTGCGGATGTTAACAAGTCTCACTGTGCATCGGTAGTGGGTGGGTTGTCTTTCAGGCTCTCTCTGAAGAAGAAGAAGAAAAAAGATGATGAGGTTCAGAAGGTGGTATGTCCTCCTGTTCCTTTTTTTCTGTATACTTGCAAACCTTGGATCCTTGGAAGCACAGTCAAGAACCAGGAAACTTTCTGCTGCTGCTGCTGCAGGGAAGCAGCATGACAGTCCCTTGGGAGGAGGAACAAAAGCTAGTAGTAGGAGGAGCAGCAGCCAACAAAGGACAGCACAAGCTTACGCAACATTGCTGTATGGGGATGAATTTCTGCTTGGGGTTAGGGTTCTGGGGAAGTCCATACGTGACACGGGTGTGGACAAAGATATGGTTGCTTTGGTCTCAGATGGTGTTTCGAAATCGGGAATTGAGCTTCTGGAAGCAGATGGCTGGAGGGTTGAACGCATTGACCTCCTCAAGAATCCAAACTCGAAACGTCCGGCTCGATTTTGGGGAGTCTATACCAAGCTCAGAATCTTCAACATGACTGACTACGAGAAAGTTGTGTACTTGGATGCAGATACTATAGTCCTGCGAAGCATCGAGGATCTTTTTGCTTGTCAAGGGTTTTGTGCAAACTTGAAACATTCAGAGAGACTGAATTCAGGTGTAATGGTTGTTGAGCCATCAGTCTCACTCTTTGAGGACATGGTGTCGAAAATCAAGTCTACATATTCTTACACAGGTGGAGATCAAGGGTTCTTGAATTCATACTATCCAGATTTTCCAAATGCACATCTATTTGAACCTGAGTTGTCCTCTGAGGTTCGGAAATCAAGACCAGCTCCAAAGATGGAGCGACTCAGTACACTCTACAATGCAGATGTGGGGCTTTTTGCATTGGCGAATAAATGGATGGTTGAAGAGAGTGAGCTTCGGGTTATGCATTACACACTCGGTCCTTTGAAGCCTTGGGATTGGTGGACTGCTTGGCTTTTGAGCCCTGTCATTGTCTGGCAAGATGTGCGGGTGACCCTTGAGGATGCTTTACCAGGCACTGGGCAGGGTCAAACCCCATACACAACTTTGGTTGTGAGATCTCTTTTCCTTTTCCCATTTCTTTTCCTTGCGTTTTTGAAGCGCAGCTTTCTTCTCCAAGTCCAGAAGGATTTGTGTGCACTTGTATGTAGTGGATCCTTCTGTGTTTATGCTCGACAGCTTTGGCATAAGTACAAGCCCAGTGGAAGCTTACCAAATTACTCCATGATAAATTCCTCCATATCCAATGGTTGCAAACATCAAGGATGCTCCAATCCCATCGGAGGAGGGGTGGTGAATCCATCATGTCGAGTTCCCAAGCATTTGGGGATCATTTCAATATTGGTGTGTTTTCTCACTGTGTTCTTATCCCTCGGGGCAGCAGCACTTTTGGTTCCTAGGCAAGTTATGCCATGGACAGGAATGGTGCTGACATATGAGTGGGTGATTTTCATGTTCACACTCCTATTTGGGAAGTTTCTGGATGTGGTATATTCGTACGGGAGATCTACAGCTTCAAGTGTATCCAGCTCAGCAGTGGACACCACTTTACAGTATAGCGCCTCAAAGGGACACTCAAGGAATACCATTAGCTGGGACATGGAGACCATCACGTATGGAGCACTGATGGTGATTCTAGCCATTTCCATTCCTGCAGTTCCCTGTGTAATGGGAGTCTCTGCTATATTAGCTCGTGTTGGGTTAATGGTAGCAGTTGGGTTTGTACTTATTGCAGTTACGACTTACACATCTGAGCATCTTGCAATTCATTGGTTCTTGAGAGGATATGATGACTGGAGCCAGTAAAATTGGGGCCATAGCCCAAATAATCAATGTATCTTGTAAATGAACAAACTCTTCCACATGCTAAAGTGTGTTTGGAACTTGGCAAGTGTAGAGGTGTGTTTGCAGCTCTTGATCCTTACACCTCGTTTGCTAGTAAAAGAGGTCCGTTTGGTTCTGGTAACAATATAATGCTCACTTTTGTTTTCCTGCCCATTCATAGTTCTAGTTTTGGAAAGGTTTTGGAATTTTGTGTTTACAACAGATTTTTGCAATTCCCTTGCTTGCAAGTTGCAGACACCCCTAATTGAGCATACCATGGCCAGAGATGTGAGCCTTGCCAGAATGGGTTGAAGGAAGGATTGAAGATCTGCTGCCTGTTTCCTCTTTCAAAGAGATTTATTATTCATATGCCAAATTTGTCCTCAAAATTTGAGAATTATGCAAAGCAGAAGGTCCTGCACCAGATTTTGCTCCCTAATGGTCCTCAAAATACACTGGACAAAATTTTGATGGTTCTTTATGGATGATGAAGAGCACCACATGGATGTAATTTAATGGTGAACATGAAATTGATTGTATAATAGAGATTATCATCATGGATGAAAACCGCAATTGTAGACAAAAATGACCATCATCTGTTTTTGTTCATCTGTTTGTTGGTGTAAAACTTACATAATGAACACACTTGCCATCATGGTAGCAAAGGATTTTTTTTGTCCAATTGCAAACACTCACAAAAACCGAAGGTGCGATTCCAACTAGTCAAACAAGAATTTATATTCAAAACTACATGAAGCTTTGACATTTGGAAAATTATGTTCATAGTTGAACTTTGAAGACATTGGGCCCACGAACAAACAAGGATCCACTCACAAGACACCCTAAATAAATAGCATTTGAGAACTAGCATAAATTCACACATTGAACACAAATTTCATGAAAACCCAATGTTTGTTAACATTGGATTACTTCTTTGGCATATTGAATGTAGTGCTTTGCAAGTTGCATGAGTAAAACACTTTACTTGTCTAAAGCTTGTCAAGTGATGCTCTAGTGAGATCTCTTAAAAACAATAATTGTATCTAAAAATCTACACACTCTAAATGAAAGTCAATTTGTTCTTCAATGGGAATGCAACCCATGTCCCCTTTTAAGGAAAATCAAATGTAATTTTGCCTAAGTGAAAATGATGTGATGCAACTCGTTGATGTAAATATGAATGTGTGGGAAAGAGGACCCAATGCATAATTATGCATGAACACTTATTAGCTAAAGTTGTCTTTCAAAAGTCTACATATGACGATTTCTAAAGTTTTCGTGCCAAAAGTAAGAAAGAACAAAAGGGCTATTGAGGTTGGTTATTTTAAGCACCAAGATTCCAAAGTATGTTGTAAAAGGAAACGCACTTTTGTATTGTTTTTTTGAGAATTCCTAATGTGTTTTTTTTTCCAATACCTTTTACATTGTTTTAGAAATTGTCTTTCATTTTCAACTAGAGATTTTTATTTTTATTGGGGCGATAAAGAATCTTGTTACACTTCATTTTTTAAAGGTCTAAAAAAGCTTCACAATCTCCTAGAAGGCTGAAATTCTTGCAAAAATAAGGTTTTCATATCTGAAAATTTGTTTCTAGCAATTTTTGAACATGAAAATTTTGATTTCAACCTACATAAAACAAAATGGGAAACCATCACCTCAAAGAGACATCTGCGAAGGTCTAAATAACTAGGTAATCAAACTAGCTATGGAGGAAGTAGCCATATGAACTCCCCAAGGGTTTCATTAGTAGACAAAATCTTATTATCTAGTATTGCTTAGTCATGAGGTCACAATGTGCATTGCATTGCAAAGTTGGTCCCCTAATAAAATACTCACACATTTATTAATAAATATCATATTCTTAAGCCTATTCAAAGTCAATTTGTAAGGGGCATGCATTCAAGAATAAATTTACATAATGTATTACATGTAACTATAATTTGTCCAAAATATTCAGTAATGTGATGTTTCAAAGCCAAAAATTGTAAATTCAACTATAAATGAATTATAAATGAAAATTGTGTATTTCACATGCATACCTCATGTTGAGCACTTTTCTAAAACCTTCATTTTTTCTAAAAGAGGTTTTCATTGAGAAGATGAATAAATGAAAAGGGAAAAGAATGTAGTGTTGAAAGTTTTTTCACGTTTCCAAATAATTGATTAGAAATCATCATACATTTATTTGTGAAATTTGAAGGTGATTAGGAAGAAATGCTTGATGATTATAGATTGTGTTTGTTGAGCTTTGCTATTTTTTTTGTAAAATTAATAATAATGTCTTACAAACTTTATTACATGGCAAGTTAGGTAGATTCCTTTCTTTGGCACTTTCCTTGAATATTGTGTGAATGATTGAGGGAGTCTATTATATCGACCTTTTGTTAGTTCAAGTAGACTCAACAACATTTTTGCAAAAGTAAGTTCATCCATGATTGTGTCATTGTGAATGCAATTTTAGATTGTAACACATCCATTGCAAAAGTCCTCATCAATAACACCTTTTTACATTTAATAATCATTTAATTAATTCCATTTTAAAGCTTTCAATATACAATGGAATGTATTATTGTGTAACTAACTTAACATTTTTTGATGAAATACAAGATAATATGCAAACATAGTTTAAGAATAAAATTTTGTGTACATTTAAACCCATTGAATAAGGCATTATGGTAACATGGCCAATAGGAATAGGAGTAGTAATGAATGTTGATGAATAGTATGAAATTGACTACAATATTGGTGAATGTGGTGGAGGTAAATGGTGGATAACAACATAAACAACAAAATTACCAAAAACATTTCCCCCCAAGAATTAAGGAAAATAGTATTTTCATGTTGTTGAATGTCCCATGTTGTTTAGTTTGCCTATTTACAACCCATGTTATGGGATTGCCTTATTTACTTAGGCTTCACATTGCTTCACACTACTAATGAAGATCAATTTACATATGGTCAAAATATTTATATACCATAGTACGTGAATGATTTTGGCATACATTATAATTATTTTTCATTTTGACAAATTTTTTGAGAAATTATTTGTTAAAGTGCTGAAATTTTTATAAAATAAAATATTTGCAAGATTTTGACTATCAAGTTTGAACCACAACTTTAAAGTTCAAGAACTTAAGGCCCACTTTACACTAGGAGTCAAGGCTGAACTAGAAAAAATCTTTTCAATCTGCCCAAAGTTACTAATAAATGCTGAACTTTATGGCCTTGTATTGGCCCCAAGGCTGGAAAAAGGATACCATTGAATTTGGGAGGCCAATTTGCAACCCTTAGGGCCATTATTAAATTGAAAATATCAAATTAATTTTTGTATTCTAAGATAATAATGCAATTAAAAATTTATAATTTTAGTGCAATTTAATATTAATTTATTTTTAATTTTGATATTCCATACAAACAAAAAGCTACCATCATGTTAAAAACAATTCAATGTTACCACTTATTGGAATTGTGAACATTATGAAAATTAAACAATATCAAATTCATGAAAAATGTTATAGATATACCGTGTGATGTAATGGACTTAAATGCACTGAGACATGTTATTTCCATATGAAACCAAATGTTGAAACTTAAGATTTTCCCAATATGCAATCATGTTGTGTAGGTGAAGAACTTCAATTATAATTGTAAATTCATATTTCAAAACATTAATAATTTATTATTGAAGAGACCATTAAGTTTTTAAATGTAATTGTTGAATGAAAAGGTGAGACACATGTGCACTTGAGTGTGAAACATGCACAAAAGAATGGAAAAGTTTAAGAATATTGGTTGATAACATAGTAATAATAGATTGAAATACGTGTGATTTATGGTTAACATGCAATTGATTAGCCAAAATATTAAATCTTTGAAGAATGTAAAATTTGAAATCAAAAGCTAAACTTTTGAACATGTTCCAACTCCATTAAAAAATGGAAAAGAAATTAAAATTATTGTGACCAACTCGGATGGTTTAAAAAAAGGTTTTAGTGATTCAATTTGCACCCAATTTCTAAGCACTAATATATTGACTAGAATTTAATCACCTCTTTTTCTTTTTCCCTTTATTTGCCACCTTCTTTTCCTCTTTTCATCTTATAAAACTTTTACATTAATAACTCATTCATTCTTCCATGCATTTAATTTAATTAATGACACACATGGAGAGAAAGTTGTAACCCCTACAACATATTCATAAGATGTAAAATGCACACAAGATTTAATAGATTTCATAGTATATTTAAGATTGCTTAAATACATTTGACTAATGTAGTACAAATGCAACTTCAACATATGTTTGTAGAATAATTAATGAAATTTGAAGATTTTCATGTCAAGAATAAAATATTCACGAACATCCTAAAAGACTTAGATGTATTTTCTTTCAAAAAAAATTTCTTGGAAAAAATTATTTTTCAAAATAACAACATTTCTACATATAATATAATTAATGTCAAAGATGCCAAGGTATTACCATGATAATTAAAGTGTAAATATAAAAATGACATTCTTGTACAATAATTTATATAATAAACAAGATGGGTTGTGTTTTTTTTCATTAGTAGGTCATATTTGCATGAAGGATTGGGATCACCAAATGAGTTTTAAATAACATATTTAAGCCATTTGTTCTCATCAAATTGTGCTTGGTTTATGGTAACATCTTCATCTTCAATCCAATTTTACAATGTCAAAAACAATTCTAAAGGTTTCCATAAGTTACAAGGATATTTTAGATTCATTAAAAAATCAATAATTTTCATATTTAAAGTTTGTTAGGATTTATCATCAAGTAATGACATTCATATTGAAAACATTGTTGTTCATTTGACCATATAATTAATGATGTTCAAAATTTTACTTTTAAAGTCATTATTTGATCAATTTTCTTTTGTATTATTCTTTCCTTCATCATGTTTAAATATTTTGACAAATAGGTAGGTTTTAAATGTTCATGTTTTTTATAAAAAAATTTGAAAGATAAATATGCACTCATTTCTAACATGCTTGTAATATTAGTGGGTTGATATCATATGGCTCAAGTGCCATATAATAATGATGTGATGCAACCCTAACAAAGTCATTTTTTGTATATTCCAAAAAGAACTTAAAATAAAATGGCATTTAAATTTTCCTATGAAATAATGGCATATTTTAGATATATTCTTATAATGAAGTATAAAAATTCTATTTACAATATATCATAACTATATATTTTTTCAATAAATTGTACCCTATATTTTTTTGCAGATCATTTGGTATAAAATGGAAGTGACTTCCCCATAATACACACATAAAAAGGTGAACATGATTTGTTGTGTAACATTTTAACTAGTTGCAAACCATAATGAGGGAGAATAAAATTTGTGAATGCCCATAAAACTCCTCATAGAAAATGCTCCATTGAAAATCACAATATATGTGCTAAAATCACAATTTCAATATTTTTAGTTTTACAATCAACCTTCATTTTTGTTTTTGTGTTCAAAAATCATTTTTATTAGATTAGTACCAAATTCATTGCATGTTTTTGATATTTGTTTTCTCATGTCCATTTTACAATCTACAACTCCCACCTAACATTTACATAATTATGAAAACTCACACAAATTTGTAAAATTTATAATTTATGAAACAAAAAAAATTTAGGAAAAATAAAGAGGATATTAAGTACCATGAAAATGCCAAAAATGACTTTATCAAGGATTTTTTCATATGTTAAATCCAAAGACACCTTTGCATACTCACCTTTCACATTGATATATGCTCATTTATTAAAAATCTCTTGAACAATGTCAACATATCCATATGAAGCTTAATTAGATAACACATTTTCATATGTCAATGACATGACATGTTGAAATAACTTTGATATAAATGAATTTTAGCTCAAGGGTACTAATGATATGATGCAATGTGTAGCATGTAATAAATTCTCCTTATTTGCATCAAGATTAAAAAATTTAAAAAAAAAAGGAAAAAACAAATATCCTTGTTAAACAAACAATTTTTGTTTTCAAATGTTCTTGAAATATGATACACTAATTCATTCTTATATGTAATTTAGGTGCAAAAGGATATAAAAATTATAAAACATTGTTCCATTCCATTCAAAATAAAACAACAACTAGATTCAAATTCCATTGTAAAGAAATGGGATGTAAATTGGTGGAAAAAATATTGAAAATTTTATCATGGATATGATGTTGGGAAAAAAAAACTTAAAAAATATATGGATCTAAAAAGACACCTTTTCATGCCTCTTTATTTGAAAATGGGCTAAATAGATTTTGAGTTGGAATTTGGTAGGACAAAACATTAAGGGACATTATATTCATCCTATTTAAACCAACTTTAATGAATCATTGTCAATAGAATTTGTTTAAAAATGCATCAAAGTTCGAGAATGAAATATGCAAATTGAACCTTAAATAATGATGACAACAATAATTAACATAATTGCACTAAAATAAACACAAGACGAATGCAAGATGAATTTTGTGAATGAAATGTGCCAGGAGAGAGGCAAGATAAATGTTATGTTATGGATTCATGACAAAAATGTTAATATAGTAAACCCCTTTTATAATCATGTCCATTTCAATCACATTCTTGTTTGTGTCACACATTTTTTGGTAACCATTTGTTTTAATAAGAAACACCATTTTTTATAATCACTATCACAATTGTTAATAACACAAAATATTTGCAAAGCTTTATTTGTAAATGTGACTATAATGGGGGAAATCTAAGGCAAATATTAGGGTTTTATAAATTGTAATTCCTTTCGTCTATGTTAGTGTTTGAGTTGTGCAAACTAACAACAATGAATATAGTTAAAGAGATTCTTTTTTTTTTCTAAGGCAAACAAATAAAAGATATGTAGACTTGTCAAGAAAACAGAAAATTTTAATTAAAAATATCTAGTTGACAAAATAAACAGCCTAATAATTAAGAAGTTCAAACTCAATGTAAATCTTCACATTAAAATAAGTAGAAATCACAACTTTCTTCAAATCTAATAATGCATAATAAAACTTAGAAAATAGGCAGAAATCACAACCTTCTTCAAGTCTAACAATGCATAGTAAAACTTAGAATAACCTATGTAAAAAATTGGCACTTTTGTTCTAGCATTAAAAAGTTGTTTTGTAACGTTTTTTTTTTTGCAAATATTCAATATAAGGGTTCATATAGAATGTGACTATACACACAAAGAATCACACAAAGAATTAGACACACAAAGAAGTCTAATGTGGATTCTTACAATCGCAATTCTTTAGTGTCAAAGAAAAGGAAAAAAAAGAAAAAAAAAAGTAGTCACCAAAGGTTTGATTTTTAAGGGGGGGTTTCCTGGACGTATAGAATGACAAATGACTTACCCATCCACCCAACAAAGAGCAACAATTAAAAAAAAACCCATTAGAGCATATGCACCAACTAAGAAAGGCAAAATTGTTGAACCCTAAACCTCAACCCTAAACCCATCTGAAAGTGCCACCACTTACATGCCTTGAGACAATGTCCTCTTTTTGCTTTTGCAGCTATTGTACTTGTGAAAGCATAGGCGAATTTTTTTTTGAAATTATTAAAAAAAAAAAAAACACTGATGCATTGACTACTAATTCGTCTTTTGTTTGTTTTGCTTGCAAAGTAAATGGGTTGGTGGCCAACCCACCTCAACACCAACAACAGGTCTCATCATCCTCAAAGGCAAGTAAGTCCCCTTCTGTGGAAGACTAGGACACAACCCAAAAGGTCATTTAGGCATGGAAATATATTTATAAATATAAATAAATAAATAAATATGTAAATAAATATATTTATGTATGGTCAAGAGTCTTGAGTCTTCTTGAGTCTTTTTATGTACCTACTAGTCTGTAAACCCATTTTGCAAGCAAAATGATCAGGTTTCTTTCCCTTTGTTTCAACAGGTTCCCAATGTGTTCCTCATGAGTTTTCTTTTAAGTT
>Ga0116227_10014768_pt1 | contig 11779 bp, 10 predicted proteins | sample S1TSphgellanicum_FD_89693 | JGI IMG/M metagenome (GOLD analysis project Ga0116227, IMG submission 89693) | Host-associated microbial communities from peat moss isolated from Minnesota, USA - S1T2_Fb - Sphagnum magellanicum MG | ecosystem: Host-associated > Plants > Peat moss > Unclassified... | reverse complement strand
ATTCAGCCCGATTCCGCCCAGCCCGAACACCACCACATTATCGCCAGGCTGTACTCTCGCCGTATTGAACACAGCGCTGGCGCCGGAAACTGTGCATTCATCCGAATGGCAGATGCCAGTGGCTTTCACCTCCACCATTACCTCTCGGGGCCTTCGGACCTTCGATATCGACCGTCTGCAGAGACAGGGTTTTTACCCGGCGTCCGTGCTACAGCCGCCCTTGTTTTCACGCGATATCTTTCATCTTATGCCAGGCGATAATGTCCATCAACTCTGGCGACGGCGCCGCCGCAAAACCCTCGGCGCGCTGCTTCAGCGCTTCATTCATCCGAACATAAGACGACTTGCTGCCCGTTTCGATTGCAGGCCACATGCTTGCAACGGCTGGTCCTTCGAAAGCTTCATTATGCACAAGCACCGTGCCGCCTTCTTCCGTTGGAGTCAGGATGAAATAGTGCTCGGCACTGAAAGCCCCCTGCATTACGGTGACCCAACGTAATTCACGTGCACCGACAATGCGCAACAAGGTTGGCGATAGCGGAACAACGGGCATATTCGGCAAGACGAATTTCCCGGTGACCACCTCGCCCACGGTGGTACGCCCGCTTAGTTCAGGGACGAGCGCATTCCACTCGGGATAACGCTTTAGATCATCCAGGATGCTCCACACAGTCTGCGGTGAAGCGGGGATTTGAATACGCGTCTTTAGCGTTTCCACAATGTTTACCGTGGTATGACTTGCAGCGGCAGGCGTTCATAACGGCGGACCATTAGGCTATCGACCCATTCCGGGGTCTGGCCGGGTTCGATGGTAAAATTTTTGGTGCGCTCCAGCAGCACGGTCAATACGGTTTTCGCCTCCAGCCGGGCGAGCTGCGCGCCGACGCATTGATGGATGCCGCGGCCGAACGTCACATGGCTAATCGGCCGGCCTATTTGCAGTTCATCCGGGAATTCGAACATCGCCGGATCGCGGTTGGCAGCACCCCAGAACAACAGGATCGTAGCGCCGGCCGGAATCTCGACTCCGCCAAGTTCGGTGTCTTTATTCGCATACCGCATATGGTGGCGGAATGGCGGCTCCAGCCGGGCCGCCTCCTCCACGAAAGCCGGGATACGCACGGGCTCTGCCCTAAGCTCGGCCTGCAATGCCTGATCATCCGCGAGAATGCGGGTGGCATTGCCGAGCAGGCTGGTCGTGGATTCACCGCCCGCCGCCAGCATAGTCTGCAGGATCGTGATCCCCTCCTGCGTTTTAAGGATGCCACTGGCGACGCCGCGCTCGATCGAGGTCAGAATATCATCCCCTGGTGTTTCCGCGGCATGGGCTAGCTGATCGGCGATCCAGGCGGTGATATTGCTGGCCGTCCAGAGTTGTTGAATTTTCTCAAGATTGCCCGTGCCGGCCAGCATCGCCACAGAATTAAGTGCCGAGCGCAGCAGGCTGTCCAGATCACTGTTGCGGAAGCCGATTAAACGGCTGATCACTGAAATCGGCACCATGTTACCAATCTCGGTCATGAAATCGAAATTGCCCTTGGGCAGCGCGCGTTCGGTGTAGCAGATCGCGTCTTCCAAGATTTCTGGCTCGAACTGCGCCAGGCGCTTGGCAACCAATTCGGGAAACACCGTGCGCTTATGAAGCGTATGCACCGGCGGATCTGCGGTGGCGAGGGTTTGGATCATCATGTCGCCGAATTCCAGCCTGGCCGGCATACCGCTTTCATCGCGATAGAGCAGGCAACGCATGTTGGAGGAAAAATCCTCCACCCGACGCGCCGCTTCCGCCAGCATCTTGAACGAGCTGACAACAACGATATCCGTTCCCGGAACGCGCCAGACCGGCGCCTGTTCCTGTAGCTGCCGGTAGAAGGGATGCGGGTTCTGGATAATTGCTGAGTCCAGCAACTCGGTTCCGGAAAGCGTTTGGTCCATTTGGTTTATTCCCGTAAAAAACGATTCGCGTTATGCGGCTTTGAGGAGGTTTGCCTGCAGATGGATTTTGCTTTCTTGACAGCATCCGGTCATATTGTTCAATAGATGTCAATACCGATGGTACCGGCGCGCGTGGAGACGGCCCAGGAGCGCTTGCTGGCAACCCTGATCGTTGAGGTTTTTCGCCTGAACGGACGGCTACTTTCCGTCGCGGACGAGTTAGTGGGAAAACTCGGACTAACCAGCGCGCAGTGGCAGGTACTGGGCGCGATCGGAATGGCGGCATCGCCGGAACCGGTGGCTCGGATCGCCCGGGATATGGGGCTTAGGCGGCAAAGCGTGCAGCGCATCGTTAATGACCTTGCCGAAGACGAAATGATCGAATTTCAGGAAAACCCGTACCATCGCCGCGCGAAGCTGGTTCTGCTGACAAAAAAGGGCCGCGGGGTTTTCGAAGCCGCCGGACAGGTGGGGACGCCTTGGATGACGTCGCTGGTGAAGGACCTAGATTCCGAACGCATCATTGCGGCGAGGGAGGTCGTGGAAATACTGCGAAAGCGGTTGGACGAAATGTCCAAGGAAGATTGAAGAGGTGATCCGGTTCGCAGCGCGATTTGGGAAATTGGTCGGCGATAAAACAAATAAGTCATCGCATTCTAGGTATATTTTGAAGGCGGATTCAGATATTTGCTGGAATAGCAGAGCGGTTCCACCAAATGTCATCCGGCGCTAGAAACCATGAAAACTTGCAAATTCGTCAACCGGTGCGCGCTCTGAACGCCAGGCGTTGACGGGTTCGCTCATATCCGCGTAGCCGAGCGCCATGCCGGCATAGATCATTTCGTTTTCCGGCAGGTCGAAATGCTTGTGTAACGTCTGGCGCACCATGCCCCAGGCTTCCTGCATGCAGGTCCCAAGACCCATTTCCTGCGCGGCCAACGCCACCGACTGCATGAACATGCCCAGATGCGCCCATTGCGCATGGCCCATGGATTTATCGATGACAAATAAAAGCCCAACCGGCGCATTGAAGAATCTGTAATTATTCGAAAGCCACATCATGCGGGCCATCTTGTCCTCGCGCGGGATGCCAAGGGCGGCATACATATCCTCGCCGACCTTGAACTTGCGGGTGCGGTAGGGCTCGATCAGGCCTTTGACGTGGATCGGATATGCGCCTTCCTCACCTTCCCGGTTCGCCATCAATGTTGTCTGCGCAAGCGCGCCCAGCGCTTCCTTTTGTTCCCCCGCGACGGCGATAACCTTCCAAGGCTGCATGTTGTTGCCCGAAGGCGCGAAGCGGGCCACGTCCAGAATGGCCCGGACCGTCGCTTCCTCGACCGGCTTGTCGAGAAACGCACGAACGGAGCTGCGGGATTTTAAAACTTCGGCAACAGACATTAAAAATAGCTCCTCAAAAGGGTCAATTATTCGCCGCGCCAGTTGGCCGGGCGTTTCTCAACGAAGGCCATAATGCCCTCCATCACGTCGCTGCTTGTCCGCATCTTATCCAGCGCCGGATAGAAGCCCGGCTGCTCCTGCCCCAGGATGGCATCTTGCAGCGTCAAATCGCCGCCTTTGCACAGCATCTGCTTGGTCGCCCGCAGCGCCAATGGCGCATTTTCCAGAATTCTGTTCACCCAGCGCTCGGTCGCCGCATCCAGCTCCGCACAGGGTACAACTTCGTTGACCAAGCCCCATTCCAGCGCCTGCGTTGCGCTGATCCGCTCGCTGGTCAACAGCATCTGCAGCGCGCGCTTCTGCGGAATTTGCCGCGCCAGCCGGTGCACCCCGCCGGCATAGGCTACGATACCGGCTTTCGGCTCCGGCAGTGCGAATTCCGCATGATCCGCGGCGATCACCAGGTCTGAGGCCATCGCGATCTCAAACCCGCCGCCAAAGGCCAGGCCGTTGATGACGGCGATCACCGGCTTATCCAGATCGAAGCGCGAGGTGAGCCCGCCATAGCCGTTCTCGGGGATGGTATAGGGCTCACCCCCCATCGAGGCTTGCATCATCGCCTTCAGATCGCCGCCGGCGGAAAACGCCTTTGCTCCGGCGCCGCGCAGCACCGCGATCCACAGCGCATCATCGGCCGCAAAGCGGTTCATGGCGTCCTGCATCAGGAAATTCAATTCGGGATCGATGGCGTTGTGCCGCTCCGGGCGGTTCAAGGTGAGATGGAATACCCGGCCCTCGACCCGCGTCAGAAGCTTCGGCTCGCTCATGCCAGCTGCGCCTTGGCCCAGCGGTAATCCAATTTGCCCGCCGGCGAACGCTTGATGGCATCCACCAACACCAGTTGGCGCGGAACCTTGTAGCCCGCGAGTTCACCGCGGCAATGCGCCTGCAATTCTTCCAGCGTCAGGCTGGCATTCTCGCGCAAGGCGACGATGGCAACGACCGTCTGCCCCCAACGCTCGCTCGGCGCGCCAACGGTAAGTGCGTCGAAAACAGCGGGATGCGTGCGCATCACCGAATCCACCTCTTCGGCGAAGACTTTCTCTCCACCGGTGTTGATGCAAGTTGCATCCCGGCCGAAGAAGGTGAAGTTGCCGTCCGGATCCGGCCGCGCCAGATCGCCGATCAGGACATAGCGCTCGCCATCGACGGTGACGAAAGTCTCGGCGGTTTTTTCCGGGTTGCGCCAATAGCCATTGGGCAACGGGCCGCGTCGCGCCAGCACGCCGATTTCGCCCACTCCGGCTTCGCGCTTACTATCCACGAGCACTTTCAAGCTATTGCCCGGCGCCATCCGCATCAGCCCTTCGCCGTTCAGCGTCGGCATGCCACGGCCGATCGACCCGCTTTCGGTTGAGCCCATGCCGTTGATGAATATCGCATTCGGAAAGCGCGACCGGAACTCCGCCTGCAGATTTTCCGTCAACGCGCCGCCGCCCCAGCTCAGCGCAACCAGCGATTTCAGCTCCCAGCGTCCGGGATTGGCGTTGAAGGCTTCCAGCAGCGGCAACCCCATCGCATTGCCGGCAAACGACATCGTCCATGCCGCCTCTTTATCCGCAAGTTCCCATGCCTTCTCAGCGTCGAAACTGCGTTCAGTATAAATCACGATCGGAAACCCGCCGAACAGTGCCGACATCAGGCCGTATTGCGCAGCCCCATGGATCAGCGGAAGTAAAGAAAAGTTGGTCAGGGGCATAGCATCGCGCACCCGGTCGGCGAGCTCGTCCGGCGTTGTTATCGGCTCAACGCCTGGCATCAGCGCGCCGCCGCCGGCGGCACCGAAGAAGAAATTGCGGTGTCCCCATTCCACGCCCTTCGGCGTCCCGGTGGTGCCGCCGGTATAAATCAACATACGGTCGTCACCGGAGCGCCCCGAAACGATATCGGTCTCACCCACCGGCTCGGCCTGCAGCTCCGCGAAGGATTCCCAACCGGGTTCCGGCACGACGCCGGGATCATACAGCACGATCACGCGCCGTAGTTCCGGCAAATCGGCCGGCAGACGTTTGAGGGTCGGAATGCAGGCGGACGGCACGATGATCGCGGCCGCCTGGGCGTCCTGCAAAATATGCTTCAACTCATTTGGTTCGTAGCGGTAGTTGATATTGAAGACGATGGCGCCGATTTTGTAACAAGCGAAAAGCGCTTCTACGATTTCCGGGCCATTATACAGCATCACCCCAACCGTCATACCGCGCTCGATACCGCGCCGCTTCAGCGCCGCCGCCACGCGGTCCACGCGGTCATTTAATTCGCGATACGTCAGCCGGGTCTCCCCCGCCACCAAAGCGAGTTTATCGGGTATCGCTTCGCCGACGACTTCCAGAAGGTCCCCGAGATTAAACGTTTTCGCCATTCTTTTTGGTTTCCTGTGTTTGGGCGCCGGCTTTTCCGGTTCTGCTCGCGGTAAAACTAAGCGGCGCGCCTGGCGCCGGGTGAGACGATCGCATTATCGCCATGGAAGGTCTGACCCGTTGCCGCCATATCGCGCAGCAATTGCGGAATTTCGAACATCTTGCCGTACAGCCCGGCCAGACGGTCACATTCCGCGGTCACCTTCTCCAGGCCGATCGTGTCCATCGCCATGAACGGGCCGCCGAGATAGGCCGGAAAGCCGACGCCGAGCGTGGCGCCGAGATCGCCGTCAATCACATCCACCAGAACGCCCTCGGCAAAACAACGCGCACCCTCCGCCAGCTGCGCATACAGGATGCGGGTCTTGGCTTCTTCCACGTCAACCGCCGGCGCCTCAGCCGGCAGCAGGTCCTTCAGCCCCGGCCAAAGACGCTTGTCGCCATCCGGACCATAATCGTAGAACCCCTTGCCGCTCTTCACGCCGGTCCGCCCGAAATCCCGGTATAGCGCGCCGGAAATCCCAATCTTCGGATTGGCATCGCCGCGATCTTTCGCCATCTGCATTCCAGCATGGTAGCCGACATCCAGTCCCATGAGGTCCGAGATCGTCATCGGCCCCATCGGCATTCCCACCATGCGGGCGGCGTTTTCCACCAAAGCCGGTTTCACCCCGGCATTGATCATGTTGAAACTCTCCTCGACAAAGGAGCCGATAAAGCGTGAGGTGAAAAACCCAGGACTGTCATTGACGGTAATCGGCGTCTTGCGGATCGCCGCGACAAAATCCAGCGCCTTCGCCCAGGTCTCGTCACTCGTATCCCGCCCGCGGATCAGCTCCACCAGCGGCATCCGCTCGGCCGGCGAAAAGAAATGCATGCCGATGAACTTGGCCGGATCGCGCGTGAACTCGGCGAGGCCCGTGATCGGCATGGCCGAAGTATTGCTGGCGAGGATCGCGCCATCGGTGAGCATCTCTTCCACGTTCGGCAGCACCTGCCCCTTGACGCCGCGATCCTCGAACACGGTCTCGATCGCCAGCTGCACGCCGGCAATCCCCTCATATCCAACCGCAGGCTGAATCCGCGCCAGAATCTTATCCGCCTTTTCCTGCGTGCTGCGGCCCTTATCGATATCCCGCTTCAGCCGGGTTTCGGCATAGGCCTTGCCCTTCTCCGCCGCCGCCAGTTCGCGGTCGATCAACACCACTTCGATCCCCGCTTTCGCGGCGGCGAAAGCAATGCCGGCACCCATGGTGCCGGCCCCGATCACGGCGATCTTTGTATATTTGACCTTCGCGACATCCTTCGGCCGGCTATGCAGACTGTCGGCTTTGCCCTTATTGACGAACATCGTGCGGATCAGCGCCGCCGAGACCGGCCCGGTGACCAGCTCGACGAAATATTTGACCTCGACCCGCAATGCCAGATCCATCGGCAATTGCGCGCCCTCGTAAATCGCGCAGCTGGTGATTTCCGGCGCCGGATAATTGCCAAAACCGTTGGCCCGAATCATCGAATTGCTGATAGCGAAGAAATTCCGGAAATCCGCATCCAGGCTACTGCCGCCGCCGGGCAGCTTGAAGCCTTTGACGTCCCAACTCCGGATCGAGCTCGGCCGGGTCAGCAGCCAGCGTTTCGCTGCCGGCACCAGCTCGGCAACCGGCACCACCTCGTCCACCAGTTTAAAGCCTAAAGCCGCCTGCGGCGAGATCATCTTGCCTTGCAGCAGTAGCGGCGCCCCGGCCTGGATGCCGATCAACCGGATCACCCGCTGCGTCCCCCCGCCGCCCGCCAGTAGCCCGACATTCGCCTCCGGCAGGCCCAGCAAAATCTTCGGGTCATCGGCCACGACGCGGTAATGGCAGGCCAGTGCAATCTCGAACCCGGCACCCAAAGCGGTGCCGTTAATGGCGCAGGCAAATGGCTTCCCGCAGGTCTCCAGCCGGCGCAGATCGAGCGAAAAACTCATCACCGCTTCGGCAATCTCACCCTTGCTACGATCGCCCCAATCCATCCCGCGCCCGATCTCTTTCAGATCCGCGCCGGCCAAAAAGCTCGACTTGCCGGAAGTGACGACCACCCCCTTCACCGCCGGGTCGGCTGCCGCCTGCTCAACGCGGGCTTTAAAATAGCCGCTCAGCTCGGCCCCCATCACGTTCATCGTGTGGCCGGGCAGATCAATGGTGAGAACGCAAATGCCATCCGTATCGACGTCATAGGCGATCGGGTGTTGGCTCGAATCGGTCATATTCCGCTCCGTCAATTCTTTAAAAGTTCAAATGCGCTCGATAATCGTCGCTTGTCATACGCGCTCTATAACCATCGCGATCGCCATGCCGCCGGCGGCGCAAAGCGTGACCACACCGGTGCTGAGACCCCGGCGCTCCAATTCATCCAGCAGCGTGCCCGCGATCATCCCGCCGGTCGCACCCAGCGGATGCCCCAAAGCAATGGCGCCGCCGCAAACATTCATTTTGTCGTGCGGAATGTTCAGCGTATCCATCAGCCGCAGCGGAACGGCGGCGAACGCCTCGTTCAGCTCCCACAAATCGATATCGGAGGCTTCCATGCCGGCAATTTTAAGCGCCTTGCGGCAGGCCGGCGTCGGCCCATCCAGCATAAGCACCGGCTCCGAGCCCACCGAAACGGTGGAGCGGATACGGGCACGCGGCTTCAACCCCAGCCGCTCCCCGCCTTCGGTGGAGCCGACCAGAATTGCGCTGGCACCGTCAACAATACCAGAGCTGGTGCCCGCCGTATGCACATGCTCTATCCGGTCGAGTTCCGGATAGCGCTGCAAGGCCAGTCTGTCGAAGCCGAATTGCGCACCCATCATCGTAAAAGCGGGTTTCAGCGCGCCCAGGCTCTGCATTGTCGTATCGGCGCGCAAATGCTCGTCATGGTCCAGCAGCACGGTACCCAGCACGTCGGTGACCGGAACCACCGAATTCTTGAAATAACCGTTCTCCCAGGCATGCGCCGCGCGGCGCTGACTCTCCACCCCGTAAGCATCCAAATCATCCCGGCTATAGCCGTTGATCGTCGCCAGCAGATCGGCGCTGACACCCTGCATCACGAACGGGCGCTGAAACGTCGTCCAGGGGTCCATGCCATGCGGGCCGCCGCCATCGGCGCCCATCGGGATGCGGGACATGCTCTCCACGCCGCCGCCGACCATCATTTCACCGGAGCCAGCGGCAATTTTTGCCGCCGCGATCGTCACGGATTCAAGCCCGGAGGCGCAGGCGCGGTTCAACTGCAGCCCCGGCACGGAATCATCAAACCCGGCCAGCAACGGGGCGATCCGCTGCAAAGTCGCACCCTGCTCGCCCGCCGGTGTCACGCAGCCCAGAATAACCTCTTCAATGCCGTCCCCCGGCAGATTGTTACGGGCCTTCAGCGCCGCCAGAACCTGCGTCGCCAGGCGCACCGGCGGCACCTCGTGCAGGCTGCCATCGGATTTGCCCCGGCCGCGCGGCGTACGAACGTGGTCGTAAATGAAAACATCACGCATGATCGGTCATTCTCCAGTCACTCAAGCGGCACTACAGGCATAGCCTCGACCTGGGCGGGCACCCTAAGCGCAAGACGGGGATACCGTCCTACTCCAAATGGCTTATGCCTGCTTGGATCGTGCGCCGGGTCTGGAGCTGTCGGAATGAGCGCGAAGAATCAGGGATGAAAATCAACGTCCAGAAATCCAAGTAGCGGAGAAATTGCGGATGCCCGCAAAACGCTGCATGATGCGACGAGGATTGCCAGTATAACTGCCTAGAAAAACCAGATCCGAGGGAATAAGTGGCTGATTTAGATCTCCCGTTGGCACAATTCAGCGGCATCGTGGCATTGATCTATGACGCCGCTGCGGATGCCGGCCGTTGGCGCCATGCGCTGGAGGCGTTGCGCCAAATCTTCGACGCCAGAACCGCGATCGCCATTGTCAGGCCCGATACCGCGAAATCCAAAGGCATCTCGATTATTCTGCATGACGGTTTCTACGAATCGGGCGACCTGCTGACCCACTATCTTCAAGTTCCGTATTGCCCGTTTGGCACCATCTCGCCCCGGCAGGTCGCTTCGATCAGTGATCTGATGACCGACGAGGCCTGGGAAAACTCTCCGTTCTTCAAGGAAATCTGCGCGCCGGACGGGGTTTATGATGTGCTTTGTCTTGAGGTGTGCCTGGAAGATGGTTCGGTCTATCGCCTGCGGTTTACGCGCGACGCGGCGGCGCCGCGATTTGCCGAGGTCGAGAAGGCGATTGCGGCGTTGTTCGTCCCGCATCTCGCGCGTGCCTTCGCGATGAACCGGGCAACGGCCGGAGAGGGCGTAATCCATGACCGCTACGCCGAAGCCTGCAACCGCGTCGGCATCGCGATGTTTGTCACCGACCGCGACGGCAGATTGCTGCATTCCAGCGGCTTCGCCGCCAGGCTGCTGGAAGAAGGTGACGCGCTGAAGCTGACCGGCGACCGCCTGACCGCGTCGCACGAGGCCAGCAACAAGGCGTTTCAGCAGATGATCCGCAACACGCTGCGCGGCGATACCCTGGAACCAGCCGAGGATGTCATGCCGCTGATCCGCTGTTCCGGCCGCGACAGCCTGTTCGTGTACATGCGGCGGGTGAGCGATGCGGAAGGGCTGCATGCCGGCCGCCGTCGCCCGGCGCTGGCGATTTTCATGCGCGATCCTGGGTTCCGTGTACCGGATGCCGAACAGATGGTGCAGCGCCTGTTCCACCTGACGCAGACGGAGGCGACGCTGATGATGCATTTGGCGAACGGGGTGTCGCTGCTTGAGGCGGCCGGGACGATGTGCATCCGCCATAATACCGCGCGCGCGCATCTACGCGCGATTTTCGAGAAAACCGGTCTGCAGCGGCAATCCTCTCTGGTTCGCCTAATGCTCAACGGCGTGGCCCCGATCGGGCAGGCGGACATGCCTCATTTAAACTAAGCCGTTTGGAGTAGGACGGCTCTGCTCCACCCATCCATGTTGCGGGCGTCTGATCCCTTTGTTGGAGCATTATTGTTATGACTTTGCCCCCAACGCTTAATGCGCGGCTGAAGCTGCCCCTGATCGTCGCACCCATGTTTCTGGTCTCCGGGCCGGAAATGGTGATTGCGGCCTGCCGGGCCGGCGCCATCGGCGCCTTTCCTGCCGCCAACGCGCGCGGCACGGAGCAACTGGATGCTTGGCTTACGCAAATGCGGCGCGAGCTTGGCCCGGAAGATTCACCGTTCTGTCCGAACATCATCATGCGCAGCCCAGATATTGCCGAGGAAGTTGCCTGTCTGTTGCGCCATAAAACGGAGATCGTCATCACCAGTGTCGGCTCGCCCAAGCCGGTCGTGAAGCCATCGCACGATGCCGGCTGCCTGGTGCTCTCGGACGTTGCCTCGATGCGCCATGCCGAGCGCGCTATCGAGGCCGGGGTGGACGGGCTAATCTTGCTGACCGCTGGCGCCGGCGGTCAGACCGGCTGGGCCAATGGCTTCGCCTTCACTCGCGCCGTGCGCGCGATCTATGACGGGATCGTCGTCCTCGCCGGCGGCATTTCTGACGGCACCGCGTTGTTCGCCGCCGAAGCATTGGGCGCCGATCTGGGGTATATGGGCACGCAGTTCATCGCCACGCCGGAAAGCATGGCGGCTCCGGCCTACCGCGAAATGCTGGTGGACAGCTCGATTGACGATATCATGCTCACCCGTGCCTTCACCGGGCTGGAGACGAACATGCTGCGTCCATCGCTGATCCGGGCTGGGCTGGACCCGGAAACCCTGCGGCCGGTCGCAGCAGAGGAGACGGCGGAGGCAATGTTTGGCGGTGTGGCCACTGAAGCGGCACCCCGGCGCTGGCAGGATATCTGGAGTGCCGGGCACTCCGTTGCCGGTGTAACATCGATCGCGCCAGTAGCTGAGAAAATCGCCAATATCCGGGCGGATTATGCCGCGACCCGGAACAGGTACCGATAGGCTGTTTAACCAGGGGACGGTCGAACAAAATCTCGCCTTCGGCGTCTATGT
>Ga0116227_10014767_pt1 | contig 11780 bp, 11 predicted proteins | sample S1TSphgellanicum_FD_89693 | JGI IMG/M metagenome (GOLD analysis project Ga0116227, IMG submission 89693) | Host-associated microbial communities from peat moss isolated from Minnesota, USA - S1T2_Fb - Sphagnum magellanicum MG | ecosystem: Host-associated > Plants > Peat moss > Unclassified... | reverse complement strand
TGGTTTTTATGCTGTGTAAGTCTACTTTCAAATACATTAGAAAAAAGTTTCAGAGGCCTTTATATTGATGGTCTGTGGACAAGAAATATTTTTTTATTGTATTCTTGTCCTGTAATTACCACTTTGGTTTATATTCACCATTGGAATGTATGTATTATGTACCTACCTTTGTAGCCAGCCAGCACCCTACGTACTAATTTATGTTATTTACCCACTTACATAGGTAGTTACTAGTGTTGGGTGGTTTTCACCCGTCAGCTAAAACCAACACCAGTTTTCAGTTTGGTTCTCAATGAGAACCAGCCAGTGAGAATCGAAGACAAGAATCACCATGAGAACCAAATTGAAGGTTCTCACCGGTGGTGAGGCTCACCTAGGTTTTCACCTAGCATAAAATCTGATTGATTCTCACATTTTGGAAAGGGTTTGATTCTCATGGTGAAAAATAAAAAGTAAATATTACAGTTATCCAAAAAGTCATGCGTTGTTGGGCCTGAGTTGCAACCCCCCATTTGATGCTTCATCCCCTCTTGGCTATTGTCTGGAAAGTCATGAAATTTTATTAAATAAGGGTATGAAATACTGAGACTCAGCAGTAAATGCACCAGGCTCAAGAACACTTATAGCTACAGTACACATACTAACAAGAGTGATTGGTTGAAACAGTTCAGGTGAAGAAAGGACAGAGCAAATTCAGTTTAGCACTAAATTTTGCTGTTAAATTGAGTTTCATGCCACAAAAAAAAAGTTGATTGTAAAATAAAAAATACAAAAAACCAAAAAAAATGTAAAATAAACATATGACAAAAAATCATGATATGTGAGAATCGACTTGTGAGAATCGTCCTTGAAAACCAACAGTTCAAAATTTTATGAGAATCACTAACTCTGAAATTCGATAATCCAATTTTTTTTTTAATTATGAAAACCACAGCGATTCTAAGAATGGGAATTTATTTTTTTAAAGAATTGAAGCGATTCTTAAAATCTGCCCCCAAAACTGGAACTGATCATTTTCACAAAAAAATGAAAACCGCCCAACATTCGTAGTTACGAAGATAATGATTTTGAGGAGACTCCATGTATTGAGTGTTTCAACTTGTTGGACCCATGTGCATTGAGAAAATTGTAAAGGATGCACAAAAATGATTCCAATATAGCCTTTTCTTTAAGGATTTTGTAATTTCGAGCGGGTGGCTCTTAGACATATAATTGGAGTGCATATCTAGCAATATTGCAAATGTTGTATTGTGGAACTTTTGGCTACACAAACTTTCAATAAATAGAAATATGGCTATTTGCAACAAAAAAATTTCATTACAAGATGGTGAAATATGGAAATTTACACCAACAGAAACTGGTGAAATGTACATCACATAATCTAAAATATCGCAACATAACATGTATACTACATAGCTCTATGGCAATGCACATTGCACTATCATCTATGTAGTATAGAATTATTTGTGTGTAGAACTTTCTCAAACTTGAATGAAGTTTTTTTTCATTGTTGGGTGATTGTTCACAACAAGAGTTAGAATTAGAACTTAGGACACACTATGCACATTGCAAATAGACACAAATTACAATGGACATTTGACATTGGATGATTAGACACAAAAGTTCAAACACAATGGAGTTTGGCCTTACAATGTACATATGACACATAAGTTCAAATTCAAAATTGGACAGTATATGATAAAACATATTATTACATAGTGGACATATAATAGACATTCATTTCAAATATGAGGCACTCAAAACAAATAGATAAAAACATTCAAACTTGTTTCTTAAACTTTAATTAGACATCAAGACTCAAATTAAAATTCAGAACTTCAAACCAAGATGCAAAAAAACTTAGAAATATGATGCTTCAACTAAACTTAAACATATAGCATCTAGACCCTCAAATAAGCGCAGACAAATTTAGACACAAACTTATAGACAAACTCATGAAGACTCAAGTCTCAAATAGACATAGACTCTCTAACCTTAATATAATAAAAAGACACAAAATTAGACGTGTTCATTGCTCAAACAAACACAAACTCAAATTTTAAACCCTAAAACTCAAACTAAATCAAATTGATTCAACTAACTTAGATGAAAATTCAAATTAATTCAAACATGTAGCAACTCAAACCCTAAACCTAAAACATGACTAAAAAAAATATTTTTAACTCCGACATACTCAACTTACAAAAAGTTAAAGGGCCTTAGGGAGATTGACAAATTTAAACTAACTTAAATAAACACAAAATCACAGACCAAAATAAATTCAAACAGAGAAGGATTGAGATAAACAAAAACAAAAAAAATACTCATATGTATTTAAAATATACTCATTACTCAGATAGACACAAATTCAAACAAATTCAAATGAAGAAAAACTCAAAATGGGTTGAAACAAGAAACATGAACAAGATGCCTTTGTAACATCCACAAGACCATTGAAGATCTCTTGAGACACTTGTATCTTTTGGCCATGGGCATCTAAGCTTGTAGCCCAAAAAGTAAAACTTGCAAAACCAAATCACAAGTATTCAACACCTAAGGTGTTGAAGTCCAAGGAACTTCCTTTCAACTTTATATGCAGTTTGTTGTGAATGTAATCAAGCAAATCATGGAACTCCTTGAAAACATTAGATGTATACTTCATGGTAGGATTTGAATAATGAATATACAACTGTCCTTGGCAAATCTTGATTGTTACAACATAATCACAAACAAAAACATCCTTTTTATGTGCAATTTGATCAACGCATGGACAACCTCCAACATGGGCATCAAACAAAAAAGGGAAATGAGCAAATTCCCATCACAAAAAAGCTTGAAATTCACCTGAGCAACCATAAAAAATGGATTGTCTTCAACCATCTTTATAATTAATGGCATGTATATTGAGAGAATTCATTTTGTTTGACTAAGCATGTTAATCCAACGTGTTTTTACATTTCACAAGATCTTGTTTCCCTTCACCTTCACCAAATTTGCAAGCTTCAAGAGCTCAAGGTGCCTTTTCAAGCTATGAAAAAAATATGAATATAGTGACTAAAACAAATCTTCTATGCATTTCACAATAGGGATACGATATAGAATTTACACCGTTAAATTAGTGCAATGTGCCATGTAATGAATGTCTTCCACATGGAGAACATATTTATCTTATAGTTGGCGTGTAACACCACTTCTCACCCCTTAGAACACATTTACACCATTAATTCCAAATGATATTAATTTTGCAACAACATCTATATCAGAAACACCTACATGCTTTTTTAAAACATCCATAATCACTTTAGTTAGATTATCAAAACCTCCTCCTTTAGTGACCTGCTTTAGAAAAATTAGTGTAGGTAAATGACACCAATTTTGAACAACGTAACAATGAATTGAAACCCACGATTGGTTATTAATAGTGGTGACTTCATCACAAGAAATAGCAAGATACTTTGAACTTGCAACAATTTTTCGAATTTTGTTAAAGACCTTCTTATGTAAGCATTCAAGGATTATCCAACCAAAATAATCACTCTAGTGATGTTTAGGGTTTATGAGAACATTGAGAAAAGAATACAATGGTTTCATGGCCTCAAACTCCAACATAGGACAATCTTGTTCTACAAATGCAAAATGGGGGCAAATTGTTAGTTTTTTCTTCCTCTTTCCCCCGTCAAACCTCCCTAAATCACTTGTTCAACAATGGAAATACAACTTTGTCGAGAATAAATTACCTCATTCTTGGCATGGGTGTTTTTCTTATTCAAATAAAACACCTTTTCCTTCTTACCCAAATGTGGCATATCTCGAACTGTTTTTGTCTTTCTCACATGCTTTTCAAGTGTGTTCAATTTAGGACCCAAAATAACATCCTTTCCCTTCATAGCTAAACACACAATGCACTTCACATAATTGATCTCTCCAAAATCACTTTTGAACACTTCTATTCACAGAAACTATGTAGCCTAGATGTCTCTGAACTTGTGAGAGGCATCATAGTTTTTTTAAAATTTCTTCGACAATGGTTTGTCTTCTTCATATACCAAAACCTAGATCTCAAACAAGTCGGGTGTAACATGGGAAATGAAGGCTAGTGAACCACCCAAACACACCAATTGCATAACAAGATTATTGCGCTTTGATTTGAAGTTAGATGCAACGTTGTTGCCACTCAAGCTTGCCTTAGAAGAAAGCGTTGCTAAAAACTTAGGTGGGATCACCAAAGTATAGAAAATATTGTTTCATATGTCAAAATCTTTTTAAGGTGTACCAAAAAGGACATCACAACATCACAATACTAATTGTTTTAAATTTATAGCAGTTTAGATTATCATACCCTTAAAATACGACATGTTTTTGTTCATTTATGTTCATTGCTATGTATGTGAATAAAGAATTAAGGAGTTCACAAAGGAGTATACTAATTTTCTTCCTTAGTTATACACCTTAATTTTTTTTTCCCAAAGCCAAATTGATATTCTTTTCAAGAACTATGGGTAATGCTCAAACACATTTGGGCATGATATGAAAACAATATGTCTTTGTGTGTCCATTGTATGTACAAAAACATGCATAAACATGGGTTAAAATGTGTTTAGGTAGCACTAGTTTTTGGGCTTCATCATATGCTTCTTCATTGAACAATTGGGCAGGCATGGGAAAAAAACATGTAGCAATACTCATTACTAGAAAAATAACATTTTGCAACTATTTTATGCAACTGGTTTCTAGTTGCAACCAACACTTGCAATTGAAAATTAGCCCAATTGCCTAAAACAAGTTGCGAAAGAATTATAGTTGCATCCAACATTCTGTATATGACAAGTACATACGGTTGGGTTATACGATTTCATCCACCCATATTTCGGACTAACAATTGCAAGTGCGATTGCATGCAACTATAGGGGTTGTATTCCCATTGTAACACGTGTTAATTAGCTAACCCAATTGTATGCGAACTGTGTACTTTTATTTTGTAATTAAATATTTAGTTTTAAGAATTATTTTAACTAATTTAGACCGTCCAAGTCATAGCCGTTGAGGTGGGGACACGTGTTGGGTTTAGGGCTTGATCAACCATGCTATGTCACTATACACGTGGGGAAGATTATAATTAAGGTTATAGGGTTTAACACCCATTGAATTATCAAGATCATGCCATATGGCAACCTAGTGACCGCATAATGTAGTTGCAAATGCAATTAGTATTTTGAATCGCCATGTGTCACATGGTCCCACTTTGCAAGTGTTAGGGTTAGGGTTAGGGTTAGGGTTTAAGGTTTTGATCATACCATTTATAATGTGCCACATGGCATCACAACAACTATTAAATATAATTACAAATGCAACTGCTAGCCCATGGAATGTAACTTTTGTCATTAATAGTTCTAAGGTTAAGGTGTGCCACTATAGTTACATGTGCAACTAGATTGGTAACATTAACCATTGCCTTGCCCATATTTGTGTTCTTTACACACCTACACCTACTTTAACTAATGTACATTATACATATCACTTTTATATTATACTCCATTAGTGCTAAAAAATCAACCAATAAATATTACACACATCAATATGTAATTTGCAATTTTGCATGTCAAAAATCTGCAATTACTTAACCAACAAATTACCCTTTGTAATAACACGGAAATTCCATCCAATGGGGTTTAATGGCCATTGTTCCAATTATAACAACCCATAGGAATCCATCACACTATTAGGTCTATTAAACCATGCAATGTCCAAAATATCATTGACACCCAAAAAAGGCCATAACTATTCATTAGGGTTTTAGGATCCAAAAATCAACTAGCTCCCAACCTATAGTGCCCCTAACTTAAGCATGCATTTGCATTAAACAACCTTCCCATATAATGCTTGAACCTATTACATCCTTTCATAAACATTGCGGGGGATCATCATTCTCATTTGGCACCAACAAGGGGGTGTTGCCTTTACCTACCACAATTTCACCTAGCTGGATTCAGAACCATGATTCCTTGATTGCCACCCCATGGTGGACACATCCTTGTCCTCCAACACTCGTTATCAGCCTTGTTGCTACAACCTCAACATCAAGGTTACATAAGACAATTGCTTCCCCTACTTTAAACTTCACATCAATGCCAATAAAAAACCCTCATTCAATTTACCATGAGCAACCAATTTAAGAAAATGGAATAAGTTTTTGTTACAACATTGTGTCAAACAAGGCATTTGTGTTCCCTAGTTATGAACTATAGAAACTCAAAAGCATGTTGGTATTAACTTGTTGCCATGCCTTTTCTCTTATATTCCCCACCTTTGCACCAATATTAAAGCATAGCCGATTGTTCACACCTCTTTCAAGTGCTAGCATAATTGCCGCCTTTTTTTGCATTCTCTACCACACCAAATCCATCAATGAATACAAATGTGAAACCATGTCAATGATTTCCTTCATGCTTATATGTACCTAGACCCCAAACAATGTGGGTATCTTTTTAATCTCTAAATTGTAACTATAAGAACAATAAATCTAGCTTCCACAACCTAACTTATGTCCTATTTTAGCCATGTAATTGGTGCAATTCCCAACTCCCACACATATGCCACATTTGATGAAAAGTGCAAAATTACTCCCATAATTGAACAACCCATAGCGTTGTGTAGATTTTGACTTTAATGTGTTGGTCACGTTGGGCATTTAGATTGTACATTCGAGGGTGGGCATTGGTGGTTGCTCCCATCTACACAGTCACCGCCTATGCAAGCTACCCCAACTTGAATGTCCTTCCCTAACTTATTAGGATTCTGCCCCATATCCTCTCCTATTAACATGTAGTTGGGGACATTGAAGGTACAACACCATCCACTTGTTGGCCCACCCCTTTTCCTATAAACATATGATGGGCTTTAAAAGCTAATTGTGTGGATAAAATGGCACTTTCAACCACTATTATGCTTGACCTTAGTCCATCAAGATCTGAATGGACAGCCTCATGCAGGCTCTTTGCAACACCAAGAATTTCAAGGGATTTAGTCCTTGCAGTAGCATCTACCTCTTTGATGTTGATAATGGATACAACAATTTTTGGGTTTCTCACATTCACACCATCTTCTCAACATGCTAACAATTGTTGCATGAAACTTTCTACCTTAACATTTAATTTATCCATCCTTTCAAGAACTTGGGAAACTTGGCCACTCATCTCTAGCAACTTCCTTTCAATGGTAGTTATTTGAGAAGAAAAATGGAAAGATTGTGATGCTTGCCCAATAAACCCATCAAAAGATCCTTATAAACCCAACATAGGTATTCCATTTACCAATTACTATCAAACTCATGAAGGTAGAGACAAGACGAAACAACTAGAAAAAATTCACTGGATACCCAGGTGTGCCACCAAAATCTAGTCCCACAATAGCCATCTTGGATATTGATGGGCTTCGACAATGCTTGGATTTCTACAAACACCCATTTTAAACATCTAGTGCTCAACGTTGTATGTGGCATGTGAATGCATAATAACTTCAACATTATGTAGTTTCCATTTGGCCATCTCAAAGGTTTAGGGTTTTAGGGTTAACTTACCAACTTTACTTCTACAACTACTTTACCACCATGCCCAAGGTGGCTTACATTTGCAACTGCCCCTCTTGCATCAACCATGTGTTCATTTTTAGTCTTGGTGTCACATTGTTGCCAATATATCATTAGTTTGTCCCATTGTTTTTGGTCCACTCCAAATGGGCAGGCTTTGGCACTCTTTGTGCATACCTTTTTTTCAAGCATGCTCTTTCTCCTTTCATAAATATCCTTACATAATCCCTAAAGCCAACAACACTTAATTCACCACCTAGGTATTCAAATTTCCCATCTAATTGCAAGCGAAGTCTAGCCATGTCTACAAGGTCTTGTTCTGTAACCTTCACCATTGCCATGTTCAAAGTCCGGGGTGCTAACGACCTAATTGCACCATCCCATGCATCCTTCCCTTCACATGCACCATCAATTTTGCCATGCCTTGTCACTTGCACCTTATGGGGTGGCAAACCTTTTTCCCTTCGTTTTGTAGCTTCAAATTCTATAGCTCATTTTGAGGCCCATTGTTGCATATGACTTCTGGCCAGAACCTTGAGCCGTGCATCTACTTATATTTCATCGTCCAAGGTCATGTTTGGTGCTTGTGTTTATGGGTGCTACCCCATTTGGGCTTCTATTACCTGCCCACCCATTGGTGAATGTGGTTGCACCCTTTCACATAGCCCCTGATCACATACACCTCCTCCTTCACCCCATGCTAATTCACACATGTTGTTTCCAACCCTTCCACAAGAGGCACAACAATTTGCAAGTCCCTTATGCCCAAAGCTCAATTTTACCTTCCAATTAGGACATTGCGACACTTGGCAATAACTCCACTATCCTATGTGCCCACATTGTCTAGCAATCCATGTGCATTTTGAACTTGTAGCACCATGCTACATGTATGCTTGTTGCACCTTGCAAAGTGGCCACCATGCTTGCCACTTTGTATTGTTGCCAATGTGTTCCCTTGTAGCCTAGTGGCATTCACCATATTGATTTGTGGTGGGGTTTCGACCCAAGCTTTTTTTTATGTTGCTTCCTTTTCTCAAGCACACACATAACACGTTAAACATAGGGAATTGGTAGAAGCTAGCAAGAAATATAGTTTGGTCATATATTGTCAACATGAGACATGTAAATCCAAAAAAAAACAAAGATTCCTATGGCAAAATTATCAATCATGAACAACCTTAATTAAACAAATAGGGCTATATATCCAAGGCATGCATATAAAGACTAATGACATTGAAGACAACCAACAAAAAGGCCTATATACAGCCTATACATGACAATACTAAATGTTCTACAAGTGGCTATTTTTGATGTGATGTTCAAGAGCCAATAAACACATATTAGTTCTCATGTTATGTTGTTTTTAAAAACTTGTGTAAGGAACCAAGAGAAAATAATAGTTATATATTTGTTCAACAATTGGTTTTGTAGGGTTAGGATTCTTACCACTTAATAATCAGATTAAATTGTTGCACAAATGAATGAACATCCATACATGATGGCACAAAATGTAAACAAAATTGTTAGCAAGGGTCTTGAAAGCTTTGCTTTTCAAGCCAAATTTATTCCTACAACTACCAAACTGCCAAGCATACGTTGTAAATGCTAATCAATTCCATTACATTTGTCCAATAATAGAACAAATTTATTCTATGTATAGAGAAGTAATCAAGGGTTGGCCAAATTGGGTGTTTTTGCACTAGGCCAAATGACAAATAAATAAGGGTGGCCACAAAAAAGGTGGCCACATTAGTTGTGCCATAACAAGCTTTAGCTACTTAGAAATTTACATATATTATAATTTCCTTTTTTGACACACCATAAACACACCTCCTCCTTTCTAGCATCAAGTTGGCAATTATGTTAAACCCAATTGATAAACACAACAATTTTGTAAGGTGTAGATATTGAAAGCAATGCATCAAACCTTTAGGTGTATGGTCAAAACATGAAAGTCAATAAACAATTAATGCCATATAGTTCTTGAATTGTAGTACATAGAAAACTACCAATAAACCATTAGTAAAAGACAAATTGTAATGTTAGGATCAGTAGTGTTCCTATGTAACTAAAGGGGCATTTGGACCAATAAGACAAACACCCAATCAATGGACTAGGATTCAATATCACATGCAACATGTTGTGGGCTTCCCACTCGCTCATTCATTCATTCTCACATTAGTTCTTCCTCATGCAAATGCAGATTCAATTTTTGGGAACCAAGCACACAACAAACTTGTGGATTGGCAAAATGGGTTTTGTAGTGAATTTGAAAAGTAAAATGTTGCTAGAAGTTGAAAATTAAAGTTTAGTAGCTCTATAATCAAGACGAAAAACCCAATGGTTTGAACAAAAGTGCTTAATGATCATGTAAAGTCATCTTTCGTTAACTTGATAAAAATGAGTCCTCTAAACACCACACATCATGTTTTTCACCTAGCTTCATTGCCACAATTATTAACCAATGTGTGTGCAGTGAGTTAGAGTCGGTCATAGGCCATGAAAACTATACATCAAGCACATCATGGAACAAAGTTCAGGGCTCTTAGGACAAGTTCAAAATAACAACAATCCAAACTAAATAACCTTTCTAGAAATTAACAAAAATGACCTTGTAGTACATTATCAATATGTATTTGTTATGGCTACTCAACAAAGTCAACCACCTATGAGAAATAAGGATTGGTTTCTTAGACTTTTTAAAAAATGATGTAGATTTATAATTGATGATTACACATTTTAATGCCATGGTTCTATGACTATCTGCCCCTAAACACCCATGTCATTTACAATTTACAAATTAAATGTTTATAAGAGCCTTCTTCAATTCAAAACCAATCTTTTGAGCACCTTGACTCCTTCAGCTAAATTATTGTGGCCTATTTTAACTCATGACCCAAGTTGTTTAAATGCCATCTACATTGGCATTTCTGTTTCACAATTGGTTCAAGTCAAGTGTGAGAATAAACAACTAAAATAATCAAAATATCCTACCCCAAAAGCTAGCCCATGTCTTTCAAATCATATTAGGTGGTTGGACTCAAGACACTAGTTGTTCAATTGTCTAAAATTAACAAGCAATTGAAAAAAACATACACCCAACAAACAAGGGATTAGCAAAAAGGATGTAACTCAAAAAACTGTTGTAACCTTGTTAAACTTGCATCTAAGAGTGAACCAATTATGGACTGATGTTCTATTGAACATAATAATGGGACACCCATATACATGGTAAGTTTTTAGGGGGCCTCAAGTTAAACCCAAGCTTCTAAACATCTTCATCACTAAAGGTGTAGTGAATTCACCATTGACATCATAGATAACATGTAGGCAACCTCCCTTCATTAGGGTACGATTACCACCCCATGATGTCATTTGTAGGGTTTTTGCAATTTGCCCAAAACAACGAGATAGTGGACACTCTAGGATTTGTGATTTATTGTACTTGTAAGGTTTGCAATTTAGTTTACCAACTTCTATATGCAAATGAACCATCCTATCTTATCCTCATATATTGACACAAATATCAACTTCCATTTTTTACTTCATTGCAATAATAAAAATTGGCCCTTTCCAACATGTAACAACACCAAGTGTGTTCCACAATAGTTATAGATGAATATGGTCACATAATTCCCAACATGATGCATCCAAGGAAAAAAAACTTTCAACATTATTGATTGCATAAAAAACTTGACAACTATTATCATAACCATGATTGGTAATTGCAACATAGGCAATAATCAATAGCCCAAGAGCACAAGTGACCCATAATTGTAGTTTGATTCTTTGATTTTGACAAGGCAATTACATGATATAAGAGCAATGTGTGTACTTTCAATTGATATTCACAAAACTAGAGGCAACCATTATTAACAAAATAAAACGAACACATTACCACACCAACAAAGTTCCCAACCTTATGGTTGAAAGGCTTTTGAATTTAAGGGGGTATGAATAAGGAAGTATATGAATATGCTACCAACCGTGAGTTAAAAGGGAGATTTACAACAAAATAGACAAACAAATTTTGGTATAATGCTAACAAACATTACTACAATTCAATATGGACTAACGAGGTTCATAGGAGTAGTCACAAATCTCACAGATATTGTGCCTTTAATAATGTTGTTACTTTTAGTACCTTGACATCAAAATGGACCTCACGAACAAATATTTGAAAATTGGGGGGGGG
>Ga0116227_10014766_pt1 | contig 11780 bp, 7 predicted proteins | sample S1TSphgellanicum_FD_89693 | JGI IMG/M metagenome (GOLD analysis project Ga0116227, IMG submission 89693) | Host-associated microbial communities from peat moss isolated from Minnesota, USA - S1T2_Fb - Sphagnum magellanicum MG | ecosystem: Host-associated > Plants > Peat moss > Unclassified... | reverse complement strand
ATATATATATATATATATATATATATATATATATATATATATATATATATATATATATATATATATATATATATATATATATATATATATATATATATATATATATATATATATATATATATAATTTTAGTACATACATAAAAATACACCCTTATGTCATTGTAGAATACCTTTAGGATGCAACTAATTTGGTGACTATTGCGACTAATGGGACAAATCAACATATTAATGGATGAAAATAAATGTAATATTGATGCAACCAATAAGATGAAATTTCTAATAGTTGCATCGTAGTTGTGAAAATGACCAAAATAGTTAAAAGTTGGTCTTGTAGTTGCAAATATTCTCAAATCTAGTCGCAAACGACTACAAGTCGCATGTAATCATAAATGGAATGGTTACATTTTGGCTAATTTCTACTAGTGGATGCATTTGTTGGGAGAAAGGCCAAATATAGTTGGGTTAGACTCTATATAGACACCAATGGTGGAACTTTACAAGAAGTTGGTGAATAAGATGGTGAAGGAAGTTGGTCAACAATCCATCACCAAAATGAACGGACAATACCTCAAAAAAGGAGGAGCCATGTTGTAGGCAGTTCAGTTCAAGAACCATCTAACCTACTACAACAAATTAATGGTCTTGTTGATTGCCCAAATGAAGGTGGGAGAGGAAATTAATTGGGTCAAGTTGGTGTTTCAATGTTTGAAGCCCATATATGGAAAAATGGTTGTTAGGAGGGAAAAGGTTAGCACTTTTGGAAATTTTTTGGGTCATTGTCATTTTGTTGGGATTGTGGTTTCCACTAAAAAGAAATCATCCCATTGCAAGGAAAGAGCTAAATGAAGACAATGATGAGGAAGTAATCCTTGGGCAAGTACACCCCATTTCTTTTTGTACATATGAAGAAAGGGTCATGTATGTTGATGAGAATTTTGAACATCTTATGTTTCCTATGCATAACATGAAGGTAACTAAGTATTAAAGGTCAATTGCTATGTCCCTTGCGACTAAATGACCTTCTTTTGAAGGGAAGGTAAAAAAGAAAACAAAAAAGGACTAGGAGGTCCTTTCATTACCTTCACCAAGGTTTATAAGGAAGGGGAGACAATAATGCCTTCTTCTACCCATGAGATTACAATAATAGCCTCATCATTTATAACTATAGTTGAAATTAAGAGGTTGAAATTAAAAAGGTAAATAAACATTTCCCTAACATGGGAACCTTCTATCCCCATATATATTGGCATTTATAATGTGCACATTGATTCAAATGATGTACTTCCTTTTTTCACGAAGAAGGGTGAAAGTAATGTTTAAGGGTAGTTGTCTTAGAATGGGCATGAATTGGGGGAGGAAACAAGTTAAGTAGGGGAAGCCAACTCAAATTGACCTTCCTTTCCAATCTTTCGAATCCTTTGGATGAAAGCACATTATGGTGGAGTACATACTCCTATCATAGCTTGTTGGATTATAAATCATGGGCCATGGAACAAAATATAAATGAATAATATGTGAAGATGACTCAAAAAACAATATCACATGTACTATGATCACAATGTATGAATTTCATGAATAGGTTTTGAGTTACCATAACATATTGGACTTTTGAAGTGCCAAAAACTCTATGTCATAGTCCATATCATATGATTATGGACTCATTATATTTACTAAAATGCATAATTGAATGAGTTTTTTGACATAGATAGTAGTGTGATGCCATTGATACAAAGGAAAACAATTTTGAAAGATTTTGAAAACTATAAATTGAGATAAACAATGAAATATGGATTTTTAAAATTAAAGTCTTTTATTCATTTGAATTAATAATTCAAGTTTTCATTTTGAAATGTAAATTTTTGATATTATTATCTACCATTGATAAAGTTTAGAAGTAAAAAAAAAAAATTAGACTTACCATATGATTTATGCAATATAATGTATTATGTTACAGTGTAATATGGACATTTTATTTTAACATTAGTATGGATTCCACATATGCTAGAAATTATTCCACCTTAGTGTGTTTTCACCCCTTTGTATAATAAATGTACTAAGAAATGGATATGGTTTGGGAGGGGCCTACCATCCCCCTCCAACCAAAACAACCCCCAAAGGAGGGAATCCCCAACTAGCAATTGGCTATTTCGACCCACAAGCATTTTTAGAAGAGTCACCTAGTGAGGCCCAAAAAGGAAGCATCACTTAGTATCTAACCAATTATGTCCTTTAATTAGGCACTTTCAGGAGACCCAAAAGGTAGATGAAAGGTTTTTTATTATAACAAAGGCAAGATGGTAGGAAGGGGGAGGTATAAAACATTTCTCCAACCCCCTTTCAACAAATTCATTCACACTATCTTGTTAGAAGAAAATGAACCACATATTTTATTGGATGAGACATAAAAACCTTCTTTTAGTTCAAGAGGCATTAAGATGCAAATAACTATTATGTTATAAAAAAAATTTAGTTTGAGGGAGTCCTTGAGGCAAATTGAAAAGAAGGTAGTGGTCGTGGGGATGGTAATGGGGCAATTAATGGTTTTGAAGCAAAGGAAAATAATGGCAATTAAAGGGCAACAATAAGTTGAACTATTTTCCCAACATCACTTGGAAAGGGTTTCCACCTTGTAAGAACATTTCAAAGAACACAAGAAAAATGAAAAGTTTAATCACCAATTGAAATAAAAAATACATGGGTGTCATTAGAACACAAATGCCATGACATATAGTTGTTGAAGGCTAGGTGAAGGATTTGTAGGTAAACATTAACCACCAATAAGCGGTCATTGACATTCAAATTAATGAACTCTTGTGAATGGGGTATAAGATTGATACTTTCAAGGAACATGAACAACAAAATAACACACATAAGGAAACCATGATTGAGTGGTTGCATGAATTTAGTGAGGAGGTGATGATCCTTGGACATCAAGAAGGCAAGACAATACATGACGAAAAAAAGCAAAATACCAAGGCAATAATATTGTTTCATGAGTTGGAGCAATCCAAGTGAACAATAATCTAACTTAAAGCTACAATTAATTCATCATCTAAGATAATAATGATTAAGCTAAAAGTTTAAGTGGTCAAATGGAAATGTAAGGTAATTAAGGTTGACTTTAGGTTGGTCTATTAGTCTACCTTCTTCAACGAACATGCCATGTTAAAGTTGGAATCTGTGGCATGGAGGTAAAAGATGAATAAGGAGGAGGCCAAATGGAATGAGTTCAAAGGTAAGTTGGGCAATTTGTTAAATGTTGTACCCATTCCTACTTTCATTATTGAAATCATCTATCATCATCATCTGGTAGCATATGTATTAATTGGCATTTATTCATTTCAAGGTGGATGATGTGCATTTCAAGACTTATAGTAGTTCAAAGGATAGTAGTGTTAAACAAAGCCTATTTGACAAATCAACATTTCAAACACCCATTGTCGTTTTGGGTCCAGGGGTTGATTTCAATACATTAAAAGGATAAAATGTTATCTTTTCATCCCTGGTTGTAGAAGGTCGTATTTCTCTAGGTTTAAAAAAAACCTAGATATGTTTATGAAGATGTAATCCAATGTAGAAGGGAATAATGTTAATGGGAAAGTTTCCTAGCTTGTCTAACTTAAAATATCTCCTTGCCATTTATCTAAACATTAGTGGTAAATGTAGACTTGTTGTTTCCCATTTGCGGATGAAATTATTATGTTAGCTAGTTATTGAGGATAAGGTGATCGGCAAATGGCTAACCATTATCTAAAGATTTGTGGAAGAGATTTGGACAAATTTTTTATTTTGTAAGAAAGGATGAGGTGTCCTTTGGCTAATGGGTGGTGCTGAACCTTGTTGGTTTTTCATTCTATCTTGTGGTCTTCTAGGAGTTATAAGGAATCTTGTGAAAGAGGTGATGTATTTTGGTGATTGGAATACAAGACAGGGATATTCCAAGGGGAGTTGTGGCATGGTGGGTGTTTTTTAAGGTTTGCCCTTGGTTTTCAACTTGCAAGTAAATGTAATTAATTTTTTATGTAAAAAATTGTACTTTTCACATTTTCGTTTCTTTATGTTTTTTTCTTTCACAAGTAGTTGTTGGATGATAGTGGCAACAATATGGAGGGCAATAATAGTGGAGGGTAGCAACTCCAAATGGTGAAGGCAATCTATCCTTCCTAGGACAACATGCATTCGAATTAAACTAAGGACATGAAGGTATCTACCTTTGTACCACATCATTGACATTTTGAGTTGTTTCTTTGGTTCCAAATATCTTCCTTAGTATCCAAAGAGTAAGATTGCCCAATGGAAGGCAATCCCAAGGTCAAATCTTTCTTGCATTTTTTAATTGTCTTTATACTAACAACCTTCCCTTGTGTGGATTTGGGGTAGTTGAGATTGCAGACATAAATATTATATTACAAGAGACAACACAATGCTTTTCATAATTCAAAAGGCAAAGGTTGTTAAAATGCCTTTCAACTTGTGGAACATACCTTCTTCCCATTCTTTCTTTTTCCCCTTTCATATTTCATGTTTCCATTGCTAAATGCCCAAAAAAATAACCTTTCTTATGTAAGGGAAAGGTCTATTTAAAACCCTTCCAATTTTTTTTGCAACTTGCACTATACCTTCTTCACATTCTTTCTTTTTCCCCTTTTGTCTTTCATGTTTCCATTGCTAAATGCACAAAAAAACAACCTTTCTTATGTAAGGTCTATTTAAAACCCTTCCAAAGTTTTTTGCAACTTGCACTTGACCTATTGGTCTCATCACAAGATCCTCAAATCTTTGATGGGTTTAAAGATAGGCCCTTCCCCTATACATAATAACCACTTACATTCCCTACCTACTTACATATGTTATTTATACACACATACATAGCTATTACCTTGGCAATGTGAGGTGGAAGAAGGAGAGTTTTAGAGGACATGTTAGCAAGATGGAAGCTTGTTAAGGTAATCGTGGTTCATCCATCCCCAAGTGAGTCGTAATGCATAATAGGTTTCTAATGGATTGTGCAAAAGTGGGTGATGTGTCCAAGAATGAAATGCCTAGTGCTTAATACTCCCTGTTGAACCAGACCATGGACGAGTGTATGTTCCAATGGTGGTGAATTGGATGACTTTTGGACAATAAAATAGAATGGAAAGTTTTACATCTAGTCACCAAATTTGAATTTCTGTTCCCTGTTCCTCTCACTGTCTTCTGAGTTTCAGCCAGGATTATTTACTTCTCAAGATCTTCTAAAGGTCTCAGGAAAGGAAAGAATCTGATACCGAGTTAGTTTGGCGAAATGACTAGTGTCCCTGGAGATGGATAGCTGACTTTCTCAAAGTAGGGATAAATATTACATAATCCATGCCAAGCCTTTGAGGCAGTTGAAGAACTCCACGTGTAGACTGTGGAAGTTAGTGGAAAAGGGTCTTCAGTTTTGTACCTAGTTTTGTTGACTATTGCCTCTCTCCCGGCCTGCATACTTCTGTCCAGAATTTGTCCAAACATTTCATTCGGCCTTCATCCTCAAGTCTTCTTTCCTCAATGAATGCCCGCAGTAAATAATATTCCAGATCCATTGGTTTAGCAATTGCCAGTGGTTTGCGTGGACAGTGTGCTTAAGATGTGTTTTACAAGTTTACCTCCAATTAATGGTGTGTGTGCAGAATACAGCAGATTTGTGATTAACAGTAGCAAGAGATCTAGGATACCAACCAGTATTTTTTTTTCTGACAAATTTTGTTGAAAAAATTTATAGACCTTTTTTTTGCCTGGGATTTTTTTAAAAATAGTATAAATTCAAAATATTTTGCTAAAAATTTGAAAAAATTGGCCTTTTTTTTCCCCCCCCCCCCCAAATTTGAAATAAGACCCTGATACCCCAATCACAGATTCATGATAACCCATTCACAAATGCATATAGTTTCATTTGGTTGAAAGATTCGAAACAGGGGGGGATCATTTCCAGGATTAGCCCACTAGTAGAATACCTGGAATACTAAAATACCAAACTTTGCACAGTTTATTCATCCCAGCTGCTCCCATGAATTGTAGATTCTGGTTGTGGTGGGGCCAAGGTCAATTTCAAAACCAAAGGCTGCATTTTTCAAAGCAGCATGCTAAACTTTGAAGCATATATATAACACCAACTAAATGTTATTTAAAAAATAATAAAAAAGTTCCAGACTTCCCACATAATTACCAACAGTTCTAGAGGGAGAATAAACTGAACAATTGAACCAAGCTCTGAGGTATGTAAATGCATGTTCGTCATGTTGAAGTATTGCATCCAGCATGTCTGTGGGTACTGTGAAAGCTGCACAAGATCTAAACTCCCTCTCTCCCAATTGATATGCAGGGCTACTGAATTATGATTTTCTGCTGGATATGAAGCCCTAACAAATTTCTGAACGAATCAGAGGCCAGCCAAGTCGGCCATCTGTAATTTCAGCCCCCTACTCTATGAGAGTGCTGCACGATCAAGAGAGCTGTCTACTCATCATCATCTTAGACTGTCCTAGTCGAACAACAGCGTGCCAGTCTGAGAACTTTGGTCTTGCTCAAGGTGTAATGGATCCGGGAGTTCAATGTCTAAGCTTTTTTTTTCTTTTTTCTCCCCCTAAGTACTCATGTTGCATGTATCAGCAATGCAGAGCTAGAATGTTAATTAACAACACATATCTCGACCAATTAACAATGCATCTCTGCTTGTTGAGGCTGATCAAATTAATGCCAGAGTCCTCTCACAAAGAACCAACACTGATGGCAATTTGGAATCACAAGAAGAAAGCTAACAATATATTAGACATTTTAAAGGTTTGTTCTAAATAGTCATAATTTTTCAGCTAAAGATGTAGACTGCAGTGAAAAGTGAAGAGATTACCTAAGTTTTGCAATAATTCAGAAGGTCTTTTTAAATTATATGTTGTGGAATGTGTTATTTTGAAGTGGCCAGGTGGTAAGTTTGAAAAGTATTCTCTGTGACAAGAAGTAGAATAATGACAAAGGATTAAATTCAATTTTATGTGGTTTTTCAATGATTATGATCATTTATTATTATTTATTTTTTTTAGTGGCAAAATTTCATCACTTTGCAACCAAAACAAGGGGGCGCTGTGAAGGTGTAAAAAGTTCTCAAGTTGTCATATTTAGACATTGGCTTCTAGCTTGCCACTAAAACATGCCAGCAGGATTCCTCAAAATTTAGGCTTAGGGTTCTGACCTCTTGTAAATGATCAGTAGCCCACCTACCTTACAAAATAGGGGCAAAAAAAAAAGGAAAAAACCAAACCCTGATCATAATAACTGAACAATTGCCATGTAAATTTCAAAAGAAAAACTACCGCAGGAAACATTGTTTTTTTAATTTAATTTTCTTCATGATCAACAAAACAAGATTAGGCGAACCTTAACAACTAACTACCTCTCTACCTATTTGAATGCCGAATTGATGTGGGCTTTCATTACAGGCTTTGGTTTGTTACAATTTTGATCTGTTTCCAGTCAGTACAGGTATTTTGGGCAGTCCCCATTTTCTCACAAAAACCAAAGCTGGCAAACAGACAGCTACTTTACTTCTCCAAGAGTCGCTGGTGAAAGACCAGGAGGTCTGAGGGCAGGGGTCTCTCTATTCAAGTAGTTTTCTTAAATTGTGTTTCCCAAGAGACTTGAGCCAATTTCAACATTCGACTTTTTCAATAAAGCAGGAAATAATGCAGGCTTCCTCCTTGACGACAAACAGCCTTTGTGGGCCCACAACAAAATTCGCAAACAACAACAAATGCATTGACCCGAATAATAAGTTCATGCTGTGTCAGGCCTGGTGTTGTTGGCGTATATATAATTCAACAAATCAGACTCACACTCAAGCCTGGTTTTAAGATCATTTTTGGCAGTTTCCATTGCTAATAAAAGTTCTGTAATACAACACCCTGCAATCAGTGATTTTTTGTATTTTGTAGCACCCCCAAAAAAGTCCTCCATCACAAATTCCCTGTTTCTGGAACCGAAAAAAAGGAAAAAACCGCCCAAAAACGATTAATGAATAAAAATTCATTAAAATTCATCACAACTGCCTACAAGTTGTGTTTTTTAAGGAATTTGTTTATGTAGTAGCCTGATTGATGATCAGCCACAGGAAGATAGAGCAAAAATGGCAATCATCCCTTGCAAGGTTTGGCCGAATGTGGCTATAAACCACGTGTGGACTACAAATCTTTAATAAACCTTCCATGTTCCTGGCTACACACTGAAAACCCATTATAAAAATCTGGCCATTTTGACATTTTCTTTTTTCTCACTTGTGGCAATGGAAACTTCCAAAATCACTTCTTTTTTAGTAAATTTCTCTTTTCAGAGAAGTTTCACCAGTAAAAAAAAAGGCTGCATGCTACAACATGAAAATGTGCTCAAGTTATTTCTACTTTCGTATTTTAAAATATTGTCAAATTTGGCTTTAAATTCTTATAGATAATGGCCACTTACTTGAGCAACATCAGAAAATTGAAATTAAAAACAAATACCGCCCACAATCCACAATTACTGAAAAACTATGACACAATGGCATCAAACATGGGGAACAAATTGCTATTTACTTCACTCCCCTGGTGATATGATAGACATTCTTAAGGCCTTTGCAGCACTCACCCCTGCTTGAACCCATTTCCAAGACCGGCTCTTTACGAGATCCTATTCCTTAAGGTGTGCCAGCAGTTGCTTGGGTGGGGGGGGGGGGGGATGGCGGGGAGGGGGGGGGTGCAATAGACAAGAAATCTTTGGAATATCTAGAAATGTCGGGTTTCGTATTGTGACACTAGATTGGCACAGTAGACCAAAATTTTCCCAGTGCAACACCAGATTGGCACAGTATACCTGTTACAGCTTCTGCCAAGATTCAGGAGGGAAGCGGGAGAGGAGGGGTGAGGAGGGCAGGGGGGAGGCAACCTAATCAGGTCTTCATCAACACCGCATTGCATAGTCAATAAATATGTGTGTATTTTTTTGTCCCAAATCTTTGCAGTTAAGTGAACTTTTCTAGGTAAGCACGAGTTCCATATATTTTTAAGAAATGATTTCAATTCCAGGAGGAGAGGTAAATGTTCTAATTACAATAGTACCCTGGCTGCTTCAACACATGTTTATCAAATAATTAATTGATTTTGAGGATTCCATTTCAACAAATGGTTTGTTCTCAACTTTTCCATCATATTTTCTTTTTTTTTCAAGAAAAATAATCATGCTGAATTTTTGTGTGTGAAAATTTCAACAATTCTGAAAATAATTTAATTTAGTGTTGATTCAAGCTGAAGTCATTTGTTTTAAATTCCGTTTATTCTAAAATAGCCACAGTTTATATAATACTATTTGGTTGTCAACTACCCTTGTCATTCTTTCTTCACAGTTAACACTCAAAGTAACCATAACAGATAGGTGCTTTTACTCAAATTTTTGGGAATTGGAGTGACCCAAATTTTTTTAATCACTTGGGCACTAATTTATATGGTTTTTCAACCCTAATAATGGTAGTGCTACTAGTACTACTATTTTAATTTTGAAAGTGTACACTTTCCAATTGCAGTTAAGAACCTAATAAGAGGAGGGAAGGGGAAGAAACTGGGGGGAACCCCCTCCTCCCTCCTTTTTGGCTACCTGCACTTTTTGGAGGACTCCTTTGAACTGTTCTGGGACATTGATTAGATAATAAGTGACTGACAAAAGAAGGCTAAGGACAAGGTTTTGCAGGGTGTGAGAGATCCTGAAAATGAGTAAAAACAATTTGGGTACTTCTTCTTATACTTATTGTCCCCTCCCCTTCCACACCCAAAAAGAAGATGCATGCCAGCGCTCATGAAGGCTTTGCTAATAATCCCCACTTACCAGCTCTTAGTTTTTTGCATGCTCATTGTGTGTGTTGCTACTACTTACACACGATTGGGCATCTTTTATTTATTTCTCCTTCTCCCAAATGATTTGACTGTTGAAAAGGAATGGTCGCCATTGCCCGCCTAAAAAGAACATGCCTTCTTACATGGATATTTATTATTGTTTGCTAAGTTATATAGGAGAGGAGGCTCAACTCTCTTCACTTTCTCTCTATTATTGGGCAGTAGATCCCCATTCCAATGAAAGGTTCTCCTTCGTCTGGTTTCAAATCTCTTTAAGAACTGGGCAACACTGGTTGTAAATTACTTGTGAAGTGTGAATGAAAACCCAACCAATGTTGAAGCAGTAAAACCAAGAACTAGACAACATTGGTTATAACTTATTTGTGAAGGGTGGAAACCAATGCTGGACTGGTATCACCATACATCATCCGGGCACACACCAGTCTGGTGAAAAGTATGAAGGAAATTGATTGGCTTGAGAGACCACAATGGTATCCAGTATTTATACTTTGTGTTTAGGCACATACTGAATTATTTCATGTAGGATTGTTTGCTGATTGCAATATTGACACAAGTACAATATTTGACCAGTACTTTTGGTATATTGCAACTTTTGTTGGGGTTGCAGCCAGGGTTTTTCTTTTCAATTTTGTGATCATCCACAAGAGGAAATTAGCCAAATTTGGCTATAGGTCAGAGAGGAAAGTAAAAATTGTTAACAATCCTGCTATATTTTTGGCAACCTGCTGGAACCTATTGTCTAAATATAACAATTTCAGACTTTGGCACTTTTTTTACAGACATGCTTTTTGTATGAGTCTGTAGCCAAGAGGAGAAATTTCACCAAAATAAAAAGGTGCTGGTTGGAGCTCAGTATTATATTCTGGTATGAAAAGTAACAAATTAAGCGTAAAAACAGAGCCTGTGGCCAACCTACTGGTCCCCTTAGTATTTGCTTCGAAGGAATCATGCTCATTGCTGGTTGATACCGATGTTGGCTGATTCTTGCCTTGGTTCCAGTTCTTTTTTAAAAAATCAGATTGAATTCAGTTCTTTGAAAAAATTGGAACCTTGGGTCTGGTTCCGGTCCAGTTCTGAAAAATTAAATTCAGATTCTGGTTTCGGTTTTGGAAATCAGGTCCCCGTAACCTGGTGTGGCAGTTAACCCTCAATTCCAAACCACTTCCCCCCCCCCCCAAATTCAGGTTCTCCAGTTCAGAACCAGATTTGGTTTAAAACCTGATTCCAGTTTCAAAAATCAGATCTGGTTATGGTTGTTCAGTCCCAAGTAATTGAAACTGGAACTGACGATTCTAACCCACCAAAATGGGTTACCACCCAACACAGGTTGATATTGTCCCAACACTGATACCAGTTGTTAAACTGTGTACTCCCTATACTTGTCCAACATTGACGGAAACCCAAATCAAAGTGAGTTGGTGAAAACCAGCACAAATAAGTTACTCCAGGTTACGGCCGGGGTGAACCAACACATACACTCGTACCTTGACCTTCTTGATTGAGGCCTCTTAGAGGCTGCATTTCTTGACCCAGGAAATGTTCAATTTGGACTGATTTATGTAAGGGATAAATATTAAGTATATTTAGAAGCAACCCAAAAAATTTGAGGTTTTTAGTTTTTACCACATTAGCTATTCAATGTTTGCCCTATTGACATTTAACTTATTTTTTGATCATTTCTACACATGAAGTCAAGTACAACAAGTGTGAGCCCCAAAATCACACATGAGTGCAAGTGAGTTAGTATTGACACATGTCTAGAGCTTTTGTGTAGGGTTTCACAAATATGGTTGTTTGGTTTGGTGGGTGCTAGGCAGCGTTTTTTTTTTTTTTTTTTTTTTTTTTTTTTTTTTTTTTTTTTTTTTTTTTTTTTTTTTTTATTTTTTTATT
>Ga0116227_10014765_pt1 | contig 11783 bp, 5 predicted proteins | sample S1TSphgellanicum_FD_89693 | JGI IMG/M metagenome (GOLD analysis project Ga0116227, IMG submission 89693) | Host-associated microbial communities from peat moss isolated from Minnesota, USA - S1T2_Fb - Sphagnum magellanicum MG | ecosystem: Host-associated > Plants > Peat moss > Unclassified... | reverse complement strand
CGAGATTGAGGGCTCATAGCGAATCTCCGTCGGCGCGGCTGGGGGGAGGATAAGTCTCCAGTCGCGTGCGATCACCGCAAGCACAAAGACTCCTTCCATCCATGCGAGTCCTTCGCCGATGCATTGCCGTCCGCCGCCTGCAAAGGGAAAGAACGCATAGCGTGGCCGCGTAGCCTTATTTTCCTCTACGAAACGCGACGGATCGAAGCGCAGCGGGTCAGGGAAGAACCTGGGATCGCGATGCACGACGAACTGCGGCGCGAGGAGTACCGCACCGGGTTGAATTGGAAAGCCTGCGATCTCGTAGGGTTCGTTGCAGGTTCTTGCCGTCGTCCAGACGGGCGGATAGAGTCGAAGTGTCTCTGCGAACACTTGGGTCGCGAGTTTGAGTTGAGGATAATCAGCCGCAGTTGGAGCGCGGTCTGCCAGAACTGTCTTTGCCTCCTCGGCCAGGGCGGTCTGGATCTCCGGATGACGCGCAAGCAGGGCCAGCGAGAAGCTGAGTGCGTTCGCTGTGGTCTCGTGGCCAGCCAGCAGGATGGTGATGCACTCATCCCGCAATTGCTGGTCGGACATGACGGAGCCCGCACTTGAATCTTCCGTGTCAACCGTCTGCATCAGCATGGAGAGCAGGTCGCCGTGGTCGTTCTCATCGCTGCGCCGTTGGCGGATCATCCCGTAGATTAGCTGATCGATCTCCGCCATCCCTCCACGAATCCGTCGCATCACGGGCAGCGGCAGTCGCTGAATCTGCTCGGAGAAGGGAAGCAGCGAAAGCGGGAGAAAGTCCATGAACGCATCGACCGCGTGCGAGATTTTTCTTACCTCGTCGTCAGAGGAGACGTCGAGGTCGAAGAGACACTTGCTCACGATCCGCAGTGCAATCGCCAGCATCTCAGGACGCAGGTCGAGTGTCTGGCCGTTCTTCCAGCGTCTTGTCATCACGATGGCCTGTTCGCCGATTGTCTCAGCATAGGCCGCGATGCGCGCGCGATGGAACGCCGGTTGCGCGAGACGGCGCTGGCGCATGTGAAACGGTTCTTCGCTGGTCAACATGCCGTTGCCTAGAACCAGTCGCGACCGCTGCATCACCATACCGCGCGTGTGTTTGGTTGCGTCCTTCAGGAAGAAGTCTTCGATGAGTGCGGGATGACTGATCTGATAGATGTGCCGATTGAAGGCGCGATAGTGAACGAGATCGCCGTAACGACGCGCGGACTCAACCATGAAATCGGCGGCGTTCTCGCGAAAGAGGCGGCCACTGAACAGCCGGGAGACAAACGCAGGTCCGGGCGGATAGGGACGATCTGGACGGGAAAGTCTTGGCGCAGTTTCCATGCTACTTAGACTCTAATTAATCAGATAAGCCGATCTCTAGCGCATCGACAAAATCGCGCATAGAGATGGCACCTGCTAAATCAGATTTTGCGGAGACGAAGAGCATGGCGTGATTGTTTTCTTACGGCATCGCGCGAGAGGGGATGGTATTCTCCTGCCAAGGATCGAGACCTTCCCGCAGCCCTTTAATTATGATGAACTCCATTGCGAGCGCGGGCTCTCATGGAGCCGAAAGGAATATCTGCCTTGCCGCCTCATACGACTTCGCATTGTGCCAATCTCTTTCTTTCTATCGCCCTACCCGCTCTTTTGCCATTCGCGGCAAACGCTGGCCAAGCCGCTCATAGTGGCTACTATCGCGACCCCGCAGTGCACGCCGGGACAGTAGTCTTCACCTCCGAGGGTGATCTCTGGTCGGTCAGCATACAAGGTGGAGAGGCGCATCGGCTCACCTCGAACACCGGCATCGAAAGTTCCGCGACGATCTCGCCCGACGGCCAGACCGTTGCATTTCGTGCGCAGTATGAGGGCCCTGGCGAGGCCTACACCATCCCCATTGGCGGCGGCATGCCGGAGCGTAAGACCTGGGACGGCGGAGCCTATCCGCGAGGGTGGACGCCCGATGGCCGGCTGATCGTCTCGACCGATCGCTACTCCACATTGCCCGACCCAAAGCTGGTGCTCGTCGGCAGTCACGGTGAACGTGAGATTGTGCCGCTCGCCACAGGGGATGAAGGCGCCTACTCCGACGACGGAAAGACGCTTTTCTTCACCCGCTTTGGAAAGCAGTGGAGTTATACCAAGCGCTACAAAGGCGGCTGGGCGCAAACTATCTGGCGTTTCGATGGCCACAGCGAGGCCACGCCCTTGACGGCGGACTGGACCGGAACCTCGCACAACCCGATGGTCTGGAACCACCGCGTCTACTTCCTCTCCGATCGTGACGGCGTCATGAACGTCTACTCGATGGATGAGGAGGGTCATGGTGTAAAGCAGGAGAGCCACCAGCATGGCTTTGATATTGAGTCCGCCTCAATCTCGGATGGCCATGTCGTCTATTCCTGCGGCGGCGATCTGTGGACCCTCGATCTCGCATCGGGCTACGAAGCGGTGATCCCAATCTCGGTTGTCTCAGACTTCGATCAGTTGCGCGAGCATTGGGTCACGAATCCTTCAACCTACCTCACCGATGTTCATCTCGCGCCGGACGGAAGCAGTGCCGTATTCACCGCGCGCGGAGAGGTCTTCGCGTTGCCCGCGAAGCCGGGCCGCATCGTGAAAATAGCTGGAGACTCGTCCATTCGTTATCGTGATGCACGGTATCTCCCAGACGGAAAGAGCATCGTTCTGCTCTCGACTGAGAGTGGCGAGACCGAATTCTGGAAGTATCCCACCAACGGAGCTGGCAAGCCCGAGCAGTGGACGAATGATGCGAAGGTTCTTCGCTGGGACGGTATCACGTCGCCCGATGGTCATTGGCTCGCTCACTTCGACAAGGATCAGCAACTCTGGCTCTATGACATCAAGACGAAGCAGAACAAGCGGATCGCGCAGTCGATGAATGGAGACTTTGCGGATTTAAGCTGGTCGCCCGATAGCCGTTGGTTAGCATACAGCGAGGTCGCGCAGAACCAGTTCTCGCAGATTATGCTGCTGAATATCGCGTCAGGCGCAACCGAGCCGCTTACTTCTGATCGCTACAACAGTCAGAACCCAGTCTGGAGCTCGGACGGGAAGTGGATCTACTTTCTCTCTGACCGCATGTTGAAGACGACGGTTAGCTCTCCATGGGGTCCACGCAAGCCTGAACCGCATTTCGATCGTCCGATGAAGGTCTACCAGGTCGCTTTAACTCCAGGGCTGCGTTCGCCCTTCCTGCCGGCCGATGAGTTGCATCCGGAGTCTGCCGCGAAAGAAGAGAAGGACAAGGACGAGAAAGAAGAGGCAAAGAAAAAAGAGGAAGAGACGAAGAAAGACAAGGTTGAAGACAAGGCCGAAAAAAGAGACAAGCAAGATAACAAGAAGACTCCTGAGGATGGCAAGGCAAAGGATGCAAAGCAGGTTCCTGAGGTAAAGATCGATTTCATCGGCATCTCTGATCGGTTGACTGAGGTGCCAGTGCCTTCAGGGGACTACGACAGTCTCCAAGCGACTGAAAAACGTCTCTGCTGGTTGAACGGCACCGACGAGGCGGAGCCGAAGGTAAGCCTCCAATGCTTCGATATCGACAATAAAGGTGAGGACCCTGACACCTTAATGAGCGATATTCGCAGCTATGAGATCTCGCTCGACCGCAAGAAGATTCTCATCCGCAAGGAGCACAGCTTCTACATCGTCGACTCGGATGCGAAGGGCTCTGGCCTTGGCGATCCCAAGACGCTGGGCAAAGCGGAGATCAATCTCTCGCATTGGGCTCTTTCGACGACTCCTAGGGCGGAGTTTCGCGGCATCTTTCTCGATGCCTGGAGGCTCGAGCGCGACTACTTCTACGATCGGAAGATGCAGGGTGTGAACTGGATCGCGATCCGCGAGCGATATATACCGCTAGTTGATCGCGTCTCCGACCGTGACGAATTGAATGATGTTATAGCTCAGATGGTCAGTGAGCTTTCCGCGCTGCATACTTTCGTTCGTGGTGGGGATGCCCGCAGAGCCACCGACAAGATCGACCTCGCTGCTCTGGGCGCACAACTGCGCCGGGACGAGAAGGCTGGCGGCTACGTCGTGGAGCATGTCTACCTGCACGACCCTGATCTTCCCGAGAGGATGCCACCGCTGGCGCGACCGGAGTCGAGTGTCAAAGAGGGTGAGGTGATCGTAAGCATAGACGGCACCAGGCTCCTCAGCGTGTGGGACGAGCGTGAACTGCTACGCAACAAAGCCGGTACGCAGGTGATGCTCGAGGTGAAGTCGACGAGCGGCGCCACGCACAATGTGCTCGTTACGCCGATCAAGGCTCAGGACGAGGACGATCTGCGCTACGCCGAATGGGAGTATACGCGCCGTCTGAAGGTAGAAGCGGCCTCGAAGGGGACGGTCGGGTACGTTCACCTACGCGCGATGGGTCCCGAGGACATCGAGCAATGGGCGCGAGAGTACTATCCGGTCTTCGATCGTCAGGGACTCATCATCGACGTTCGCCATAATGAGGGAGGCAACATCGACTCCTGGCTTCTCAGCACTTTGCTCCGTAAGGCCTGGTTTTACTGGCAGCCGCGAGTCGGTAACCCATCCTGGAATATGCAGGATGCATTTCGCGGACATATCGTCGTGCTGTGCGATCAGGAGACTGCCTCGGATGGCGAGGCCTTCACTGAAGGCTTTCATCGCTTTCAAATGGGTACCGTCATCGGGACCCGAACATGGGGTGGTGAGATCTGGCTGAGTGGGAATAATCGTCAAGCAGACGGCGGCGTCGCAACTGCGGCGGAGACAGGAGTCTACGGCCCGGAAGGGAAGTGGTTGATCGAAGGCCACGGTGTAGATCCGGACACTGTTGTCGATAACCTGCCGCACGCGACCTACACGGGTGGCGACGCTCAGTTGCAGGCCGCGATCAATCTGTTGCAGAAGCAGATCGAAGAGGATCCCAGGCCGGTGCCGCACGCTCCTCCCTATCCGGATAAGTCCTTCCAGTACGGCAAGTAAACTATGTAGCGAACAATGCCCTTGATGTACAGCAGCCTCTGGGCGGTTGTATATCAAGGGCAGACAAGTTTGGAGCATGAATCTACGAATTGCTCTTCTTGCACATTCCTGTCAGAAAGTTTGAGTGTGGAATTCGTTTTTGCAGCTGCCCTGGATGATTAGAGACAAGGTGATTCCGCTGATCCTTCAGTATCATCAGAGGAGTCGATAGAAAAACGACATGAGATTGAGAGAACCTTGACCAGCAAGAAAACTTCGCTTGAGCCCAACCCAGAACAGGCACAAACACGTCGGAATCGCGGAAAGACCGTCCGTCGTAGTCTCGTCGAGGCAAGTGAGGCACAGGATGCGGCCCTCCTTGCCCGCGAACTCCGTACTTCGCAGACGCAGCAGGAGCTCGCCGTGCTTGTCGTGGTCGAGTTTACCGGAGAGCTTCGCAAGCGCAAGCAGCTTACTGCCGCTGCTCGACTTGCCCGTACCGCAGCTGCCGTCGTCGCGGGAGAGGAAGAGGCGTTGGACGATACAGCGCCTTCCCTCGACTTCCACGCCAGCCGCGTTGAGTTCGAGGAGCTTGCCCGATCAGCCGGTGCGACGATTGCCGCCACTCTCGTTCAGCGCCGTCAGAAGCCCGATCCTTCCAGCCTTGTAGGCCAGGGTAAGCTTGACGAAATCGTTGGCGTTGTCGCCAGCACCAATGCCTCGCTTGTTCTATTCGACCACGACCTTACCCCGTCGCAGCTTCGCAACATTGAATCGCGGTTGCCTTGCCACGTCATTGACCGTTCGCAGCTCATCCTCGATATCTTTGCCCGGCATGCCAAGACGCGTGAAGGGCAGCTCCAGGTAGAACTCGCACAGCTCGAATATCAACTGCCACGTCTCGCGGGACGTGGTCGCGCTATGTCGCAACTCGGTGGCGGCATTGGAACGCGCGGTCCGGGTGAGACGCAACTCGAGACCGATCGCCGCAAGATTAATCTTCGCGTCGATCTGATCAAGACCCAGCTGGATGGCGTCCGTCGCATTCGGCACCAGCAGCGGCAGCGCCGCGAGGCAGTCCCGGTTCCGGTGGTTGCGCTTGTCGGTTATACGAACGCGGGGAAGAGTACTCTCTTCAATGCCCTCACGGAAGCGGGTGTGCTCGAATCAGCTCGCATGTTCGCGACACTCGACCCCAAACTTCGGCAGCTACAGCTTCCCTCCCGCCGTAAGATACTGCTCTCCGATACCGTCGGGTTTATCCGTAGTCTTCCGCACACGCTGGTGACTAGCTTTCGCGCCACGCTCGAGGAGGTCGAGCGGGCGGAGATTCTTCTTCACGTTCAAGACGCGGCTAGCGCTACACGCGAAGAGCAGAAGATACAAGTTGAAAAGGTATTAGCTGAGCTTGCAGTCTCAAACAAGACGGTCATTCAGGTCTTAAACAAAGTCGACCTTGTCCCAAGCCAAGAGCTCGCTCATCTCTCCAACGATCGCGAGGCGATTCTCGTATCGTCGCTGCAGAACACAGGTCTTGAACAACTTCTCATCGCCATCGATGCCGCGCTTGTGGCCGACCCGCTTGTCGAATCCAGTTTTAGGCTGCCGCAATCGGAGGGCTCGATCCTCGCGTCGCTCGAAGGCGGCGCAATCATCCAAGAGAAACGATTTGAAGGAAACCTCGTTTATCTACGGGTTCGCGGACCAGCTTCCTTGCTTAACCGGTATCGCCGTTTCCGTGAGAAGCAGGCTGTTTCGAACGAGCGAATAGCACCGAAGCAGACCGTGGCGGGTTAGCTGCGGTTCGCTATGGGAATGTAGGGCGCGGGGTAAGCAGGGCCGAGATAGTCGGCGCGGGGGCGGATGAGGCGGTTGTCGTCATGCTGCTCTAGGACGTGGGCGGCCCACCCGGAGATGCGGCTGACGGCAAAGATCGGGGTGAAGAGATCGATGTCGATGCCGAGTGTGGTGTAGGTAGAGGCGGAGTAGAAGTCGACGTTGGCGTTGAGCTTTTTCTCGGCTTTGACGAAGAGCTCGATTTTGCGCGAGAGGTCAAACCACTTGGTATTGCCGGCGGCGGCACCTAGCTCTTCGGACATGCGGCGGAGGTGGGTCGCGCGTGGGTCTTCGGTGTGATAGACACGATGACCGAAGCCGGAGATCTTCTTCTTCTCGGCGAACATCTGCTTGACGTACTCGACGGGGTCGGCGCCTGCGGCGTCGATGGCATAGAGGAGACGCATGGTGGCTTCGTTCGCGCCGCCGTGGAGCGGTCCTTTGAGCGCGCCGATGGCGCCGGTGATGGCGGAGTGGATGTCGGCGAGGGTTGCGGCGATGACGCGTGCGGCGAAGGTGCTGGCGTTGAGTTCGTGATCGGCGTGGAGGATGAGGGCGATATCGAGGGCGCGGGTGGCGGTTTCGGAGGGCTTCTCGCCGTTGAGCATCCAGAGGAAGTTGGCGGCGTGCGAAAGGGAGAGGTCGGCCTCGACGATCTCCTTGCCTTTGCGGATGCGATCGAAGACGGCGACGAGCATGGCGATCTGCGCTGTGAGCCGGTATGACTTGCGGACGTTGGCGTCGTGCGAGCTATCGGCCTCGTCGGCGTCATAGAGACTAAGGAGCGAGACAGCCGTGCGCAGGACTTGCATGGGTGTAGCGTCGGTGGGGACGCTGCGGAGGAAGTCGATGACCTTGGAGGGTAGGCTGCGGGCGTGGGCGAGCTCAGCGGTGAAGCTGGCGAGTTGGTCGGCGGTGGGTAGGGTGCCGAACCAGAGGAGATAGGTGGTTTCTTCGAAGGTGGAGTAGTGGGCTAGCTCGTGAATATCAATGCCGCGATAGGAGAGAACACCTGCCTCGCCATCGATGTAGCAGATGCTGGAGGTGGTGGCGACGATGCCTTCTAGGCCTCTGGTAGCTACGGCGTTTGGCATTCGGTGTCTCCTTCTGTCTCTATACTTCGATGCTATTCCTTGCGATGGCGCGATCGAGTGAATTTCTTCGCAACTCGCAACGATACGTAGTGGATGCGCGAAGCGTGCCGCATGGGCAGCTTCGCAGCATTCCCTAGGTTATAGCGCAGCGATGAAACGGTTGTCTAAGGTTTGGGCGAATATCGAAGCGTCTGTGCGATTGCGGGAATTGGCATGCGCCTAGGCGGTTTGGCTCGCTACTTGTCTCGTTGCTTCTTCAACTGATTTTTTAGAGAAGCGGTGTGGAGAGACTGCGGTGAGATCGACTGTCGGTTGCTCGTTAAGGATTATCTGCGCGAGAACACGCGCGGTGGCTGGGGCGAGCAGGATGCCGTTGCGATAGTGGCCCGTGGCGAGGAAGTGACGCGGGCGTGTGGGATGCGGGCCGATGAGTGGCAGATAATCGGCGGAGGCGGGGCGCAGCCCGGCCCAGGAGTCAATGATCTCGGCGTGGGCCAGTGAGGGGATGATTTGGGCTGCTCGTACGCGCAGGGCGGTGATGTCGGCTGGGTTCACGTTCTTATCGAAGCCGGCGTCTTCGACGGTGGCTCCGAGGATGGCGCGGCCGGCAGCGAGTCCATGGAGGCGCGGGATGATGTAGAGGTCTGGCGTGCGGATGGTGAGATCGAGTGGGAGACCGTGCGGGATGGCGACGGCGAGCATCTGGCCCTTGATCGGAATGATGGAGAACGAGGGATCGCTGGAGGTGCCTTTGGCCCAGGCGCCGGTGCAGTCGACGAAGTGGGTGGCTTCGATAGCCTCGGTATTGGTTTCGATGCGGACGTTCGTTGACGTTGATGTGGTGGAACGAATGGGGGAAGCGACGAGGAGTCGGATGCCTGGGGAGCGCTGGACGGCGCTGAGGAGAGCGGGTGCGAGTTGACGTGGATCGATGGAGTTCTCGACAAGAAGATGGAAGCGGTCGTCGGTGAGGCTTGCGGGCGAGAGCAGTCGGGTGAGCTTGTGATGCGTTTGCGCGCGCGTGGTCTCATCTATTGTTGGGAAAAGCTCGTCTCTATAAAGGTGGTCGGCGTAGTGCTGCAGAGTGAGGTGAGTCTGGAAGGGAACGGCCTTACCGCTGCGGGCTTCGATGGTGGCCAGGAAGTCTGGATAAAGCGTGCGCGAGAGGCGCGAGAGAGGAAGGATTTCCGGCGGGTTCTCGGGATCGTCGACGGCGAGCATGCCTCCGGCTGCGGTTGAGGCCTCGCAGAGAGGTGTGGTCGCTTCGGCGATCAGGACGCGGGCACCGCGGCGTTCGAGCTCGAGCGCGAGCGAGAGGCCGATGATGCCGGCGCCGGCGATGCAGATGTCGGCGTGCAGCATAGAGTCAGTTTACAGGTCTATAGTCTGTAAGCAGAACTCTACGCAGAGCAGCCGATAACGAAGATGGCGTGGAATGCGCGAAGGATTCTGGTTGCGTATTTGAGTAGAAGCAGCAAATGATGGAGAAAGAGAACGGAGGGGTGAGATGGCGGAGACAGAGTACGTGGAGCAGAGGTCGGCTTCCGGGGCGTTCATCGTGGTTGTGGCGGTCGCGCTGCTTGCGGCGATCGGCGGGTTAGCGTGGTGCTATACGCTGCAGAATCACATTGCGGCGACAGAGCAGAAGCTTGTGGCGGAGGATCAGAAGAGCGCGGATCTTCAGGCGAAGCTCGACTCGACCAATGCACGGCTGAAGGCGACGACGGAGACCCTGGGCCAGAGCGTGGGCATGACGCAACGGCAGATTGAGCTGAAGACGCAGGGTATTCTGGCGCAGCAGAAGGCTGAGTCGGCTCGCTTCGAGCAGCAGCAGCAGGCGACGGCGAAGCAGATCGGCGCGGTATCGAGTGATGTTGCCAGTGTGAAGACGGATGTGGGCGGCGTGAAGACGGATGTTGCCGCGACGAAGAGCGATCTTGAGGTGACGAAGTCGCAGTTGAATCGCGTGGTTGGTGATGCGGGCGTGATGAGTGGGTTGATTGCGACCAACCATGGTGAGCTTGAAGAGCTGAAGCATCGAGGCGATCGCAACTACTTCGAGTTTACGCTGCAAAAGGGTGCGAAGCCGATCCTGCTCTCGACGATTAAGCTGCAGGTCAAGAAGGTGGACGACAAACACTCGCGCTACACGCTGGAGGTGAGTGCGGACGATCGCAATATTGAGAAGAAGGACAAGAACCTCGATGAGCCGGTGCAGTTCTACACGGGCAAGGATCCGGTGCTGTATGAGCTGGTGGTGAACGTGATCGAGAAGAACAAGGTGTCGGGGTATCTGTCGACGCCGAAGAACGTGGGTCATGCTGCGGCTTCCTCGGCATCGCAATAAAGTAGGCAATTGATCAGAAAACACGCGGACTAAATGCATACGGGGGACGCTTGAGAGCGTCCCCCGTATGCATTTGCCTTGTTGGAATTACTTCTTTTTCGCGGCTGCTTTCTTTGCCGTCTTCTTCGCTGCCTTCTTGGTTGCCATTGCCTGTTCTCCCTATAGATCAAGCATCGAGCTGCAAAGAAATGTTGCAGCTAACGAAGGTATAGATTTCATGAAAAAGAGTGTCAAGAAAAATCGCGTGTTAACGAAAGTTTTTTTCATGATGATCCCGCTCTGGTGCCTTGCTGATGATGTGGTCTTATGGACGATCTCGCGAAGGCATGAAGCGCGACGAGTGCCATGCTTGCGTGTTAGGCGTGTGATGGTGCATGCGGTGTTGGGCAAGACGTATACTTCGCGGCGAGTGTCGGATGGGCTTTGCGTGTGATGGGAGAGCTGCAATGCGTGATGTCGTGATTGTCTCTGCGGTGCGGACGCCGGTAGGAAAGTTTCAAGGAGCGTTGTCGGAGTTTAATGCTGTTGAGCTTGGCGCGATGGTGGTGCGTGAGGCGGTGGTGCGTGCGGGCATCGGTGAGGCGAGTGTGGATGAGTGTGTGATGGGTTGCGTGTTGGCGGCGGGGCTTGGACAAAATCCTGCGCGGCAGGCGGCATTGCATGGCGGGCTTGCGGATAAGGTTGCTGGGCTGACGATCAACATGGTGTGCGGCTCGGGGTTGAAGGCGGTGTCGTTAGCAGCGCAGGCGATTGCATTGGGTGATGCGGAGGTGGTAGTTGCGGGCGGGATGGAGTCGATGTCCAATGCGGCGTACTTGCTGCCGGGCGTGCGGCGTGGATTGCGGATGGGTGATGGGACGGTTGGTGACTCGATGGTGAAGGATGGGTTGTGGTGTGCGTGCGATGACCACCACATGGGCATGACGGGAGAGTTGGTTGCAGAGAAGCATGCGATTAGCCGCGAGATGCAGGATGCGTATGCGTTGGAGTCGCATCGACGCGCGACCATGGCGTGGAGAGAGGGACGGTTTACAGAAGAGGTGATGCCGGTTGCGTTGCAGGGAAAGAAGAAGGGCGAGTTATTCGATCGCGACGAGAGTGTGCGGGATGATGCAGTGGATCGTCCTGGGGATGCACTGCGAGCGTTAGAGGCATTGCGGCCGGCGTTCAAGAAGGCAGGGACGGTGACGGCGGGGAATTCTCCGGGAGTGAACGATGCTGCGGCTGCGTTGGTGGTGATGTCAGCGGAACGTGCGCGCGTGTTGGGGTTGAAGGCGATGGTGACAATTCGTGCGCAGGCTTCGAGTGGCATTGCGCCGCGATGGGTGATGCTCGCACCAGTGATTGGAGTGCAGCGGGTGTTGGAGCGTGCTGGGTGGGGGATCGATCAGGTCGATCTGTTTGAGTTGAATGAGGCGTTCAGTGTGCAGGCGTTAGGGGTGACACGGGAGTTGGGGATTGGGATGGAGCGGGTGAATGTGAATGGCGGGGCGGTGGCGATTGGGCATCCGATTGGAGCGAGCGGGGCCCGGGTGCTAGTG
>Ga0116227_10014764_pt1 | contig 11783 bp, 10 predicted proteins | sample S1TSphgellanicum_FD_89693 | JGI IMG/M metagenome (GOLD analysis project Ga0116227, IMG submission 89693) | Host-associated microbial communities from peat moss isolated from Minnesota, USA - S1T2_Fb - Sphagnum magellanicum MG | ecosystem: Host-associated > Plants > Peat moss > Unclassified... | reverse complement strand
TTACGTGGACCCAGTATTTTACCCAGGCGGCCTATCTTAGGCATTACAGATGGTGTAGCAACAATTACGTCTACATCTGTCCATCCGCCTTCTATTTTGCTTACATATTCATCAAGGCCAACGAAATCGGCACCTGCTGCAATAGCTTCAGCTTCTTTATCAGGGGTACAAAGTACCAGTACACGTTTAGTTTTACCCGTACCGTGTGGCAAGGTAACTGTACCGCGTATGGCCTGGTCTGCCTTCTTAGGGTCTACACCCAGGCGTATGTGTACGTCTACAGAGCTATCGAACTTTGTAAGGTTGATGCCCTTTACGGTAGCTGCAGCTTCAGCCAGCGTATATACTTTATTTTTATCGAGTTTAGCCTCTACAGCTTTTCTGTTTTTAGTGATCGCCATCGCTTCAATAATTTTGAATAAGGTGAATGAATCAGGGATGCGAATTACGCTTTATCTCCCCATGGTGCAGTGCCTTCTACAGTGAAGCCCATGCTGCGTGCAGTACCGGCAACCATTTTCATGGCGCTTTCTTGTGTAAAGCAGTTCAGGTCGGCCATCTTGTCCTTGGCTATTTCTTCTACCTGCGCCCATGTTACCTTACCTACCTTTACACGGTTAGGCTCTTTAGAACCTTTCTGTTGCTTGGCGGCATCCATAAGTTGTATAGCTGCGGGTGGTGTCTTGATGACGAACTCAAAAGACTTGTCGGTGAACACTGTAAGTGTCACAGGTAATACCTTACCGATCTTGTCCTGGGTACGTGCATTGAATTGTTTGCAGAATTCCATGATGTTAACACCTTTGGAACCTAATGCCGGGCCTATTGGTGGCGCCGGGTTGGCTTGGCCGCCTTTTACTTGCAGCTTTACTAAGCCAGAGATTTCTTTAGCCATTTTTACTATTTTTGGTTTTAGCGAATCCCGGTAGCATTCCTTGCGTCCTGCCCCGGTTTATTCTCCCAAATGCAACCTTATTATAAGAGCAATATGAGAATTGGACGGCAAAGGTAAGTACTTTTTAATATGCAGCAAAAAAAATTTTGAAAAAATATTATTTTGTGATGCCATATTGCTTTCATATTCAAGACCGACCAACTATTATTGCAATAATAATTAGCGACTAAATGACGAACATCTATAAATATTTTCTGCTGATAGTGTTATTGTGTAATACAACATTAGCAAGAGCCCAAGAAGATACGCTGTATTATAATAAAGATTGGAAAGAGACCAGCCGCAGCAACGCAGTATATTATAGATTCAGAACAATGGTGGATAGTGAATATTGTGTATCCGACCACTATTTAAATGGGAATTTGCAAATGAAAGGCTGCTATACCTCTTCAGATACCCCTGATACGAAATATAGGAAGGGTAAATTCACCTACTACTTTGAGAATGGGTTCAAGGATAATGAGGGAAGTTATGTGAATGGTAAAGAAAGCGACAAATGGTTCTATTACTTTAAGAAAAACAATATCGTTAACTGCGTCGTAGACTACAAGGACGGCAAAAAGGATGGGCCGGTAATTTTTTATGATTCAGCAACGCAAAATGTTATTACAGAAGGACAGTACAAAAATGGAGTAAGAGCAGGGGACTGGGTATATTACGATATTAAGCACAGGAAAAAAGTAATAAGGAGTGTACTTAATGATACCACAAATGATCTTGATTACGTCACACGATTTGATACACTTGGCAGAAGAGTTTCTGAAGGGAAGGCAACCTTTGAGGATAAGCAGTTTGGTCGTTGGCAGTATTATTATCCGGAAACTGGAAAAATAAAGTACGAGATAGATTTTGTAAATGACAGGTGGGATGGCGAGCGGATCAGTTATTTTCCAAATGGTGCCATAAGGCGCAAAGAGGTCTATTCATTTGGCAATATGGTAAAGGGCCAATGTTTCACTGAAGAGGGCAATGAAACGCCTTACTATAAATCCAAGGAAGAAGCAAAATGCTCAGTAGATTTTAAAGCTTATCTGAAAGAAAATCTTGTATATCCCGAAAAGGCCAAGAAGGATAAGATAATGGGGAACGTTGTTATTAGTTTTGTTATCAATGAAGATGGCAATGTTTCTGACGCAAAAGTTATTAAAGGTATAGGAGGGGGGTGTGAAAAAGAGGCAATGAGATTGCTATACAGCATGCCGAAGTGGCAACCCCGGATGGAAGAAGGGAAAGCTGTAAAAGCAAATTGGAATATTAATATAGCATTTAAACCCGATCAGATCTAAGAAAGAACCGTTGCTTTTTATTTAAGCTGGAGTAAAAAACTTATAAGCCACAATTGAATGAAAGAATTCCCGAAGATATTATTAGCGTTAATGTTCTTATGCTCTGGCGTAAATGCGTTTGCCCAAAAAGATACCCTATACTATAACAGTCAGTGGAAACAAACCGATAAGCAAAATGCCAGTTATTATCGTCAATATGTCAGACAAGATGGGGCATACCTTGTTGATGATCATTATAAAAATGGCACGCTTCAAATGACGGGGGCCTATACTTGGTTAGATACACCCGATGAAAAATATAGGAACGGCGATTTCGTTTATTACTACCCTGACGGACTTAAAGAAAGTGAGGGTAGGTACAACCTCGGAAATAGAGCAGGAAAGTGGACTTACTATTATAATAGTGACAGTAGCCTACACTATACAGCTGAATATATAAATGATAAAAAAAATGGCTATGCAGTTTATTATGACTCTGCAACCCAAATGATACGGAGCCAAGGTGTATGGATAAACGAAAAAAAGGTGGGAATATGGACCTATTACTTTCACGGAACAAAAAATATCAAGGAATTAGTTGAATATAAGAAAGATCCTGCCGATTCTTACATCACTTCGTTCGATTCTATTTACCACACTGTTGTTGCAAAAGGGCCTATTATTAAAAATAAACAAGCTGATAGATGGACCTTCTATTTTAGGAATTCGAAAAATATCAAAAGTATAATAACATTTTTAGATGGTAAACAAACTGGTCCTGCAATGTTCTACGATTCGAATACACACAATTTATCGATTGAAGGACTTTTTATTTCCGGACTTAGGTTCGGTAAATGGATATACTATGATGAAAATGGTAAAGTAAAAGAATGGAGGACTGTAGGTGAACTACCATTGCTTATAGAATATGTGAAGCATTTCGATACTTCTTACATCACGACATCAGAGGGTGAGTTATTGCACCAACGAATGTCGGGCCTATGGAAATTTTATAATGATAAAGGAAAATTACAATACACAGGTAACTATCAATACGGAATGTTAGAAGGAGAATTTAAAGAGTTTTCGGTCGGCGGTGTGGTCATACGAAGGGAATATTATTCATCTGGAAAGATGTTAAAAGGTAAATGTTATAATGAAGCAGGTAACGTAGTATTATATCACCCTTTAAAAGAATATTCGCTGCCGTCTTTTAATGAAAAAGATTGAGACGATATCAATTTGATGCTGTTAAAAACAGTACCTTACACACACGAATAACCATCATGCAACCATACACCATAATAGAGATACTGCCCAACGGGCGCACCACCCCGCAAATAGAAGATGATACCGAAGTGATACTGATACAAGATGGGGCTGCCACCGTCGGCATGCTCACTTATGATGTGGAAAATGACTTCACAACACTGGCCATAGAAAGCCCGGTGAATGAAGAAGAACTGAATGGTGAGGCAACAGCTTTAATAAAACAGCATTACGCCGAATATTTAAAAACAGATACTTCTATAGTAGTGGTAGCGCCGGCAGAGTTGGCAGAAAAAATGAAGTGGTGACCACGCGGGACTTGTCTTAATGGTTGAAAATATTGTTCTCAAAGTCAAAGTCTTTCTTTTCATTGAATGCCCTGAAGGCTTCGGGATCCCCGTAAGGACCTAAGTACTTGTCGTCGTTGAATCCAAGTATCATGTAGAATATATAGGGAAATAAGACCAACCCCACTGTGAACCAGGCAGACTTACCAAAACTTTTAGCCAGCATATTGTCTTTCCATACGGACCATATAACCCCTATCCAGGCAATAATTGAGGCCGTGGGGCCAACTGTATCTTTAAGATAGCCAGAAAAACTAATGCTAATAAGAAATACCCACCACCAGGGCTTACCCACAATTTTGAGCACGACAACAGTACTATATATTGGTATCAACGCTTTCCAGCCTTCTACACCTGCCTTTTCAAATACCTTGTACAGGCCTATAGCATAAAGTATATAGAGGATGATCGCCACTGCGATGACCACCCGGATGACCGAAGAAATAAGCTCTGACTGTTCCATAGACCTGATTACAATGCTAATATAGGAAGAACGATCTTATATGCTATGTTATCAAAATAAGAATGCCGCACGTTTTGTGCGGCATTCTTATTATAGAAGGATGGAACGAAATTAAAGTTTCACAACAGGCACTACGCGTTGTGCGCCGTCCTGGCTTATCTGCACCGCATAGTTGCCCTTTGCCCAGCTGCTACAGTTGATGGCAGTTTGTGTTGTTGCACCAGAAGCATTGATGATGCTGGTGTATACTTTACGGCCGGTCATATCAAGTACGTTAACAGCGTAGGTGCCTATAGCATTGCCCATTTTCAGGTTCAGCGTGCTGGTAGTTGGGTTAGGGAATGCGGTTATCTCTATGTTGTTGGCCAGTTCTGGCACACCAACGTAACCTTCACTCAGGGTTATTGATGTATTTCCGTTCTTATCCGCTGCATCAGGACCACCCAGTCCATCTACAGCATTAATAGTGCAATACATGGTTACGGTACCTGTGCCTGCTGCTGGTGCTGTCCATGGTATAGAAAGCCTGTAAGACCCAGTCGTTGCAGAAAGGACAGTACTATGCTCTACAATTTTTATCGCCCCAAGTGTTTTGACATGTGAATTAGTAGGTGCTGTAGGCGTACCGGCTGCCACCTGACTAGGACTAGTGCCCGATACGGCTGCGAACTGGTATCCAAATTCAGGCAGACTTGAAGTGTTGTTGCCGGTGATAACTACAGTATAAGAACCGCCTGGTTTGTACTTGGTAACAGCACCACCTCCAAGTGTATCGACCACTATACTAACGGTTGTTGCCGCTGATGTACCGCCATGGCATCCGCCACCACCACAAGAGGTAGAGCCCCCGTTAACGCCTGTAAGGTTAAGGTTGCCTGTTAGGGCTGGACCGTTAACATAACTCGTTAAGGCAAAAAAGCCAAATCCTGCTGATAGTGTAAATAGTAAAATTCTTTTTTTCATGTTTTTTGGTTTAGTTTATTTGATCGTTAAGCCGTAAGATATATTTTTTGCAAAAAATGAGAAAATTCTTTTTTCTATAGGTGGATAAAATGCAACTGAGCAAGCATGTAACGGGTGTGAAGCAGTATGTGTCCTTGCACCGCGGTCCACACTTCCCCGGAAAATATTGTAAATTACCGCCCTCAATGGTACAACAGGCTCGTGATACAGCATCATTAAAATGAACTTACCCTTCTTTATAGCGCGGCGATACATGATGAAACAAAAGGGTGGTTTTTCCTCCTTCATCATTCGTATGGCTGTAGTGGCTACGGCACTTAGTGTGGGGGTAATGCTGCTGGCTATTGCTTTTATTACCGGGTTCAAGTTTGCTGTGCGCGAAAAAATGTTCACCTTCCTGGGCAATGTGCATATAGAGACCTACAATCCCAATCACTCTGAGTCCCTTAGTCTGGACCCTATCAGCAATGATCCTGCACTGGTCAAGAATATACAAGCCACACCTCATGTGCGCCAGGTGTTCCCGTTCATCCAGCGCCCTGCTATCTTGCAGGCACATGGGCAAATGGAAGGTCTGTTCCTCAAGGGGGTCGACAAACATTATGCACTTTCTCCAAGCATATCTTTTACCGGCAGTAAGATAAACTTTGCCGACACCACATATTCCCGCCAGATCATATTGTCGCAAACCACTGCAGCACGCCTCAATGTGCAGGTAGGCGATAGTATACTGTTGTACTTTTTACAGTCGGGTGTTCGCGAGCCGCGTATACGCAAAGTGCAGGTAAGCGGCCTGTTCCACACCGGTATGGACGAGCTTGATAAATACTATGGCATCACAGACATGCGACTGCTGCAACGGGTAAACAACTGGAAGCCCAATGATATAAGCGGTTACCAGTTGGAACTGGACAATGAACAGTTTGCAGATACAGTAGCCAACGGTATATACGAACGTTATTTGAAGTCGCCACTCACGACGTATACCATACGCGATATATATCCCAACATATTCGACTGGCTGGATCTGCAGAATATCAATGGGCAGATCATCATTATCATTATGGCAATAGTAGCCATCATCAACCTGGCTACTGCGTTAATGATACTTATTATGGAGCAGGCCCGCATGCTGGGCATACTACAGGCGCTGGGTATGAGTATGCAGCGCATACAGCAGATCTTCCTGTACTATGCAGGTATCATAGCAAGCGTAGGCATACTGGCCGGCAATGTGTTCGCATTTTTGTTTTGCTGGTTGCAGCAAAGATTTGGTTTCCTTACGCTGTCAGAAGATACTTATTATATGAAGCAGGTGCCTGTGCGGTTCTATTGGTGGCAGGTGGCGGTGGTAGACGTAGCAACACTTGTATTGTGCATACTTTGTATGTGGCTGCCGGCGTTGTATATTCGCCGCATACGGCCGGCAAAGGTATTGCAGTTCAAATAACGGCCATATAATGAACGAACAAAGATTTGAATAATACCCAAACATACAGGAACATCTGTGCGCAACATGCGGTTATACCGCTATTCCTGCAACCCTGGTGGCTGGATGTGGTGAGCCCCGGCTGGCAAGCTGCAGTGGTGCACAATGGCAACCTGCCTGCAGGCATTTGGCCCTACCCGGCAGAGCAGCGGTTAGGTGTGCAGCTACTGCGCACTCCGTTACTTACACCTTACCTGGGGCCTTATATTTTTGTTCCGCCAGACATGAAGGAAAGCAAGCACGATGGTTTTGAGCATGATACCATTGCAGCATTATTGCAACAATTGCCTGGTGCACCTGTATGGCATATGGCCATGCCTCCAGGACTAAAACAGGCTGGGTTATTTAGTAGCGCCGGACTGGATATACAAGTGAAACAAACCTTTTTGATAGACCTGTTGCCAAGCCAGGAAGCACTATTCGCCAACCTTAAGGACAGTATACGACGCAATATAAGAACAGCTGCAAAAGAGATCACGATCACCAGTGATGCCGCATACCTGTCACAACTTTTCGATCTCCAGAAAAATACACTTGATAATAAACAGGTAGCCCAGGCCCATACTTTGCAGCAAATGCAAAAACTGATGGAAGCCTGCATAACCAATAATGCCGGTGCGCTGTGGGTAGCTAAAAAAGGCGATGAGGTGCAGGCCATCATATGGAATGTATGGGATGCCCAAACGTCCTACTACTTTATGGGCGCAAAAAATGCATCGCAGGGTGATTTTACAGCTATGTCTGCACTGTTGTGGCAAGCCATAAGCGAAGCAAAAAAGCGCGGCAATACCATTTTTGATATGGAAGGCAGTATGGACCCTGGTGTAGAGCGGTTTTTCAGAGGTATGGGTGGCCAAAGAGAGCTGTACATGGTATTGAAAAAAAACACATCACTACTCTGGAAGCTGGTAAAAAAATTGCGTAAGTGATCATATAATTATCCTTTTGCCCTTAGCGGGTATTATCTCCAACCAACACAGTATTTTCATTTTTTCCGACATTTTGTCCCATAAAGGCAAAATGGCAAATAATTTGACAACTGATATACAGCATGTTTTTTAAAAAAAAGAGGACTATGAACGAAACCGGGTTTGAAAATCAGGGTACTGAGAACCAAAATGCCGACAACTTGGCACAAAACAATGACGCAACACAGGAAACTGTAACAGATAGTGCACAGGATGGCAGCAACGAAGCGTTTGAAATAGATGCCCAAAACGATCTGGAGAACGATACTATAGGCAAACTGGAGGCAGACCTGCAGGAAGCCAAGGATAAATATCTGAGACTGGTAGCAGAATTCGATAATTTCAGAAGGCGTACTGCCAGGGAGAACGAGGAGAACAGGAAAACCGCTGGAAAGGAAGTAATTGAAGCGTTATTAGTAGTGCTTGATGATACAAACCGTGCTGCGGAACAAATGGAAAAATCTACTGATATGGCATCTGTGAAAGAAGGTATATCATTAGTTTTCAATAAATTGCGCAATGTGTTACAGCAAAAAGGCCTGAAGGCCATGGATGCCATCAACCAACCTTTTGATGCCGATCTGCACGAGGCAATAACTGAGATACCTGCCCCAAGTGAGGACATGGTGGGCAAGGTGATAGCAGAAGTAGAACCAGGGTACTATCTTAAGGACAAGCTGATAAGGCACGCTAAAGTAGTAGTAGGCAAATAGTAAGAACAGATAGCTGCTCTTACCTGACAATAGTTTTGAAATTTTATTTTGATCTGACCAAATGGCAAAAAGAGATTATTATGAGGTGCTGGGTGTGGCTCGTGGGGCCAGTGCCGATGAATTAAAAAAATCCTATCGCAAGGTAGCTATGCAATACCACCCCGATCGCAATGAAGGGGATAAAGCTGCTGAAGAAAAATTTAAAGAAGCCGCAGAAGCCTATGATGTGCTGAGTAACCCCGACAAACGTGCCCAGTACGATCGTTTTGGTCATGCTGGTGTGGGTAGCAGTGCTGCCAGCGGTGGCCCGGGTGGTCCCGGCGGCATGCGCATGGAAGATATTTTCTCCAATTTCGGCGATGTTTTTGGCGATGATGTTTTTGGTAGCTTCTTTGGCGGCGGTGGCCGGCAGGGTGGCGGTGGCCGCAGGCAGGGCACACGTGGTGCCAACCTGCGCGTGAAACTGAAAATGGACTTTGGTGAGGTAGCCAATGGTGCCAACAAAAAAATAAAAGTAAAGAAACATATATCCTGCAACGTGTGCGATGGCAGCGGTGCCAAGGATAAAAGCTCCATAAATACCTGCGGCACTTGCGGTGGCAGTGGCCAGGTGCGCCGGGTACAGAATACCTTTCTGGGCCAGATGCAAACTGTTACTACATGCCCTACCTGTCATGGTGAGGGGCTTACTATTACTGCAAAATGTGGTAATTGTAAAGGCGAAGGCCGTGTATACGGTGAGGAAACACTGAGCCTGGATATACCGGCAGGGGTTCAGGATGGTATGCAGCTGAGCATGAGTGGAAAAGGTAATGCCGGCGAAAGGGGCGGCCCTGCGGGCGACCTGCTGATGGTGATAGAAGAAGAAAAGCACCCGTTCCTGAAACGTCATGAGCTGGACGTTGTGTTCCAGTTGCATGTGTCGTTCCCCGATGCGGTACTGGGTACCAGTGTAGAAGTACCTACCATAGATGGCAAGGCAAAAATAAAGATACCTGCGGGCACACAAAGCGGTCGCATCTTCAGGCTCAAAGGTAAGGGGTTCCCGGCCTTCCAGTCTTACGAGAAAGGCGATGAGCTGATAGAAGTAAATGTATGGTCGCCGCAAAACCTGAGCAATGAGGAGCGCGACCTGTTGGAAAAACTCAAAAATTCACCCAACTTCAAACCAGGTCCGGATGCTGAGTCTGAGAAAGAAAAAGGTTTCTTCGATAAAATAAAAGATGCCTTTGGCGGATAATATTTGATGATCTTATCTTCATTTGGCCCACACCCAACTGGTGTGGGCTTTTTATTTTTTATAGAAGATCCCCGTTCTATAATTATTGATATTATCATCGCTATAAGAGTTGTTTAATATAAAAACTAAATATTTACAGCGTTGAAATACAATTAATAAATAATATAAATTGAAATAATTTATTTTTTATTTTATTGTTGTTTAATAGTCTTATGTTTAGCTCTTTATAATCAACATACAGAGATGAACAAGAATATCCCAGGAATAGATCTACAGGCTGGTAAAAGTAGTATAGCACCCATCACGGCCACAATGTGCTTTTTGTTTATTGTAGCATTATTTGCAAGTATGCGGGGTGCAGCACAAACGACCTCAGACACTTTTAGCTATTACGGACCCACCGCTTACATTTTTTCAAATGCTCAAAGCTCCTATACTGTGCCGTCAAAAGTTACAAGCACAACAATAGATATGTCCGGGGCAGCAGGCAGTGGGACCACAACTGGTGGTAAAGGCGGTAGAGTGCAGGCTGTACTGGCAGTTACGGCTGGCAGTATATTGTACACAAATGTTGGGGGCAAGGGGGCATCTTTTAATGGAGGTGGATCCGGATTTATGTTCGCAAATAAGGGTGGTGGTGCAACCGATATCAGGGTAGGGGGTACTGCAATAAATAATTGGGTGCTTGTTGCCGGCGGCGGTGGTGGCAGTGGAAACACAACTGGTGTGGGTGGGAATGGTGGCAACCCTGCCGGTGGCAACGCAACGGGAGAGACATATACTAACGCAGGCGGCGGCACACAAACGACCGGTGGCGCAGGCGGCAGTAACGGATCTGTATCAGGAACAGCGGGGATAAGCCTGACCGGCGGAACGGGTAATACTACCGGTTACGGTGGTGGCGGCGGCGGCGGCTACTATGGCGGCGGCGGCGGCTACGCGGGCGGCGGCGGCGGCGGGTCATCATACGCGGGCCCTGGGACCAGCAGCGTAACCTACACCACGGGTTACAATACCAGTAATGGATATATTATCATTACGCCCAACAATACAAGCCACCAAAGCACAAATACCAATTTTTATCAAACGTTTACTGTACCTGGATGGGTTACCAGCCTGAACATAGATATGGCAGGCGGGCAAGGTGGAAGTCCTGTAGGCCATAGTGGTGGCAAAGGTGGACGTGTACAGGCAACACTTGCCGTAACAGCGGGCAGTTCCATTTATTGCTACATAGGTGGGGCAGGTGTATATGATGGCAACCCTTTGAACACAGGTGGTGCAGGCTATAACGGTGGTGGAGGCTGTGGATCTAGTGGCGGTGGCAGTGGTGGAGATGCAACAGACATCCGCATAGGCGGCACTGCCTTAAGTAACAGGGTGCTTGTAGCCGGTGCCGGCGGCGGCAACGGTATTAACACCACAGCAACCGGCGGCGATGGTGGTGGTACCACGGGCGGTACGGCAACAAAAATAGTTGACAATATAGTGGCAACAGGAGGCACACCAACTAGTGGTGGTACAGGTGGAACTCTGAACAGTTTCAACGGTACGGCTGGCGCTTTAGGTGTTGGTGGCAATGCGCCCGTTGGCGGTGGTGGTGGTGGCGGCTATTATGGCGGCGGCGGCGCCGCCCAGGACGGCGGTGGTGGCGGCTCATCATATGCCGGCACAGGCACTTCCAACGTTACACATACACAGGGCTACCAGAGCGGCAATGGGTATATTATCATAACGTATGCAAAATTGCGTGGCACGTATTACTACTCTGCAGCTACAGGTAGTTTAAATGTGCTCAGTACATGGAATACTGATCCAAGTGGCAGTGGTGGTACTTCCCCAACATCTTTTACTGCAGACAGCGCTATATACAGTGTTGCTAACGGTAACATAGCCGGCCTTAGCGCCGACTGGATGGTAAGTGGCGTTGGCGTCTGTGTTATCCTTAATGGTAGCCTCACCCTTAATGGCCATAGCTTTACAGCACCGAACGTATATGGTCTCAGCGCTAATAATATGATAACTGGAGCTGCAACATCAAGCTTGACAATAAATACCCCCAATACGCTGTACATGGATCAGACCTCTTCAGCTACATCTACATTAGCTTC
>Ga0116227_10014763_pt1 | contig 11784 bp, 8 predicted proteins | sample S1TSphgellanicum_FD_89693 | JGI IMG/M metagenome (GOLD analysis project Ga0116227, IMG submission 89693) | Host-associated microbial communities from peat moss isolated from Minnesota, USA - S1T2_Fb - Sphagnum magellanicum MG | ecosystem: Host-associated > Plants > Peat moss > Unclassified... | reverse complement strand
TCGTTCTGCGATACCGAGGAGAAAGCGTTCCTGAAGGATATCGAGCGCACCATTGGCCAGCGTGTGCCGGTCATGGAACTGCCGGCCGAAACGCCGCGTATCGCGACCCCGGCGCATGTTCGCCCGGCACAGCCGCAGCGCCGGCCGCAACAGCCGCAACGCCGCCCGGAAGCACGCGGAGCCGAAGGCCGCCGCCAGGACGAGCGTCGCGGCAACGGCGGCGGCAACCATGGGCACGGGCAAAAGCCTGCCAACCAAGGCCCGGCGCGCAGCCACAACCCGAACGCGCCTCGGCCGAACGCGCCCCGCCGCGATAACGCCCCGCGTCCGCAAGCCGCCGCGGCGCGCCAGCCCATCCGGCCATAGGCCGGTCGAACCCGCCGGCGCGCGTGCGTGTTGATTGTGCCTGGGCGGGGTCTATGATCCCGCCCAAATCATATTCCGGGAACAGCACCGATGTCGAAAGCAGCCGCGATCGTTCTTATCGCCGCCGGAACCATCGCATTGGCGCGACCGGCATCGGCGGAGGTTCTGTCGGGAACCGCTGCCTACGGCGACTTTTCGCGCGATGCACCGGGGACGCGCCGCCACATCACCCCGGCCGACTTGCCGCCGCCATTCGCCACCCAGGGCGCGGCCAATGTGTCGTCCGTGATCGCCCAGCCCGCCGGCTCGGCGCCGCTGGTCGCGCCCGGCTTTACCGTAACGCCGTTCGCCCATCTGGATAAACCACGCCAAATCCGGGTCGCGCCCAACGGCGACATCTTCGTCGCCGAAACCGTCGCGGGGAAAATCGCGGTGCTGCGCGCGCCCGACGGCGCCGCGCACCCGGCCCAAACCGGCACCTTCGCGGAGGGTCTATCCGGCCCATTCGGGATCGCCTTCTATCCAAGCGGCGAGAACCCCAAATTCGTCTATATCGCCACCGGCCATTCAGTAATCCGTTTTCCCTACAATAACGGTGATCTGACGGCGGCCGGCCCGGCGGAAACCATCATATCCGAACTTCCGAACGGAAGCGGGCATTCGACCCGCGATATCGCGTTCTCCGCCGACGGAAAAACGCTGTTCGTTTCGGTCGGTTCGTCGACCAACGATGCCGAAACCATGGGCGAGGGCGATGCCAAAGCCGCCGAAGCCGCGCGCGGCCTTGGCGCCGGCTGGGGGCCGGAGGCGTGGCGGGCCGATGTATTGATGACCAGCCCCGACGGCAAGACGGGCTTGAAGAGCTTCGCCAACGGCATCCGCAATTGCGTGACCCTGACAGTCGAACCCAAGACGTCCGCACTGTGGTGCACCAACAACGAACGCGACATGCTGGGCGACAACCTGCCGCCGGATTATGTCACGCCGGTCAAGCCGGGCGGCTTCTATGGCTGGCCCTGGTATTATATCGGCGATCACGAAGACCCGCATCTCAAGGGCGAACGGCCGGACCTGGCCGGCAAGGTCACGACGCCCGAAGTCTTGATCCAGCCGCATTCGGCGCCGCTGGGCATGGCCTTCTATACCGGCCGCCAGTTTCCCAAAGATTATCAGGGCGACGCCTTCGTCGCCTTGCACGGATCGTGGAACCGCGCCGCACTGACTGGCTACAAGGTCGTCCGCGTGATCCTCAAGGATGGTAAGCCGACAGGTGAGTACGAGGATTTCCTGACGGGGCTGGTGACCGGCGACAAGGGCGTGTGGGGGCGGCCGGTCGGCGTCGCTGTCGCGCATGACGGCGCGCTGATCGTCGGTGAAGACGGAAACGGTACAGTGTGGCGGATCACCTATAGCGGCGGGAAACAGTAGGAAACGTGAACGTTTCGACCCTCGCAGACGGTGAAGAGCCGTCACCGATCGAGCAGTCGGTTCGCAGCCGTGTCTTGGGGAACGCCAGCCTGGTGCTGCTGGCCATCGGATTCGCGGCACTTATCGTCATGGCAATCGCAGTCACGGTTCTGACCGAGCGCAATCGCGAAGCCTTCGATCTTGCGGCGACCACCCGCAAACAGCTGAGCGACATAGCTCGCGCGGTGGAGTTGCTGGAGAACGCCGAAACCGGCCAGCGGGGTTTTCTTCTGACGGAGCGCGAATCCTACCTTGAGCCCTATAACGACGCCACGGCACAAATTCCGGGGCAGCTTGACGCGATCGTCGCCGAAACGTCCACGCTGCCCATCGCAGGCGCGGCGGCGGATTTCCGGGCAACAGGCACCGCGAAACTGGCCGAGCTTTCGAGTGCGCTCGATCTTTACAAATCCGACGGGCGTGGGGCAGCCACAGAGGAAGTGCTGACCGATCGCGGCAAAGGGCTTATGGACCAGGCGCGGCGCGATGCCAAAACGATGAACGCTTTTCTCGATAAGGAACTGGCCGTTCGCCTGGATCACGCCAGGAAAACAGGGGAGATACTGGCGGCGGCCCAGCTCGGCTCGACTGTTTTGGTCCTGGCCGTGTCGATCCTGACCGGCCTTGGCCTGTATCGCAACGTCACCGCGCTTAGACAAGCGCAGGCCGCGCTGGCGGAAACCAATAGCAACCTCGAAGACATCGTCGCGTCGCGTACACAGGCGCTGAGCCAGGCGAACGACGAGATTCAGAAATTCGCTTATATCGTGTCCCACGATCTCCGCGCGCCGCTGGTCAACATCATGGGCTTCACGACGGAACTGGAAGCGGCGGCGAAAACCGTCGGCCGCTATGTCGACCACCGGATCAAAGCCAGCGATAGCGACGTTCCCCGCGAGGTTGTGGAAGCCATCGGCGAGGACGTGCCGGAGGCCTTCGAATTCATAAAGACTTCGACATCCAAGATGGACCGGCTGATCAGCGCGATCCTGCGGCTGTCTCGTGAGGGCCGGCGCGTGCTGGCGCCTGAAACCCTGCAGATGCGAGCGCTGCTGGAAACCATCGCGGACACGTTGAAACACCGGACCGACGCGATGGACGCACAGATCGTCGTGCAGCCATTGCCCAACATTGTTGCCGACCGGCTGGCCGTGGAACAGATTTTCGGCAACATCCTGGATAACGCAGTCAAATATCTGTCGCCGGAGCGGCCAGGTGTCATTACTGTGCGGGGAACGGCCCGAGGTGCGCTCGCTGTCTATGAAATCGAAGATAATGGACGTGGGATCGCCGAAAACGACCTTGAACGGGTATTCGAGCTTTTCCGGCGTGCCGGTAGACAAAACACACAAGGGGAAGGCATCGGCCTTGCCTATGTACGACAGCTAATCTACCGGCTTGGTGGAACGATTGCACTAAAATCTACGCTCGGGCAGGGTACGACATTCACGCTGAGCCTGCCGATGAACGGTGCGAAATCGAAAAGTGAGGTCGCGTGATGCTTCCCGTTAGTATCGTTCTAGTTGAAGATGATCCGGGTCACGCCCGCCTGATCGAGAAAAATATCCGGCGTGCCGGGGTTAATAACGAAATCCTGCATTTCGAGAACGGAACTGCCGCCCTGGCCCATCTGACGACGATGGGGAAGGCGCCAATGCTGGTTCTTCTCGATCTCAATCTGCCGGATATGAGCGGCACACAAATCCTGGAACAGCTGAAGTCCGACAGCGACACCAAACATGTCCCGGTCATCGTCTTGACGACGACCGACGACAAGGCGGAAATCCAGAAATGTTACGACTTGGGATGCAACGTCTATATCACCAAGCCGGTCGATTATGAGGCGTTCGCGACGGCAATTCGCCAGCTGGGCCTTTTCCTGTCGGTAATGAAGGTTCCGGACCCGACGTGACGCCACCCGCCAATCCGCCCGAAACCAAGGACGCGCCTCGGATAGCCGTCCTGTATATCGACGACGACGCGGGGCTTGCGCGGCTGGTGGAGAGGCATTTAAGCCGCCGCGGTTATCGCGTCGCCACGGCCTTGGACGGTACAAGCGGGCTGGCAAAACTGGCATCCGACAGGTTCGACGTGGTGGCGCTCGATCATTTCATGCCCGGTGAAGACGGGTTGGAATTGCTCGGCCGGTTGAACGCGCTGCCAGACCCACCACCCGCGATTTACGTTACCGCGTCCGACGAAGACCGCATCGCGGTCGCGGCATTGAAGCTGGGCGCCGTCGATTATGTGATCAAGGATGTACAGGGCGTATTCCTGGACCTTCTCGATCGGGCGATCCTTCAGGCGGTGGAGAAAACGCGTATCCGCCGGGAGAAAGAAACGGCTGAGCGGGAACTGGTCGAATCGCGCGATCGGCTGGCGAACCTGCTTGAGCAAAAGACGGCGCTGCTGCACGAGGTCAGTCACCGGGTCAGCAACAGCCTGCAGCTCATCGGTTCGCTGATCAGCATTCAGGCGGCGCGCATCCCCGACGGACAGGCGCGGGACGCTCTGTTGCAAGCCCGCGAACGCGTCCAGGCCGTCATGCTGGTCCATCGGCGGCTCTACACATCCGACCATGTCGGCTCGATCGAGATCGACAAATATCTCGAGGCAATGGCGGAGGAGCTTCAAACCAGCGTTCTGGCGACGAACGAGCTGGGTCACCGGATCGAGGTCTCGGCCGACCCGGTCCGGATCGCACCGGACAAGGCGGTCTCCGTCGGCGTCATCGTCAACGAACTGATCACAAACGCCCTGAAATATGCATTTCCGGCGGGGCAGGCAGGCACGATCCGTATCGGCTTGCAACAAACTGACGACAGTCTCGTTACGCTGACCGTCGAGGACGACGGCGTCGGGTATTCGCCCGATGAGGCAACGCCCAAGGGGACGGGGCTGGGGACCCTGATCATGGGCGCAATGGCGAAGACCCTGCAGGGAACCGTCGAACGGCAGCCGACTGAAATCGGCTCGCGTATCGTCCTATCGTTTCCAACGCGGTCGTGACGCCCGCCGCCGGTTGGTGCGAACAAGCCGCACGCCGTGCCCGACGACCAGCGACAAGGCAGCGAGCAACGACAAACCCGCAGCGGCGAGCAGCCCATGAAAGATATGCGCCTGCCGGGGCGTCACATAGGCAACGTGCCAAGCGCCACGCGAACCATGGATAATCGCATCGATCTGCCCGACAAGCGGGTTGGGATGTTCTGCCGCCGTTTGCGCTAGCACCAGCCCATACTGCACCCCCGCGATATCGAGCACGCAGAACAGGGAGAACAGCAGGACAACCCATTCCCGCAGGTTTTTGATCGCCGGATCCATATCCGCGACCTCCGAAATGCAATGTAGACCCTTTAATGACCTGGGATCGCCATTCTGACAATCAAGCCTGTCAAGAGCGCGGTGCAAACCATTCGGCGATCGTTTTGGCGGGCAGGGGCTGGGAAATATGGAAACCTTGCGCTTCATCGCATCCCCACGCGGCCAGGAGATCGTATGTCTGCTGATCGCCGACACCCTCCGCTACGACGCGATAGCCCAGATCGTGCGCCATCAGGATAATCCCACGGACAAGCTTACGGTCGTGATCGCTGGTGGCCAGCGCCCGAACGAAGGATTGGTCTATCTTCAAGGCGTCGGCAGGTATTTGCTGAAGATAGGAGAGGCTGCTGTAACCGGTACCGAAATCGTCGATGACGATGGATACGCCAAGATCGCGCAGGGCCGTAAGCTGCCCGGTCGCGCGGACACCGTCGCTGACCAGGGCGCTTTCGATGAATTCGAGCTGAATCGCGAGTGGATCGACGTCATGCTTGGCCAGCATTTCCGCGATCCGCTCGGCGAAGTCGCCTTCCTCAAGGTTTTTCGCCGATGCGTTGATCGACAATCTGGTGATCAAGCCGGCGGATCGCCACGCGGCGATCTGCGCGATTGCCGTGTTCAACACCCAATCCGTCAGGGGTCGGATAAGCGCGGTTTCCTCGGCCAGTGGAATGAACTCGCCCGGCATGACGGTGCCCAGGGTGGGATGGCGCCAGCGCAGCAGGGCCTCGGCACCGCTGCACCGGCCGGTCGCGAAATCGACGACCGGCTGGAACAGCAGGTCTAACTCCCCGGGTCGCTCCGGCGCGTGCAGCAGGTCGCTGAGCAGCGTGAAGCTGCGGGCATAAGCGTGATCGTCGGTTTCGTTATAGATCGCGGTTGGAGCGCCCGAGCGCCGCGCATCGGCGGCGGCGCTGAACAAACGCCGCAATACATCGCGCGGCGTAACGCCGCCCATTTGGAAGCGGTAAAGGCCAATGACCGGATTGGCCGTGACCGGAATGCCGGCACAGCAGACGGTATGCCGCAAGTCCTCATTAAGATCGTCGGCGAGACGATCCAGCCGATCCGACCACTCCTGCCCCAACATTACGACGCAGCGCGTCGGCGACACATGGTACAAGCGCGCGTCGTCGCCGATCTGGCGGCGGACGACCGCCGCCGCATGCCGGATCAGGTCTTCGCCGTAGGCGGAGCCGAGGACACGCAATCCGTGACCGCCCTGCTGTGGCGACACCAGCTCGATCAACATGCCGTTCTGTTGCCCGTCGGGATCGTTTAGCCGGATATCCTCCAAATCCTCGAACAGCTGATACTGATTGGGATGGCCGCTGCTGGGCTCGATCAGGCCGATCGCGTTCTGATTCTCGATCTGCGTCATGACCATGGCCGCAAGATCGACCAGCAGGCGTTTCTCGTCCTCGGTGATCGCCCGCGGTTTGTCGTCGAGCACGCAGAGCGTGCCCAATCCATAGCCCGAACGGGTGACCAGCGGCGCCCCTGCATAGAAGCGGATGCCGGCCCGGCCCAGTTGGGTGTCCTTGAAACGGTCGTCCAACGCCAAGTCGGGTACGACGAAAACCTCATCCTTCTGGATGGCGTAGTGGCAGGGCGCCTCGGAACGTGGGATTTGAACGAGGTCGGCGCCGACCTTGGACTTGAACCATTGCCGGTCGCTGTCGGTCAGCGATATCGTCGAAACCGGCGCCCCCATCAGCCGGCCGGCCATCCGCGTTATGCGATCGAAGGCCTCGCTGGGCGCCGTGTCGACCAGCCGGAGATGCCGCAGAGCGTTCTGCCGCGCCTCCTCATTCTGGATGATCAGCCGTGCCATAGGTCCATCGCCACTCCAACCGACGCGGCGTGGAATGCCGCCTGCGTTCCGATACGCAACAGAATACGCCTTCGTTTTGTGAACAACAAAAAATTTTTGATATCGGCTCGCTTCAGCCCGCCTTGGCGGCAGGAATGACAAAACTGTCCATGACTTTTTTGTTCCCGGCCTGCTCGAAGTCGATTTCCAGCTTGTCGTTATCGACCGACACGACCGCGCCATAGCCGAATTTCTGGTGAAAGATCCGGTCCCCCACGGCGAAAGGCGATGCTGGCCGCGCTCGGGGTTGCACCTCGAAGGCGTGACCCTCGATGGTTGGAAAGCGCCGCGCCGGGGGTTGCGCACCGGCCCGGGGCAGGCGATACCCGGCATCGCGCGCCCAGTCCGAGAAACCGCCGCGAAACCCGCCCTGATCGGCGAAAGGCGCAGGCTCCTCGGCAACATCGATATTGTCGGGTGGCAGCTCGTCGACGAAGCGCGACGGAATGGTCGATGTCCAGTTGCCGTAGACCCGCCGGCTGTGTGCATGACTGATGATCGCGTGTTGCCGGGCGCGGGTGATGCCGACATAGGCCAACCGCCGTTCCTCCTCCAACCCGGCAATACCGTTTTCATCCATCGTCCGCTGGCTGGGAAACAATCCTTCCTCCCAGCCCGGAAGGAAGACGATGTCGAACTCCAGCCCCTTCGCGCCGTGAAGCGTCATCAAGGTGACCATGTCGCCTTCCGACGATTCCTGATTTTCCATCACCAGGCTGACATGTTCCAGGAAACCGCCCATCGACTCGAAATCGGCCATGGCGGTGACGAGTTCCTTGAGGTTCTCCAGCCGGCCAGGCGCCTCCGGCGTCTTGTCCGCCTGCCACATCGCGGTATAGCCGGATTCGTCCAGAATCGTGCGCGCCAGATCGGTATGCGGCACACGGTCCAGTTGCGACCGCCAACGCCCGATATCCTCCATCAGCGCACGGATCACCGTGCGCATCTTTGGCTTCAGCTCGTCCGTATCGGTCAGCCTGAGCGCCGCCTCGGCCAAGGGAATTTGCAGCGCGCGCGCCGCCAGCCGCAACGTCTGCAGAGTCGCGTCGCCGACACCGCGCTTAGGCGTGTTGATGATCCGCTCGAACGCCAGATCGTCGGCCGGCTGGTTAACGATGCGGAAGTAGGCGAGCGCATCGCGAATCTCGAGCCGCTCGTAAAATCGCGGGCCGCCAACGACGCGATAGGGAATGCCGAGCACCAGCAGCCGCTCTTCGAATTCGCGCGTCTGGAAACCGGCGCGGACCAAGACCGCGATTTGCGATAGGTTGAACTTCTTGCGCTGGAATCCCTCAATCTCATCACCGACGAACCGCGCCTCCTCCTCACCGTCGGACAGGCTGGCGACCTTGACCTTGTCCCCGCCTGGGGCCTCGGTCCATAGGGTCTTGCCGAGCCGCCCCTGGTTATGGGCGATGACGCCGGACGCCGCCGCCAGGATGTGCGAGGTCGACCGATAATTCTGTTCCAGCCGGATGACCTTGGCGCCCGGAAAATCCGTCTCGAAACGCAGGATGTTGCCGACCTCCGCGCCGCGCCAGCCATAGATAGACTGATCGTCGTCGCCGACGCAGCAGATATTGTGCGACGCCTGGGCCAGCAGGCGCAGCCACAAATATTGTGCGACGTTGGTATCCTGATATTCGTCGACCAGCAAATAGCGAAAGCGCCGGTGATAGTCGGCGAGGATGTCCGGCCGCTTCTGAAACAACGTGATGTTGTGCAGCATCAAATCGCCGAAGTCGCAGGCGTTTAGCGCCGCCAGCCGGTCCTGGTAAGCCTGATAAAGCTGAATAATCTTGCCGTTGGCGACGTCGCCGCCATCTTCCGGTTTCAGCTTGTCGGGGGTTAACGCACGGTCCTTCCAGCGTTCGATAACGCCCAGAACCACCCGTGCAGGCCAGCGCTTGTCGTCTATATTTTCAGCCTGCAGCAACTGCTTGATAAGCCGGATCTGGTCGTCCGTATCCAGGATCGTGAAATTCGACTTGAGGCCCACCACCTCCGCATGGCGGCGCAGCAGGCGCGCGGCCAATGCGTGGAACGTGCCCAGCCACCAGCCCTCGACCGGGCCGCCGAGCAGCGCCGCCACACGGTCGCGCATCTCGCGCGCGGCCTTGTTGGTGAAGGTGACGGCGAGAATCTGCGCCGGACCGGCCCGCCGGGTCGCGATCAAATGGACCAGCCGGGTCGTCAGCACCCGCGTCTTGCCCGTACCGGCCCCGGCCAAGACCAGAACCGGTCCATCCAAGGCTTCGACTGCGGATTGCTGAACGCCGTTCAGCCCCTTGAGATAGGGCGGTGCGGCGTTGGGCGAAAAAAGTTGGGTCTCGGAGTCGTTCATTCTGCTTCTATCTAAAAACTGCCGGTGCCCGCCGCAACCGCAGACGGATTATCCGGCCTCTTGTTCCCACCGGACAGACGTGATTTCGAAAGCCTTCGCCACGAATGTGCAGCATAGTAGAGCCGCTTGCTTCCAACGCGCACTAGAACTGGACCCTATAGGAGAAACGCCATTCGTATCCCCGTCTTGTCCAGCACCTTTATTTTGTTCTGCCATTTCGCTATGGGCCAGGCCGCTTCTCCGGAATTGCCGCTTTACGATACGTTAGGCACATCATCCAACTTACCGGTCGAAATCGCCCAGTCGTACAATGGGATCTACTTAATCCGTAACGTGACCAAACCGACATTGACGGTGTTCCTGCCAAGCAAGGAAAAAGCGACCGGCGCAGCAATCATCGTCGCACCGGGCGGCCGGTTTATGTGGCTTGCGATCGACGACGAGGGCCGCCAACCAGCCTCATGGCTCGCCGACCATGGTATCGCCGCATTCGTCCTGAAATATCGTGTGAACGAAACGCCAAGCGACAGCGCCGGCTTCGCACAGGCCGTAAAACAGCGTTCTGATCAAGCCGCAACAGGGACCGGCCAACCCGGCCCTGCCAAGCAACTGGCGATCGCAGACGGAAAGGCGGCGGTAAGGTTTGTTCGAGATCATGCGAAGGAATGGAATATCGACCCGAGACGAATAGGGTTTTTGGGCTTTTCGGCAGGCGCCATCGTTGCCGTGCAAACAGCGCTTGCCAACGACAAATCCGCTCGGCCAGACTTCGTGGCGCCAATTTATGGATCGTTGGCGAATGAGACTGTGCCGCCAGACGCCCCACCGATATTCGCGGCAATTGCCGCCGACGATCCCTTCTTCGCTGGCAAAGGCTTCGGTCTGATCGACGCCTGGATCGCCGCGAAACGTCCGACCGAGCTGCATGTCTTTGCCAAAGGTGGACATGGCTTCGATATGGAAAAACAAGGCTTTTCCAGCGATCACTGGGCCGACGAGTTTTTATGGTGGATGGAAGCCAGTGGTTTCCTTGCAAGCTCCGCGCACTGACCTTTTATTGTTCGAGAGGTTATCGCTAACGGATAGATAGGCTGGATCGCTGCTTTTTCGGCTGTTCGGCCCAGCTTTCAGCCGCCTGCCATTGCCGCCGCAGGCTCTCACCCCTATCTTCCCGGCCCATGACAGACCGTACGCCTTTAGACCGCATCCGCAACTTCGCGATTATCGCCCATATCGATCACGGCAAGTCGACCCTGGCCGACCGGCTGATCGAAACCTGCGGTGGGCTGGAAAAGCGCGAGATGAAGCAGCAGGTGCTCGACTCCATGGATTTGGAGCGCGAGCGCGGCATCACGATAAAGGCGCAGACCGTGCGGCTGGCTTACAAGGCCAGCGACGGATTGGATTATCAGTTCAACCTGATGGACACGCCCGGCCATGTCGACTTCGCCTATGAGGTCAGCCGGTCGCTGGCGGCCTGCGAAGGCTCGCTGCTGGTCGTCGATTCGACCCAGGGCGTCGAGGCGCAAACCCTGGCCAATGTCTATCAGGCGATCGAGAACGATCACGAGATTCTGCCGGTCATCAATAAGGTCGACCTGCCGGCCGCCGATGTGCAGCGGGTCAAGGAACAGATCGAGGAAGTGATCGGGCTGGACACATCCACTGCCGTCGCAATCTCGGCCAAAAGCGGCATCGGCATCCCGGAATTGCTGGAATCGATCGTCACCTACCTGCCGCCGCCCAAATCGGGGGATGCAGACGCGCCGCTGAAGGCGCTGCTGGTCGACAGCTGGTACGACGCCTATCTGGGCGTGGTCATCCTGGTGCGCGTCGTCGACGGCGTGCTGCGCGCCGGGCTCAAGGTCAGGTTCATGGCGACCGGCGCCACCCGCGATATCGACCGCGTCGGCATGTTTGCGCCGAAACGGGTCATCGTCGATGAGCTGGGCCCGGGCGAGATGGGTTTCATCACCGCCGGCATCAAGGAAATCGCCGAGACGAAGGTGGGCGACACGATCACCGAGGAGCGGCGGCTGGCCGATGCGCCGCTCGCGGGCTTCAAGCCGTCGGTGCCGGTGGTGTTCTGCTCGCTGTTCCCGGTCGACGCCGCGCAGTTCGAGCATCTGCGCGATTCGCTGGGCAAGCTGGCGCTCAACGATTCAAGCTTCCATTTCGAGGCGGAGAGTTCGCAGGCGCTGGGGTTCGGCTTTCGCTGCGGGTTCTTGGGCCTGCTGCATATGGAGATCATTCAGGAACGTCTGGAGCGCGAGTTCGACCTGGACATGATCGCGACCGCCCCGTCGGTCGTTTATCGCGTGCATCTGACCAACGGCGACACGCTGGAGCTCTATAATCCGGCCGACATGCCCGATGTGGTCCGGATCGACCGGATCGACGAACCCTGGAT
>Ga0116227_10014762_pt1 | contig 11785 bp, 10 predicted proteins | sample S1TSphgellanicum_FD_89693 | JGI IMG/M metagenome (GOLD analysis project Ga0116227, IMG submission 89693) | Host-associated microbial communities from peat moss isolated from Minnesota, USA - S1T2_Fb - Sphagnum magellanicum MG | ecosystem: Host-associated > Plants > Peat moss > Unclassified... | reverse complement strand
TCTCACTTTTTTCCTGGGCCTTTTTTTTTTTTCTCTTTTTTCTTTTTCTTGAAATAACACACCTGTGCATTATGCACAGGGTTCACACTAGTTAAAGGTGATAATCACAATATATGAGTTTTTTTATCATCAAGTGAATCAAACTTTCATCTTGGTGGATTTTTTAAAAAATTGTTTGAACTTGCAATGTTTTGGACATATAATGTGAATACCAAATATCTAGCTTTGAAGGTGTTATTCAAATTTTTTGCATTGCAATATGATGTCACACATTGTTGGTACCATGATTGCCATCATATTTCATAGGACTCTTACTTCTTTCAAGTTCATAATGAAATGTGTTATCTTGTTTGAACTTTTTGAAATGTTTTGAATGGATTGTGCAAATGGTGTTATCTTGTGTGGAGTAGTTGTATTACATATATTGTTCCTTTATATGAAAAATTCATGTCATGCAATGTTATATTTGATATTATGAATATCATCCCTCATGTTTTTTAGCAATGATACATGCACATTTGGTAACATATGTTGAACAATTATTCCTTGTTGTATATTTTTAATCAATAACCTTTCTTTTTTAATATTTGCCCACCTCCAAAGGCAAGAAATTGTCTTTTTGCAAAAATGAATGAACTCCATGGATAAGAAATAATGTCATTAATGTTCACACTAAGTGAACATGAAAAATGACCATGATGCACAATACATCATAAATATAAATAATAATCATACATTATCCCATAAAATGCAGCATTTTAGTGGATTGAGTGAACAAGCAAAGGGATGATATGCAATTATTAAAGGAATGAAACAATGTTGTATTCTTGACACACCCTTAAGTTTGTAAAGTGGTAATTGTGGTTGAGAAATGCTTGTAGAAATCTACCATGCCCTTTTTGTTACTTCAATTACATTTAAAAAATAAATAGAATGTTTAATAAAATTTTGAACTAAAATTGAGTCATAGACACACACAAATTTAACCATGACCTACATTTTGGTAATTACCCTCACTAAATTATATTTTGCAAGTTTCATTACATGTTTCCATGGGAATTGTATATCTATATGACTTTTTAAAAACTAAACTTGGTGAAGGTTCCCAAAACTCAAATTGTTTCAAGCCCAGACTAATATTGAGATTTTTTAAATTTAAGGGGTCATTGACACCCTTGGAATCATGACATTCAATGGTTTTAAAATTGTCCCTAGCTTTGAATTGATGTTGAAATATTTACATGTATTTTGTCATTATAAGCAATTGATGAGGATTGGAAGAAAATATATTGTTTATCATAAAATTGAATTTCATTGGGCATTGAGCCAACCTTGGGGATAAATTTATTATCAAATAACTCTAAGTTCAATTACAAATATTGAGTTTTTTCAACAAAATTTGTGACTTTTCCAACAACAAGAAATAGGATTATTTTTTTCCAATGTCATTCGACTTTTTTTTTCTAATGTTTTGGGAAAAAAATCAATTTTTTTAAATATCAAATAATCTGAAAAAGAAGGAAAATCTTTGATGAGAAGGTGGCAGAATAGTGAATTTTATCAATAAAAAATTAGAGATTCTATGAAAATGTCATATATGTCCATACAAATGACATTGTTGGACAATAATAGTTGTCAAATGGTCTTGCTATAAGGTATAAGGATCAAGTGTAGATTTTTGGTGATAAAAACCTATGAACATGAAACTTCCCCAACATGTTTTGATATAACCACAAAGGTGTTAACAACATTGATTATTATGTGTTGGACATTAGTGGCTTGAGTGTAATATTCAAACCAAACAACTTACACCTACATAGGTAACACGTTATGCTATTTGCATGACACAATCATGACATCCTTACGAACCATTCAAATATCAATAACTATAGAAATCACGAACGACACCAAACTTGATGCATTGTGGTCATCATAGAAGCAATTTACAATTGATAACATACCATGAAAATCAATTGTTAACTTGTGAACTCTCATTATGAAGTACACACATATGCTAAGTCTTGATAACATACCAATGAAAATCAATTGTCAACTTGTGAATTTTCGTTATGAATTACATACATATTGCTCAGTCTTGATAAAATACCAATGACAATCGATTGTCAACTCGTGAACTTTCATTATGAATTACACACATATTGCTAAGTCACAATATGAAGAAGGCACACATTGGAAAGTTGTAGATTGTTCTAGCAATTTTGTGAACTAGGGACTTACAATATGCCAAAGTCAAACTTACTTGGCCATATCTAATTGTAAATATATCATTCTTCATAGAGGTTGTCGCCCAAAATCAAATAAGATAACAAGGGGTTAACAGCTAGGCTGTCTCATTTGCATCATGCATGGTTGAAAATTGCTAATTTGATAGTGGTTTGCAAGCTCATGTTCAACACTAAAGAAGGCCACATTGTGGAGTAAAGGTATGTCACACTCAACTTGTGTGACAAGAAGGGCTAGGGTGGTTGATAAGCCAATATGTACTAGTTCTGTATAACTTGTAGAAGAGGCAAAAAGCTGACTGAATCAGCACGGCAGATCTTGTTGTCCAATTTCCTTGTGACGTTGCCCTCAGTTACCTGCCCTAAGAATCATGTTGGGCAATGGGGAATGACCCTAATCCCAACAATCGGTGGTAAGCACTCCCTTCATGCCAGAGTGAGCCAGCACCCACAAGCACACCAGGAAAGATGGATGGTAAGTGATCAGGAAACAGTTTTCTATTGGGTTTAGGGTTTAACCCCAAACCCCATGGTGGATTCGCTCATTTGCTATTACAGTTTCCAAGTCCATGTTGGTGTGCTCTCCCACACACACACACACACAAACCCCATGGTGGATTAGCTCATTTGCTCATTAGCTCATTTGCTATATTACAGTTTCCAAGTCCATGTTGGTGTGCTCTCCCACACACACACACACACACAAACCCATGTGCCTATAAGCCATCTTTGACAAAGTCTGTGTTGATGTGCACACCCACACCCCGTGCATAGCACCATTTTTGACAAGTCTGTATTGATGCGCGCACACACACATTGTGTGTAGTGCCATCTTTGACAAGTTCAGTGTTGGTACGCACAAAGTTTCACCCTGTATAGCACCATCTTTTTGAAGCCCTCCTTTTTGGTGGGAATCATACCAAAGTTCAATGGCAGGTCTGTTTGGGTCTCTGCTGAATAATTCTTTGATTTTCAAGATTTCATTTGAACAAATGAAATATTTCAAAAGATGTTTCATTTTCATTCACAACAAAATTTCTTTGAGAAAAAAACGTTCTTTTGAAAATTTCAGCATGTCTAAAAATAATATAATTTATATTGAAGGTAGCTGCTACCATAGGCTAAGGTCAGTTTTGACAAAAAGAATAATTCTTTTCTCCCAAAAAAAAATTGTTTTCAAATTTTGAAATTATTGAATTTTCCATGATCTATTATGATATTTTCACATGTGTCCTGAAATTATTCCGAGTGTAGCCCATGATAATTATGAAGATTTTCAACTTCATATTTTCACAAAAAAATCATTTCACTATTTTGAGGATTATTTAATGACAAAACTAACCTTAGGATAAGGAATTCAACTAGGGTAGTTGTAATCATATTCTATTTAGTTGCAAAGCTGTGGGTGATGAATACCATAAGAGAAATTTACGTTGTTTTATGGTCAGTCAAAACAGGTTATTTGTATCTACTTTTGAAAAAAGTTTTGGGTTCCGAAAAATGGAAAGGTATCTGTAAGTAGAACTATTGAAAACTGGGCTACAAGAAGAGATTTGCCTATCCAGCTGCTTGCTGAATTTGACAACAGATTCTCACCCAATAATAAATAGTCTGAGATACCACCAGATTTTGTGAATTGCTCTTGTTTCAAGTTTTGTTGAAATTAAAGGTCTGCTGCTTTCTTCTTCTTCTTCTTCTCTTATTTCACCAATTTTGAAGTTTTCAACAGCTTCGGTCCTCCTGCTATGGAATACTTTTGCACAAAAACTAGTGAATAAAGTCTTGTTCTGCAACTGAAATTGTTTGGACATAGTAGTCAGGATTGTTTTTGGGGAGACCTTGACTGCAAGTTTGTCTATGTCCTGCAATTTTTTTTCTCTAGTTGATGCAAAAGTCATGTTTGCAATTGCGTATTGCACGTGTGTGTAGAAGTGATTTCGACTTGTTTTCTTGACTCTATAGTCAAATAGGACTCATCATTTATGTCATGTTTTGACTTAGTGTTGTAATACCTTTACCATTCCAGCATGTTTTTGACAAATTTTTTTCCAATTTTTCACTTCAGCCACAAAAATAAAAATTTCCTGAAATTCTTACAGTTGAGGTGGGAAAAAAAATGCCAAATAATTTTGCATTATTTAGGCACACTGAACCACCAAGCTTTAAGGCAGCCAGTCAACAATGATGTCAAACAAATTTCTAGAACTTTCAACATTAGGAGCAACTGATTTTGAGAAAACTTGACATTTATTGGAAAAAAAATTAATTTGTCAGAATGGTAAATGTACATTAAACTAAGTTCTACAATTTTCAACTTTGTGAGGAGCTGATTTTGAGAAACTTTGGCATTTATTAAAAATAATTTAATTAGTGCTAGAATGGTAAAAGTGTTTTAGCACTCAAGCAAAATTCAAACCAGCCATGCCCTTGGGTGAACGAGCACCCACCCTGGTATCATGGTAAATACCAGTGTTGTGTGGTTCTCTCTCTTTTTTTTTAATGAGAACCACTAATTCCAGTTCTTTGCAAGACTTGAGAGAAACGACTCGATTTTTAATTTTTAAAACTTTTGAGAACTGATCATGGTATCATTTTTTAAAATAATAATAATCAAGTCAATTCTCAAATAAGCTGATTCTCACAATGTGATAATACTTGCCTTTTGTACCTAATTTTCACAACCCAAATCTCAATTTTATATTAATTTAAAAAAATCTCAGTTAAAAAATAATTTGAAAAAAACAAACTTATGTTTGTATGTTTGAGTGTCGCATCCCATCACTTCCTATCTCCTCCTCACTAAACTAACCTAAATCAAATTAATCTAATCTATCTTAAATTAATTTAAAACTTTTTTTAACTAAGATATATAGACCTATGAGAGAATATTTAAGATCTTAAAGGAAGTTGAATCCTCACACATTGTTCATTTGCTTCTAAAGTTCATAAAACATTTGTAGTCATCCAAATGGTTCAATTTGATAAATGAATGGAGAACACATGGTGTGCTTGATGTAAAAAAGTTTAGTGCTTGATGATGAGTGAATTAAAATAGATTGAGATTTCAAGCTTAAAATCTTGGATCATTGCAACTTTGCTTTTTAAATACAAAGAAATTTTGTAAAGCCCTAGTTGATGCACCCATTAGATTTTAAATCACTAGAAATGGATTAAAAATGAAGAAGATAAGAGGCTGGAATGAGAGAGATCTAAAGTTATTTTTACAAAAAAATTTAAAGCAAAACTATCATTCATCCTCTTCTTATGTTTTTGGCCTTGCTCTTTTATTTTTGACATTTCAAAAACATTTGCAACCCTTGAGTTTGTGCATCCAATGACACAAAAATTGCTCAATTGGTTGAAGATGAGAAAAAATTGAAAAATGTTCAATCGCTCAATTGGTGGAAGATGAGAAAAATATTGAAAAATGTTTGATGATAAGTATATGTTCACTGATGGGCAGTTTACTCTAGTGCTCTGAGAGATGGATTTTGGTTCTGTCATAGAACTGACTGATTCTTTAAAAAAATTTAAACAAAATAATCGATTCTCAATGACCCAGTTCTCACTGGAGATTCTCAAATTGAATATCACCAAATGTGATATCAATCAGTTCACATTATTAGAATCAATTTGAGAAATAAGGATCCGAGTGAGAACTTCCCAACATTGATAAAAAAAACCCCAAATTTCATCTAAATCACTTCTAAATATTACAAATATCCCATGCTTAAACTAAATCAGGGTCTCTGAGTCCAAAACTAGTATTTCTTAGGTTTAATTTGACCACTAAGTGGCCTCACTCAAGAAGGCAAAGTACCAGTGCAAGTGCTGGTTCACTCAGTCCCAGCTATGTGCTATCGAATTTGATAATATTACATTTCTATGTGATGGAATGAAAGGGATATACTGTAGCACCTGAACGGAATTGGCACAAATTATTATTATTATTATTATTATTATTATTATTGCTAAAATTTTGAAATTTTATTTAGTGTTTGCATTGAAATTTTAATAAAATCAAAAGTTCAACTGTCAGGTTTGAATCACATACCTTCAACTAATGAGACATAAGACCAAGACATTCTGGACACATTAGACCCTTCCACAACCTTGAAGAGAGATTGTTTATTATTTTATATACCCATTTGTCTGCCAAAAGTTTCAGACTTAAAAAACCCAAGTGCCAAAGTTAAGATTTAAAATTTAATTAATTATTCAGCAGTTTGTTGCTGAAATCATTCAGGTCCTACAGTACTTAGCGTCATTTGAGCATATTAAAGATTGATACATGATCTTGTTTTTGCTTGTCAAAGTCCATATGTTTTGTGCTTCTACTCACCTGTTTGCTAAATTTTATCCCATAGCTTTATTGTTATGCTTTGTCAGTTGCATGTCAATCAATATGTGCTAGTAAGATAGGTGCAGAAAAAGTCCTCAAAAATCAACTTCAACATTCTCTTTTGCGAGCCAGTTTGGGTTCATAGTGCATGTCCATTATAAACCCAAGGATGGACAGAGCTCACAATTTGGGGGGGCAGGGGGGTGGGGTTTGAAAGTTGTTATCTGTTTTGTTTTACAGTTCTGTGCATTCCTCAGTTAATTCGTTCACAGATGGATTGGAACTCCTCTCTGCCTGCTGTGATCTTTACTCTAGCCTAGTCTTGTGCTCACTATACACAAATGCATCATGAACAACAGTTTATACTGCTAGCACAAATTCTTGGGTTTCATCAATGGGCATTTACCTTATTTCCACTGTACTTTGAAGAAGTAAAAGACCTTCCATCAGTTTGGCAGTGGCTGCAAATGCCAATCAAAACATGTCAATAAACCAAAGGCAGGAAAAGAGAATTGTCAATGCCTGCTCAATAAAACACCAAACATCAATTTCAGGAAAAATGTCACATTGTACCAAGCCAAGCCAAGCCAAGCCAAGCCAAGCCAAGCCGAGAGCACAGCCATCAAGCACTTGACTCATACGCTCATCAAACCAATTAAGGTGTGCTTCAGGTCTTCAAAGAGGCACAAATATCTCCAAATGGAGGTTTCATTGCCTTCATGACCATGAATTGCAATTTTCGATTCCAAGTTTTCTCTATAACAGGAGTTACTGTTGATACACAATCCAAAGGAGGAGAACCCTTGGGGCCTGCTTGCAGGTTTCTATAGGACAGTTCAGGGTGGTCTAAAAGCCCCACAATCTCAAATGAGTGTGAAGGCAAATTAAACAGAATCAAATTACACAAATTTGATCCCACATTGCAGATGCACATGGAGAAAAACTTACAGACGCAACAGCAAAAATGAGTTTGCACCATTGCTGTTGACAACTTCAATATATAGAAAATGACTCTGATTTCTCAACTGCAGTAACTTCACCTGCATCCAAGGGAGCAGAATTTGGGAGATCCAAATTCATCACATGCCCACTCATATACAATTAGCTTTGGTGCCCAAATGAGATGAGAAATCTGGGGCATTGGGGGTAATAAGCCACACCATGGGATCGTACACAATTCAGGTATGAGTCCCAGGGAACAATAATGTGGTAGATTTTACAAAACCATTTCTATGATGATAAGATATTTGAGGCAATGGCTGTTACACTAGAAAGCACAGCCAATATTACCATTACCCAAGCCTCCCATTTGTCTTTTAGTGTTGCTATCCTGGGCTTGTCCCTGGACAACCCCAACCCCAGAAGCCAACAGTCAGTCAGCATGCATCAACATCATGGTGCAGTCAACCTGATTATCAACAAGCGAAAAAATAGAGGAAGTATGATTAAGTCCATGACACATTGAGCATCAAAAGCATTGAACTCACTTGAGCAAAATGAAGGCTGGGAAGATAAAGGCCAAGCAAACACTTGCTGTTGCCCCAGTAAATTGGAAAGCAACCCAGATATTGGGCACCAGTGTTGAGCCAATAAAAATAAGACCCACCAATACACCAGTGAGGAGAACAAAGCGAAGGTTGTCATGGACAAGGGGATGTGCCTTTGGGAATAGGAGTCCATCTACGTTGAGACGGAGTGAAAAATGCAATAGAGGGAAAACCAACATGATGTGAACAGCATAACTGGCACGCACAATGAGAGCAATTGTGTGGGCGAATGGAATACCAAGATCCGTATCAAAATTCGCTAACACATCATCACTTGTTGCCTCACCAAAGAGAAGATAAGCAAACATGGCAGTGCATAAATAGATGCCCGTGCACAGTACTAAGGAATCACGAACAACTTTCTCCATCTTTAGATCAGATGGCTCCGTTGAGACCTCAAGCTCATTTGCAATTGGATGCACTGAAACAAGCAATTCAAATCACAACAGTTTCCAGAGTATTAAGATTCACTCCCTTTGTTGTAACAGAGGAAATTGCAGGTGCAAGATAGATGATAATTATAATCTAAGTGAAGTTGGAAAAGCACAAGAGGGAGGGAGCAAGCAAGAGAAAACAGACCATTGTGGTGACAAATGTAAGCAGTGACCATTACAGGAACAACTGTAAATAGGTGCCAAAAGGAAGTTGCGTCATGCACATCAGGTGTCAGTCTTGGCCACTCAATCTCTCCTGCCACTAATTTCCATAACGCAACTGCCACCGTAATCACCACAAACACTAGAGCCAATGCAACTGATAATGCAGAGCTCCATTTTAATGAATCTGCCAAACATGGGCCCCACAACAAGCAGACCATAATTAATAAACCAGAAACCTATTTCACTGAGTATGTCAAATCCTGATATGCAAACCATGTGTAAAGAATAGATGCCATGAGACTATCAATGCCCAGATTTCTTTTTGAGTCACATGAGCCCCACATTCCATTAGCTTCTGTTGGTCGGTCACCATATATGATCAAAAGGACAAGATATTGAAACCATTCAAGCCTTCTGTGTTTGGTTTTATTGCATAACTCAAAGCTGCAACTGTATATGAGAAGAATGTAGTTCTAAGAGTTGACAAAGCTAAACCCAAAAGAAGCTCTGTTTCTTCATATCATGCAAGTGAGCAGCCACACATAACATTAGCATTACAATCTGCATCATCATGTATGAATGGAATTTGACTAAATGAGCACTTAACACTGAACAGAAGCAATCCCACAGCTGTTTTAAAAACTGTGGTGATCATCAAATTGATGTTGCAAAGAGCTGGAGGTAAAACCTATGATTCCAACTTATTTCATTTGAGAGACAAGGGTAAATAGGTCACAACAGGATACACAACCAACAAGAAATGAGGAAGAACCATGGAGAAATGGTACATGAGATGACGGTGATGACAAGTTTGAGATCAGGGCTGATAGTGGAAGAAAGACAAAAAATTACCGATGTGTTTGAAAGAACAAAGTGGGAGGAGAATAACAACAGTTGTGGTGAAGAGAACAAAAACCCGCTCATTCCACCATGTTCGCCCCCCTGCCCACTCCTCCAGTACACCCGTATGGTGTGGCCCCGCACCGGTTGTCCCAGACATAACATCCCCTGATGATCATTGCAAACTCCTTTAGAGCATTGTTGCACAACCATTACAGGACTGATCTAGAGCTATTACCCATCTAGTACAACTCTAATATTTGGTACTCCTAAAAGCCAATTTAAGCATTCAAAACTTCCAGGCTGTTTCTTGAACCAATCTTTCTATTTGTCCTCAATGGGATTGTAAAAGCATGAGAAAAATCAAAGAGAAAACAATCACAAAACTCCTGGTCAACATCATCACAAGCAAAGAGAGTTTCCTGATTCACTCTCAATTGTCTCGTACCAGGCGAGGTTCACTCCCCACCGTATATATGTGATTTTCTGGGAGCTGCAGGAGAATATTTTTATTTGGATCCCAAAAACTCTGGGAGAAAGTTGACATGGATGGGGTCAGCAAGAAAATAACTCTGAAGTCAATTCTGAACCATGTTGATGGTATGGAGAATCATAATCCCTGAATCATCTAGGGGATTCAAGGATAAAGGAAATAGAAAAAAATAATAACAAAGCTATCGTAAAGGGATGACCTATCCAAGCATTTCTGAGTCTGAATCTCTCCAAGGCATAAACATTGGAGAGACCTAGTGAAATGGGATGCAGCATGGAAGATTCATCAGTCCCAGCCCAAACAGGAAGAAGAAAAAACATGACTGAAAATAAAAATACTGAGATTGCCCTTGCTGATAAAACTTTAAAAATGCAAAGGTTTATATTCCAAAAAAACACCTAATAAAGCAATTTCATTAGAAAGCAAGAAGAGGTTGAAGACAATATAAATTCAATGCCAAGAAAGAAAGAAGCAAAACCCTATCTTCACACTGGATAGTGTGGCAACAAATTCCATTTCAAATCCTCATTTCCACAAACAATGATTTGTTTTGCAAAATGGGATGCGGGTCCAGAAGAACAAATCCTGACTGTATGTGACAGACATGAATGACTGTAAAAACTGTCAGTAAGGAAAGCAGCACAAAGGGAAAACACCGTTGTTAAAAGGGATCATAAAAGAAAAAAGAAAAAAACTCTCTTCGATGAGAAAAGAGAAATGCATGAGGAGAAGGACAGGCATAATCAAGGATAAGGCAGATCACAATTTAATGAGAAAAAGGAGACTTGGAATGAAGAAGAATGTATGCAGGAGAAAGCGCGGAAGAGTGTGCATCACCGTACCTATGATAACGATGTAGACAATAAGGATTCCGACATTGTTGATGATGATGCACAGCTGCACTGCAATCCTTCCCGCTTCACCGAACGCATCGTCCATCAAGGCGCCATAGGATCTAGCTTTACAAGGCCTGGAGTATCGCAGCAACGCCTGGATAGAATTCTCGCTCAGAATTGCAGCAAACAAGATAGCCAGGAGTCCTAAAGGCAAACCGAGCACCTTCATAGTGGCAGGCAACGCCATAATGCCCGCTCCAACGATGGTCGTCGATAGATTGAAAACGGCAGAAGGCGTCGACGCCTCATGGTAATCATCTTCCTCCTTCTCGCCAATTTCCAACAGATCCTGTCTCTTGCTTGGCAACAAAGGACTCGTCTCTGAACTCTGCTGCTGCTGCTGATTCTTCTTATTACGCTTGTATTCCAAGTCTCGAACTTCACCTCCTTGCTCCTGAACACTATCCATCATCCTCCCCCTCCTCCTTGCTTCTTCGTTCTCACTGCTCCACAAAGCTTTTGTCTCTATTCTCACTTACGGATCCTTGTTACAGATACCAAAACTTCGAAACTAGGACTGGGGAGGGGACCCCAAAAAAACCAGCACAGACAACAAAAAGCACACAGGAAAGAAAGAAAAAACGCAAAAAAAACAAAAATACAGCAAAATCCGTTGTTCGCGGACTTGTGTGTGTGTGTGTGTGTGTGTGTGTCTCTCTCTCTCTCTCAAGGTCGTCTCCACAGACAGAAGCAGAGGAGAGAAAACGTTCAAGAAAGCAGCAAGGAGAGGAAGAGCGCAAATGGCGTACATAAACGGAAGGGAGACAGAGAGAGAGAGAGAAAGGGGGGGGGGGCGGGGGGGGGGAACAACCGCAAGAAACAAAC
>Ga0116227_10014760_pt1 | contig 11786 bp, 10 predicted proteins | sample S1TSphgellanicum_FD_89693 | JGI IMG/M metagenome (GOLD analysis project Ga0116227, IMG submission 89693) | Host-associated microbial communities from peat moss isolated from Minnesota, USA - S1T2_Fb - Sphagnum magellanicum MG | ecosystem: Host-associated > Plants > Peat moss > Unclassified... | reverse complement strand
TGGTCGATAATCAACGGCCTATCATCTTCATCATCTAAAGCGAGATATAGCAATAACAATACTATGCCTCTCGTACCGGGTGACAATTTTCGAATATCAACACCGTCATAATCCACGCCATAAGTAATATGAATGTGATCGGTACTATAAAGCCATTTTGCAAATCTCATTGCCCAAGCTCGAAAATTTTCCTTATCTGTCCGTGCTACGATTGCTTCAGCCATAAGCGTCTCAGCATTATCTTCCTGAAATTTTTTCATTGCTGCTAAAACCTCTGCGACGGTTCCTTTTTCCCAAGTTGGTAACAAAGCTTCTGCCGCTAATTGCTTAAGTGTGCCCCGTCCTTTAAAAGCGCCTTCTCGTCGAAGATCGAAAAGCTGTTCACCGCTCGCTGCCCAACTATCAACATCTACCGTCCTTTTGATTGAGAAAGACATTTTATTGAGTGTTCCGGTCGCCACAGATAGCTTAGTCATTATCGGAACATACAATTCTTTAAGTATGGTCTCTTCCTGCAAGACGGCTTCAAAAACGCGACCATATGATATATCCCGTTCGACACGAAGAGCATCAACCCTCGTTTTGGCTCCTTCATAGTCAGCAAGCTTTTCTTTCAACCCTGTTAAAGCAGCTTGATCTTGCACGATTTTTTGTGAGATAGCTGAAAATCTTTGAGCTGTAATAGTGTCCACACTTATCAAGGCCGTAAGGCGATTTATTTCAGCCTCCAGTAAAGCTAAAGGTTGTTTTGTCAATTCGGCATCAGCAGGGATATATCCAGTTCCGGCGGCTAATGGAGTAGGAACAACGCCCTTCCACCCTTGGGTATTCTTCTGCGCGGTGCTAAGATGGTCTGTAATTACCTTATCAACATCACCTGTAAAATCCGTCAGGAATGGCACCCAATCGGTGGGCTGAAATCCAGTTTGATTGTGCTTTTGTTGCATTCCACGCAGGTCATCAGGTGCTTTGTTTACTCGGACATTTTTCACATCATCTTGCATACTCTGCAATGCTTGGACTCGTTGTGAAAAATATCGAACATTCCCTCGAACATTTTCGGCAGCGGTGGCTAAATCAGTGAGCCTGTTAACTCGAGCATCGCTGCCTGGAGCTGTGATCAATTTCGACCGATCATTGGTATTTTGTTTAATTAATCCTTCTTTAATAGCAATTTGACTTTTCAAGTCGCTTACTAGCTTAATCTTTTCAAGCTCTTGACCAATCCTATCACATAAATCTTGCAAAGATCCTTCTTCACTTTGCCTTGTTGACCTTGGACGTGAAGCTCGAAATTCTAACAATTCCGCAAAATCGATTGCCCCGTCTCGTTGGTTTACATCATGTGAATTGAAGATGATGCGTTCAAGCTCTTTCAAGAGTTTATCTGTAACACCATCAGATGAACAAAGGTCATCGACGAATTGCTGAGACAGGTACCTTGCCATTGGATACTTGTCTTGCGAATTGTTCTCATAATCTAGAGACCGAACTTCGTCTTCACGGTCGGCACCCCAATTAACTGATACAGTCGCACCTTTTAATTCTGATTTGGCACGATTAAGAAAGGACTTACTTCTTTCTCCTTCTATATTACTATCGGAAATAGCGTCACATCCGGCTGCTATTATTTCTGCAAGAGCGGTTTTTCCTGAACCTCTGGCACCAATTATTGCGACAAGGCCGGAATTGATCTTAATGTTGGGGGTTCGACACCAAGCGGTATCGTTTATTTGAATTTGCTTAATGACTTGAGACGGATTTGCCCCCAACGGTGGATTTGGGCCGATGAATGCGCGCCCCTCCGGTTCTATGCAAGCTTGTCGCAAGCTGTCAAATTTAGCAGCACCTTTAATCCACGTGTACCTATCACCTTTCGGCACGCCTACATCCTCACGTTTATGTGCATCGGAACCATGCATACAAGGCTTTAGGCAACGATACCTTTCTTCTATTTGATAAGCAGTCATCGCCTTTTTGCCAAGCCAAAACTCACGCTGGTTAGGACTACTCGCAAAAATAACGTCTGCCATTTTATCCAATTCCTGTCGTAATGTTGTGTCAGCTGCTGCGCGCACACCTCCGGAACCATCGGAACCACCGGCCATTGCAATTATAATATTCGCTTTTGCCCAATTGCTTAGATTAAGCTCTTCCTTTAATTGCCGTGTGGAAACCTTAAACTGAATGGCACCTGCCTGATGAGCTTTTCTGTCGTCTACTATGCTAGGATCAAATTTTTTGCCGAGCCGTATAAGGTCTTCTCTAGTACAACGAAAACTGTCTCCATGCGCTTCAAAACTAAGCCTTGAAAGAAAGCGATTCAATTCCGCTATATGATTCGCTTCATCTGGGCAAACTAGAAGATGAATATTTACGAAAGAACCACCGATTGTGGCGGTGTCCAAGCGCATTTCTATATTAGGAAAGATAAGCTCACAATTTGGCAGACGATCATTTCGTTTCGCTTCTGCAACAAGCTCATAAACTTCAGTGCTATAATAGTCTGTTATTGCTATAGCACTTAAAGCAGGACTGAGGCTTTCTAGATCGTTTAGATATTGGTCGAAAGCATTAGAACCTTTAAACTGATCGTTTAACACAGTTCCCGGGCCATGGATATGAGGTTCCCAACGCAACCAGTTTGCCCCAGAGGAAAGAACTTGGTTGCCATAGGTTGGATTTCCTTCTTGTGTAGAGACAAACATTTGAGCAGAGTTTAGGTTATTGGCCATGAATCTTCACGGTCATATTATTTACGATAAATATACAATAACTATATTTAATAAGATAAGACAATTTATTTCTTAATTGCGTAATGCATCTCGGTAGAAGGGCCAGAAGCTAAATGTAGAAAATGAAAATACGTGTTTACATTCAATCAGAATAGGTTTATGAATTATACTACTTCAGAGCAAAACCACATAGCAATCAGTGTGATTAAGCTAGACCTTACCGTTCCTTGATGAAAGTGGCTTAAAAAAGTTAACAAGTGAGTCTACGATACTCCTTTTCGTAATACCGGTCTTGATTTACGCAGGCGAATATTCTCAGTATTAGCTTGTATCGTATTGCATTCAAGACCGACATCTTGCTTTTTCCTTCCCTTACGGTTTTCCTTTCGAAATATTGGCACAGGTCGGTATCGTATCGCCTGGCATTGAAAGCGCACATGTGCAAAAGCGCCTTCATTTTCTTGTTGGCCATGTGCGAAACCCTCGCTTTTCCCTTGAACTTCCCGGACTCATTGAGAAACGGTGCCACCCCGGCATAGCAGGCGAACTTTTTGGGGTCTCGAATGTGCTTGAACTCGTTGGTGCATATCAGGATATTCAGGGCGGTTACGGGCCCAACGGCGTGCACTGACGTGATGATTTTCATAAGGCGGCTCAATCGCTCGTCAGCCTCGATTAGGCCAGCTATTGTGGCTTCCACTTCCGCTATATCTGATACTATCGCATCCAGGCTTCTTGAATTGAGCAAGGCGGTTTGATCGGCAATCTTCCTTTTGATAAAGCCAAGTTGTTCGCGTAACGGCACCCTTAGCACCTTTTGCACTCCTATCAGGCGGTCCCTTAACGTGTTCAATTGCGATAATTGCTGGATCACAGGACGTTTGGGCTGCCAAAGGTTCGGGGCTTCCCTCGACCTGTAAGCGTATTCGGCGATCCGGATAGCGTCCACCTTGTCATTCTTGCCTCGTATGTTGCCCAGGGTGTTCCTTATCTTCTTGGCCCCCTCGACCACCACGTGAGCCTTGCACTTTTGGAGCCGGTCAAGGAGGTGGTTGCAGTAATACCCCGTGCTCTCCATGCAAAAAACGGCGTTGGCAATCCTGAAGCCGCTTATCGCCTTTAACTCGGCTATGAAAGCCTGTATTGCTTCCGGCTCGTTCTCGATTTGCCTGTGGAACAATAGGGTACTGCCCTGCATGACCGCGTGATCCAGCGTGTCCCTTGATACGTCGGTCCCTATAAAGAACACGTACTTCTTTCTTCCTGTGACTGCCATGGCCTATCAGTTATGGTAGATAAACATGCCTATGAACGGCAAGGATTCATTCCAATCGTTGGCCCACGGTCCCGGTATTACGGATAATGCGCCTTGCCGTTATATGGTTAAGATGTATGCAAGCGGCCGGGGATTGATACCAGCGCTAAGCCTCGTGCTTTGAACCACGTCTAATGCGTCCCGGCCGCTTATGCTTTAACTCTTTTCGACAACTACATTTTTTACGAAATGCGCGCCAAAAACGGTCAGCCTGATAACCACCCTTTCAAACAATACCTCCCTGCCGGAATCAACGATTTCCGCCAAGGCCGTTTCGATGCCAGGATCAGTTTCCAGGGCTTCGTAGTCCGCCACCGAAGACAAGCTTACAAACGCGGGAACCTCTACTAGGCCCAGTCTGATCAAATTATCTAGGTACGAGGATATAAGATCCGGGTACACCAAATCAACCAATTTATCGATATGGTTAAAATAACGCCAATGCAGGTTGTAAGCGCCGCTCTCAGCGCTGCCCTTGATATGTATAGCTGGGATGGAAGTTTTATCAACGTATATTTTCAGCAGCAGCGCCTCATCCGAACACAGGTTTTTCAATATCTCAACGTATCCCGGGTGGGCCTTGCTTACCGTATCCTTGTCCATCGCCGCCGCGATCAGGTTGGCGTAAAGCTCTCTCAAGTTATCATCATGGCCGACATAACGCAGTGCCTCGATAGCGGGGCCCGCAACCTGTGGCAAGGGAGTAACGATATTACTATCATCCACATTCCTAAGCTTTTCAGCCAATCTTCGGCTGACCCATCCCTCAATCCTCTCATACCCCCATACCAGTCCCTTGATCGGAGCTAAGGCAATGTTTACCGCCTTGGTGATTGTTTCCAACGACTTGCCGATTTGCTTCGCAGCCGGCTGCAAGGCATCGTCGTAAATGGGCACCGCCTTGACCAGGCCCGCAACCGCCTCGATGGTGGATTTAACGCTTGAGTCTTTTGAAGGTTCTTCGGACATGGCGGGAATTTTTCATAAAATTAAGCAATAGTTATATGCCGTCAAATACCTTGCATCATCACCATGAAAAATATTATCGGGCCTGCACTGCTTACTTACGAAATTAATACCCTAGGCAGAAGCAGATGATCGCACATACGCTGCCGATCATGGTTCAATGACAAATCTTTTTAATGATTTACAAACAATTGAGAGTTACTTGTATTCAAACCCATTGATTTAGAAAGCTCTATCTACAGCGCAGACAAAATCGGGCAAACAATGTTTATTACCGGTATTTTTGATATTTTTGCCAGCACCACATATGGAAACTACAATCCAAATTCCTGCTCAACACGTAAAATTCCTGCTCTGCGGATATAACCTCCGGATGGAAGAAATCGACATTGAACTTAATAGGATTTGCGAAGAGAAACTGGAACTAAAGCTTTTAACGCCGTTGGAGGATAAGCCCCGTTCAGGGTCAACACATAACCACCTTTTCAGCGATATTGCCCTTAGATTGACCGTTCTTCACGCCGAGCGTCGAGAAATAGTATATTTTACTCGTGATTGTTTGGAATGGCTTGAAAATTTAACATAGTTATTGCGCTGAATCCCTTGCTTTCCGTCCCGTCGATGAGCAGTTTCAGGTAAATGTGGTATTTCGGAAGGGAGGTAAAATCGTCATAGGAAAACACCGGATAGAACTCCCGTTCCATCACCTTCGCGTCCGGCAGGCCGAGGCGGAAGCAGACGATCGTGCCCACGTTTCCGAGTATGGCGCTTCGCGTTTCCGGCTCCAGCTGGTCAAGGTACTGGTGCGTAAGGAACACCCCCACGCCGAACTTTCTGATCTGGGACAGCATGGTGGCGAACGTGGCCGATACGAATCCGTGGGCCTCGTCGATGTACAGGTAGAACGGCGTGCGCTCCGATACCGGTATTTCCGCCCTGCGCATGGCCGTTGCCTGTATGACGGTTATGAGAAAGCTGCCCAGCACGGTCGAGACGTCCTCCCCTATCACTCCCTTGGAAAGGTTGCACAGCACGATCTTGCTTTCCTTCATGCACTGTTCCATAGAGATGCTCTCCTGCTGCCCAAATATTCCCCGCAGCGTGTCGCTTGCTATCAGCACCCCTATCTTGTTGAGTATTGGCAGGATGGTGGTCGCCTGCGCGCTTGCAGAATAGGTGTCGTATTCCCGCACCCAAAAGTTTATTACGTACAGGTCATGCACCTGTTCCAGCACCTTCGCCCTGAAATCCCGGTCGAGCAGTAATAAGTTAATGTCAAGAAGGGTCGCTCCAGGATAGGAAAGTAGCGTCAAAATCGCGAAACGGAGGACATATTCGAGCTTGCTCCCCCATGCCTCCAAAAACAGCTTCCTGAAGGTCATGACGATCTCGGAAGCCACGAGCTGCCGCTGCCCCTCGGCCACGCCATGGAGCGGATTGAACGCGGGCAGGGCGTTCCTGTTCGTGGCGTCGAAATGAACCAGGTCCTGTTTCCGGTATTCCGGCATGCGGGCCAGTATCGCGTTTATCGTGTCTCCATGCGGGTCAAGGATGCAGACCGGGTGCCCCTTGACAATGTCGTCCAGCGCCATGTTGACCAGCAGGTGAGACTTTCCCATTCCTGTCTTTCCGATGCAGTATATGTGGTGCAGCCTGTCGGCGGGCTTTATGCCGAACAGCTTGTCGTGGTTTCTGAAGTTGGTCTTCGCTATGGGGGTGAACGGTTTCAATTCGTACATGCAACCACGATACCTAACCATCAACAGCGCTGGTAGAAGACTGATGTTAAAGTACGCTTTAACATCAGTCCCCTGCCGGAAATCTTCCCGGCATGAGATCATGGGCACATGTATATAAAAGAAAAAGCACCGTATCTCAATAGCGACGTGAAAACTATCGGGTTGGCTGTACATGCGATGGTGTAACAAATCACGAAACACAAATCACCTTTGATGATTTCAAAAGCCTGGTAGGCCAGGAATATTGCAAAAAATATTCCGAGGCCGAAATGAGGAAACTGTATGAGATCAGTACGGCATTTACCAACTACGCCTACAAGAGCTGGATAAATTCCAGAAAAAAGGTGGTAGAATAATAAACATGAAAGAACCACTATATGCCATTGGATATGCGCGCGTGAGTAGTCCAAAACAAGCCCAGGAGGGCGAGAGTTTGGAAGACCAGGCAAATGCCATCCGGCGCTTTTCGCAATTCAACGGCTGGACGCTTTATCCCGACGACACCATTTTGGAGGAGCAATTTAGCGGAAAAGTCGGCATACGGCCACTATACGAACATGCCTTGAAACTGATAAAGAAAAATCCCGGCAAGATAAAGTACTTTATCGTGAAGGTCATTGACAGGTTTTCACGCGCGGGCTCAATGGAATATCAACTAATGAAAGCCGATCTGGCCCGGTTGGGCGTCGAGCTTAGGGACATTGGCGGGGTGATCCAGCCCAAGGTAAACAGCCTGGACCACCTGGGCTTTAACTACGAGTGGAGCATGATAAGCCCCAGCCAAATCAGCGAGGTCGTACTGGCGGAACAGGCCAGAAGCGAGCGTTCAAGCATCCTGACGCGCCTTATCGCGGCCGAAATAGGCCTTACGCAAAGCGGCTTTCAAATCGGCCCGGCAAACGACGGCTTCGTAAACGCGTTTGTGGAGTTTGACGGCCGGAAAAAATGCGTGCAGGCCCCTGACCCCGAACGTGCGCACTTTTTTGTTGAAATGTTCAACCTTCGCGCGGAAGGGATATACTCCGACGAGGAAATCGTGGAAAGAGTAAATGGGTTGGGCTACCGCTCAAAGACGAAAAAAAGGTGGAGTGCCAACAAAACAAAGGTAGTGAGCCATACCATTCCAGGCAAGCTGACAGTCAAGCAACTGCAACGAATAATTTCAAGGCCTGCATATTGCGGGATTATTTGCGAAAAATGGACGCACAATCTGCCGATTAGGGCTAAATGGGACGGCCTGGTATCAATCAGCACATTCAACCGGGCCAATCGCGGGAAAGTCTATATCCAGGAACTGGAAGATGGCACGATCAGTATCCTCCGCAACTTAAACAAAAAAAAGCTAACCGATAAGCGCAATAATTATCGCAAGGACTTCGAATACAAAAATGTCGTTATGTGCCCCCATTGCGGCAAGGCGATGCTCGCTTCGTTCCCTAGGGGAAAGTCCGGCAAGGGCTTTGGTACCTACCACTGTGCGCGAAAACACGCCTATTACGGCATATCAAAGGTAACGATGGACAAGGCATGGGCCTCCTATTTGCCATCGCTCCAGTTTACGCAAGAGTTTCTCGAAAAACTTGAAATCGTTCTAATAGCCGGGTTCCGAAAACGCGAGGGTGCGATCGCGAAAGAAACGGGCAGCGCCAACCAACAAGTCGCTTTATTGCAGGACAAAAAAGCGACGCTTTTGGAATCGTTCAATAATGCAACCACTCCGATCATGAGGCAAATAATCGAGGAGCAGGCTGTAAAACTACAGATGGAAATTGATGCTGCACGTGAATTACGCGAAAGGTTGGAGGTCAAGGAGGACGATATCCATTCCTTTATCGCGCATGCCAAAATATTAATGGAACACCCCGCAAAAATGCTTATGGATATTACGAATAAGCAGGAACAGCTGGAACTCTTTAATCTCTTTTTCGACGAGTTTCCAACCTATCAAAAATTGCTTAATGGAACACCAAAAACCTCTTTAGTTTTCAAGCTAAAAGAGGAATTTGTTAGGAGTAAATCCCAGTTTGTGAGCGTACAGTCCCTCGAATGGAACTCAATTGAAAAAATGATTATGCAATGGAACAGGTTGTTTGATGCGCTGAAAAACCGTAAGGCGAAATTATCCGAGCGCCTGACATAAGTATAATGAGGTAAGCGTATAGCAAACTTTAACATTCGTCCTCTACCCGTTCCGTGCATGGTTCGCTATGGTAATTGCATGCATGGATTAAAACCGCTCATACCAACAGCAGAGGCAATTTCCGAAAACGGCCACAAGGTTGTGCTTGACCTTTGCGGCGGCACCGGTTCATGGAGCAAACCGTACAGGGACGCGGGATACGACGTGCGCGTGCTCACCCTGCCCGATTTTGACGTGGAGCGCTGGGCCGAGTACCCGCAGTTCGTGGAGCTCCTGCGAAGCAACACAGTTCACGGCATACTGGCCGCCCCGCCCTGCACGATGTTTTCCCTGATAAGGAACGATCGCAGGGCGTCAACACCGCGCGACTTCCGAAAGGGCATGCGCACGGTGCAAAGCTGCCTGGAAATCATCCGGGAGTGCCTGTACGATCCCGTCTACAAGCACCAGAACAGCCTGAGGTTCTGGGCCCTCGAGAACCCGCGCGGGCACCTCGCCCGCTTTCTCGGAAAGCCGGCCTTCGCGTTCGATCCTTGCGAGTTTGGCGATCCCTACACAAAGCGCACCTGCCTGTGGGGCGTGTTCAACGAGCCCAGAAGAAGCCCCGTTGCGCCGCTCAAAGGAAACTTCGTCCGCCAGACCCCGCTGTTCAAGCACCTCAAGGTCCACCAAATACCGGCGGGATACCAGGCAAGGACAGGGATACCCCTGGACACCATCATCAGGAGCGTCACTCCGGAAGGGTTCGCGAGGGCGTTTTTCGAGGCCAACAAGTAAGGGTTTGTTCCCGAACGGCGAAAGACAATGGTGGCGATGGCGACTTTATCTTTCCATTAATTAAAGTTAACTTTAACTTTAGTCCCCTTATGCTACGCTCGCCGCGCTGATACCGTATGAGAGTGGGTTACAAAGATCGGCCATACCCAAACAGATTGAGAGTAACCCGCAGGAACGCGGGCCTGCAGCAGCGGCACATCGCCGCAAGGCTCGGGCTCAACAACGCAAACACCCTCGTGAGCTGGGAAAGCGAGAGGTCTATGCCCAGCGGCACGAACCTCATCAAGCTCTGCATCCTGTACGGCAAGACGCCGCTGGAGCTGTACCCAGAATACAGCCGCAAGGTGGCGCAACTGCTCCGCGCGCCAGAAACAAATTCCGACGGGAATGCGTAGCGCCATACCAAAATACGGCCAATCCCGTCGCCAAACGACGTGTCCTTTTGCCGCGCCCGCGTTCCAAGAAAAACGGCAACGATCGTACGAACGTTAATCAATAAAAAAAACGAACGATCGTTGCGACGAATTACAAGCCCACCTTATCAGAAATGAAATCACCCATCAAGTCCAACATGTACACACCCTACGAAATCACGCTCGCGCACACCCTCGCGGACGCGCTCGAGGACCGCAAGTCGCTGGCCTTCTACCTCACCTGCGCCAAGAGGTACCCGAAGGACTTCCTGCTTTCAACCCTCACCCACGTGACAACCCTTCCCGACCACTCCGTGCGCACCACCCGCGCCCGCCTGTTCACCAACCTCGTTACCAAGTCAGTGTTCAACGCCCATGACCGTTCTTGGGATTAGCCTGGGCACGAAGCGCACCGGCGTGTGCGTGATGCAGGGCGGCACGGTGCTTGAGGCGGAGGTGCACCGCTTTGACGACAGGTGGTCCCCTACCAAGGCGCACCTTATCATAGACCGCTACCGGCGGTATGCCCGGCGGTACGGCGTGACCGCCATCATGGTCAAGGTTCCCCCGGCGAGGATGCACTCGGCTGCGGTGCGCTCGCTGATGGAAAGGACCGAGAGGCTCGCAAGGCAGCTGTATTGCGACTTCGACTTCATCACCAAAAGTGAGATAAGGTCGACTCTGGGCTTTGACACAGTCGCTGAAATAGCTTCGTACGTGCAGCGCACGTATCCCGAACTTACTATAACCTACAAGGAAGGGGCACTGAACGAAAAGGCAAGTTACCGGAAGCTGCACGAGGCGGTGCTGGCCGCTGAAATATTCCAGAAACGGCTTCGCGAAAGGGCAACGCACATCCCGAAAACAACCTAATAAAGAAATCTGAACGGGGCCTGCGCCCCGTTTTTTGCTTGCCTGCGCCTGACCGTCAGTCGCGCGGCGATTCCAGCAGCTGCGAGGGATTCACGCCGAGCGCCGCCGCTATGTCGAAGACGATGGATATGGACGGGTTCACCACTCCGCGCTCCATCCGGCCAATCTGTGAATAGTCCGTTTCAAGCAGGTTCGCAAGCTCCTCGATCGTCATGCTCCTCTCCGTCCTGTATTTCCGTATGTTGCCCGCGAGCGTCGCTATCGCGGCCTCGTTGCGCCGGTTTTTCGCTGTCCTAGCCATGCCGCAAGGAAAACAAACAAATCATTTTGATATAGGGATTATAATCCCTATTATTGTATTCGAAACCTTGCTTAGCTAAGGCAAGTATTTAAGCCCAAAATGAAAAAGTACCTGCTGCTCGCGTCAGTCGCCGCCAACCTCGCCTGCATCTGCCTGTTCGCGTACCGAAAGGCGCGCGCCCTGTCCGCGCCCAGGAACGACTCCATCGTAGTGTACGGGTACAACAGGTACCGCTTCTTTTCCGCGAAGGACGAGATGTACCGCTCCTTTCCCGGGGACAGCCTGGACATCGTCTTTCTCGGCAACAGTTTGACCGAGGGCTTTCCCTTGTGGGAACTGTTCCGCAACCCGCACGTAAGGAACCGCGGCATATCCGGCGCCACCACGCGGGAGCTCCTGCAGCGCATCGGCGGCTCGGTTCGCCACCACCCCAGAAAGGTGTTCATCATGGACGGCATAAACGACATCGCCAACGGGATAAGCCGGGACACCACCCTTGCCAATTTTGAGAAGGTCATATCCGCGAT
>Ga0116227_10014759_pt1 | contig 11786 bp, 9 predicted proteins | sample S1TSphgellanicum_FD_89693 | JGI IMG/M metagenome (GOLD analysis project Ga0116227, IMG submission 89693) | Host-associated microbial communities from peat moss isolated from Minnesota, USA - S1T2_Fb - Sphagnum magellanicum MG | ecosystem: Host-associated > Plants > Peat moss > Unclassified... | reverse complement strand
GGGTGCGTGCGGATCGATTTCGTGGATCGGCAGATCCCAGTGGTTGACTGTCAATTCCCACCGCCGGTTTTCGTCCTTGTCGAATGTTGCCGCATCGGGAAACAGCGCCTTGACCACTTCGCCTTCGTGGGTCGATCCCTCATAGCCGTTATAGGTGATTATGATGCGATAGTCCCAGCGGGAATCTTCGCTGGTGTGCGCGCCCGGGCGAAACACGGCATAGCTGCGCACGTACCCGCGCCGCTGTTCTTCATCGAGCGCGGCGATCTGGTACTTTTGAAACAGGCGCCACCATTCATCCTGATAGCCGTATCTGGCGCGATAGACCCATTCGACCTGATACGGCCTGGCCGCAGAGGTGCTCTGGGCCGGAGCGGGCGTCGCAAACGAAAGTGCCATGAGCGCCAGGGGTATCAGGCCGGGCCAGGGGGTTTTGCGCATGGCTTCCTCGTGAGTGTGGCGCGCGGGTCGCATCAGGCCGGGACAAGCTCGGCGGTCGGATGGGTTTGCTCAAGACTTTTGCGTGGGGCGAGTTTCTGGCGCCACTGCGTCAAGGCCGGGATGCTCACGTCGGGCAGGCGAAACGCAACGTAGTCCGCAGCCGCTGCGGCGGTGATTGCGGCCAGGCCAAATTCATCCGAGCCCAATTCGCCGGCAAGCACTGCGGCGCTGCGGGCGACGGTGTCCCGCCACCGCGCAATCCAGGTGCCCGACTGTTGTTCGGCCGGGCGGCGCAGTTCGAACGCGGTGCTGACGGCTGCATCGAGAATGCCGTCCGCCAGCGCATGGCGCCGCAATTCGGCCACGCGGGCCAAAGGATCGTGCGGAAGCAACCGGTTACGCCCATCGCGCGCGTCGAGGTATTGAACGATCACCCCGCTGTCATAGAGCACCGTTCCATCGCCCAGTTGCAGCGCGGGTATTTTGGCCAGCGGATTGACGCCCCGATAGTGCGTGTTCCCCAGCGGATCGGTCGGCACCAGCGTTACCTGTTCGGCCAGGTCAAGCTCGATCAGCGCAATGCGAACCTTGCGGGCGAAAGGGGAAGTGGCGCTGGCATAAAGTTGCATGGATGGTCTGCCTTGCGGAGAGTGTGTCCAGCCATGATCAAGCGTTTTGGCGCGTTGGGGAAATTCAGAGCGCAGCGCGACGTATGAGTAATTCGCATCAGGCGTTACGCGGCGTTGTTCTTCGTCTTTGCCCCTGGTCGCAGCGCTGGTGTGATGTCAAGGAAATGGAGGGGCTGCCAATATTTGGGGCGGCGTGGCCATAGCATCCCGCGAACCCAGAAACAAAATCTTCGAACACAATTTCTCATAAGCAATAGATAATCGCAAATGTGAGCAAATCTCATCAGTGGTGGTCGGCGATCATATGGTGAATTAGTCATAAGGCGGGTCGAAAATCTGAATTGTCTGCGATTGTTTGAAACCTAAAGGTCTGCGCCATCGATCGTTCGGCAGCTTGGCTGCTGTTCGATCGCTGTCAGATCGCGGCAGGCATTTCCCGTCGGCATCGCCACCCCGGGCAGTTTGGGGATGTGCGTTTCGGGGACGGGATTTTTGCCGCCGAACAATCAAGGGGCGAAAATTGACACTTCATCGCAGGCGCCGGGCGCGCGCACATTCACTTTGGGCGTTGCTGTTTGCCAGTACTGCACTGGCGCCGACCGCCCACGCCGCAGCCGACGCGGCACCCGCTGCTGCCGCGCCGGCTCCGGATGGGGATGCCTCTGGCGGCGATGTCGCAGAAATCACCGTCACTGCACGGCATCGCAACGAGAGCGCGCAACAAGTGCCGATCGGCATTACCGCACTGGCGGGCGCGCAAGTGGCAGAGCAAGGCGCGTTCAATCTCAAGCAACTGGTGCAGCAACTGCCCAGTCTCAACATCCAGGGCTATTCGGGCCGCAACCAGACGATCACCATTCGCGGCATCGGCACCAGTGCCGGCAGCACCAATGACGGGCTGGAACAGGGGGTCGGCCTGTACGTGGACGGGGTCTATCGCCCGCGTACCGGTTCGGTGATCACCGATCTGATCGATGTCCAGAGCATTCAGGTGCTGCGCGGCCCACAGGGCACGCTGTTCGGCAAAAACACGGTTGCCGGTGCGGTGGATATCACCACACCCGAGCCGAGCTTTACGCCGCAAGTCAAAGTCGAAGGCACGTATGGCAATTACAACTATGCGCGGGGCTATATTTCAGTCGACACCCCGCTGAGCGATACACTGGCGTTCCATGCCAGCTATCTCCACACGAGCCGCGATGGCCTGATCTACAACACGACCCAACATCAAAAATGGGACAACCTCGACAATGACGCCGCCCGCGTCGATCTGTTATGGAAACCGGGCAGCGACTTCAAGCTGCGCGTGACCGGCGACTACAGCCTGCAAAAGGGCAATGTCGGCTTTGAAAGCCTTGCCGCCGTCCTGCCGACGACTTTGGCCAACGGGGCAAAGGTTCGCGGCTTTTATCAGCGTTCCGCCGATGTCGGCTATACGCCGATCCCGGTCGATCCCTTTGCGCGCAAGACCGATATCGACAGTTCGCAGCGTGACCTGATGCCAAGCTGGGGCGTGCAGGCTCGCGCCGATCTTGCGCTGGCGGGGGGGCAGACGGTGACGTCGATCACCGCGTTCCGCCGGTGGTTCTGGCTCCCCAATTTCGACGGAGACCAGTTTGGCGCCAATGTTCTCACCGAGAGCGTCGTCGAAACACACCAGAGCCAGTTCAGCCAGGAACTGCGGCTGACCTCGGCCACCGGGCATGCCATCGACTACACCGGTGGGCTCTATTTCTTCTGGCAGCAGGACAACGATTACCAGCTTTCGCTGTACGGCACCGACGCCTCGGTCTGGCTGACCACGCCCAACACCCCCACTGCGAGCCCTGCTTCGGCGCTGCCGAGCGCGGCCTTGAACGGGCTTGGCGCATTTTCGCACGTGATTCCGGCAACCTACAGCTACGCCGGGTATGGTCAGGCAACCTGGCATGTATCGCCGGCTGTGCGCCTGACCGCGGGCCTGCGCTATACCGAGGAACACAAAACCGGGTTCTATGCGGCTTCGCAGACCGGTGACTTTGCCGATATTTCGACTTTCCCGACCGCGCAGCAGGCAAAGATTACCGCCTATCGCAACGCTTATGCCCCCACCAGCAGCTATGACGCGACCAACAACACCGGCAATCTGTCGGGCACGCTGATCGCGGCGTGGGACGTGGCGCGCGATGTGCACACGTATGCCAGCTATTCGCGGGGCTACAAATCGCCGGGCATCAACCTGGTCGCACAAACGCTCGGCGTGAACATCTTCGTCAAACCCGAGAAAGTCGATAACTACGAACTTGGCATCAAGACCCGCTGGTGGGGCGGACGCGCCGAATTCAACGCCAACCTGTTCTGGACGATAGATCACAACTATCAGGCCAGTTACATCAACACGACTGTCCAGCCGATCGCGGCCTATATCACCAATGTCGGTACGGTGCGTTCGCGCGGGATTGAAGTGGATTCGCGGTTCACGCCGCTGACGGGGCTCTCGGTGTCATTTTCGGGCACTTACGACAACGCCACGTATCTCAGCTATCCCAATGCGCCCGCACCCTATCTCTATTCCTATCTTCCCTCGGTCGATCTGTCGGGCCAGCCTGCCTCCGGCCAGTCGAAATGGGCCCTGGCGGGATCGGCCGAATACGTTCACCAGTTCGACCGGCTGGAGGTCTATGGCGGTGGCGATGCCACCTGGCGCTCGGGCTTTTTCGCTGCGATCAACGATGATCCATTCTCGTACGTGGCCGGCTATGCACTGGCCGGCCTGCATGCGGGGGTGCGCGAACCGAACGGCCGGTGGGATGTCTCGGCCTGGGTGCGCAACCTGACCAACACCAATTATTTCAACACCAAAGCGGTGACCAACACGTTTGGTGTGGTCTACGCGACGCTGGGAGAGCCGCGCATGTATGGCGTGACCCTGCGTGGCAAGTTCTGATCAGGAGGAAACCCGTCATGACCGACCATCGCGAACTTCACCTCGGACTTGTAACCACCGGCGTTGGCGGGCCGGGTCAGTACAATCGCTGGCTCGACCCGGAAATTCCGGGCGATGCCAGCGTCAACATCGACTGGTATATCGATATCGTGCGCCAGGCGGAGGCGGCCAAATTCGACCTGGTGTTCATTGTCGACAGCCAGTTGATCACCAGGGATTCCCCGCCGCACTACCTGAACCGGTTGGAACCGTTGACACTGCTGTCGGCTCTGGCAGTGGCGACCAGCCGCATCGGGCTGGTCGGCACGTTCACCACGTCGTACAATGCGCCGTTCAATCTCGCGCGGCGGCTCGCTTCGCTCGACCTGATCAGCAAGGGTCGGGCCGGCTGGAATGTGGTAACGAGTGGCGATGGCGGGACTGCGGCCAACTACGGGCTGGACGAGCATTACGACTACGAGACCCGTTATGGTCGCGCCGCCGAATTCATCGAGGTCTCGCGCGGGTTGTGGCGCTCGTATGAAGACGATGCGTTTGTGCGCGATCGCGCGACGGGGCGGTTTCTCGATCCCGACAAGCTGCATGCGCTGAATCACAAGGGTCGCCATTTCTCGGTCGCCGCCCCGTCGTTAATAAAACGATCCCCGCAAGGCGAGCCGGCGCTGTTTCAGGCGGGTGACAGCGAATTCGGCCGCAATCTGGGTGCCCGGTTCGGCGAAGCGATCTTTACCCACGCGCAGACCATCGAGCAGGGGCAGGCGTTTTACACCGACCTCAAGGGTCGCGCCGCCGCACTGGGCCGCAATCCTGACGCGATCGTGATCCTGCCCGGGTTTTCGGTAACGGTCGGCGACACCGACGCGCATGCGCTGGAGATCGATCAGTACTGGCGCGAGCATGACCACAGTTTCGAACAGGCGGTGGCCGAATTGGGCCGTGCGTTCGGCTGGCACGATTTCCGCCAATACGACCTCGACGCCCCGTTCCCGGCTGCCGCGCTCGAACATGCCAGGCGCAGCTTCTATACGCAGGCCAGGCGGATCACCGATCTGGCGGTTTCCGAGGGGCTGAGCTTGCGCGAAACAGTTGCGCGAACACGGCAAGGTTGGCGCAGCCCGTTCGTGGGCTCTGCGCAGACAGTGGCGGCCGAAATCGAGCGCTGGTTTACCGCCCGCGCGCTCGACGGGCTGAATATTCATTCGGGCCATCCCAGCCAGTTTCGCCGTTTCACGCAAGAGGTTGTGCCGCTGTTGCAAGAGCGCGGCCTGTTCCGCAAGGACTATGCCCAGGCCACGCTGCGCGGCCATCTCGGTCTGCCGATCCCCGCGAACCGGCGCGGCGCCGAGGCACAGCCGGAGGCGGCGGAATAGACACGCGCGTCTTCAGTCCGGGGTGACGGTATTTCAAGTGGGCGAACTTCAGATCCAGGGTGCCAGGATTATCCGCCCGGCGTCAGACCAGTGGGGCGAATGCCCCACTTGCTGCAAGCGGTGTGCGGATGTCACCAGCGGCCCGGAACGTGTCGATGATCGTCTGTTGATCGGCGACAAGGTGCGGATCGATCGCGGTGCGGACACGGGTACTGCACGCAACGGTGCCTTGCGCGATTGGCAGCGGCAGGCCGGTTTCGTGGGACAGAACTTTGGCAAAGGCCTCGCCATGGCTTTGCGCCCAGGCCATGGCGCGCGTCTCGCGATTCAAAAAGTCGCTCAGGATCAGTTTCTTGTCAGCAACGGCGTGGTTGCTGGCTACATCGAAGCCAGTCCCGCGCGCGTATTTGCGTCCGTCAACCAGGATACGGGCGCCCGAGGCGAGCGCAGCGACAGTGTAGGGCGCCCAGGTCGACCAGGCATCGACCGCACCGGTTTCCAACGCCGCCTGGGAATCGCTCGGTGACAGGAACGCCAGCTGGACCGCGTCGGAGCGATGTCCGCTGGCCTGAAGCGCACGCAAAATAAGGTAGTGGCCGATGCTGCCGTGCGTGGTGGCAACTTTGCGGCCGAGCAGATCGTCGATGTGCTGTGCGGAGGAACCGCGCGCGACGATCACCGCGATCACGCCCGGAATGGTCGCGGTTGTCGCCATCGCGCCCACCGCGCGGATCGGGCTGCCGCTTTGATAGGCGAACTGGAACGGTGCGTCCCCGACGAGCCCGACATCGACGGCACCGCTGCCCAATGCTTCGAGCAAATTCTGCGCCGCCGGAAATTCGGACCATTCGATGCCATAGCTCACGCCGTCGAGCGCCCCGGATGCGAGCATGAGCGATTTCGTACTACCGCGCTGGCTACCCACTTTGAGCACGTCCTTGCCCTTGCCGCCGCAGGCGGCAAGGGCAAGGGATGCAGCGCCAGCCGCAATTGCCCGCCGCCGTGACAGAATTGGCGGTGAAAGCACTTGCAGCTCAGGCCGCAGAACGCGCGCTGCGCGCGGCGGTGTAGCGGTTGACCGGCTTTTCCAGACCAAGCGTTTCGCGCAACGTTGTGCCAGGATACTCCCGCCGGAAAATGCCCTTGGCCTGCAACAGCGGAACGACCTGGTCGACAAACACGTCCAGTTGACCCGGCAGGCTTTCGAACAAGTTGAAGCCATCGACACCGCGCGCTTCGAACCAATGTTCGAAACGATCGGCGATCTGTTCCGGTGTGCCCACCCAATTGCTGCGCGGGGTGCCGACGCGGCGCGCGATCTGACCCAGCGTCAGGCCTTCGTCGGCCAGCGCGAGGATTCGCAACGACGCGCTCTGGTTGCTTTTGAAGCCCTCGGCGGCGACTTCGCGGGGGAACGGGCGATCGGGGTCATAGACGCTGAAATTGTGGTCGTTGAACGCGCGGCCGAGGGCCCGAAGGGCATTTTCCAGACTGCCGAGTTCGGACAGCTCGCGCCATTTTGCTTCGGCTTCCGCCTCGGTCGAACCGACAATCGGCCGCGCGCCCGGGACGATTGCCACGCTGTCGGGATTGCGGCCATAGCCCCGGGCCCGCGCCTTGATATCGGCGTAAAAGGCCTGGGCATCGGCCAGATCGTCCTGGTGGGTAAACACCGCTTCGGCCTGGCGCGCGGCGAATGCGCGCCCGTCTTCCGAAGATCCGGCCTGAAAGATCACCGGCTGGCCCTGCGGGCTGCGCGAGATATTCAGCGGGCCTTTGACCGACAGAAATTCGCCCTTGTGACCCAGTTCGTGCAATTTGTCGGGGTCGAGGAACTGGCCGCTTGCCTTGTCACGGACGAGCGCGTCGTCTTCCCAACTGTCCCACAACCCTTTGACCACATCGAGATATTCCTCGGCCAGGTGATAGCGCGTGTCGTGGGCGAGGTGTTCGCTCTTGCCGAAATTGGCCGCGCTGCCTTCGAGCCAACTGGTCACCACGTTCCATCCGGCACGCCCGCCGCTGATGTGATCGAGCGAGGCGAACTGGCGGGCGAGGTTGTACGGTTCGGTATAGCTGACCGTGGCAGTGCCGACGAGGCCGATGTGTTCGGTTACCGCCGCGACGGCCGACAAAATGGTCAGCGGTTCGAAGCGATTGAGGTAATGCGGGCTCGAACGCGCGTTGATCGACACGCTGTCGGCCACGAACAGATAGTCGAGCTTGCCGCGTTCGGCGACTTGCGCCTGACGTTTGTAAAAGGCGAAGCTCGTGCTGGCATCGACTTGCGCATCGGGATGGCGCCAGTCGTCCCAGCCGGGTCCGACCCCGTGCAAGATAAAACCGAGCCGTAACTGGCGCTTGGACATAAAAACCTCCTGGTGGCGTTCGATCAACGGTTAGCCGCCGCGTGTCGCAACGGCCAACGCGCATGGATCAATCACACTCGAGAATTGCTCATCAGGCCTGGCCCGGGCCCGGCGTATCAGGCGTCAAAGCCCGGCAGTTTGCGCTGGACCGTGCGCAATACCGCCTCCCAGGCGAGTTGGTCGTGGGGCTTGCGGCCTTGCGCGGCAATCGCTGCGGCGGGCCGATTGGCCATCTGCCGCACGGCCTCGTGCTGCGCGTCTTCCGGCGCGATCAGCACATTGGCGCGGCCCCCGGCCAGCGCGGCGACTTGCACCGAGCATGCTTCCTCAAGCGAATAGATCGCGGCCCATGCCGCGCCGGGCGTGCTGCCAAGCGCCAGCGTGCCGTGGTTGCGCAACAGCAGGAACTGATTGTCGCCGAGATTGTGTTGCAGCCGGTCGCGTTCGTCGAGATTGAGCGCGACGCCTTCGTAATCGTGATAACCCAGACGCGGGATGATATAGAGCGCGCGCTGCGATATCGGCAGCAGACCATCGGCGTGGGCCGAGGCACCCATGCCGTCGCGCGTGTGAAAGTGCGCGATCCAGTGCGCATCGTCACGCACGGCGTGGATCGCCGAATGGATCACATACCCCGCGTAGTTGATGCCGTATTCGCTTTCGCCGATGATGTTGCCATCGAGATCGACCTTCACGAGGCTGGAGGCCGTGATCTCGTCGAACGTCAGCCCGAACGGGTTGATCAGGAAATGCTTGTCCGGTCCGGGAACGCGGGCGGTGATATGCGTGTAGAGGAAATCGTCGTAGTCGTAGATCGCGCTGATGCGATAAAACGCAGCCAGATCGACGCGCACTTTCCATTCCGCGTCACTGATCCCAGCGGGACGGTCCGCGCTCAGGGTGCGCGTGGGGCGTTCGAGGACAGTGGCCATGAGGGTATCTCCTGAATCTGAGTGAACTGCTGTCAGCCGGCGAGCGCGACAGGCACGCCATCGGCGAGCGCAACTTTCTGACGGACGAGCGGGATGAGATGCTCACCGTAAGCGATCGCATCGGCCAGCGGATCAAAGCCGCGGATCAGGAAATGATCGATGCCGATGTGGTAGTAATCGAGCATGGCATCGGCGACTTGCTCGGGGGTGCCGACCAGGCCGGTGCTGTTGCCTTGCGCACCGGTCAGCGCGGCGACCCCGGTCCACAGCCGGGTGTCGCGGCGATTGCCGTTTGCGGTTTCGAGCAAGCGGCGCGATCCGTCATTGACCGGGCGATGGCCGCTGGTCGGCAGGCCCGCAGCCTCTCGCAACGAGCGAACCTGATCCTCGATCTCGCGGGCTTTTTTCCAGGCGGCTTCCTCGGTGTCGGCAATCACGGGCCGCAGGGAGAGCGAAAAGCCGGGCTTGCGTCCGTGCTTTGCGGCGGCATGGCGCACCTGGCGCAAGCTTTCGCTGACTTGTTCAAGGGTTTCGCCCCATAGCGCATAGACATCGGCATGGCGTCCGGCGACTTCGATCGCCTCTGGCGAGGAACCGCCGAAAAACACCGGCAGATTGTCGGGCTTTACCGCAGCAAAGCCCTGACGCACTTCATAGAAGCGGCCCTTGTGATCGAACGGGCGCGCTGCGGTCCATTCCGCTTTCAACACGTCGAGGTATTCGTCGGTCCGGGTGTAGCGTTCGGCCTTGGTCAGTCCGACATCGCCGTCGCGCGCCATTTCTTCATCGGCGCCGCCGGTGATGATGTGCACCGCGACGCGGCCGCCCGACAATTGATCGAGCGTGGCGAGTTGGCGCGCTGCAAGCGTTGGCTGCGTAAAGCCGGGGCGGTGCGCAACCAGAAACCCGAGCGTGTCGGTGATTGCGGCCGCATGGGCGGCGACGATCTGGCTTTCGGGCGAGTTCGATCCGAACGGGATCAGCACCCGATCAAAGCCACCCTTTTCCTGCGCGCGGGCGGCGGCGTCGACATAGTCACGGTCGAGCACGCGGCTGCGCGTGCCGGCATGGGTTTCAGAGGCATTGTTGAAGCCGATATAGCCGATGAACTGGACGGGCATGGCAAAGAACCTTTGTCGTGAGCGGGGAATCAGATGACGGTAAATCCGTGGGTGCCGTCGCGGCGCAACTGTTCGACAAGACCATATTCCCAGTCGAGATAGGCCTGCATCGCAGCAGCGGCGTTGTCGGTGCCTTCATAGGGGCGTTTGTAGCGTCCTTCGGGGCCGCGCGGCGACGGTGCGCCATCGGCACCGGTTTCGAGCGGGATTTGCGTGGGCCAGTCGAGCACCACCACGTCCCAGCCAAGCTGCGCGAGCCACGACGCGGTCATGTCGGCACGCGGGCCAAGGTCGTCGGCCAGCACGATGCGCGCGCCGCGCACCGGGGCGTTATGGTCGGTTTCCTGTACCAGTTGACCGCCCTGCACGTTGCGAAACCCGGGCAAGTGCCCCAGCGCGTAGATCTCTGGCAGGCGCACGTCGTATTGATACAGCGTGCGGTGCGCTTGCCCGCGCAGATGGGCCAGTTCGTCCCAGGTGATGTGCCGCACGCCAGCGCGATACGACACCGCGCGGGCGCGCGCGCGCGCCTCGTCGACGGTTGCGGCCTGCGGTTCGGGGGCGCGGCGCTGTTGGCCGGTTTCCAGAGTCTGTCCCGCCAAAGTCCAGCCGATCGTGCCGTTGCGCAGTGCATAGATGCGGTTGGGCAGTCCGGCATTGACCAGCGATTGGGCGCCGATGATCGAGCGCGTGCGCCCGGCGCAATTGACGATGATCGTGGTGCCGGGATCGGGTGCCACTTCGCGCGCGCGCAGCACCAGTTCGGCGCCGGGCGTGCTGACTCCGCCAGGGATCGACATCGTTGCGTATTCATCGAACCGCCGCGCATCGAGAATGGCAATATCGGCCTTTTCGTCGATCAGCGCCTGAACATCGGGGGCGGGCAGGGACGGGGTATGACGCTGGTGTTCGACCAGTTCGCCAAATGCCTTGGAATAGGAATTGACGTCTTCGAACAGTTCAAAACCCGCGCCGCGCCAGCCTTCCAGTCCGCCGTCCAGCGCGTGGACTTCGGTATAGCCCAATGCGCCCAGGAGTTCGAGCGCGGGTTCGACCAGCCCTTCGCCGGCATCATAGACCACCACCGGCGCAGTGCGCCGGGGCAGGCGCCAGGGCGCCTCGATCGCAAGCCGGCGCAGCGGAATCTGGGCCGCAAACAGCGGGTGACCCAGGGCGAACTGCGCCTCTTCGCGAAGATCGATCAGCGCGATTTCGTCGCGCGCGATCAGCGCATTGCGGATCTGGTGCGGGGTAAATGTCATGCGCCTGCCGATCGGTCCCACAGGTTGGGGACAAGGGTGTTGGCATAGCCCGAGATGAACCGCTTGGGGGTGCCATCGGGCGCATATGTCGCGCGTTCGACCGCGCCGATATTGCCGCCATAGACATGAATGGAAATCGACGGGGCATCGGGCACGGCGTTCCACACGCGATGGATATCGCCGACATGCGGGCTGACCGCTTCGACCTCGCCGGGCGCCAGCGTGTCCACGCTGCCATGGCTGCGCAAGCGACCATCAGGCGCACGGTCATAACGTTCAGCCTGTTCGCTGCCGCGCAGCATGCCGATCAGGCCCCAGACGCGATGGTCGTGGATCGGCGTACCCTGGCCCGGCCCCCAGACGAACGAGACCACGCTGAACCGTTCGCGGCTGTCGCAATGCAGCAGGTATTGCTGATAGCGGTCGGGATGGGGCACGGCAAAGGCATCGGGCAGCCAGTCGTCATGCGCCACCAGTCGGGCAAGCAGCTTTGCGCCCGATTGCAGCACTTCGGCCTCATCGCGTGTGCTGGCGACCAATTCCGCAAAGCTCGTCACAAAACCGCGCAATCGGGCAATCCCTGCCGAAGGATTGGGGGCGGTCGTTTCACGTATGGTGTCCAATTGAGCGGTCACGCATGCACTCCCTGGGGGAACGGTATCACGCCCGAAGAGGCGCCCGAACCACCCAGAATGGCAAGCAGTTTTTGCCGCAGAGGCTGAGTCATGTCGCCGCG
>Ga0116227_10014758_pt1 | contig 11788 bp, 13 predicted proteins | sample S1TSphgellanicum_FD_89693 | JGI IMG/M metagenome (GOLD analysis project Ga0116227, IMG submission 89693) | Host-associated microbial communities from peat moss isolated from Minnesota, USA - S1T2_Fb - Sphagnum magellanicum MG | ecosystem: Host-associated > Plants > Peat moss > Unclassified... | reverse complement strand
TAGTCTGTACTCGTCGTCTCTTGAAGCGGGTAAACAGACAGAAAATGCTACGTCCGTCAATTGGTTAATTGTAATCTAGGTAAGGGAATAGTAACTGTAATTTTACAACCATAACCAGGCGTACTGTAAATATTAAATTTCCCTCCAAGTGCTAAAGTGCGATCGCGCATACTATGAAGACCAAAACCAGTGGTATTTTGCGCTAAATCAAACCCGATACCGTTATCCTGAATTATCAGATGCAAACTTGTTGCTGTCGTGGTTATTTCTATTTTAATTTCTGTAGCTTTTGCATACTTACAAATATTTGTAAACGATTCTTGAACAATCCGAAATATCGCAGTGCTAACTTCAGTTGGAATAGGTTGAAATAAGGTAATTTGACAAATAGGTGCAACACCAGTTGCACGGTGAACATTTTCTGCCAGTTCAGCGATCGCCTGTTCTAATGATTGCGTTTGCAAAGGATGAGAACGCATAGCAGAAACCGAGTGGCGCACGTCTTGTAGTGCCTTAGAACCCAGTTCCTTCGCCCTTGATAAAAAACCTGAAGCTTTGTGTGGGTTAGTGTTCCACAATTTCAAAGCCGTTTCTAATTGTAGATTTAAAGCTGTGAGAGAATGTCCTAATGAATCGTGGATTTCGCGGGCAATGCGGTTGCGTTCTTCGAGAGTAGCTTGATTTTCGATTCGCAAAGCGTATTGACGGAGTTTTTCATTAGCAAGTGCTAGTTTTTCTCGACTCTTTCGCTCAGACAATAATGCGTTCATCAATAACAAGACAAACACTAAAGCTAATCCAAACAACAGCGCAAGGCTCAGAATAAAAAACCAAAATCTCTCTTGTTCTATTGGTGATGGTGGTATGTGGTTAATTCGATTGTTTAGTGTGAATAGAAATAAGATAAACGATATGCCTGTAACTATCAAACGACCAGGCAAATTGAAAATCAAACAACTGCGGATGACTAAAATTAAATAGAGAAAGGGAAAAGGTCGATCAGTTCTACTATCCAAAAATCCAGTTGTTACAATTAATAATATTTCAGTTATTGTGTACAGGAACTTTGTGATTTTATTGCTAGTTGGCAATCTTAAGCCCATTAAACCAAAAATAAGCAGACAAAAAATCCTGAGTTCAGGAAAATTGGTAGAAAATCGATGACGAGATGGTACTGCTGACATAAAGGCAACAAGCACCAGCAAAAGCCACTCTAAATAAAGTAGAAACCTAAAAGGATGATTCTTAAATTCAATTGAACGGTGCATCAGTCACTTTGCTCCACTTAAGAATAGATAGCAATACTGCGTAAGTTTTTGGAATTTATTTGTTGAGACAAGTTCTTGAAGATCTGGAGGCAGGGTAGTAAAAAAAGGCTAATCCGAGCAGTCTTGAAATAGATAGTTAATAGTTAAGAGTTAGGAGTTATAAAGACAAGGGCGATCGCGTCTCTACAAGAGTTAGGAGTTTATAATTTAGATTGGAGAAATAATTATAAATATAGCAGTCTTAAATCATTCGCAAACAATAGATACTTGAGTAGGGTGGGCATTGCCCACCGCACTGGTAATGAGGGGTATTTCCCGCTCTACTATAAATTTCACAAACCATTTAGGTGTGCAATATCATAATCCATAATCTTAACTCCTAACTCTTAAAAATCGCTAATATTTTACGGTTACGATAAAACATGACTAAAGTCATGGGTGTAATCATGACTTTTTTCAACTGTGACTATTGATGACCAATTTATATGATGGGGACATCAAACAAAAGAAAGCCACGAGACCCTAAATGAAACTTCAAAAATTATCAGTGGTAGCTGGAGCGATCGCTCTCGGGTTACTTGGTTTAACTGCACCCACCTTTGCTGTCAAAGCAAATACGACCTCCTCTTGACCCGTGATTGTTGAACAAGCACAAGCCTCAAAAAAAGATTCATTCGAGCAGCGCCTAGGACTGACCGATGACCAAAAAGCCAAGACGAAGGAAATTCACGACAATACCCGCGCTGAGATAGCGAAAATTCTCACCCCAGATCAACAAGCACAGTTAAAAACTGCAATGCAGAATCATCAGGGTTGGCGGCGTGCGATAGCTTCTCTCAATCTTACCGAAGATCAAAAAAACCAACTGCGTCAAGTTGTGCAGTCACAGAAAACACAAATGGACGAAGTTCTGACCGCTGAACAAAAGCAGCAAATACAGCAAATGCGAGAAAACAGACCTTCTCAAGGTCAACAACACAATCCCTAATTTATACAAATTAAAAGCATAATTTGTATAATTTTACTAGAAATCCTGCAACGGCTCTTTGCAATCCTGCCCATTTCTATCCCTAAGTAGAGAATACAGGTGAAGATGATCATCGTGAGCAGCATAACTAACACCATTTTAGATTTTAGATTGTGAAAGATTTGCCCTTTGAGGTATGAAGTGCTCTATCTGTCGCAATCATTGTTCAAATTGGGATAAAAAATAAAATCTTTGCAGAGTCAATATGGGTGGGCAATCTTTTGCCTACCTTTTCTTAAATATTGGGATAGGTTACGGCAAGTATGCACACAAGATCAGAAATTTAGATAAGATAATAAAGGATAATTCGTAGTTTTTGAGTTAACTCTCTAAAAATGTCCCAAGAATTTGCTATTGGTAGTAAAGTCCGCATCGCGGTGTTACCGCCTTACATCAAAACTGCGGAACCGATGCCCATGCTGCGCCCTTCCGATGTGATTCATGTTGGTGAAGAGGGCGTAGTTATCGACCGCCGTCCTGGAGGATATTGGGGTGTACGTTTTGCTAAGGGCGCTTTTCTCTTAGATAGCCAATACATCGAAAGCACAGATGCACCTCCCGTGTCTCACCAAGAGCAAGAATAGCAGCCATTAACTGTAAACTTATTTTAAGTTTTCATTCTGGTTTGCACAATGATTTCTCGCCGCACTTTTTTGAGTATATTATTTGCCGGTTGTTTTGCTCTCATTGGTTGGGTGCATTTCCCCTCAACTGCTGAGGCACTCGGTGGCAAACTTCCTGTAATTAATCAACCAGCACCAGACTTTACTTTGCCTACCAACACTGGTGATGGCAAAATTTCCCTGTCTGACTTACGTGGTCAGTGGGTAGTTCTTTACTTTTATCCTAAAGACTTTACCTCTGGTTGCACCATAGAAGCCCGTCGCTTCCAGCAAGACTTACCCCAATATCTAGAAAAAAACTCTCAAATTATTGGTGTCAGCGCTGATGATGTTGATTCCCACGCCAAATTTTGCGATTCTGAAGGGCTAAAATTCCCGCTGTTAGCCGATACCACTGGCACCGTGAGTAAAGCTTACGGTTCTTGGATTAGCTTTATATCTATGCGGCACACCTTTATCATTGATCCACAGGGCATCCTGCGCGAGACTTTTGTTAAAGTCAATCCATCCATCCATAGCAAAGAAGTTCTGTCGCGACTTAATGAATTGCAACAAGTAACTTCCTAATAAGTGGATGGACATTAAGAAATATCAAATACAAATTGTATTTTGAGGCGGGCAGGATGACCACCTCACAAGATGTTTAACGGGTGCATCCCATTTTCGTAAATTTGTAGATAGAAATTAAGAATTAGGGATTGAACCCAGACCAAAAGCTGATAGCTAAACATATTCACCCAAGAAGTGTATTATGGCACTTGAACCCCAAAACGTCGCCCGAACTTCTCCGCAGGAAATAGGATTTACCCAGCCACCAGATCCGCGTAAGCCATTGGAGTTACTGCGAGATACAGAGGCTTTGCTGCGCCGCCCAACCGTAGCAACATTGGTACCGATTTTACCGCCAAAGCTCTCAAGGAAGTTGCAAACAGCCTCATTCGTGGCAGATGACTCCTTGAAAGAGCTAGCAGAAGTTGACCTGGAGAAGATTAGCGACTTTGAACTGCGACCGTTACGAATTCGGATCGGTTTAAGCTTCGTTGGTTTTGGGGCACTCATGATAGTTGTTCTGCTGCTTTACCTGAAGACGCTACATCCAGAACTTAGCGCTGTTGAGCAGATTGGGAAATTTTGGTATCAATATATTTGGTTTGTCAGTTTGGGTGTAGCGGGGATGTTTCTCTTAGGTCGAGAAGCGATGCGTCCTTGAGAAGGACAGCAAAAGTCAGACTTCATTGAGGTAGAAACAGAAACCCGTGACCGCCCTCCAGGCAAGAATTACATCAGGTAGCATAAGGAGAGGAAGTACGCTGCGCGATCGCACTCCACCACAGCGATCGCATTCTCGTTGTGTCCTCATGTTTTATGGGGAGGTTGAAGCTTAGTAGAAAAGATGAGTCAATCTACAATTGAATGTAAATTCCCAATCCCAAATCAAGGGGGTTCGCCTCCTAACAACAGGAGCAATTATGAACGCGCTATGGCTAAAATCAAAATCCTGCAAGAAGGTCAGTCCTACACTTTTCGGTCTTACTTCGAGCTACCCTATGAAGCCGATGATATTTTAGCTGAGTTCGACTATTCACTCAAAAGAGCCGAACTATCTCTACCTAAAACGACTCGACAACTAGACCACCTGCCAGAACTCAAGCAAAAAATCAGAGCTTTTTTGCCTTTTGTTAGTCTCAGCAATGAAACTGCCAGAAGAGAAACGCTGGTATCTCCTATTCTGCTGGAAGTCGTTATTTATTGCCAATGTCAAATGCGAATAGAATATCCTCTCACTGTCAATAATTGGCTTAAGGGCTATCTTGATTATCTGTTGCGATTAACCAACAATTTGTTGGTTATTGAAGCCAAAAATGATGACCTTACTAGAGGATTTACCCAGTTAGCTGTGGAGTTAATTGCTCTGTCGTATATTGAGGAACAAAATGTGTTTTATGGGGCAGTAACGATGGGTGATGTCTGGCGGTTTGGCAAGCTTGAACGCAATTCTCAACAGATTACTCAAGATATCAACTTGTTTAAAGTGCCTGATGATTTGGAAAGTTTAGTCAAAGTCCTGTTGGGAATTTTGGAGGGAGTAGAAGCCCCAACGAACAATCTGTCAAAAACTGATTAGCTTAACTACGAATGCGCGAACGAGACGCTTCTCCGTCAGGAGAAGAGAAGAGGATCACACGGAGAGAAAAAGTGCAAATCACCAAACGCAATGTCGAGTTGAGAGTAGATGACAGTTTAATGCGTGTTTATGTAGCAGTCCCCAAAACAGCGGGGCTTTATCCAGGCATTCTGTTCTACACTGATATTTATCAGTTAGGTGGTCCAATGACTCGTCTAGCAGACTATCTAGCGGGACATGGTTATGTAGTAGCAGTCCCGGAAATTTTTCATCGAACTGAGACAGTAGGTCTAGTTATTGAACCAGACGATATTGGTAGGATGCGGGGCAATGACAATGCTCGTCGAACCCTAATATCTGATTATGATGCCGATTGCCGTGCTGTCATTGAATTTCTTCAGGGAGAAAGTTCGGTTTCTCCTGGTAAAATAGGCACTTTAGGGTTTTGTATTGGCGGACACCTAGCTTTCCGGGCAGCGTTACAAAGCGAAATTAAGGCAGCTGCTTGCTGCTACCCTACTGGCATTCCCAGTGGCAAACTTGGTCGGGGGGTAGCCGATACAATCCATCGGGTGAGTGAGATCAAAAGCGAGATGCTAATTGTATTCGGTACTCTTGACCCTCATATACCGGAAAGCGATCGCCAAACCATAATTAAAGCCCTTGAGAATGCTAATGTACCTCACCTCATTCTCTTGTATGAAGCAGAACATACCTTTATGCGTGACGACGGTTATCGCTACGATCCTGCTGCGTCTACCTCTGCTTGGTCTGAAATAATTGCTTTTTTTAACCGTATCTTTCAGCGGTAGTTCATTTAACGCCCCCTGGCAAGGGTCTTGCATGACTCTTGCCAATAAAAAATCATGGCACTTGAACAATACACAGTAGTTCAGCTTCTCACTAATCATTACCAGAATAGGGGAGTCTGTGCTGGAGCCATAGGAGTCATTCTTGAGGTGTATGGTGATGGGGCTTATGAAGTTGAATTTTCTCGTGAAGACGGTACAACCATTGCTTGGTTTGCCGTTCAGCAAAATGAGGTTCAGCCCTACACCAAGTCAGGCCTGTAATTGAAGCTTCTCAATTACAGGCCTGACTAACTCCTGACGGGGCAACAAAAAGAGCTAGAATACAGACAAAATAACCCTCATGGCTTTCTGACCACGTCACCTGGAATTGTTTGGAAAAGCTAGTTGGCGGCATCATTTTCTCTTTGGGCTGGTGTCATTGTGTCAATTGTTTTTCCGTAGATTTGCTGCTGCTCGTTAAAGCCAAAGCGTTTATCACTATACGTTAGCCATAGTTGTCCTATCTCACTGACACTGAGGACCTTGAGAGGGAGAAAGTTGAGGAAAAGCAAAAACATTCGTCTAAAGCTCAAGGGTTCGGGGAGCGTTCGCTTTCTAAAGCAAGCAGGAGCTAAGGGAATGTGGCGGACAACGCCCTTAGTTCCAAAAATAATGATTCCTCATGAAGAAAGAAAATTGTGCTGCCTGCAATGCCGAACTGACGAAAACATCAGACAAGGCGCAAGTGCCTACCGAGAAAAAAAAGATGTATTTCGCTCTGGCGTAGCGCTCCCAGTTGAGGCATCATTATTCTTGAGGCGTGGGTCCCTAAACCCCACACCCCACACCCTTTGAAATAGGCTGCTATGCAAACTGCTACAGTGCATGTTCGGGGAGTCCGTTGGCGCATTCCAATTGTCCTCGCCGTTACAGTGTTCGTCAACTACCTGGATCGCAACAACCTCTCACTAGCCTTGCCACGCATCGCTCAGGATTTTGGCTGGACGGATCGCGAGATTGGTTCTAACGGGGAATTGCTGTTAGCTGCGTTCTTTGTGCCGTATGCATTATCAAACATGCTGCTCAGCCCATTTGCCGAACGGTTCAGTCCTAAACGCAGCGTCATTGCAGCAATTACGGCGTTCTCACTGTTTACTATTCTGAGTGCAATGCTTGGGCAGTCGCTTACTGCGCTGATTGTGCTACGCCTGCTTTTAGGTCTTGGCGAGGGTGTCCACATCCCAATGCTGAGTGCGCTCACCAGTCGATGGTTTCCGGTAGGTGAGCGATCGCGTGCCAATGCGATTTGGGGCGGAGGGATCATACTTGCTGCTGCAACCTCGCCACTCATCATCGTGCCGTTAATCAACCTCATTGGCTGGCGGACTACATTTGCCTTACTCGGTGTAGCTGGTTTACTCCTATCGGTTCCACTCGTATGGTTAGGAGTGCAGGATGAGCCGCACCGCGACCACCGCGTGAGTGACGCTGAACTGGCATATATTCGCGCTGGGCGTGAGATGTCTGATGTTGCCGCGACGAAAACCCACAGGACAGCCTATGTGCGCGATCAGCGATTCTGGCTAGCTGTCCTTGGTGGCATACTCAATGCCTTCTGTGCCTTTGGTCTGCTCAACTGGTTACCGACCTACTTCAACCGCGCCAAAGGGATTGACTTTGAGCGCCTAGGATGGCCACTCGCGCTGGTTTTTGCTGCTGGCATCGCAGGCATTGTCCTGATGGCTTACCTAGGTGATAAGCTTCAGCGCCGAACGCTGCTTGCAAGTGTGGGTTTTCTGATTGCAGGTGTAATGGTATACATCGCATCGACTGTGAACACATTGGGGCTGTTAGTACTATTCTTTGCGATCGCCGTATTTTCCCAAAGCGCCTACGGTGCCCAAGAATACGCAATTGTTCAACGCCTGTTACCTGCCGACAAAGTTGGTTCTGGCACTGGGCTGTACAATGGGCTTTCTGTGCTGTTTGGTGGTGTTGGTGGCTCACTGATCCCCGGCTCGATCATTGCTACCACTGGCAATTTCGACGCTGGAATGTTGAGCATCGTTGTGGGTGCTTTGGTTGCGTCGTTGGTAATGTTTGTGTTAGCGCGGATGATTAGGTATTGAAAAACAGGAGTCAGGTGTCAGAATTGAATGAAGGATCATTTATCCTGTATAGTCATTTCATTCAGTAAATTTCCTGCATTGTCTAAGTATTCCATTACCCACAGCATATAAGTAATATCCACATGAATAGCAGTGGCATTTTTGGTAAACTCCCAATCACTGATAATAGTTTCATAGATACCGTCAAAGGCTAAACCCACGAGTTCTCCTTTACTATTGAGAGTTGGAGAACCAGAGTTACCACCAGTAATATCTAGGTCACTGAGAAAATTAACAGCAACTGAATCTAAAGCCCAATTATAGTAACGACCATAGTTCTTTTTCTCAATCAATTCTAATTGTTTCTTTGGTGCATTGAAAGGCTCAACGCCGATAGATTTTTCTGTAATACCACGCAAAGTAGTAAAAGGCTCATATAGGCTACCATCCCCTGGGGAATAACCCCGAATCCGACCAAAGGTAACTCGCAATGTCCCATTAGCATCAGGATAAATAGGCTTACCCAGTTGGCGATAGTAGGCAATTAATGCTTCCATGTATACTGGTCGCAACTGTTGCATCGAACCTTCTATTTCCTGATTTTCCTTCTCCACAGCTATATCTGCATCGAACATGGCAACTGCTAACTTAATAAAAGGGTCGTTACTAGCTGCAAAGGCTTTTGGGTCAGCATCCGTCCATTTTAGCCTGGTTACCTCGTCAGTTAAAGAAGTTCCCTGATACATAGCATCCAGTTGACTTTTAACTTTCTGGGCTTCAAATTTGTTTCCCAAACCAAAAATTTGATCAAAGCTGGGAATACGCTGATTGCTGGGAAGTTTGGCATATTCAGCCAGGAATTTTAGCCAGACAGCTTTATCTACTTCTGGGTCAAAACTGCGTTTCAGTCGCCGCAATGATTCCTGAAATTGAGGAAAGTCCCTCTCCTGGTATCCAGGTTCCCTTTGTGTATCTGGCTTTTGTTTTTCTTTACTTAAACGGTACAACCGACGGGCAACACTGAACAGATCCGATGTACCTAAATATCCTCTAGCCAAATTTTGCTTCTCGTTGGCTTGCTGACGAGCAATTAGAGCTTTAAGATTTCCTATATTAGCTTGATAACGATTACGTAATTGATCGTTACTTTGAATCCATTTTTGCAGATTCAATTCCACCAGGCGTTTGGTTTCTATCAGATGACTGTGAGCAAAACCATCGATCATCCCCTGGAAATTTTTCGTAGCGTTATTCAAACTACTAATACGACTAGCATATTTAATTTTGGCATCTGGATTATTGGCAGTAGCTTGATTAATAGTTTCAATCCAACTAACATATATTTTGTGTCTGGTAGGATAATACCACCCGAAAGTATGCTCGACTTCTTCTGCTAAGCGATATCTATTAGTCCGACCTGGATAACCAAGTACCATGACAAAATCATTGGGTTTGACACCAGCATGGGAAAGTTTGAGATAATGCTGGGGGTGATAGGGAACATTCTCGGGGGAATAATCAGCCGGACGACCATTTTTATCTACATAGGCACGATAAAAAGCGAAATCTCCTGTGTGTCGAGGCCATCTCCAATTATCAATATCGCCGCCAAATTTGCCAATACTTTCTGGAGGAGCATATACCAAACGCACGTCACGAATTTCCAGTCGTTTAATCAGATAATATTCCAGACCACCATAAAAATCGTACACTTCACAACTGTGTCCTTTATCTAATTCACACTGGCGCACTAGTACCGTGCGGCGTAAATACACATACCATTTTTAAGCCTAGCCAGCAATCAAATTTTCGTAGCTTTTAATGGTCTGCTGATTTCCGCCGTTTTGTACTAGTTGCTTTTTTTTGTTAGTAATAGCTTGATAGCGTTCTAAACCAGTTTGATTGTTACCAACTGATTTATTAACAGAAAGTTTCTCGCGCCCTTCTCCTGTCGGAGACGCTGCGCGAACGGGTGACGCTCGAGTACTCGCTAACGCTAACACCAGTCGCCTAGGTCGGGCTGACCCTCCTGCAGCGCTGGTTCACTGCGCGTCTCGCAACTACGAGCCAATTTCAGAGGTTTTACATTTCGTTACATAGTTGTAATTTTCCTGCTTACCTACTTAAGCGTTAATTTCTAATAATCCGGAGGGTGGTGTAATTTCAATGCGATTAGCTTTCAAGTCTACGACTGGTGCGATCGCTTTCACAAAAGGAATTAAAACTTTTTTTTGTCTTTTGTCATTTTTTCTTTGTCCTGTGTCACTAGCGAACGACGGATGTAACTGCACTTCCAACAAATCATTACCTGCACTGATCACGTCTACTACCGTACCAATAAGTTCGCCAGATTCCTGCATGAAAACGAACATGCCAATCAAATCTAGGACATGATATTCATCTTCTCCTAGTTGAGGGCGATCGCCAGCATTCACCATCAACTTACAACCACGTAACTCCTCCGCCTGGTTGCGATTTTCTATACCAGCTAATGTGAGGGCGTACATATTTTTACCCTGAATGTAGCGTCCTGCCAGTAATTCTATAGGTTGCGGTTCAGTCTCCCCAGGACGCAATAACCATCTTTTTCCAGGCACCTCAAAACGTTCAGGAAAGTCTGTATTAGGATAAACCCGAACCTCCCCACGTAACCCTTGAGATGCCACAATCGTACCAATTTCTAGCCAATCATCGGATGTTGTCATTTGTTAGTTGTTGGTTGTTGGTTATTAGTTGTTGGTTGTTGGTTGTAGCTTGTTCAACTATCAACTATCAACTAACCACTAACCACTAACCACTATCAACTATTGATAAATTTGTTGTGCCACTTTTGCCAGACGCTGCATTCCAGTTACAATTTCCTCATCGCTGCCTGTGAGGCTAATACGGAAACACTGCTGCTTGTGTTCCCACTTTTCCTCTAAACCAGGGAAGAAAGTGCTACCAGGCACAACAATGACACCGACTTGCTTAAGTTCCTGGTAAAATTCCCAGTCAGTAACTGGCAGATCCTGCAACCACAACCAAGCAAAGATTGCCCCCTCACCGCGATGGAGTAACCAAGGTAAATCCTTAGGCATTGCTTCATCTAAGGTGCTTTCTAGAACGCTAAACTTATTCTGGTAAAAAGGACGAATGACAGAGAGCGAAATTTCTGCCAATGCACCGGAACGGATTGCATAAGCTGCGATCGCCTGTCCATAACGCGAAGAATGGAGACAGGCATTTGTCAAAAAACACTCTATGACGTTAATCAGCCGTTCATCCCCAATAGCAATCCCAATCCGTTCTCCTGGTAGTCCTGCCTTGGATAAGCTTGTACAGTGAACGATGTTCTTGCCAAATATCAGCTGCATATCACAGAAGTTAAGCGCTGGGAATGGCGGAGCGTAGGCAGAATCAATCAACACTGGTATATTGTAGACATCGGCTAAATTGGCAATTTTTTTCACTTCATCATCGGTGAGGACATTGCCGGTGGGGTTACAAGGTCGAGAAAATATGACGCAACCAGTACTTTCTGGGATCGATAACTGACTAAAGTCGGGACGGTATTTGAATCTGTGGGCAGTTGCATCAATATCCAGAAATGGCTTGTAGGCAACTAACGCCTCTGGTACTAGAGTTATACCACCATAACCTGTATAGTCTGGACTCAGGGGCAAAACGATTTTCTTTAAGTCACCGTTCCTGGTGTAGCCCCCGAAGGCATTAGCAGCAAAGAAGTAGAGGGTTTGACTACCAGGGGTAATCAGGATGTTGCGTTCAGTGAGATTCAACCCATATCGCCGATTAAAATCCTGGGCGATCGCTTCAACCAATGGTCCATACCCCTGACTTGACCCG
>Ga0116227_10014757_pt1 | contig 11788 bp, 12 predicted proteins | sample S1TSphgellanicum_FD_89693 | JGI IMG/M metagenome (GOLD analysis project Ga0116227, IMG submission 89693) | Host-associated microbial communities from peat moss isolated from Minnesota, USA - S1T2_Fb - Sphagnum magellanicum MG | ecosystem: Host-associated > Plants > Peat moss > Unclassified... | reverse complement strand
TGCTCATCAACCATCCGCACCGCACGCTCGCGGACCTCAGGTGAAAACTTGTTTGTCGTCTTGCTCATGGTGGCTCCTTCTTCTCACAAGTAGGAGCCTCCGGGAAACCCGGGACGGTTCAAAACACAACGGCACGGGACTTTTGTGGTCCATTTGTGGCCCGGTGGCCGCCATGCAAAATTCAACAGGACACGGGAAAATCGCCATGACCGATGCGTTTGCACCAAATAAATGGCTGAATTCCGGCCTTTGGGTGGCGCAGGCCCTGCTCGCAGTGACCTTCGGCTTCTTCGGTTTTCTCAAGGCCACGCAATCGGTCGCGGCGCTTGCGCCGATAATGCATTGGGTCACACCGCAAAACATACCGTTCGTGCACACACTTGGGGCGCTTGAAATCCTTGGCGCTGTCGGTGTGACGATGCCGTGGCTTACGCGCATCCAACCGCGACTGACCGTGGCTGCGGCACTGTGCTTCCTTGTTGTCCAGGTGTTGGCGATCGGCTTTCACGCCTCGCGCGGTGAGACCGCGACGACCATCCCGCTCAATCTGGTGCTGCTTGGACTGTCAGCCTTCGTGTTTTGGGGCCGAAACAAATCCCTTTGATTCACAAATCCCTGTGATTCAAGGCGCAATCAGTTCGGCGATGCAGCGCTCGACCATCGCAGCATCGCCTTGCGGGATCAACGAAGTGGCCACCCGCTGAAAGGCATAGGCGAAAATGGCTCGCGCTTCGGCCTTGTCCTCGGCCAGTCCGATTTGTTGCAACAGCCGGGCAATATAGCGCAGGCGGAGTTCATCGACCTCATGCAAGGCGTTGCGCGCCGCTTTGTCACGGCGGGCCCACAGGCGGATTGAAAGCTCGACCTGGGCACCGCCTTCCGCTTTGATCTGAAACGGAACCTGCATCAGCATGCGCAGCCGTGTCAAAGCGGTTTGGTCCTGCGCTTCGATACGTTCGATGATCGCAAGGGTTGCCCGGCGGCGCCAGTCGGCAAGCATCGCGGCCAGCAGGGCGTCGCGGTTTTCAAAATGCCAGTAAAAGCTGCCCTTGGTGACACCCAGCTTTTTGGCCAGCACTTCAACGCGAACCCCGTCGATCCCCTGTTCACCCAGCACATCAATCGCCGCGCGCGTCCATGCAGCGATATCAAGCGAGCCTTGCGACGTGCGCGATGTTGCAGCTTTGGCCATATTCAGCACTTTAGCAGGGCGTTTTATTGGCGGGCAATGGCCCAGTTGCCTGTTGTTCGAGGCCGAACCGGGTCGGTGCACGATGGTTGGCGGGCAGGTGGATATGATCGTCGATATCGCGCTTGATCGCGCGACATCAGACTGAAATGGTCAGGCCTCCGTCGGACAGGATCATCGTGCCGGTTACATAGCGGCTTTCGTTTTTCGCTGCGAGCATGACGTAGAGATCGGTGTGATCTTCGGGTTCGGAAACGCGCCCGAGCGGGACATGATGGGGTATTGCGGCGATACGCCCCGCGTCGGCATCCATCTCGCGATTGGCTTGACCGAGCGCGTCGGGGCCCGACAGCGGCGTGCGGGTCGCGCCCGGCGCCACGCCGTTCACGCGCACGGATGGGGCAAATTCCTTGGCCAATTGCAGCACCAGTCCGCGCAGCGCAAATTTCGACGCGGTGTAAAGCGCGCCGCCGCCGCCCGCCAGAAAACAGGCGTTGGATCCGGTAACGATCACGCTGCCACCGCTGGTCTTGAGCGCAGATAGCGCCGCCTGGGCACCATACAAGGCTCCGAGGAGGTTGACCCCGAAGATCTCGTGATAGGCTGCGGTCAGTTCCTCGGGCGTCTGGCGTTCCACCCGCTTGTAGAAATCCCACAGTCCGGCATTTGCGACGTAAGTATCCAGACCGCCGAAGGCCATTTCGGCCTGCGCCACGGCGCGTGCTGCGGTGTCATGCTGCGCAACATCGCCGATGACCACCATCGCACCCTCGGCTTCCAGTTCAGCCTGCTGCCCGGGATTGCGGATCACGGCAACAACGCGCGCGCCCTCGGCAATATACCGTCGCACCACCGCCCGTCCGATGCCCGACCCTGCGCCGGTTACGACGGCGCGCAGCCCCACCAACCGGCCCATCAGAAAAACACCGACAGGTTTTTGGTCAGCAAAACCGATTGCGGCAGCAAAATCAGACGGCGTACGATCAGCAGGCCTGCGCCGTCACGGCGCAGAATGTCGCGGCGGCGACCGATCAGTGTCGCATCGTCGTGTTCAGACCGGTTGCGGTATTGGATGAAAGTGGAATGTGCCTCGTATTCGCCCGCGACCGGGGTGGTGAACACTTCAACATTGCCGATCACATAGACATGACGGGTAGGGGGATCTTCGGTCCATACCAGACCGGTCGCAAGGCGCCCGATCCGCAATGCGATATCGGCCTTGGTTTCGTCGAACAGCGCCATATGGTCGGGAGAAAGGGCAGGGCGCTTGTCGCGACGAAACCGGTTTTCGATCAACGGCATCCAGTAGAACAGATCGTCGGCAAGCAGCGCATACCAATCGTCATAGCGCTCTGCGTCGAGCAGGCGGGCTTCGCGCGCGTAGAAACGTTCGACTTCCTGCCACACGGCATCGGGCGCAGCCGGGCCGTCGCCGGCCAAGCCCAGCAATTGTTGCGCCGCCACGCGCGCCGCGGCACGGTCGATCTGCGGATATGTGCTGTAGTCGGGCTTCTGATCGAGGGCCGCGCTCATTCTGCTGCCTCCGCCTGGGACCGGGTGATCGGCGCGAGGCCGATGTCATCCCATGACGGTGCATCCATCATTTCGGCCCAGCGGCGATAGAACAGGCGCTGGTTGGCGTCGGACAACTGGCCTTCGTGGACAATGCCGGGCAGGGCGGGGTCGTCGCTCAGGCCACCCGGGGCCATCGAATAGCACAAGTTCTGATGCCGGGTGACGAAGCCGGCATTGGCCCGGGTCGAATGCTCCCAGTTTTCGCCATCGTCCATTTCAAGAATGCCACTTGGTGAAAAGGTGCGCATCGATCCGCGCCGGAACCGGTCCTTGATATCGTCGGGCATGGTCTTCGGGACGAGCGTCCAGGCGTGGATCTCGGTCCGTGTCGGGCCTTTGGGCTGGAACGTTCGAAACGTGAAATAGCCGGGCAGGAACGAGAAATTCGGAAATATCGTCGCCGAGGACACCGCGCCCCACATGTCGGTGCGGAACTTGCCCAGCCGTTCCGTGATCGCCGTCTGGCGTGAACGCATGTAGCGCAGCAACTCGCGGTCGCCCATCGTGGCGGCGTTGCCGAAAAAGCTGTCGTTGAATTCCCAGCCGTGGCCGTTGACCGAGACATGATAGCTGCCTTCGTTCTCGACTTTGACCCCGCCATGGCGCCCAAGCGTGGGCTCGGCGCCGCCAAGGTGAGTCCACAGCGCATGGTAGATATCGCCGACGAAATTGTCGGCGGGGAACTTCCAGTTGCAGTTGATCACCGAGCGCGTGGCGCCGCCGGCCAGGAATTCGCTGCCCCCCTCTTCGACATCGAGCACGGCGTCGAGATACCAGCGGAAATCGCCCAGCCAGGCATCGAGCGATGGTGCCGTTTCGTCGAACGTGGCAAATACCAGTCCCTTGTAACTGGCCACGCGGGCGCCGCGCAGACCCCAATCCTCCATGCGGAAACCTGGCGAGGCCTTGTACAGGCCCATCTTGGGCATTTTCTTCAAGGCCCCTTCCAGCCCGAACGCCCAACCATGATAATTGCACACAAAGCTACGGCTTTGCCCGCTGTCGGCAAAGCACACCCGATTGCCGCGATGTGGGCAGGAGTTCAGGAATACGTTGATCGCCTGATCGTCGCCGCGCGTCACGATCACCGAGTCTTCGCCCATATATGTGGTGACGAAATCGCCCGGCTTTTCGACCTGGCTTTCGTGCGCGACGAACAGCCAGCTGCGGTAAAACACGTTCTTGAGTTCCTGCTGATAGATATCAGGATCCCAGAATATCCGCCGATCGACAGTGCCACTGGCACTGTTGACATAGTCGGCGGCCTTGCCCGGCCGGGCAACGATATCATGCTGCATGGAACTGGTCCTTCCTCAAGGCGAGGGTCTGGCTCACCAGATCATCGACGATGTCGGCCACGGTCTGGATACTGCGTGTCTGTCCGACGCCGTGGCCTGCGCCCCACACGGCTTTCCACGCCTTGGTGTCACCATGCAGGTTCGAAAAATCGATCTTCTTCCTGGTTTCGAGCATCTCGGGGGTGAACCCCGCACTTTCCAGGCTTTCGCGCATCCAGTTGCTGGGCACGCCAGTGATGGCCGAGGTCGTCACGATGTCGCTGGCGGTGGCGCGCACCAGCATCGCGCGGTTTTCGTCGCTGACCAGGCTTTCCGGCGTCGCGATGAAGCGCGTGCCCATGTAGGCGAAATCGGCGCCCAATGTTTGTGCCGCAGCAATCCCGCGCGCATTGCCGATGCCGCCGCCCAGCACGATCGGCCCGTCCCAGAACGCGCGGACTTCATCGACCAACGCAAACGGGCTGTATTGGCCGGTGTGGCCACCCGCACCTGCCGCCACCAACACCAGTCCGTCGGCGCCCGCATCGATGGCTTTCTTCGCCTGCAAAGGCGTGATCACGTCGGAAAACACTTTGCCGCCATAGGCATGCACGCGTTGGAGCGGGCGCGCAGGCGAGCCGAGCGCAGTGATCACGACCTGCGGCTGATATTGGCAGATCAGATCAAGTTCGGCATCGAACCGTTCATAGGTCGAATGGACGATCATGTTGATCGCCCACATTCCCGCTTTTCCGGCTGCCTCCAGTTCGCTGGTGATTTGTGCCAGCCAACTGTCGAGCACATCGATGGTGCGCGCATTGGGGGCCGGAAACGCACCGATAATCCCTGCCTTGCCCGCAGCAATCACAAGGTCCGGTCCCGAAATGAGGAACATCGGCGCGACGATCACTGGCAGACGCAGCTTGGCCTTCAGCGCCGTGGCAAAATCGTGCCCGCTCACGAGACGGGCACCGGCTTGGGTGGGCGCTGAAAGCGGTGGCCCCACGCAGAAGTCGCCTGATGGGTCAGCACGTGCCAGCTTTCGTCATCGACGGCGAGGCCACCCCAGCCATATTCGATATCGAAACCCGATGGGCTGAGCGGATAGAACGACAACATCTCGTCGTTGGAATGGCGGCCAAGCGTCATCGACAGATGCACCTGCGCGTCGAGGCAGCGGTACATCGCCCGACCAACATCGTCGATGTCCGCGACTTCGAACATCAGGTGGACGATCTTTTTGGGGATCGGCACCGGCGCGAGTGCCAGCGAATGGTGGCGGGCATTGCAGCGCAGGAACCGCAAGCTCAGTGGCCGTCCCGATACGACCTCGGTGTTGATCACGTCCGACAGCCGGAAATGCAGCACATCGGTGTAAAACGCCTGCATCGTCTCCAGGTCGCGGCAACTCAGCACGATATGGCCGAGGCCTTGGCGCCCGGTCTTGAAACGCACGCCTTGCGGGCTGACCATCGGGCGATCCGTGCGTTGCAAAGGCCCGTAAAACGCTTCGCTGATATTGCCTTCCGGGTCGGCGAAGCGGATTGCGGCGGCGACGCAACGTTCGGCTGCGATTTCGGTCGACAGAACTTCGACTGCAACGCCGGCGCCTCCAAGCCTGCGGGCCAGGGCGGCCAATTGCGCGGCGTCTTTCACTTCCCAGCCGATAAACGACAGGTCGTCACGCGGGCCTTCGCTCAGCCGCAACCGCCAGGCATAGTCATCCATTCTGAGGTCGGTCTGGCCATCGTCGCGGCCCACGACTTCGAGACCCAGCAGTTTGCCCGCGAAGTGCGCCCATCGGCCCGGGTCGGAAACCTCAAGGCCGATATAGCCAAGCGCGGCGATCTCGCTCATCGATCGGCACCAAGATGCCGCAAGGTCAAGGCGATGAAGGCGTCATGGCGTTCGGCCTGGACCCAGTGGCCGCAGTGACCAAACATGTGCAGTTCGGCGTTCGGGATGGCGTTGGCGAGCCGCAACCCCATTTCGACCGGGATGACAAGGTCTTCACGCCCATGCAGCACCAGCGTCGGGTGGACGATCCTGGCCACCACTGCTTCAGGCATGCCCGACAGCGGCGTATCGCCCTCTGGCAGCGGCTCGGCCAGCAATTTGCGCAAGCCTTCCTGCGCGCCCGGGATCAGGCTGGCCTGGTAGCGATCTTCGACCAGTTCATCGGTGATGACCGAGGCGTCATAGGGAAAATGCGTCATGGTTGCGCGCATGACCTCGCGCGATGGGGTGTAATCCCACCCTGCGCGCAGGCCCGGCGTCATCATGAACGTGTCACAGGGCGTGCCCATCAGCACGAGCCGTCCAAACCTGTCGGGAAAACGCGCCGCCGCTGCCAGCGCCAGCGAGCCGCCAAAGCTGTTGCCCACCAGATGCGCACGCGCAATTCCGAGCGCATCCATGAAGCCCAGCAAGTGTTTCACCCAGCCTTTTATATTGTATTCAAAATCGGGCTTTCGCTCTGAATAGCCAAAACCCGCCATGTCCGGCGCCAGCACGCGAAACGTGGGCGCCAGCGCGGGAATCACCCGCCGCCAATTGGTCCAGGCCGACACGCCGGGGCCAGACCCATGCAACAGGATGACCACCTCGCCCGTACCCTGGTCGTGGTAGTTCGTCTCGATCCCCGCGGCGTCGATTGACAGCGCCTTGCCCGGATTGGTCTGTGCGCCCGTTGGCTCATTGTGCTGCATGGTTTTTTCTCCCGTGGCATCGAATGGCGGACCATGTCGATTTTGTCAATACGGTACAGTATGGTGAAGGGCTGAAACTGCTGCGACCCAGACGGAGGATGCACGAAAATATGCTATTTCGCCGTAATATATCGGCAGTGATCGCAGAAATCCTTCAGGATCGCGAGCCTGCTATTCCATACCGGTTGGAATGGAGGTTCACGCGGGCGGAACTGGCGGAGCGGGCATCCGCATGCCCCATTGGACGCCAAGTGCAGCGTCCATATCTGCGCGCCCACCGCCGTCGCTCGCGCGCAACTGGTCCCCGTCGGTCCAGTGCTCGATTTCAAAGCCATGGGGATCGCGCCAGTAATCGAACACCTGGCTGCCCAGAATGTGCCGGCCGATGCCCCAGGCGGGCGTGTACCCGGCGGCTGCAAGGTGGTCATGGCCGGCCATCAGGTCATCGAGTCCCACCACTTCGAACGCGCTGTGCAGCAGGCCTGCCGGACCCCCGGTCTGGATACAGGCCACCGTGTGGTGATCATGCGGGGTCTCGCCGCGGTCCGCCCGCATGAAGGCGCCGATCGCCACATCGGGCGCCGGCGAAATTTCATCGGAAGTCAGCAGGCCGAAGCGTTTCTTGTACCAGGCTTCGCTGGTGCGAAAATCGGTAATGGAGAGCAGGACATGGCCAAGCCGCAGTACCGTCGACGGGCCCGTTGTCGTCCGGCGAAAGCGGGCTATGCGTTGGTGGGCCTGGCCTTCGTTCCAGACCATCGGTTGCGGGGTCGGCAGAGGTTCGGCCATAGTCTGCCCGGTCACGACTTCGACCGTGATCCCGTCGGGATCGGTCAGTCGCGCGATCCATCCGCCGCCGGGCGCGTCGAGCGGTTCAACCGGAACGCCGTCGTGCGCGGCCACCGCTTCCAGATCGGCCAGATCCTTGGCCCAGATGCCAAATCCCGCAAAGGCCGCTTCGCCCTCGCTGACGGCATAACAGAATGGTGCCTGCGATGTACCGCGCAGATAGACCGTGCCCGCCTGCTCGGCGACTTCAATCAGCCCGAATTCCTTGAGGAAGGCGCGTTGCTTCGCCAGATCCGGCACGACGAAGCGCACATGGGCAACGTCTATCGCCTGTATGATACTCATCCTTACTTCCCCCAATCCGGTATCAACCCTGCTGCTTCGGCCGCAATTTCCGGTGCTGTGGCGGGGTCAACCCCCAAGGCGCGCAGCAAGGCTGCACCCATTTCGCGGACAACAGCGATGGCCGCGCCGTTGCCCTTGCCGGCCTGAAGAAAATCGACCGCGACGCTGATCAGGCCTTGCGCCACAAGCACGCCGGACTGGACTGAAACGCCTGCGAATTGTCCCCCTTCGAGACCTTCCCGGATGTCGCGGGTCAGCCCCTCGTTCAACGGCGCCTCGATATCCCGGCGGCGCTCTGAAAGGGCCAGCATGGCCTGCACACAGTCGGGATGATCGTGCGCATAGATGACCACGACTGCCATGGCCCGTGCCATGCGTTGTGCGGGGTCGGCGATGTCTGCGTTGGCGAGGCCGATGTGGTGTTCGCAATCGGCCTGAACCCGCTCGATGATGGCGCTGGCCAGTCCCTCCTTGTCGTTAAAGTAATTGTAAAAGCTGCCCTTCGCTATGTCGGCGGCGGCGGCAATGTCATCGATTGACACGCTTTCCAGCGGGTGTCTGGCAAACAGATGCTGGCCTGCGGCCAGCAAGGCGCTGCGGGTACGGGCACGACGTCGGTCGGTCCTGGTGCCTGGCGCATCGGCGCCGCCGGTCGGACGGATTGCGATCATTTTCAATTCCATTCCCAACATGTCACGAAACTGACTAGACAGTCACAGATGAACTCTATAGTCATTTTTGTCGGTTGAAAAGCCCCAAAGGCACCGGGAGAGTCGAGAACGCATGGTCCAGTCGGTTATCATCAGCTGCGCGATCACCGGATCGTTGCACACACCGTCAATGTCGCCATACCTGCCGGTGACGCCTGATCAGATCGCGGCGGAATCGATTGCTGCGGCCGAAGCGGGTGCTGCGATCCTGCATCTGCATGCCCGCGATCCCGAAACCGGCAGGCCGACGCCAAGTACCGACGTGTTCAAGGCGTTCCTGCCGCGAATCAAACAGGCGACCAATGCTGTGGTCAATATCAGCACCGGCGGCGCACCGGGCATGACCATGGACGAACGACTCGCCGCGTCCGAATGGGCCAGCCCCGAAATGACGTCGCTCAACATGGGTTCGCTCAATGTCGGGCTGTTTCCATCGGCCGAAAAAATAAAGGATTTCAAGTACGACTGGGAAAAGCCGTTCCTGGAAGGGTCGCGGGATCTGGTGTTCAAGAACACCTTTGGCGACATCCAGACGATCCTCGAACGGCTGGGTAAAGGTCACGGATCGCGGTTCGAATTTGAATGTTACGAGATTGGCCACCTCTACAATCTGGCCCATTTCGTCGATCGCAAGCTGTATGAGCCGCCGTTGTTCATTCAGTTCTGCGTCGGCATTCTGGGCGGCATCGGCGCCGATCTCGACAACCTGTTGCATATGGTTCGTACCGCTCAGCGCCTGTTCGGCACCGACATGGAATGGTCGGTTCTTGCAGCCGGCCGCCACCAGATGCCGATTGCGACTCACAACATCCTGCTTGGCGGCAACGCGCGCGTCGGACTGGAAGACAGCCTGATGATCGAGCGGGGCAAACTGGCCACCTCGAACGCTGAGCAGGTGACGAAGCTGGTGCGTATCATGACAGAATTCGGGTTGGCAATCGCCACCCCCGACGAAGCCCGCGCGCGGTTGCAGCTCAAAGGCGGCGACAGCACCAATTTCTGATGGAGATTTTCACATGAGACTTGCCCGTTTCACCCATTCCGGTTCGACCCGCATCGGCAAAGTCGTCGGCGACCGGATCGTCGATTTGTCAGGCATCGACGGCGTAACCGGGTCAATGCGGCAGGTGCTGACCGATCTGCCGGAACTGCGTCCGTCGCTCGAGGCCGCAGTTGGTCCTGTTCTGGCGCTGGTCGATGTCACGCTCGAGGCGCCGATCGTCGACCCACAGAAATATCTGGCGATCGGCATGAATTATGAAGCGCACGCGCGTGAGGCTGAACTGGCGGGGGTCCCGCGCCCGACCTACCAGTTGTGGTTCAACAAACAGGTTAGCTGCATCACCGGGCCATTTTCCCCGGTTGATTCGCCCAAAGCGTCGGATCAACTCGATTACGAGGCTGAAATGGGCGTGGTGATCGGTACCCGTTGCCGGTATGTTTCCGCTGCCGATGCGCGTAAGGTAATTGCCGGTTATGTGGTGACCAATGATGTGACCGCGCGCGATTGGCAGTTCCGCACGCCGACCTTCACTTTGGGCAAGTCGTTCGACACCCATGGCCCAATTGGGCCGTGGATCACCACCGATGACGAAATTGCCGATCCGCACGATCTGACCATGACGCTTTCGCTGAATGGCGAAGAGCGTCAGCGCACTTCGACCGGCGACATGATCTACGACATCTATAACCAGATCGCCTACCTCTCGACGGTGATGACGCTCGAACCCGGCGACCTGATTGCGACGGGCACGCCGGCCAATGTCGGTATCGCCACCGGGACGTTCCTGAAGCCGGGTGACGTGGTGCGCGTCGAGATCGAAGGGCTGGGCTACATCGAAAACCCGATCGTCGCCGAAGCCTGAGCGCGCTCTTGTCCGGCCAGGACCGATGACCGAGCCTTGCGCCAGCGTGTTGGTGACCACCGCAGCAGGTTCTGTAGGCAGTGTGGTCGGCCAACTGGCGGTTGCGGACGGTGTCCGTGCGGTGGGGGTGGCTGGCGGTGCGGGTGGCTGGCGGTGCGGACAAGGCCCGCCTGGCCGCCGACACCTTCGGCTATGCTCACGCAATCGATTATCGCGCGGCGTCCGATCTTTCGGCAGCGTTTGCGTTGCTCAACCCTGCGGCGCGGGTGATCCAGTGCGGCTCGGCTGGAATATCATCGTTGGCCGCATCGCCCCAGGGCCCGCGCCGCGAACGCGACATGATCGTCAAGAGGCTGTCATGGCACGGCTTTGACTTTACCGATCACAAGGATCTGTTCCCCGCTGCGCGCAGAGACCTTCAGAGGCTCTATCAATCGGGTGGTTGGTGTCGCAAGACGGCGTGCTTGACGGTCTGGAGGCCGCGCCCGGCTCCATCGAATACCTCTATTCCGGACGCAACACCGGAAAACTGTGCGTCAGGCTCTGATCTCGTCGTGGGCTGAGTCGTATCGGATGTGATCACGACCCGTTACCGGGCGTTTGCGATGCTGCTTGCGGCATCAGATATGACGCCAGCGCCCGCAGCAGATCGTCGGCCGCAACGGGGCCCGACCCCGCGCCAAACACATAGAAATCAGGGCGCATCAGGACGGCATCCGCGCCCAGTTCATCCAGCCAGCGGCCATAGGTGCCATCCGGGTCCCCTTCGCGCCGGTAGCCGATGGCGATGCCCGGCAGATCGCGCAGAAGTGCCGCCGATTGCGGAGACAGCGCCGCGATCGGATCGGCGCGCGAGATCAGCACAAAGCCGGTGCCCACGATATTATCGAAATGGTCATGCCTGCCGGCGTGGGTCACATTGCCACCCACCGCCAGCGTGCCGCCATGCTGTCCGGCCAGGTGCATCCCGGGACCAAGGCGTGGCAGGATACCCGACGATGGCGGGGCAACCCCGGCCTCGCGCGCCGCCTTCATGGCGGCGTCGCGCCCTGCGGCGGCGGCGTGGTCGAGCACACAGATCACATTGCCGAGTTCGATCGCATTCAAAATCCAAGCCTGGGCATGATCCTTGCGCTCGCTTTGGTAACTGTCGAGCAAGGCGGGGCTGGTGTTGCCTTTCATCGCCAGATCAAGTCGCCAGGCGAGTGCGGCGGCGTCGCGAAATCCGGCGCAAAGGCCCTGCCCGGCAAACGGCGGGGTCAGGTGCGCGGCATCGCCCGCCAGAAACACCCGGCCCGCACGCCAGCGATCCGCGATCGCGCCCCGGAAC
>Ga0116227_10014756_pt1 | contig 11791 bp, 6 predicted proteins | sample S1TSphgellanicum_FD_89693 | JGI IMG/M metagenome (GOLD analysis project Ga0116227, IMG submission 89693) | Host-associated microbial communities from peat moss isolated from Minnesota, USA - S1T2_Fb - Sphagnum magellanicum MG | ecosystem: Host-associated > Plants > Peat moss > Unclassified... | reverse complement strand
AGTAGTACACAAGTATATCTTCAGGATCACAAAGAAATTATTATGCACTTTCATAAGTGTGTAATCTCTAATCCTCCATTTATGTCATCTTATTTGCTCTGTTTAATCACTCTTACAGGCAATTAACCCATTAACTCATCATATAATCTCTGGGTCCTTAATCAACAACCCCCACATCTTGTGGTCCTTCACATTAGGGATCTTATTAGTTCAATTGCCTAGTTTGACATCTAAAGTCAATGTGTTTGCTAACACAGTCTGATGAAAGCATAAATAAGACCATAATACACATTGCTAGAGTAGTGGAATAGCAAGTTTGGCAGAAATTATATTATTTTTAGACCTGCTCAAAATTTCAAAAAATAGCTTTTTCAAAGGAATATATTTTTTGTGATGGAAAATGAAGCATTTTTTTGGAATGTTTGGGAATTTTAATCTATTTTTGAAATGGAATCTTAAAAGTAAAAAATCAAATCTTAAAAAAGTATTTGTTAGAGATACCTGACAACCCTACTATTCAACTATGGTACATACTTACAAGGAGGGAGAGAATGTTGTTTTTGGTGAATTTTGTGACATAGCAAAAGTTACACTCATCCATTGGCATATTTTGCCAAATTTGGCTATAAATAAAATATGAAAGCATCCTTTTAAATTTTTGCATATTCTACTGGAATCAAAAATTTAGAAATTCGGTGGTTACTTGGAACTGAACTAATGTATTTATTAGAATGAGAACCAGGGGTTATTAATGCAAGTCAAGAACTGCCCAACTCTGGTTTGGACGGAGCTTCAAAGTAACCTTTATTAGATTTAAGTTTTACCATCAGTGAAATTTTGACAACCTTGATTAAATGGTGTAAGATGGGTGGGAGGTGGTGGTCATTACTTTTCTTTTTCAAATTTGTGAGGTAGGTAGGTAGGTAGGTTGGCTAATCATGCACAAGAGGACATAGCCAAATTTGGCTACAGGTCAGAGAGGAAATAAGAAAAGTTTAATAGGGAATTATGCTGTATTTTGCGCAACAAGCTATATAACCTATTGTCAAAATATGGCAACTTCAAGTTATTTTCCTCCCCTCATAATGTGGCGACAATGGGTCATTTTGTTTCCCAGAAAAAGCCATTGAACTGGTTGCAAGAGCCTTGTTATTGTGGCATGTATATATTGCTACCAATCTTTTTTCTGTCATACCAGGCTGGTACTGGAGTTGGGTACTTTATTAAAACCTTTCTGAACACCAGTCTGATCCTGGTATTGGGTCCAAGACTGATTTTTGGCTGGTATGAGGCAGGTACATAATACCTGGTATTGACACTATAAGAGTGGTACAAAGCTGGTATTACCTCACATTGCCACCAGGCTGATGCTTGTAGAAGACTGGCATTGCCTTGGCTCATATGAGACGAGTGGTACAAAGCTGGTATTACCTCACATTGCCACCAGGCTGATGCTTGTAGAAGGCTGGTAAGCCTTGGCTCATATGAGACTGGTAGGCTCCTTGCTACTCCAGGCCCAAGCCTACTACTATGTACCAGACCAACACTAGACCAACACTGGTTTGGAACTCTGTTTTCAACACCCAAAAAGAGCAAAGAGGAATGTGCCATTAGGGTGGTTAGCTCTCTCAGTTTGCCATTCTTTTTTACTATCTACCTAACTAATATGACCATAAGAAAAAGACAGCAAACAACCAGTAGGTAATTTCTTTCCAGTGTGGGCTGGTTATTGATTTTTTGACCTGGTTCCCAAGCCAGTTATTAATAACCTACCAGTTGGTTCTTGATTTTTGATAACTGGTTAACAACGAGGTATTGAATTTTCAAAATCTAAAAACCTACTTGGATGACTTGATAATCATTAAATATTTACAAGAAAAAATTAGAATAACAGAAAAATCAATTTTTATTCTTTATTTTTAAAAACCCTTTAACTGGTGGGTTAACTGGAGTTTAATCAATTATTTGATAACCTATCTATATGCGTAACTAACAGTTATAAATCAATTTCTTTTGGATAACTTAAGTCACACCAATTTTTTGGATATTGATATTGATAACCTGTGTGATCCCTCAGAAATTCAAAAAATAACACATACCCTTTGGTTATTAAAAATGAAATAAGCAGACAAGACTGGTAATTTTTTCCTTGATTCCTACACTAGTGGAAGAGGAGGGTAGGAGGGGAGATGGGGGAAACAAAGGAAAGGGGAAAAAAATACAATTAAGGTGCATTCACACTTGGTGTTAGGGACTCTAGTGTTGAGTCCACTAATACCATGTTAGTCATTTAGGACTTACACCTACTTTTGATGAACATTTTACGTTAAGCTACCATTCACTGACATTAAGCTATCACGCATTTAACATTGGGTGCCACCTAGGATGCCACCTAGATTTTCATTCAACATTGACTTAATATCAAGTGTGAATGCACCATAAGATCAGCTAGGTAGGAAAGCAGGTAGAGCTGCTGCTGCTGCTGTTACTATTGTTGCTTGTTGTTGTCGGAGCGGGCCCTGGCAATACAAAAGAGAAAATCAATCAAACAACAAACAACAGCGGTTTCTTAGGAAATGCTGCTGATTATTACTACTACTACTCTGAATGTAACTGAAGTTATTATACTATCCTGATGCCTTTTACTAAAGCCTGATGCTAGCACGTGTTGGGTGTTGCACTTTAGTATTCATTCGGCACGAGGTTTAAGAATTGGAAGAATGTCTGTCATCTGATTACCTTAATTTGTCGCTGCCAGTGGGGGCTGGAGAGGGGGGTTGGTTGGTTTTGACAAAAGCAGCATAATTAATTAGCACCATAAGCGTGTGAATCAAGCTCATGGGATCTGTAAGAATCACATTGTTACTCAATTAATGAATGCATCACAGCCAGCAGCAGGAAGAAGCAACATCATGATCAGGATTCAGCAACAGCAGCATCAGGATTCGTTCTCTATAGCCTAGAGCTAAGCTTTAGTGGTGGTGATTGTTCTCTTTCCATGGATCTTGTGCAGGGACTTCATTGTTTGCATGCGGAATTCGTGTCCCTTTTTATTCAGACTACTACGACGACTTTCTAAGGGCAATTGTTCGCATGTTGCGGACTTCATTGTTCCTGTGTATGTCTCTCTTGTTAGGATTTACCATTGTTCACATGTGAGCTTCACAAGCTTTAAGCTAATATGAGCTAACCGACATGTAATCTTTACTTAGGTTTACATGATTAAATTCATGTATTAATTTTTAATCTTATGAATGCTTCATGAATTTATACAAGAATATTTTAAATAGATCAATGTCACATTTGGATTTTTAAAAAAAAATAGTTTAATTAATATAAAATAGTCAAAAGCACTTTTGAAATAGTGTAACTAATGTTTTTTTTAAAAATTGTAGCATGCCAATTATGAGATTATTGAAATAAAATTTATGCTTTATTTGACCAATCTTGAACTCTCATGTCAACATAACAAGATTTAGAAAGGCTCAAAAGGATGCGCCATTGGCTCTTATTGTCTTGAATTTATCCATTGTTTCTAGGTTGTTTTACGAAATATTTCAAAGTTGTTTCAATGCATTTTCAAATTTTGTTTTGCATTTAGTTGGGGTTCATTGTTTGCAATTGAACTTAACATATTTCCATGGTTAATGTGTCCTAATGTTCACATGTTGGTTAAATTTCATATAATTAAATAAGGAAAAGTTATGATTTATTTCATATTTTGCATGGAATTTGACTTTGAGAATTTTTATTCATGAATTGTAAAATGAACTAGTCATCACAAATAATTAGTTGTTAACTACCATAACCATTGCAATCAAAATAACCAAAGATAAAAGTTTACCAATATGTCTTTTTGCACAATGATAACCTTGGCATAAAATTGTTTCCAAATGTGACCGTAAATTCTCCTTTTCAAGGGTAAATATGTAATAAAAAATAAAATTCACAAGGAGATGAAAACTTTGATTCCAATTTTTTAAAAATAAGTTGGATTGAAATGTTACACCTTCGAAAGATTATCTCCACAAAGTCTTGGCAATTTGGGGTGAAGCAAAAATTGACCAATAAAATAGTCCCAAAAAAATCATTTTGGAGATTTTTACATCATGTCACAACTAGATTCAAACATAAGGGTTATTATTCCTAAGGTCTTAAGGTTTGTATTTCATTGGAAAATAAACACATGTAAAGGTCATAGAATAAGGCATGTATGCTAAATCCCAACATGAACCACCTTATTTTGAATATGTTATGAACTTTTGAAAAACAACTAATTTTTACACCCAAACAAAATATTATAACTCAATATTTCATATAATTTGATGCAATACTTTTCAATATTTTTTCTTCATTGCATTTTAAAATTAAAACCAAGTCCTTAACAAGTTTAAAATCCAACTATTAACTCTCATCAAAATCCAATAACTTAAATTTTTCTTGTGAACATATTGTAATTTCAATTTCAAATGTCCATAATTTTGGTTATTTTAGAGATTTTACTTAACAATCAATTGACACATGTACATATTTTAATTTATAATCTAGAAATATTACTCTATTGATAACACACACAACAACATATAATAATTTCAATGTACATCACTAAAAAAAATGAATTTTGTCATGACAAAAATGGCCCACCTTAACATGCATTTGCCCCACAATTCAAAAAAAAAGTTTTGCCTATAAATATGGTGGGTTCCAAGCATACCATAATGAGTTTAATGTCCTTTATGCACTATGCAAACTTATGGTGTAAGCTACAATGCATTGGTAGGATATTTGCAAGAATCACTTTTTTTTGTGAAGAAAGAAAAATTATTGTACTCGTAGACCTATCCTTGTAGACTATGCTCTTCAAATCCTTGGAAGGTGTGAATCACAAGCTGGGGAACATGTTTAATTTTGAAATTATAATATCATGGCACACTAAAAATTGTCTCCTAAAAGATTTTACCCTGAATGGGTGTGGTTCTAGAGGGTTGCTTAAAGGAAGTTTGTGATTTTAAAGAGTTCATGATGAGTGTGATGCAAGAACCCATGGAACTTGTTGATTCTATTTTGATCATAAGCCTCATAAACCTTTTCATGATGATAAACCTTAGCACTTTGGGCCCTTGGCTTCTATTACAGTTTCATAAATAGAAAAAATATGCCCAAATTGCTGATTTTCATGTTTTTGAAAACCCATTGAACTGTTTGAAGGGCACTCTTGTTGTATGATATTTGTAAGAATGTAGTTACTTTGTAACCTACCCAAGTGGTTTATGCTGCAAGGACGAAGAGATGCTTCAACAAGTTGTTGTTGTAAAATATATGGAATAAAAGTTAGTTTTTAAATTGTTGCTCCATTTTTGCCTTTTCTTCGAGGTGCATTTACTTGACATCCCACCGGGCAAAGTGGCAACCAATATGCATCTCGATCACTATGCTTTATTTTCAGTGTATAGATAATGAGTTGTTACATATTGTACGTTCGGATATTTTTGCTACAAGGAATTTATTGAATCTAGGAGCTTTTCCAAAGCCCATGCAAATGGTTTCTGAGCATCTTGTTGTGTTTTTTCAATTTGTAACCAAGGATTTCTGATATTATAAACAATCTATTGTTGCAAAAGCATGTGGATACAAGAAGGACAAAAAATTGAAGTTCAAGGCGTAGAAGATGGATTTTATGGTGCTTGGTTTCTTAAAATAGTTTTGAAAATGACAACTCAAAACACTTATGTGGAATGGTCCAAATCTCACAAATCAAACTAATTCCACCTAACATAAACAACACGTCATGGGTTGAGAATAATGTTGTTGAAGTCTATGAGTCAGATTGTTGGTGGGTTGGAAAGATAATTTGCCATCTACCTTGTGAAACAAAATATGTTATATATTTTAAAAGAAATGCAAGTTGATGCATCGTGAGTATGGTTTCATCAAGATTGGGTGTAATTAGATGATGCACACAATTTTACGTAGCAACTACACATTATTCACATGGTATGTATTTTATTTCATTCAAGTTCTTTTTTTTCTTTTTTTTTTTGTAAAGTTGGTTTTTTCCATATTTGAGAAAACATTTATGCATTAAAAACATATCGTTGGTTTTTGTGTTTATAGGAAAATTACTAAGGTCGTAAAAATAGTTCAACTTCTAAACAACAAAAGAACAACAATGGAGTCATCAATAAAAGGTTCATCCATTATAGCTAAAGGCATGTTTGAAAACTTTAATTGCTTTACATGTTGAAAGAAAAAATCTAACCAAAGAGGAACATTTTCTGTTAATGGATCTTCATAAAGTCCTTTGTATTAATGAATATGAATCAAATCGCCTATTAAGAAAAATGCTCAGACACGGTTAGAATGATATGCAATGGTATGTATCTTGTTAGAAATTAGGTCAAGTTGAAAAAAAATGTACAATTTTGAAAAACATTGTAAATTTTCACAAACTTTTGTATCTAGGGGAATGTTGATCTTTCAACTTGTTCATATAGTTGAAATCAATGATGTTTCTTCAACAACAATTTTTGATGGATTTGTACTTTTATTTTAAAACATAGACTATGAATATGTTACATACCTATTTGTCATTATTTTTTGGTCACAAGAATTTCAATAAATAAATAAATTTAAATCTTTAAATATATAATTAACAACAAATTTAATATCATTTGAAAAAAAATGACATTTTTGGTTTTATTGACCAAAATGCCTCACTTGGGCTATATGATTAAAGTACCTTGTGTTCAAATTTTCATTAATAAAATCAAATTTATTTATTTTTTCTATTCTTGGATTTATTCATTCAATGGACATTTTATACATCTAGCAACAAAGGAAAAACCTTACAACATACACAAAATTTCATTTGAAAACATTGATTTCTTAAAGGGTTATAAAAATTAAAGCATTAGCCTTTCTAGGTATTAAATTTGTTTCCCACCCATAACACCTACATAACAAATTATGTTTTAAAAATTAATTTTTTTGGAACTAATATCATTGCACTTTCCAAAATGACCTTTATGCCAATTTTTCAATAATTGAAACATTAGGCTATTGTAATTATCAATTAACAGAAATCCATTCAAGACAATCAACAATTTGATTTTGCTTTCATAAAACTCAATGGTAATAATTAAACTAATATTTTAGCATACACAACAAAATATGAACAATAGTTATAACCCTTAGCCCCTTCCTTGAAAATGAATGATAAATTATTTACATATGGTGATTTCACATTTTAACTCATCATGACGTGTGCATTTAGTCCCATTTTTATGATTTGAAAAATAAAATTATAATAAATTAAATAGAATTAATTATGATGAATTTTCTACCTATCAAATTTGCTTAGTTAATTTACAAATTGATCATCCATCCATTTAGTACATTGTAATCATTGTGAGTGCCAAACAAATATATAAAGTTATTTGACAATCATCATGTGTTGACATGTTGGAATCCACAATTTAAACAAACAAAGATTGCTTTTCTTCTAGGTCTACAAATCTATGTGTTTTGACATCTTATCCTACATTTTCAAGTTCTATTGAGAATATATGTTCACAATACATTTCTTTGTTATAGTTAACTTCAACCTTACTTTCTAATCTACAATTAAAATTTTCTTTTTGTTGTAACATTCAATTATACATGACAAAATTTGTTGTTTCGTTATGTAAAATAAATTTCATTTGCTTGTTTCTAATATCACAATGCAACATTAATAAGGCTTGCAAATTGACAAAACCAAATAAATGAAATTCAAGAAACAAGTATATGATATTGTGACAAAAAGACATCAAGAATGTTTTCAACCGTATGACCAAACATGGCATTCAAGAAACAAATTGAATGAAAAATGGACAATGGAAACATCTTTGTTTTTCCAAAAAATACAATGTTGTGCAATTTGTGGAATTGTGAAACTAATAAATAAAAGAAAATATTACAAAACATTAGTAATAAATACAAAGTTGTTCATAATCAACATAATACTTACACACCGTATGCAATTGCCAACATGATAATGGAAAACTACACAACTTCTTATGACAAAAAAATCATGCACATTTGCATTAAATGTCATTGAAATTTAAATAAACCGCAAAATGCAGCTTACATAGTATACCAACCACCATCATACATGGCAACATTACTTTCCACACATCCACTTCATGTTCAATTATTATCATTTCTTGACATTTGAATGCACATGCAATCAAGAAACTAGGGATTTACTACAAGGCAAATCATAGAAAAAAGTTTTTTGAATAGTCCTTTTTTGAGTTGGGATGGCCAATGGATTGCACTTTCATAATAGAAAAAATAAACACTTTTCTAGGGCCAATGTTTTCATAAAATATACAAACAATTCCTTGGTTCCAAAAATATAAACAATTTTTGAACAACTACAAAAAACTAGTAGCATGTGCATTCTCCCACTAAATGTTGTACAACACATTATTGAGAAACAAGCCACACATGACACAACATTCAAAAACATGGATGTTCCAAAACTAGTATATAATTTAACTTTGCTATTTGACATGTGTTTTGAAACAAAATAAAATAAAATTATATAATAAGTCATTAAGAACAACAGGAAAATGATAATATACCACAAACGTTTAAAAGAATGATAGTGAGAAAAACATTAAACATGAAAAAAAAGGTCTTTTCTTGGAAATGGCCCTATTTCCTTTTTTATTCCCACATGGCCATGGTGCTTATAATGGTAAAACACATTTCAATGAATACTTAAAATATAGAATGAATGCATTATTCTCACCTTTCACATTGTACAAGCCATATTTATTATATATGTATGATTTATGACAATCATTACAACTAATCAAAGAAACTTCACGAACATTCCTTGATAAAGACATAAACAATTGTAAAACACAAAATCCCAAAATGAGTGAAGAAAATACTTTCAAATAAATTGTTAAATATAATCACCCTGCAAATATATTAAGCACTTTTCGAGGGCATAGAACACAACTACAAGATTACTTTGCATGGTCGAACATTTTGGAATGCCACATTTTTTTTAAACACACATAGTTAACGAAACAAGCTCTTTTCGATGGGAAGAAATTATTGACATTGAAAAAATTGCAAAACAAATACATATGTCATTAGATTGGAAGGATTGCCCAATAAAGTGTGTCATACTATTTCATTTTAGAGTCAACAAATTTATGCAACTTTTTTTTATCATGACATCATTTATTGGGAAACAAAAAACAACATGTCACATGGTATGAAATTCAACAATGTGGATCACTTCATGCCCACATCATCTTATGGATTATGGAAAATGACATTGAACATATCACAAATGAAATCATAACATTTGTCCCAACAATGTTCAATAAGAATAAAAACGAATTTATAGACCCCACAGATGCAATGCAACATAATTTGTACAAATTCGTAATGAGAAAACAACTTCACACATGTGGAAATAGATGCAAGCACAAATCTCATTGTAAATATGGATTTCCATTTACTATGCAACCAAACCAACAATCCAAATTCAACAACTACACAAATCAATGGGAATATTATCGCCCAAGGCATGAAGACCGTAACGTAGTGTCATACCATGCATCTTTGCTTTTATTATGGAATGCAAATCTCAATATCCAATGCATTACTTCTTCATATTGGTCATATTACCTTTTAAAATTCACTATGAAATGTGAACCACATGGAACATTAAATTTAAACAAAAAAAATGCAAAACAATTGGGCTTACGAGATGTTTCTAAAATACAGCTTCAACTTATATCCTCTCTCATTATCAATAAACCTATTTGTCCTCAAGAAGTAACAATAATGTGTGAAGAAAGTGAGAGCAAGATTGAAGAAAAGATCGGTGTGGGTTTTGATGATTGGGAGGGATGTGATTGATTTGGATTGTTGAGTCTACATGAATGTGTTAGAACTGGAGAATGACAGCAATTGGAACAAGAGGCAAGGACAAGACATTAGCTATGGGGGATCCATCATTTGCCTTTGAAGGAATCATCAAGTCATGAGGTTGGGAGGGAGCAAAAGCGATTATCTCTAGAATTTTCTTCAAAAGCAGTCAAAGATGAGGAAAAAAAAGCTTTTGTTTTTAGAAAATTCTGCAGCAGGAGTTGCCAAGGAGGGAGAGAGGTATATGCTTTAGGAAGGTTTTTATAAAAAGGATGAAAGGAGGAAGGGGGAGCTAGTGTCCAAGGAAGTTGTTAGACGGGACACAACGAAGATAGTTACATTTGGCAACTTTTGCAAAAGGAATGGGATTTGTTGAAAGGGTTCAGCTGACTCCATAAACTTGTTAAAAGGGAGTGTCCATTTGCAAAGACAATAGTTGTATTTGGTTGATTTCCCAGATGAAGCTAAGGAGGTGAAAAAGGAGCAAATGTACCTAAGGGCATTCTCAGAAAAGGTGGCAATAGCAAAACAAAGACATGCCCTTGAAAAAAAAGTTGGTGACAAAAGAAGCGAACTTAAACCAAAGGTATCTTCTTTCCAAAAAATTCATAAGAAAAACTATTGAACCATAGAAAGGACCCCTTAATGAAGAGCTCTTTTTTGGACTCAAGACAAATGGAGGAGGAGAAGAAGAATGAAGGGCTTGATGCCTTGATCAAAACAAAGAAACCGATACAATCAGTTGGTGTGAAGTGGTATCCTACAACCGACCTCAAGGGTGACTAACTACTACCTAGTCCTTGAGAGGAGATTTAGTTATTTTATTGATTTTTTTGGGGTTGCAAACACTTCTTTTATCACATGCCATTATTGACATAGGCGCAAGTAGAGAAGAGCCTAGTGTCAAATTCCCCACCTCCCTCTCTCTCTCTCTCCTTCAAGTTACACATCCTATGCACATTTTGTTTGCCCTTTTGATTAAAGATGCAATCCTCATGGAACCTTTCTTTCACTTTTTTGCATACTTGAACACTTCCGTGATAAAAAGGATTCCATGACTTTTTTGAAATTGCTTTGATCCCCTTCTGCACCAACACAAACATGACAAAACAACTATGTTTTTTGTCAGGTTTCTTTTGGGGGCCGGGGGGTGGAGTGAGGGGGAAACCGGAGGGGAGGGTTAGGATTGAGAAATGGGGGCCTTTTTCTTTTGTGGACTGGAAACTTTACAGGGTAGTGTTGATAGTATTAGCCTAGACTGCAAAAGGGATGTGAAGAAGAAGAAGCGTCATGTTGTTGAATTCCTATTGAACCGTGTTTCATATTCCATGCCAAGGATTGATATGGATGAATGTTGAATGTGCATGTGTAACGTGTGTGTGTGATTGGTTGCCTACAATTCAAAATTATGAATGATGGATGGTCATAATGCTTGGCGCATTTTATGGAAGTTTATTTGCATTGTGTGGTGGTGTGGCTTTAGACAGGCCAGGGCAAACCAGCACCTACACTCGTACCCTGCCTTCAGCTTGAGTGAGGACTCTTAGGGGTCATATTAAACTCAAGCAATGTTAGATCTGGACTCAAAGATGACCCTGGTTTAGTCGTAACATGGGATATTTATAATATTTTTAAAAAAAAAAGTGAATTTGGTGTTGTCTGATTTTGGTTTTTACACAACTGTGATTTCAGTTCTCCGGCCAATTATTGGGTACACTTGGTTTTAGATTTTGAAAAAAAGCTCCAGAACTGGAAATCAAACTTGGAACCTGTCTCAAAACTAGAAGGGGAGCCCCAAAACCAGTTTTTATACAAGTTCTGATTCTTCAATTTCTAAAAAGTTAAATTTTATTTT
>Ga0116227_10014755_pt1 | contig 11791 bp, 6 predicted proteins | sample S1TSphgellanicum_FD_89693 | JGI IMG/M metagenome (GOLD analysis project Ga0116227, IMG submission 89693) | Host-associated microbial communities from peat moss isolated from Minnesota, USA - S1T2_Fb - Sphagnum magellanicum MG | ecosystem: Host-associated > Plants > Peat moss > Unclassified... | reverse complement strand
TTTTCTGGTGGGTGTTGTTTTTTTTTTCGCCGCCCCCCCCCCCCCCCCCCCCCCCCCCCCCCCCCCCCCTATATAGCCAAACTTGTACTTGTCAGACTTCCACTTGTAGTTGCGGAACAAAAAAATTGTTATCTTTTGCCTTAGCCAGATGATGCTTCTGGGTTTTCTTCGGAATCATGACAGGCCCAGGCTTTCAGTTTTTGAAGTGCGCGGTCGAACTTTGCCGGCCAAGTCTTTTTAACAACTGGAAGTGCGGAATCCAGTCACTGCTGCTTTCGGGTTTCGGAACCCACGTGGGTGAAGCCTCAACTTGAAAGGTTATAAAGGAGGTTGGCCATTTTCCATCCGCTTCTTCTTTGCCCAACTTGAAAAGAGCCTAAAGTTGCCTTATTTCGGGTCACTTTTCATGACAAAAGGGGGGGGGGGGTCTTCGGATATTCCTTTTTTTTAAAAATAAGTGCATAGGCCATTTTTCTTTACTACCTATACAACAATATACCCACCCGTACATAAGGAACTGTGAATTTCTTTTGATAATGTATATAACGTGGATGATTGATTTCCGAGCGGAAACGGGCAGAGTACTCAGAAAGTACTGGCCTAAACCCTAATACATTTTGAGGTTTTTCAAGGCATTTCTTTCATTTTATATATTTCTGATTTAAAAATTAAATTATAATTATAATTATAATTTCCTTACAAAGGAAAAGGGTCCCTAAATATTTTATGCATAGAAGGTTCTCTCTTGCAAACTGAAGAAAGGACGAATGAAAAATATTTTTATTTAGAATAAAATTAAAAAATTGCAGATTCTAGAACTAAAACAAAGCCCCAAAAAACACTTGACTAAGGGAAAAAAAGAAAAAAAAAAAAAAAAAAAAAAAAGAGAGAGAGAGAAAATATGTCAGATAAATAGTCAATTTTCTGCCAAGTGCCAAATTATGTCAGATAATGGCCAATTTTTTCCCAAGTGCCAATTATGTCAGAAAATGGCCAATTTTCTCCCAAGTGCCAATTATGTCAGAAAATGGCCAATTTTCTCCAAAGTGCCAATGAAGTCAGATAATGGCCAATTTTCTCCCAAGTGCCAATTATGTCACATAATGGCCAATTTTCTTCCAAGTGTCAATTATGTCACATAATGGCCAATTTTCTCCCAAGTGCCAATTATGTCACATAATGGCCAATTTTCTTCCAAGTGTCAATTAGGTCACATAATGGCCAATTTTCTTCCAAGTGCCAATTTATCTGTCAGATAAATGGCCAATTTTCTCCCAAGTGCCAATTATGCTGCATAATGGCCAAAAAATTTCTTCCAAGTGTCAATTATGTCAGATGATGGCCAATTTTCTTCCAAGTGCCAATTATGTCAGATAATGGCTATTGGTCAGACCTGTCCCCAGGCCCACTTGCTGCCACTTGGCTGGTTCCTCTCAATGGCCATCATCTTACATACAAAAGATTTGGGGAACATATCCCAAAGGCAAACAGCCTACAATGGGCCAGAGTGAACCACTTCCAAGCTTCCACCAGCCAATCATCCATCCACTGGATGTCCATTTTGACTTGAGTTGTGATTGAACCTTAACCCAGTTCATATCTGGTTTCACCTTGATAACCTAAGAAGTAGTAGGTCCTATACATAGGTAAAAGATAGGTAGGAAAATAGGGTGTCATGACCACTAGGTAAATATAAATGGTTTATACATAGATAAGGGTAGTTTTTACTTCCTACCTACTAACAACCTGCCCAAGCAGATAAAAAGAGGGTGAATCATGTTGGATGGATGATTCATGGTTAGGAAACACATTTTCATTGTATTCCTATCCCATGTTTAGGAAGTACTTACCAAAGAGAGAGAGAGAAAGAGAGAGAGAACAGAGACCTGAGTTAACCAACAACAACAATTGCATCATCCATTGGATGCCTGTTATGACTTTGTCGTGGATGAACCCGAACTAAGTTGACATCAGGTTTGACCTTAGTAACCCTAGTTGGGATTATTGGTGAATAAGGTAACTAGATGTTTAGTTTGACATTAATGTAATGAATGTGTGACAAACTAATGTGAAATTGTAATATTAGTCTAACATGTGTCATAATAAACACACATCACATACTTTGGTGTCTTCCTAGAGTTGATTTTCTCAGGTGTAGACATAATGTAGAGGGTTAAGGTTGTTGTTGGCAACAACAAGGCTTCTGTTAAGAGCATGTTGAGCAGCCTTGAATTGAACCCTTCTTCACATTTAAAAACACATTTCTTCCTTTGGTACAATGAGTGTGTTTAAAGGATTGGGTTCCGATCAAAAATGTGTGATTGACATGCAAGAGGATTAGGTTAACATTTGGTCTTTTCTTTCTTCATCTTCTTTTTGTTTTTTTTTAAAAAAATTATTCTTATTACAAACAATAGATGAATGTATGCACAAGATATCGGTGGCTCTTGTTTTTACTATGGTCATGCATTGAGTGATTGTACGAGTGATTGCATTGGAACAAATAGCTATTGGACAACATTGGAATATGATGAATGCAATGTTATTTTTCATGGAGTTTATTGACATAGCACCAAAAGTTCACAACATGTGGAGGTATGAGAGGGCAATGGGATACATGAAGAATCAATTTTTGAAGAGCTTTTCTAAAAATATGTTTTGGTAATGAACAAGGTTAAGCTATGACACATTTTGTTCATTGATTAAGGTTGTGGGTACAAATCTTGAGCCAAAAATACACACAGGAATACAAACATCCCAATTGAAACTAAAGTAGTAATGGTTCTTGCATGACTAAGTAGTGGAAATTCTTTGCAAAGGTGTGGAAAGGTCTATGGCATTGTAAAAAATATAGTGGCAATTATAATGAAAAAATTATATTCAACAATTAGAAAGCATTTGAAACCATCAATGATCCCTAAAGACAAGATCAAATAAATCATTGTTGATTTCAAGACCTTGCATGAAATTCCATACATTCTAGGTGCCATAAATGGTAGTCATATTTCAATTGTTGAACCCAAGGTAGACCCAAAATCATGTTATTGTTGAAAAGGATTTTATTTCACATTGATACAAGGAATTACAAATGTAAAATGTAGTTTTTGGGATTATGATTATGGGTGGGCAAGAAGTATCCATGATTGGGTTTTTTTCCAAAAAAAAAATGTAAAAATCTTACTTTATAAGTTGATAGGAAATGTTGCTTATCTAATGTAGCCATGATTTTATTCTCCCTTCAAAGGTGAAAAAGATGGACTACCAAGATACAAAACACATTGGAATTTTATATAATCTAATACAAGGATGTCAATGCAAAGAGCTTTTGGAATGTTGAAAGGTAGATTCAAAATTCTATTAAAAATAATAAACATTTCATTTTGCCACATGCTAGACTTGGTCATGGTTTGCATATGTTTGAACAACATGTGCATTGCTAATTCGGATGGCTTTGATTATGGGGGTTTCTACTTAGGGGTTTCAAACTACTAACTTTTTCAATTTCATTAACAAAAACACAAATGTTTCATCACATTTCCACTCTAATGTCACCAACTATTTTGTCGCAACCCTAGCCTTGGGCTCATGACCAAAGCAAGGGCTTGCGAAGGTGTGGGCCAAGAGTGAGCTTGGGAGTGCAAGAGAATGTGAGGGAACGAACCTCCACACTCCCAAATGAGTTCCCACTTTGGGAGTTGGAGTCCCAATGGATTCCTGAATTTTTAAAGAGCAATTGCAGGGGTCAAAATTCTTTGGATTGAAAATTTCCTTATGTCATTAGAAAGCTATTGGAACGTAGATGTCTAAAATGGGCTTGCATGACCCATTTGGATAATTAAAACATAAATTATGGCCAAAAGAAGGGCCAAGAGTCAAATTGTCAATTTGACTCCCAACCATTAAAAGTCGGGAATCGCCCTGACTTCCTTGCGTGCAGGTGGTGTGCCAAATACTGTTGGAAAGCTCTCGATGAGGGCTACAACTTTGTTTGAGACATCACTTCAATTAAAGGTTTGCACACAAAGTTATGGGCCTCCAAAGTCATAAAAGTCCTAATTTTGGGAATTTCAGGACTCCCACTTGGGAGTCCTAGGACAAAATGACATTTGGGTTTTGGTCCCGTGGCCAAGCATAGAGTATATTATAAGGGGGAAGGTGGTGGCTCCCCCCAAATCCAGGCCGTGATGAGTCCTATGAATTCATGTTTGCCCATGATTCATCTGTGCACCAAAAGTGCTCCAACTATGCACTAACGAACTTGTTGTTTGGTTTGTGCAGGTTCATGTGAATAATTGAATAATTTGTTATTCTTCCTAATCCCCATCCCAGAGCTCTAACACGCCCCTCTACCCCCCCCAAAGTGCTATGAACTAGGGAGCGTGCCCCAACTCATGATCCTTCTGTTGTTTTCACTTTAAGCTCACATTTGAATCTATCAAGGAACTTGGGAGTGCGTCATATCCAATGCATCATAAAAAGGACATTCATGATGATCATTATTTAAAATTTCGTTTACAATTTTATCATCTTTGTATTTTTTGTAAATTGCATTAAATTTCCACTTGTAAGTAATTAGAGTCTTTAAAAAACTAGGGATGGAAGCCAACATTCAACTGTAGACTTTCAACCATGTATCCACCCTTAAAAAACAAACAATTGGGGGTTAAAAGCCATAAAAAAACAAGTTGAAAATAATCCCTAAATTTTAAAAATCATAAATGCAATACATGGATAAAGGAAATGGAAACCATGTCAAATCATTTGAAATAAAGATGGCTTGGTGGTTAATTTATTTCCCTTCCCAAAAAGATGAAGGTTCAATCCCCATTTAATATATTAATTCGCTTAGTCTGTCTGTGACAGGGCGTTCTGCACACAGATAGACTAAGTCCGCACAGGCGTAATTGGAATTGTTTACTATGGCGGCAATTCCAGTGTTGTTTTCTATGGCAGAACCGGCCCGGCCTCTGAATATACCAGATAATTTATATATAAACCGGCCCAGCCTTTGAATATACCAAATAGTTTAGATATAAACGAGGCTGCACCAAGCAAACCAAGGGAACAACTTGCCTTCTTCTCCAAGCTCTCCCTTCGCCACCACTGCTCTTGCCATCGCGCACCAAGCAAGCTCTACGTCCGTCTGTCTGTCTATTTGTCTATGAGTGACAGTGACTCTAGTAACTGCTGTGAAAATTCCAGGTGCCAATTAAAACTGACTGTGGCTTTTCCTTTTTGTACATTTCCAGGTGCCAATTAAAACTGATTGCGGCTTATCCTTTTGGTAAATTTCCCAGGTCCCAATTAAAACTGCAACCTTTTTTCCTTCTGGTAAATTTCCAGGTCCCAAACTACGGCTTTTCTTGTAGAGTCATTATTAGGTAGAGGGAAAGATACGGGTACCCGGGGTGACTAACTAACCACTTGTCGAGATCCGGAACGTCGATTACTACTACACAACGGACTCTAAAATCCAGGTGCATTATACACAGGGTTACCACTAGTAATGGTTGAATTGAACAAGGGCAAATGGGGGGAAAGGGGGGCAAGGGCAAAAGGCAAAGGATAAGGTCTTTTAAAAGCCCAATTGGCCCAATTTGAATTTGATATAAATTGTAAAAAAAATTCTTGCAAATTTTAGACCTAAAATCAAATCAAACACAATTAAGGTTTCAAAGTTGAAAAAAAAATTCAAAGATGAAGACAAAATTTACTTTTTTTTTTTGCATTTTTGGTAAATTCAAATTCCATTTCTCCTCTTAAAACAATGAGGTGTAATACTTGTTAAGCCAACCTGGTGAAATCTTGAGTTTTTTATACTTAAAATGAAATAAGAGCAAAAAATGAACATTTCAATTCTATAACAGTGAATGACAAATAGTCACAAAAAGTTTACAAAATCAGAAATACAAATAAACTACAGGTTTTTATCATGTAAAAGCTTCAAACTTGCTAACATATAATTTCCAAAAAAAAAAAAACCATAGCACACAATTTTAAACTTAAACACAATGTAAAAAAAAAGTGAAAAAAATTACTTCAAGAATACTCTCTCAAATCCCCAACATCAAAATCCTGGAATTACAATAATTGATGATACATTTTCCACTCCGTAAGTTTCCCCATATATAATCTTTAAAGGGGTCAAAAAATGGTGGAAATCCCAAAAAGTTAAAGGAATCCCAAAAATCTTTTAAAAACTCATAGTAAATCCTACTTAGAAATCCTTATCTAAAGTTAATGTAATCAATTAACATTTTGATCTAAAAATATATATTTCGAAAAATGGTAATTTGTTTTTAGTAATGATTTTTTATAGTGATTTTCGATAGTAATTCCTAATAATGATTTTGGTAGTGATTTTTAGTAATAGTTTCCAATAGTGATTTCAAGTAGCAATTTCCAATAGTGATTTGCAATAACAATTTCCAATAGTGATTTTCAATAGTAGTTTCCAATAGTGATTTCCAATATTGATTTTCAATAATGATTTTCAATAGCAATTTCTAGTTAATGATTTTTGGTAGCAGTTTTTAGTAAATTTCTACCTCCAACAATACTTCACCATCCTCCCAATTTTTTCAACTTCTCACCTTCTTCATATTTGTCTATCACTACAACAACCTTCTTCTTTGGTGATTTTATTTTTGGAATGAAAATTAATTTAAAGATCTCTTGTAGATCTAGATCCCCTTCCACTTGTGAAAATTAGTGTTTCAAGCTTCCACTTTCTACCAAACCTTCAAATTCACCTCCATTTTGTGCACTTGGAAAGGTTGAAAATGCACTCCTTTTAATAACCACGTTGTGACGATCCATAAAACCAACCATGTCAACTTTATAATTGATAAAAAATGGGGGCTTGTTGGTGTGCTTTCAACAATGTCATCAATCCATAACATGTTTTCCATTTCACAAAATTTGAACAACAAGGGTAAAAAAAAACCAAGAATGAAAAAATGAGCAACCTTGGACCCTAATTTACCCTTTGATTCTCCAAACCATGAACTCCCTTTAAGTTTTTTTTTGGTTTGAACCAATTGGTTTTCCCTCCAAAATGATGCCATGTAAGCTACATCATAATTTGATTTGTTTTGGTCCTAGACCTTTGGGTGTTGGCATGGTAAGGTGGACCAATTTTGGCATCATGGGAGTATTTTTTTTTGCAGTGGATGTGTTTGCTAGTGTGTAACGCGAATTATAATTGGGCTAGTGGACTTTAATTTAGTTCAATGATGGATCTAAAACTTGTTCAAGGAACTATTTTCAAGCTGAAAATGTATTAATAAAAACAATGCAAAAACATTTTGCAACATATGAATTGAAGGTATTACACTATGGATTTTTGAATGTTAATGTCACAACCTTAACCTTGGGCTCGCGACCAAAGCAAGGGCTTGCAAAAGTGCGGGCTAAAAGTGAAGTTTGAGAGTCACATTTCATGTTCCCAGGAGTGTAGGAAAGTGTGAGGGAATAAACCCCCACACTCCCAAGTGAACTCCCACTTTGGGAGTTAGAGTCCCAATGGACTTCCGAATCTTTAGAGGGCGATTGTAGGGGTCAAAACTCATTGGATTGAAGAGTTCCTTATATTGTTGGAAAACTCTTGAAAAATGTAGATGTCTAAAATGGGTTTGCATGACCCATTTGGGAACTTAAAACATAAGTTATGGCCAAAAGAAGGGTCGAGAGTCAAATTATTAATTTGATTCATAACCATTAAAAATTAGGAATCACCCTAATTTTTTTGCGTGTAGGTGGCATGCCATATACCAATTTCAATGAAGACTATAACTTTTTTTGAAACCTCACTTCAATTGGAGGTTTGCACATAAAGTTATGGGTCTCCAAAGTCGCGAAAGTCCTAATTTTGGGAATTTCGGGACTCCAACTTGGGAGTCCCAAAACAAAATGACATTTGGGTGCTGGCCCCGTGGCCAAGCATAAAAAATACTATAAGGGGGAAGGTGGTGGCTTCCCCCAAGTCCGAGCTATGGTGAGTCTTATGAGTCCGTGATTGCCCGTGGTTCGTTTGTGCACCAAAAGTGCTCCAATTACGCATTAACCAAACTTCTTGTTTAGTTTTGTGCAAGTCCGTGTGAGTAATTCAATTGCTTGTCATTTTTCTTAATCCCCATCTTGAAACTCAAGCACACCCCTCTACCCCAAAGTGTTGTGAACTAGGGAATGTGTCTCAACTTTTTATCCTTCCGTTGTTTTCACCTTAGAGTCACATTTGAGTCTATCAAGGAGCTTGGGAGTGTGTTAGTTGAACAAACACACCCTATTTTTATTCATATCATTTAAAAATAAAAATGTTTTGAGTTTAAATTTTGCACATTTATATAAATCATTAGCTTTTACAATGCACAAATCACATATGAAATTTTTTTGTTGGGAATGGATAGATATCATCTTGTCATCATCATGTGTCAACATTGTGCACATTATGAATCTTGCAAAATGGACTTTGGGCAAAGGTTTTTTTTGTCAGATTTGGTCCACCCAACCATGCCAAAACCCCTTTGTTTAAAGGCCTTGGGATCAATTAAAAATTCTTGACCAATAGGAATGTTCAATTTCATTGGACCCCATTCCTTGGACCCTTGTTTAAAGTGGCCCTAAGTCTCAAGGAAAGTGAATCACATTGAAAGTAATTACCAATATGTTTATACACATAAAATCAATTCCTTGGAAATAACAAAAAACAAAACCATAGATGATGAGTGCAATAATTGTTTACAAGATTAACAATCTATTTTCAATGAAATTAAAATGAATAATTTCACCTTATAGATGGTATATTACATTTAAAATTATGAGATTAAGACAACTTAGTTTTCAAGGGCCAAAATCCCTTTGAGAGTTATTATACTCTATAATGGTTCTCAACAAATAACCTTGCCTTGGTAGTTAGAGCCAAAAGTAGACCTATTGTACATGTAAGGCAATTGCATTAACATTTTGAATAACATGGAGCTTCCATGGTTCTTGCACCCCCCCACCACATCATCTATCTATGAAACAAGGTAATTTGTTTTGTTTTTGTCATATTGAAATCTCCCAAATCATGGCACTTAATGTTGTGCATTTAATATCTTCAGAAAGATCTCAATGAATAGGGGTGCATCATTTATTTTAGGATTGTTTGGAGATACAATGTGGAAACTATTTATTATTAAACCATTTTCCAATCAAAATAAATTGAAATTGAAACCTATATTGGAATTTGGGGGCATTCTTGGTGTTGTTGAGAAGCTCTTGACGAGTTAGATTTGATAAAGTTTATTCACAATTTTTAGAGTTAAAGTGTGGAAGATATTGGTTATTGAGTGAATTTTTTTTCACAAATTCAAACAAATTGCAAAAATTGGGTTTGGAAGGAAAAATCAGTTGAGCCTTCAATGTGTTCACATTACCAAATTTAAAATTTTCTAATTTTGAAAATGTGAAGAAAAAAATTGTTCACATTTGGGCTAACAACACACGTTACATTAGTAACCCTAAACTAAGAAATTATTTTTATCTTTTTAAATAGTTTTTTTTGGAAAATCTAGAAAATGATCAACCACATCTTAATTATCAAGGAGTTAAAATATTTTTAATTAGAAGAGATTTTATTTTTGGAAAAATATATATATATACCTTCATTGTTTCTTCAAAAAAATCCAAGTCAAAGAATTATCCTATTTTCTCAAAGGCAACACTTGAGTAACAAAATGCACTCTAATCCACATTTACTGCTAGTGTGAAGAGGGGTAAAGGAAAGCAGTTTATTTGTTATTACACCACATGAGGACTTGACTGGTTCTGTTACAGTGTGAAAGGATTCCTGACCTAATACTAGTGTGAACAGGGATTACAGGGAAGGAGTTATTAGTTATTGCACACATGAGGAGGTGACTGGTTCTGTTGCTTTGTGAAAGCATTCCAGACCTAATGGTGGTGTGAACAGGGATCAAAGGAGAGGAGTTAATAGTTATTACACCACATGCGGAGGTGACTGGTTCTGTTACTGTGTGAAAGCATTCCAAACTTTACTGTTAGTGTGAACAGGGGCTAAAGGCAAGGCGTTATTGGTTATTACAACCACATGAGAAGGTAACAGGTTCTGTGACTGTGGGAAAGCAATCCACATTTGTTGCTAGTGTGAATAGGAGTAAAGGAAATCGATTATTTGTTAGTATACAACATCAGGAGATGACTGGTTCCGCTATTTTGTGAAAGGATTCCAGACTTAGTGCTAGTGTGAACAGGGATTAAATGAAAGGAGAGAGTAGTAGTTACACCAAATGAGGAGGTGACTTGGTTCTGCTATCGTGTGAAAGGATCCCAGACTTAGCGCCGGTGTGAACAGGATCAAATGAGAACCCGTTTGTCGCGTTCTTGGGACCCACCCCGTCGTCTCTTTCTCTCTCTCTCTCTCGCGCGCGCGCTCTCTCTTCTCTCTCTCTCTTCTCTTCTGCACTCATGACTTGCGCTTCTTCTTCGCCGCCACTACAATCCATGAGCGCCCCAGGTTTGAATTACATTTCTGGCAAGTGGAATAGACGTAGAGAGTAGAGTAGAGTAGAAGAATGCTCAAATTTCTTGCCTTCAAAATTTCCAGCTCAATAATAATAGGTTCAGGATTTTAAATTCTTCTGTAAGTCGAGCATTCCTTCAGTACATCACCTTTTTTTTTTTTCTCCCTTTGTTTTTTGGTCGATGTAAAATTGAGCAGCTGCAAAAAAAATTCCTTTTCTTCCGATACGATATTTATGTCATCATCATCATCATCTTCTTCTTCTCTCAAGCTTAATAATAATAGCTTCAGGATTTGAAATTCTGTAAGTTAAGCATTAGTTAGTTCCTCAGCTTTTTTTTTCTTCGGTTTTTCTCCCCCCTGTAAGTGTCTTGTTGCTGTTTTGTTTTTCGTTGATGTAATTTGAGCAGCTGCAGAGTTTTTTTTCCTTCGGATAAGGTATTCATGTCATCATCATCTTCTTCTTTTTCTGCTTGTTCGTGTTCTTACTATTGGGGCCGGTCTTTTTCTGTCAATTTTTGCTTGAAGGTTCTGACTCCCGTTTTGTGATATAATAAGAAGAAGGTGATCCTGTGGAGATTTATGTATATATCTATGGGGGAATTTTGTCGTCTGCTTGTGAGGAGTAAATGTGTTGGAGAAGCTTTCTTCTTGAAACCGGCGAGCTGTTATTATGCTAACAATAATTCTGCAGAGGTTGTCGTTGAGTGGCTAGAAGCAGGGGGCTAGAAACAAGAGGCAAAAACCTTAATGGAAACATAATAATAACTACTGGAAGAAAGAGACACAGAGAGAGACAGATAGATATAATATTGCACAGGATGTGTGTTAGAGATCCGATTATTCGACGGAAAGGACAAAAGGCGCCTGCGAGGAAATCGCATGTGATGAAGGCGGAGAAAGAGTGGAATACAGACTGCTACAGCAACCAGAGCAGCAGCAGCAGTAGGAAGAGACAAATTATGTCGCTCTTGAAAGAGAAGGAGACGACTACTCGGATTGAGAAGGATGCGGCGGATAATAAGAGGAGACACTTGGAGATGAAGAAAAATGCTGCAGATTCTTCTTCTTCTGCAATGCTCATGGTGACGAGGGATTTCATGTGTGCGGAAGTTGTTGTTGAAGAGCAGCAGACTCACATTAATCAGATCCAGAAGAATTGTTGCAATAATAATGAGAAAGAAGAAGAGAGAACAGAAGAAGATCAATCTGCAGTGTTGTTAAGAGATTTGATGTGCGGGGAAGTCCTGCAGTGGCCTACTGAAA
>Ga0116227_10014754_pt1 | contig 11792 bp, 11 predicted proteins | sample S1TSphgellanicum_FD_89693 | JGI IMG/M metagenome (GOLD analysis project Ga0116227, IMG submission 89693) | Host-associated microbial communities from peat moss isolated from Minnesota, USA - S1T2_Fb - Sphagnum magellanicum MG | ecosystem: Host-associated > Plants > Peat moss > Unclassified... | reverse complement strand
TCATGGAATCCCTGTACATCAGTGGCTGGTGGTAGCTCAGTTCTCCTTTCTCTATTTTATCAAATACACCTACCAGGATGGGGATCTTTACAATGCTCGCGGTAGGAAAAATGCTATCGGCGTTGATAGCAGCGTAACGGCCTGATTTCAGATTTTTTACATAGATGCCTATATCTCCGTTGAATCCGGTGATCAGGTTTCTGAGCCCTTTTTCAAGTTGACGGTCTTCCTGTGAAAAAGCCAGGGCTGGCATCAGGATCAGTAGCAGGAGGCATCTGTACATGGGTTAAAGGTATTTTCTTTAAGGTATAAAAAAGCATTGATATTTCATAGGTGCGCGTGGGTTAAAACAGGAAAGCCGCTACCATGGCAGCGGCTTTCCTGTTGAGATCGCGATGCTTAAAAGTCGCAGCTCTTAATCAATCCATTGGCCATTCTGACTTTTTTGGTGTCTCCATCTTCCTTGATCTCTACGAATCTTTCCAGGCGCTGTGCGCGGGCAACGGTATAATCCTGATTATAGTAGTAATTGGTGGTTTCCATTACGGGGCCGTTCTGCGCTGTATAGGAGCCGGTATACACCTTCGCTGTTTTCAGCTGATTGAAGCTATGAATGATCTGGATAAAGTATTTACCGGGTTTTAATCCTTCAAAGGCAAATTGTCCATCCGATCCTGTAATCGCTTCGATACTGTAGCGGTTGGCTTCTTTCGACATATACACACCGGTTTTCTTTCCTTCTTTCTTGTCCCTCAATTCATACCATTCTTCGAGGTAAGGGGTTACGGGGAAGAGTACTACTTTCACGCCTGCTGCGGCGAAGATAAGTCCATCTCTTTTGGTGCAGGCTTTTCCCACGATCCTTGACAGGCCGCGTCCCAGGGCTGCCTCCGCCAGTTTAGCGTCGAAGGTGCCCTGCGGGAAGATTTCCTGTCTTGATTTCCCACCAGATGCCTGTAATTTTCCACCCAGGTCAGCGTATTTTTTCCGGTCGATGTTTGCCTGTTTATTGTTTCCGATCGCTTCATAAGCATCGGCGCGGTTAAAATAGGCGAGTTGATTAGTGGGGTCTACTTCGATGGCTTTTGTGTAATGGGCAATCGCGAGGCTGTACTGTTGTTTGTTGTGTTCCACCACGCCCAAATTCAGATAGCCGTTGGCGTATTTCGGATTAATAGCAATGACTTTATTAAAATCAGCCAGTGCCAGTTCCGGTTGCTGTTTATTGTTCAGGTAAATGTTTCCACGTTCCAGGTAGGCGTCGGCATTCTGAGGATCCAGTTCAATGGCTTTGCTATAGTCGTTGAATGCGGGGTCCCATTGTTCCCAACGTACGTAAATATTACCGCGGCTTACGTAGTATAGGGCATTTTTAGGATCCAGTTCAATGGCTTTCGAATAATCGTTGTAGGCGAGCTCGGGTTTTTCCATCAGAAAATAGATATTCCCCCGGTTGCCATATATGGAAGCATCTTTGGGTGTCAGTTCGATCACCTTTGCGTAATCAGCCAGGGCAGCATCGTACTGGCCTTTTTTCTTGTATGCCACGCCACGGTTGAAATAAGCATCCACATCTCTGGGGTTCTTTTCCAGCACTTTGGTAAAATCGGCTATTGATTGATCGTACTTTTGCTGGTTGTAATACGTATTGCCACGAAAAAAATAGCTACCCGTATAGGTGGGATTAATGGCGATGGCTTTGCTGTATTCTGCAATATCGTCTTGCTGACGATTGCCATAAATCCTGCCGCGTTTCACATACGACAGTGCAAAACGGGGATTTAGTTCGATGGATTTTGAATAATCAGCCAGTGCCGCATCCTCTTTTTTCATGCTTTCATTAGTCGTGCCACGGGCATAATATTCTATCGCCGTTTTCGGCGATCCCAACAGTTGAAGCGCTTTCTCAAATGTTTTTGCCGACAGGCCGGGGTTGTCCTGGAATTGGTAACAGGAGGCCCGAAAAGCATAGAAGACGCCATTGTCCGGATTCAGCCGGATGGCTTCCTGCAGCTCGACCTGCGCTTTGGCCAATTCATTATCGAACATCAATGTGCGGGCGTGAATAGCATAGGCCCATGCGTTTTTACTATTAGCCTGCATGGCTTCGGCCGACAGGCTTTTTGCTTTTGCAAATTGGCCTTCCATGAACAATGCCAGGGCATTTTCGGTGGTGGCATCCTGCTGAGCACTTGCGGTGAAAGTCGCTCCGGCGAGTATTATTAAAATCGATAACAGGTTTACTATTCGTTTCACGAGATAACTGGTTAAATATGTCGGCTTAAAAAATTAAAATGGGTAACAATGATACCCGGGGATTGTCACACATGACAAGATTTAAAAAAATTCAGGTATTCCGCGCAAAGATACTTCGGGGAGGGTATTCTACAAGGGCTCTGAAAAAAATACCGGTAACCAGGGAGGAAAAGATGCCTGTTTACAGGTAGTGACCTTTGACATTACGAATATTTTACGGTATCTTAAAAACAGCCTATATATGTTTTGAAACCCGATCAGATAACTAACACCGTTATGAATAAAGGTCTTTATACGCTCTTAAACTTTTTTCTGGGACTTACCGCGGCGGTGAGCTTATTACAGGGTATCGTCCGCCTGGTGACCGGGCCACAAGTCTTTCTGCAGGCCTCTTTCATGAACTGGTTTTTAATGGCCACCCTCGTATCGCTGGCCGGGGCGGTACTTTTGATCCGGTATTATCATTACCGGCAGTTCCGGTTTGCCTTTATTGCGGCTATTGTTTCGACCCTGGCGGCAGTTGGTTATGCTGTTTTGATTTACCTCATGATCATCACCCAACAGTTTATCAACTATAACCTACCGGTATATCTCTTTTCTGTAGGTACCGGTATCGTATATGCGGCAAGTTTGGTTTTCACTGACACGCGAAAAGGAAGCTGGCTAAAGATGGCGGGGGTGTCCATGCTGGTGATATATGTGCTGTCGTTAGCAACGCTGATCCCCACGTTCTACCCCGGCGCTTCCCTTTACGTGTATGATAAAATTGGCGCATGGACTTCCCTTGCCGCCACCATCACCCCCATTCTAATGATCCTGCATTTCCGGGAAGAAAGCAGGGTGTTGAACACGGAAAAATCCACGCGTTCCTATTTTGAGAAAGTAATGGGTACGGTGTTGGTATTAACGGGTGCACTGACGTTTATTTCCGGCGTATTGCTGGCCAATGAGAGTTTCTCGAATTTATACTGGGGTCAGCAGAATCTTGAAAAGACAAAAACGCTGGCCCGGTTATTTGAAGCCCGTACGTTTGTCAACAGTAAAGGAGATACGCTGTTCTATCGGATATTAAAACCATTGGATTACGATTCCACCAGGCAATACCCACTAGTGGTATCCTTGCCTTACGGGGGCCAACCGGCAACAGATAAAATAAGACAAATAGAAGGGGCGGTAGCGGCGGAAATGTTGTCCACTGATGTATACCGAAAACTATATCCTTCCTTTATTTTTATCCCCAACTGCCCGCCGGGTTCCGGCTGGGGAGGTATTCCGAATTACCCCTCCGTAGATTCCCTGACGCTTGATGCCATTCTTTCATTGGATGAGCAGTTTAGTATAGATACAAAAAGACGCTACATCACCGGTCTTTCCAGAGGTGGCTATGGCGCGTGGAATTTTATCTGTATCCGGCCTGATATGTTTGCCGCCGCCATCCCCGTTTGTGGCGCAGGCAATCCTGCATTAGCGCCCCGGATTGTGGACGTACCGGTATGGGCCTTTCATGGGTTGCACGATCACAACGTACCTGTCAGCGGCTCCCGGGATATGATCAATGCTATCAAAGCAGCAGGTGGACATCCCCTATACACCGAGTTTCCTGACAAAGGCCATGATATCTGGTACCAGGTGAGTGTAACGCCGGGGGTGATGGAATGGCATTTTGCACAGAAACGGGAGTAATGATATGATCAGAAAGGATGGTGACGCAACCCGCCATCCACTACAGCGACAGCGCCAGTGATGTAGCTCGCCCGTGGCGACACTAAAAAGGTGACCATGTCAGCAATATCCTGCGGCTCACCGAAATGACCCAATGGAATCTCCCGTGCAGCAAACTCCGTGCGCGCTTCGTCGGTAAACACACGACGGGTGTTCGCGGTATCGATGAGACCCGGTTGCAGACAATTTACCCGGATACCATGCTGTCCCAGTGCCCCGGCCAGTTGTTTGGACCATATTACCACCGCCCCTTTCGCTACTGCCGATGCATTAATGCTGCGTAGCTCATAACTGCTGATCACGTTGACAATAGCACCACTTTTGCGCGCTATAAACTGTGGCAAAAGCTGTTGGGTCAGTTGCCGGTGACGATCGAAATCCAGTGTCAGGGATGCGCTCCACTCGTCTTCCGCTCCAATCACCTCCAAAGGACGGCTACGTCCTGTATTATTCACGAGAATATCCACCACTCCCAGGCTGGCGAGGGCCGCAGCAGCAATCTTTTGCGGTGCATCGGGCGCCGCGAAATCCTGGATGAACGTCACGGGTTCTACACCACCTGCGGCAGCAATCTCCGCTTTGAGGCTGGTAAACAGTTCCTCATTTCTTGCAGTAGCAAATACCTTCACGCCTTCTAACGCCAATTCCTTTGTGATGGCCCGGCCAAATCCCTGGCTGGCGCCAGTTACCAGGGCAGTTTTTCCTTTTAAATACAGCTCCATAATTTTATCGCTTATTCATGATGAATGAAAATGAACTTTCGTTGGCAACAAGTGCGTCCGGAAAATTTCTTTGTAAAAGTAGCGGGTAGCTGCTAATTTTATAGATGCGACCATCAATTGTATGGTACTTACAAATATGTAACTAATGGCAGCCAGAAAGAAAAACTCGACATATACCCGCAACGAAACATTCATCACGGAATGTGATCTGACCTACGCGGTTAACAAGATTGGCGGTAGATGGAAAATACTGATCCTAAATAAGCTGGAAAATGAAAAAAGCAGGTTCAGCGACCTTAAAAAGGAATTCCCGCTGATTACAGAACGTATGCTGACCTTACAATTGCGGGCATTAGAACAGGATGGTCTCGTAAAGCGTACGGTATATGCAGAAGTACCGCCCCGGGTGGAGTATGAACTTACGGAAATGGGGAGAGCGTTTGGCCCCATCTTTAAACAGCTGAGCGAATGGGGCGCAAAACACCGGCGTCATTTCCCCATCACCTCTTTGCGATGCGATAATCCCCAGTAATGCAGTTCTTCCATTACTTTCTCGAGCGACTTTCCATGCGCGGTAATAGCGTATTCTACCGTTGGCGGAAAGGTATCCTGCGCTTCGCGGGTGATTAACTTATTCCCCTCTAAGCTTTTCAATTCTTTAGACAAGGTTCTGTCGGAGATCCCATTCACCTCTTTTGAAAGCTGCTTAAACCGCAGGGGACCAGAAGACAGGGAAAACAGGATTAACAGTTTCCATTTCCCTTCCAGCGCTTCCAACGCGTCCTTGATCGACAATATGTTTCTAGGACATCCTTTTCCCGTGAGCATGGCATATCGGTTTAACTGTTAATGACTACACATTACTATCCTCCCGGATAGCGCTATCCCGCAGGGAAGCGCTTTCCCACAGCAGGCAAATATAAATACTTTTGCTCCGTTAAAAACGAAGCAGCATATGACGCACCCACAAAAGTCTTCCAAAATAATTCCTGTTGCCCTCTGGATAGCCCAGGCGGTACTCGCCGCCGGTTTTATCTGGGCCGGCCTCACAAAATTGTTGCTCCCTATTGAAAAATTATCCGCTATGTGGCCATGGACGGGTCAAATACCGCTTACACTGGTAAAACTCACCGGCGTAGTGGATCTTGCCGGAGGAATAGGCATCATCCTGCCTACCCTGCTCCGTATAAAACCGAGACTTACGGCATTCACCGCTATTTGCGTGATCACCCTGATGGTAGCTGCCAGCGTTTTTCATATTGCCAGAGGCGAAGCTTCTCTGATAGGCGTGAACATATTTTTCGCGCTGCTGGCTTTGTTCATCGTATGGGGAAGATGGAACGATGCACCAGCAGCATCTCACTAAAGACATCAACCAAAGTAACCGCTTTAAAAAACAGGCAACAAAAAGCCGTTACCATTACTGCGGTATAAAAACACCCAGGTAACAGTAACGGCTATCCGTTGCAGATCCTACATGGAATATTCAGCCATCCCGTTCACAATTAACGATCAGTTGAGGAGCGTTATAGAAATATAATACTTGTCATTTCAACAATTATTTTTTACTTTACAAAAAAACGATCAATACGCTGTACCCAAAAGGGATACCATTGGCTGGCACCCGATACCCCAGGTTGATTCCACGGCCCGGCACTACGGTTGGACGTTCGCGTTTAGGGGCGCCAGAAAGGTAAGCGGATTGAGAAGGTTCAAGATTTTATAGAACTGGCTGAGAATCGTATTGCAGACAACCTCAATGCAAGAAAAATAAGTTTTGAGGCATGGCTACATTATGCACGGAATTGGATACATTCTTAAGTGATGAAAATACAAGATAGCAGAAGAACTGGTTGCAGATCAGGGTATTTCTGTGCGCAAGACCTGTAGATTGATTTACTTTCCACGTTAGAAATTTCTATTGCTGTATCGGCAGGAATGACAGCGCTTTAATTGAGGCGCTTCTGTTACTTCTATTCAAACACACTTCATATGGCTTTCGTAACCTTCGCGCTTATTTGCGGCAGGTAGGAAATATGCTGTTCCCGGAATTCCGCAAAGCGTCAAAGGAACCAACAATAAATTCCAAATAGAAAAATGAGTTTACTATGAACAGAAAAGTAAGAACCCTCACCATCGCATTTGCTTTTTTAACCAGCGTGGTAGCAGCGCAGGAGGTAAAAGATGATTTTAAACCCTCCATTTTTAACCAGCCGGGCCAGCTATACCCCCAGGTCAACTCGCAGGGGTATGCCAGGTTTAAAATAAAAGCTCCCAAGGCAGACAGTGTAAGGGTAAGTTTGGGGCTTGGTGGCAGCGGGGGCACTATCCTGACCAGGGATGCCGACGGTTTTTTTACAGGCACCACCGCAGGCCCCATGGATGAAGGGTTTCATTATTACCATGTAATGGTAGATAATGGTATGTTCAATGATCCCGGCGCGCTTAACTTTTATGGTTCTACCCGTTGGGAAAGCGGCATAGAAATACCTGCGCAGGATCGCGACTTCTACGCGTTAAAAGATGTACCGCATGGCCTGGTATCACAGGTATTGTTCCCCTCAAAAAGTACCGGCATTACCCGCAGGGCTTTTGTGTACACCCCTCCGGATTATGAGAAAGATATGAAAAAACATTATCCTGTTTTGTACCTGCAACATGGCTGGGGTGAGGATGAAACCGCATGGAGCAACCAGGGTTTTGCTAATTTGATTATGGATAACCTCATTGCCCATGGCGAAATAAAGCCATTCATTATTGTAATGACTTATGGCATGACCAATGAAATTAAATGGGGCGGAATCAGAAATTTTAAAATAGATTCTTTTCAGACAGTCCTGGTAAATGAATTGATTCCTTACATTGATAGTCATTTCCGCACATTACCAGACCAGCGAAGCCGGGCTATGGCAGGACTTTCTATGGGCGGTATGGAAACAAAAATGATTGCCTTGGCCAATCCCGGTGTATTCTCTTATTATGGGCTTTTAAGCGGAGGTACTTTTGCACCGGCCGATTTAAAAACCGATCAACAAAAACCTAAACTGGTGTTTTTAAGTTGTGGGAGCAAAGAAAATCCAACGAATGTAAAAAAGGCTGCCGATGAATTGAAAACAGCGGGTTTTAACGCTGTATCTTATGTGTCGCCGGGAACCGCGCATGAGTTTTTAACATGGAGAAGAAGCCTGAAAGCAATGGCGCCATTGCTTTTCAGGTAAAAAATGTAAAATATGATAAAAGAAAAAAGAAGCTATTTTAACCTCAGGCTGATCGCCCTTATTGCGGGTATATGTATAACTACCGGCCTATTTGGCCAGGACAAAAATTTTCATATTTATCTATGCCTCGGCCAGTCAAACATGGAGGGGAACGCAAAGGTACAGACCATTGACAGCGCAGGTATCAGCGACAGATTTAAGGTATTGGCTGCGGTAGATTGCGACAACCGTGGCCGCAAAATGGGTAGCTGGTACACCGCTGTGCCTCCACTTACGCGCTGCTACACAGGCCTTAGCCCGGCAGATTATTTCGGAAGAACGATGGTTGAAAATCTTCCCGAAAAAATAAAGGTGGGTATCATCAACGTTTCCGTAGGCGGGTGTAAAATTGAATTATTTGATGAAGACAGTTGTGCCTCCTACGCGGCACGCCAGCCTGAGTGGATGAAGAATATGATTAAAGAATATGCCGGTAACCCGTACCAAAGGTTGGTAGAAATGGCAAAACTGGCTCAGAAAAATGGCGTCATCAAAGGCGTTTTGTTACATCAGGGGGAATCCAATAATGGAGATACGTTATGGCCTCAAAAAGTAAAGAAAGTATATGATCGCCTTTTAAAAGACCTCCACCTCGACGCAGAGAAAGTGCCGTTAATTGCTGGCGAGTTGGTTCCCGAAGACCAGCATGGATCCTGCGCCGATATGAATAAAATTATAGGCATGCTTCCTCAAACTATTCCTACAGCACATATTGTTTCATCCGCCACATGCGAGGGCGTAAAAGACAGGCTGCACTTTAGCGCTGCCGGATACAGGGAACTGGGCAAACGATATGCGGCTGTTATGCTGGAGCTGATGGGTAAAAAAATCACGGCTGAATAAGTATGATTTTTCCCTGAAACTTAATGATAGGATTATATTGTTATCCGGTAAAAAATATACTTATAAGTATATTTTTTACCGGACAACAATGATAAGAAAATAATGTTTTCTGCAAGTATCCGGGAGATGCTGTTTTTATCTTAGTCTTTGTTACGCCGATTTGTTCTGCCCGAGGTATCTATCTTACCCTGTTCTACCTGCCTGATCATTTCTTTTGCTCTTGGGTCAACCTTGGTAAGATTTAATGGTTCCGGAGATTGTTTCAGCAAAGGTATGACGCAGAGATACGGGGCAGGTGGTATCTGTGTTTTATCGGGACTACGCAAGGTAATCACTGTTTCAAACACATACACCGGTTGAAGGATGCCGCCGTTATTATCGTAGTACGACTTCCGGATCTCTTTAAAATCATAGCCTGCTTTTTCTCCGAACTCCTGTGCGATCTGTCTTTTGGCCAGTGCGGTAGCTTCTTCCTGAGAGATCATTTCTTCGGGCTTTACCTGCTTTCTGGCGCCTTTATTCAGTTCCCGCCAGCGGCGTACGAGTCCTACTACTTCTCCTTTATCACCTATATTCACCACGATTTTGGAACCGGCGCCTATAACCTGCATACTGTCTACTACACGGGCATAGGTTAAGGTGATCAGTTTATCGACAACCGGTCCTTTTACCGTTTGGGCGCGAACCCCGCCGGTATGCACGAGCTTCAGTTCACCCGGATTTTTAGGAAACAGCCCTTTTTCTTTCAGGAATTTCTCCCCGATGCTGGTAGCGTCTCCGGCGGAAGGCAGTTGTGGCTTCAGGTCGCCGAGGTATGCCTGTGTGAGTTTACTGAAGGCGATGTTGCCATTGTTGAGGTCCTGTTCGAGGGTCGTGTTTACATCTGTGGGGGAAACGAAGTAAGCGATATTGTCTCCTTTTGCAACGAAGAGGTCTGTTGTTGGCTGATTGCCCAGAAACTCGCTGACTAACTTCCTCGTGTTATCCGCGTTCAGTGCGGCCGTCTTTTCAAATTCATAGACGTACACGGGGCTATTTTCTTCTCCCGCAGGTGGTTTCTGCCGGTTACATTTACAGGCAGAAATGCTGACAATAGCCATCAGCAGGAAACAAATATGTTTTAGTTGCATAATAAACATTTTGGGGTATCAATAAATATAAGATCAGAACTGCCACCATGTTTTCATATTGGCAGCGCCACCGGCAGGATCTGCGGCGTAATTTCCGAGGCGGTCATTTTCCGTAGTGGTATAAATGATCGCACTGGCAAATCCGGGGTAGGTAGAATAGGTGCCGCCGGACCAGGTGCGTTCTCCATCTACCGCGCTGAACCACGACTGCCACACGCCGCCATTGGCTTTAAGCAGATTGGCGTAGCGGTTGGGGATACCATTGTCGGAGTAACTGAGGGTACGGAAACCTGCCAGCTGGTGCAGTCCCTGGAAAATGGAGGTCCATGGCGTCCACCAGTCGCCGCCAGCCGGTGCTTCCGGAGCAGATGCCACGGTGGAGCAGGATTCAATGATCATAAACTCCAGGTCGCCGCCGGTAGCCAGATCGCCATAACCGGGGCAGGACCGGAGATCCACGCCGGCGCCGGTGCTCTTGTTTGTTTGCACGTAATAAGAGTTACCATGTGCGGCCACATAGGCCAGGTCCATTTTGTCGACAAAGTCCTGGTGATCGGACTCAAACTCAAATGGTTCCGCCCAGTAGTACTGTACTTCCTGGTAGCGGTGCATACCGATATTCTGCCAACCCTGGAAGTTCTTAACGAAGTTCCAGACATTGCGCACGAAGCGGTCTTCCGCGCGGTCTACATAACCACCTATTTCCCGGTCGGCCGACCGGGCAGGGGTCATAAAGAAAAACAGACACAAGACTACAGCAAGCTGTACTTTCCATCCATGCGGATGCAGAAAATTCTTTCTTTTCATGATTGTTTTTTTTTGGGGTGAAAACAGCAATAGCCGGATGATGATCCGGTAGTTTTTTGGGGTACATTTAATAATTACAGAATAGCGTTGGACGGTGCTTTTGGGGTACAATTCATCCTTGTCTACCAAATATACAACAATAGCTTGACAAGAATAGGGTCTTTTCCGGGATGTAACATTCCGGACAAGGAACCCGTTAAACGAAAAAAATCCCCCCATGCATATCTCTACTACCATCAAATTCCTCGTAGTCGCTATACTGTCATTGACATTGGCCGGATGTACAAAGAAAAAATGCGATGATTTTACTGTTAAAACAAAGTGGTATTATCCCATCCTGATGTCAACACAGGACTATTGGGCTTCTATCAAATCAGAGGCGCCGAAAGAGATCGGCACTGCGGGTAAGATCTATGTAAAAGATCAATATATTTTTGTGAGTGAGCCATACAAAGGCATACACGTGATAGACAACAGCGATCCGGCTGCACCAAAGCCGCTGGCGTTTCTGAACGTGATGGGTAACCAGGACGTAGCGATAAAAGAAAATATGCTTTATGCAGATAGCTACAGTGACCTGACTGTATTTGATATCAGCGATCTGCATCATATCTCTTTTGTAAAACGGTTGCCACGGGTGGTGAACTATCCAACAGATCCAAGCGGCAAGATTATTGGTTTTAGTACCGGCGCGGCGGCAGACAGCATGGTGATTGGCTATACTGTGCGTGATACCACGTACCGCTGCCATTGTTCCGCAAGTCCGGAGTACGGGAATATGCTTAGTGCCAGTCCTGCTACCGCCAGCCCCAGTTACGGCTCAGGAGGAAAAACAGGCAAAGGCGGATCTATGGCTCGTTTCACCATTGCCGGAAATTATCTCTATACGGTTAATTTTTCCGATCTCCGGGCATTTGATATCCTAAATGCTGCCGACCCAGTATTCAAAAGTTCGCAGACCATCGGCACCGGTATAGAAACTATCTTTCCTTATGGCGACTACCTCTTTATTGGCAGCAATAATGCGATGTTCATTTACGATCTGCAGAATCCGG
>Ga0116227_10014753_pt1 | contig 11793 bp, 16 predicted proteins | sample S1TSphgellanicum_FD_89693 | JGI IMG/M metagenome (GOLD analysis project Ga0116227, IMG submission 89693) | Host-associated microbial communities from peat moss isolated from Minnesota, USA - S1T2_Fb - Sphagnum magellanicum MG | ecosystem: Host-associated > Plants > Peat moss > Unclassified... | reverse complement strand
GGGGGTGTGGGTGGGGGGGGGGGGGGGGGGGGGGGGGGGGGGGGGGGGGGGGGGGGGGGGGGGCACGGGTGCATTATGCACTGGGTTCACACTAGTAGAATTAAATGAGGAGAGAAGTTTAGGCGATGTTGCTTAGGTTCGAGGTTAGTGTTTTGCTTCGAAATAGGTGAGGGGAGAGTTTCGAGACATGTGGTTTAGGCTTGGGGTTTAGTGAAAAGGACACTTGTTGTGGTGGTGGTGGGAGTTGTTGGTGTCGTCATTGTCGTTGTCACGAGAAGAGGTGGGTTGCGTGATGGAAAATGAAAAGTTTTTTTCCTTGTCATTGTTGGAAATTGAAGGGAAACTTGTCATATTTCTGAATAGCTCTTTTCTCATATCTCATTTTGGAACTAAATATCATTATAAAAAGATAAACTTGTTTGGTGTGTGTCATTATGTGTCATGGTGTCTTTCTTGATTGTCGCAGATATTTTTTCTAGGGAGAGGAAGCATTTTAGTGGTAGGAATAAGAACTAAAACAAGAATTTTAAATACTCATGAATTGTTTGTTGCTATTATGAGCTTCTCGCAACTTTTTCGTTTTCGATTGCTTGTAAGTGGTGATGATACTTGCTTTGTTTTTGCTTCCATGAGGTTTGAGAGGGAATGCTCTTTTTGGTTTGTTCAAGTTTTTGATGTTTTCCAAGCACAAACAAACAAACAGAAAAGTGCAAAGATAGGCACATAGAAACACACACACACGCACACACATAAAGAAACATAAAGACACAAATAGATATTCAAAACAAAGACATAGAAAGATTATAAGCAATTTGTAGGGCCACAAGAACTTTGAAGATAAACATTGTAGCTAATTACCTATGTGCATGTTGTCATTATCTATTTCCAGTTATGGGGAGCTTCTGAAAATCATCAAGCATGCCATATGGAGGAATGTGGTAACATTTGTTTAAATAGTAATTCATGTGGTCAAACTTGAATTATTGTTTAATTATTAATTCCTGAAAATTTGAGTTTATAGGTGTTTAGATTAATATTTAGTTATGCTCACACCAACCCGTTGGTTGACTTTCACCCACTGCTTGTGATGATTTTTCCTTTGATTTGGGATCTAGGTTGTTATGCATTTATGCATCTTTGTTGGTGTTTTTTGACGAATGTTTAGTATTTAGTTTGTGTGGATGTTTTCTTCGATGTGATTAACAAATGTATGTGAAACATACTTTAAACTAATATATGCTACAATGCTCTAGTTACAATGTGTAGCGTAGTGGTGATGTTAAAAGATAAACATGCATTTAATATAGTCTAGAAAACATATGTGTTTTAACTATAGTTGTAGTTTTTCTTTAATACATTGTTGTTCGCCAATTTGTATGTATTGATCTTTAAGCTTGATCACAAAATCAGGTTTTGATCTTTCTTTGTAATATTCTTGTAGTATTCAAACAATGGCATACCTTGAAGATTCACAAGTTATGGCCCCACTATATAGCCATATTGACAAGTTTGAAAGGCAACATTACATGTTGTGGAAATTTAAGATGAAATTTTTTTTGAAAGTAAGGGAGATGTGGAATCTTATTTGTGGGACTAAACAAAAGTCGTTTGCAACAAATACGAATGTTCTTGTTGCATACGCCAAATGGGAAAATTACACTTTCAGCATCATTATTCAAAGTGTCTAACAACCAATTAATGATTGTACATGTGTCAAGAGACTACCGCGAAAGGTATATGGGAGGCTCTTGAAAAATGGCATCTTGACAAAAGGTTGACAAATTGATTTTTTTTGACGAGGAGGTTCTTCACCTGCCAAATGAGCTCAAGCAAATATATGGAGCCACATGTGAACAAGTTGAATGGGATGGTAGAAGAGTGCAATGCCATTGGAGCAAAAGTGCTTCCTGAAGTCAAGGTGATGGTGCATTTTATGAGCTTGCCAAATAGTTACAAACTTTTGGTCACGTCATATGAGTCTTACAAATCTACAAGATAAACATGGGAGGTTGTCATTACTAAACTACTTAATGAAGAACTCATGAGGAAAAAAAATGGTGATAGTTTTAGTGCATTTGGCATAGTTCTTGTTCACACAAATCATAAGAATGTAGTCTAAAAGGATTGCTAGAAACAAATTTCAAGATATTTGTAAGTATTGCAAGAAGAAAGGTCATTGGGTAAGAAACTGCACAAAAGAAAAGTGGATGAAAAATTTAAGAAATTTGACAAGGAAGATGATACAAAGAAAACTGAACATGGAAATAGTGTGATTGATCACAATGAGGTTTTTGTTGTCACAACTTTATTCATGTTTAGTGATGATGCATGGTATGTGGATTCTAGTGCATTTATGCATCTTTTTCATAGAAAGATTGGTTATGTGGATTTGAGAAAACTTCACCAATTAATATGGGAGATAATTCAACACAAGAGGCTATAGGCAAAGGAAAAATCAAAATGAGACTATTAGTGGGAGGAAATACCATATTTGCAACACTAAATGATGTCATCTATGTTCCTAGTTTAGTAAAGGACCTCTATTATGTGAATAAGGCAACATCTCAAGGGTATAATGTAGAGTTTGGCGATGATAATTGCAAAGTAAGAAACAACCATAAAAGGGTGGTTACGCAAGGGATTCAAAAAAATTGACTCTACGAATGATAATGCGCTACTTTTGGTGTTAAAGAACAAGCTCATGTTGCATGCAGAAATGTCAATGATATGAACCAATGGCACTGACAGCTAGGCCATTTGGGCGTCAACAATCTTAAGTTGATGGTGAAACATAAGATAGTAGATGGATTGTCCATCAACAAAGATGCATAATTGGAGTTTTGCGAAGGTTGCACACTTGTAAAACAACACCAGGAACTATTTCCTAAAGAGGGAAGATCAAGAGCTACAAAACTTTTAGGACTAATTCACTGCAACATTTGGGGACCAACAAAGACCTTTTCTTTTGAGGGAGTGCAATATTTTTTTATTTTCACTAATGATTGTTCAATGGAAACATTAAGCTATTTTTTATGCCAAAAACAAGAATGCTTCTCCAAGTTCAAGGAGTTCAAAATGTTCATTGGAAGTCAAACAAAAAGGAAATTGAAAATCTTGAGGGGTCATAATGGCGGTGAGTTTGTTTCCAAGGAATTTGAAGAATTCCTAAAATTTCATGGAATCCAATATCAAAAGTCAGCACCCTATAGTCCCCAACAAAATGGAATAGTAGAGCAGGTGAACCAAACAATTATGGAGGCTATATGTAATATGTTATAACATATTGAATTGAGTCCAAAATTTTGGGCAAAAGTTGTGAACACAACAGTCTACCTCAAAATTAGGAATTTTCACAAAGTTGTGAGTGAAATGACACCTAAAAAAATGTGGAGTGGGAAGAAGCCATTTGTAAGGCATCTATGGGTTTTTGGATGTGCAACATATGCATAAAAACTTGATAATGCGAGATTTAAACTAAAGCCTAAAAGCACTAATTTTTTTCTTATAGGCTATAGTTTGATTTTAAAGCATATATGTTAATTGAAAAATCAATAAGAAAGTTGATCATTAGATGGGATGTGATGTTCAATGAAGTTGTGAAGAAAGGGTTGTTAGTGGGAGCAACGTCTACACGAACATAAGAAGACCCAAAGGTGCATATAAATATGGAGCTTGAAGATGATGAAGAAGTGGGAGATGAAAAGTTAATTTTAGCTTTAGTTAGCATCATTATGCAACTAGATTCCCAATTTCAGCTACATGGGCAAGTTGCATCACAATAGTCTACCCACATAGTGATAGATGTGCAATGAGTTGCGAGGTGGTCAACTAGATTAAAAGGTACATTGACAAAGCTAATTCATTATCCTTGTGTTGCCACTTTTGATGATGAACCTACATCACTAGTGAAAGCTCTCAAGAGGGAAAATGGGAAGCAATGGAAGGAAGTAGCATAATACATGGGAGCTTGTTGAGCGTCCTAAAGGAAGAAAAGCCAATGGTTAAAATGGGTTTTCAAGATGTAGTGGAAGGCAAATGGCAAAGTGGATTACTAGAAATGCAAAAAGACAAAACACATTGACATTCAACATCATTATTATGTGACGAATATGGTTGCAGCTAGTGAACTGCAATTTTTGTATTTCTCAAAATCAACCATGTGGGCCAATGTTTTGAAGATTCACAATGTCAGGATTCTCTAGAGAGAGGGCATTCTCTTGCCATGAAAAATATGGTTGTTAGAATGATGTCTTGAGAAATCAACACTCCATAGGTATGTGGCTTGTGAGAATGGCTGAATGATGTCTTGAGCATGGTCCTTGACTTCCAGGGATGTGATGCTCATAGGAAACCAACCGTGTCTCAACTTCAACTTGGTCATAAGTGTTGCCTGTTTCTTTAATCCTTAACTAACAGTGGGCCTTGGAGTCAACATTGTTGTGGAAGAAGAAAAAGAAGAAGAATTAGGAAAGCTGTGGTTAGTTAGCAGACTGAGTGGAGTTGTGAGTTGAATTGACCCCTTGTGCATCAAGTGTGCTGCACCCAGCTTAATGCAGAAGTGGGATCAAGCAACAGCAATGAGCATGCTGGACAGCTCACTGAACCTCCACATTCTATGTGCTGCCTAGGATTAGCGCTTTTTGATGTTTATCATTTGAAGAAAATATGGCACAAAGAAACGGCACTGTGACTAGCTGCATGGCAGGGGACTATACTAAGGGTCTAAGTCAGCCTTTCAGGAAGCATGAGTGTGCAGACTTGTCCAGACTTGGGCACTATTGGATTGGTGCCACAGAAGCCACCTACAGAGAGACAGAGAGACTATTTTGTGGACACAGCAAATAGCCAGCAAACAACCAGCTATTGCACTGCACAACAGCCTTACACTGAGAAGCAGAGGCAAGTGTACTATGGGGTAAATCAAATTAAGAACCAGGGGTCACCAATCTCCCCTCTTCCACCACTTGACTCATCTCCAGGCTGCATCTGCTGATACAGCACCAAGCAGTGGGCATGGTTTGGAGCCCTGCTTCTTTACAAAATGAGGGCATCCTCCCGCAGTAATGCCTCTTTGAAAATACATTCAGGTCATGAGGATGCAGATTTTTACAGGCAACCAAATGGGGCCTCTTTGTATTGCAGTTCCTCATCTCAACCATATCATATCAATCAGCTGCAACCAAGTCATATGACACAACAGCCTACGACCTGGGGGCCAATTATGTTGCTGAACAATGGCAGGCACAAAGCACAGAGGGTCCATGCAAGTTCAGAGATGAGTAGTGAGGTGGCACATGTGCTGCATTTCTTAGAAAGAGATTTACTAGATGATGAAGCCGATGAAACAGATGTGGCAGCATCATGTAGCCAGGAGAGCAACACTGGCTCTGATGGGAACTGGGCAGATACCCTTGAAGAGCTTCTTGCAGTTGAGAGCTCCCCAGTTTACTCATCGTTAGAGGTTTCCGCAACATCAGCATCTAGTCAGTCAGTTTGCTGGCAGCAGTACCAAAGCAGCTCAGATACTTCTTCAACTGCTGCGTCAGAAGAAGTAATCTCCATGCCTATGTTAGCTGAGGGAACTAGCTTCAATTAGTCTGTTTGGCTTGAGCTTGTTCTGTTTGGACCTCTTATTCCAGGCACACCCTAAACTTTCTTTATTCTCTATTTTCCATGAGACAGGTAGAAGTAAGCAGGAATATGCAGTTTGGCCTCCTCTTCAGTTCTTCAAATGTATGTAGAAGCTTGTAGAGTTCTCCTCAGATGGCATGATAAATTTTCATTGAAGTTAATGCTTGAGGGTTTCACTCTAATAGTTGAACAATCACCTCAGCTAGAGTACTGACTCCTTTGGACCTTGCTACAGGTGAAAAGTGTGATGGAGACAAGGAGCCTGTTGGAATAGTTGTGTGTAGCATGTGCTGAAGCAGTTGCAAACAATGACTTGCAAATGTGGCCATATTGCAGCTGAATCAGGTGGTCTCCATTTTTGGTGACCCAATGCAGCAGCTTGCGGCCTACATGGTGGAGGCCTTGTTGCTCAAATAGCATCAACCAGTAAAGGCCTATAAAGCACTGAGGTGCAAGGAAGCCCAACTGCCAGTTTACTCTCAGCCATGCAAATATTGTACAAAGTGTGGCCCTCCTTCAAGTTTGGGTATATGGCAGCCAATGGTACTATAGCAGAAGAATTTCAGAATGAGAAACTTGTGCACATCATTGACTTTGAAATAGACCAGGGTGCACTCATACAAGCTCTGGCTGCACTACCCGGGGGTCCCCCTCATCTGCGGATCACAGGGGTGGATGATCCTGCATCAGGATTGGCAGGGGTGTCACCTACAGGAGGTGTATAGCTAGTGGGTCAAAGGCTTGCCCAATCTGTTGGGGGTCCCTTTTGTGTTCCATCCAAGGACCAAAAATGGCACATATGTGCAGGAGTGGATGCTGGAGCAACAGCCAGGGGAAGCCTTCGCTGTCAATTTTGCACTACAGCTTCATCACATGCGTGATGAGAGTGTCTGTACCAACAGCCCTTGGGATTGGATGTTGCAAATGGTGAAGGGCCTTCATCCCATGGTGGTGACACTTGTTGAGCAGGAAGCCAACACAAACACTGCTCCATTCTTTCCTCGCTTCATGGAAGCCCTGAGCTACTACTCAGCAATCTTTGAGTCACTGGACATTACTTTGTCATGTGAAAGTCAGGACCATGTAAATGTAGAGCAACAGTGTTTAGCTCCCAACCTTTGCCAATGTAATTGCTTGTGAAGGTGCTGAGTGAGTGGAGAGGCATGAATTGCTAGGGAAATGGAAGGCTTGGATGACAATGGCAGGGTTCCAGCCTTACCCCCCTGAGCTCTTCAGTTAACCATACAATCAAAACATTACTGGAGTCCTACAGTGATAAGTACTGATTGAAAGAGGAAGGCGGAGCTTTGATTTTGGGCTGAGTAAATCAACCCCTGGTTGTAGCATCAGCATGGCACTAGTGTTGATCTACTAGTGCTTTCTCTGTACAGATACCTCTCAATTTGGGTTTGTTTTGACTTGGAAGTTTGAATTCCATCTGTGGTTGAAGAGTAGTGCATGACAATAGTCCCAAAAGGGTTTACTCAATCGTTTTCTTGATGGTCATTCGACCATCAGGCTGATGACAATCCTCAAGCAGAAAATTGCAGCACGCCTGGTGAATATTTTTCTTTGGTGCTGCTTTTTCACTCACTGCAAGAGAACCATTCACCCACACTTATTGATAAGATGACAATAATTGTTATGTTTCATCATTGAACTTGAATAAGGTTTAACAATTTAACATGTTATATTTATGTGATAAACAATTTATACTCATTAACATAAGATTAGAAACCAAATTAGACTGAATTTGGATAGGTCTTTGGATACCATTGTTGGGTAGTTTTCGAATCTTGACTAGGTTCTCACAGTGAGAACCAGTTGACATGGTCAATTCTGAAAACAGGATTGAGAATCAACCTTCAATTCTCACATGAACAAGAATTGGTTCTTAGGTTCTCACATGAACGAGAATTGGTTGTGAGATTTGGTTCCTTTTTAAAAAAAAAAAGAACTGGATAGGTTCTCTCAGAAAACTTCCATTCGGTTTTTAGTAGTTTAGGGTTGCTCTTCTTACACTGACATTCCTCTTGCATTTCAGGTCACTCTTCTCGTGCTGCTCTTTTCATATTATTACTCCTCTTGCATTTCAAGTACATGTTGGCCCAACCTCTGTTGTTTTTCTCATGCTACCACTGCTATTTTTCTCGCATTGTTGCTATTCTATTTTGCTTAGTTACTATGGTACTTCCCCTCCCCTTGCCATGTGCAAGTTGGAGCTTCGACACCAATTTGAGCAACACAAGTGAATTCTTTTCCATTTTTTTCAATTTTTTTCAATTTAAAAAAAAACAATTTGGGGTTTTTTTAGTTCATTTTGTGTTGTTTCTTTTCATTATGTACCAATTTTTAAATATTTTTTCTTTGTTGTTTATTTTTGCAAGATTTTTTTAACTTACAAATAAACTATTAGGTTTTTTCACCCAAAAACCCCATACCTTTTCCACCTTATAATCCCTATAACTTTTTCTGAAAGCTTAGAAATATATGTATCTTGTTTTTGTAAATTCTTAAAAGGTAGTTTGCATTTTGTAATTGATTGTAAATGTTAATTTTAGTTTTTGATAAGATCATATAATTGTTTAGTTTTTTTCATTATTCATTAGGGTAATAATTCTTAATCTCAAATCCAATTAATAATGGAATAATCTTCTGAAAAAAAAAATACGTGTGATGTATTTATGAATGAAGTAAAAATAGAAGATGAACTTTTGCCAGAACTTGAAGAAATGAAAATTTTTGAAACAAAAGGAGGTAGGAATCCATAAACTGAATGAAATTAATTTAAAGAAGTTACACATGTACAAAGAGTATTTTCGAGAGGAAATAGTAAAAATGCATTGTGTTGGGCATTTTATTGCGTTAATGATAAGAAAGACATTATTGTAATAGCTCCTCAAACTATGCGTTGTATTTTTGTCACAATAATCCAATATTGAATGTAAATCCAAAAATTCAAGCTAGGAAAGGACTGATCATGTATAACACAACTAATGTTATAGCTACATTGAGGAAACATGTCAATTCAGATCATTCTAATATTTTAAAAAAGTTTGAAAAAAAAAAAAATCTTTTAAGGGAAAATGAAAAACAACCTTCAAAACAGACACCAAACATTTCTTCTAACTCCATATCTAATTCTTTTGTTGCAAAAGAACCTTTCAAAAAGATGATGTGTAGTAAAAACAATTTTTGGAAAATTTGTAGAAAGTAGTTGGTTGAAAATATTTAATATGCATTTGTGTCCAAGAATTGTTTTCCCTTCTATAAAATAAATTTATAATAAATTACTACCCATATTAATGAAAAAAACTAAACAATTATATGTTTTACTAACTTTAGTAAAACGTCATTTTACAACTACAAGCTTTGATCCATGAATGTCAAAAATTGGACATGATATTTTTACATTGGTGATTAATTTTTTAAGAGATGATTGGTAGCCAAAACACATTACCCTTGGTCTTTTTGAGCCAATAGATATTACTAGATAGACTTTGGTTAAAAAATTGACAAAATTGTTGGATAGTTATGCATTGAGGAGAAAAAATATTGTTTATGTCAAGGACGAGGGATCTAATTTGAACACTATGACTACAACCCTAAAATCAATTGTAAGTTATGATATGTTGGGTTTGGAAGAAAGTTTTCAAAGCACTTGTTTTGGGCATGCATTTTCTAAGGCTTGCCAATATGCTACAACGGAGGAAAAAGTTTGCAAAGACTTACAATATGTGTTAATCAAATTTGCTCAAAAAGATTTGTAGAAATGCATAATTTGGCCAAAAAAATCTAGAAAGGGTAAGTAAGAATGGGAAAAGGCATGTGTGAATTCAAGTTTTCCCCCTCAAAAATTGAATATTCTACTAAAGACAAGGTAAATTTTTATTTTTTTAGACTTTTTAAGACTTTTTTGTGTGCTCAATTTTTTTCAAATTTTACTTTACATATTCTAACAAATTTTTCACTTTTTTCTTTTCGACTATTATTGTGTATAATCTAACATTTTCTTTTGTTGTTGTAGATTTGCCAACAAAATGATCCTTTTCCAAGAAACTTTATAGTTCAAAGAAACAATTATATTATGTTACAATAAGCAGAATTTTGTGAAAATGAATGGAAGAGTACCACCTCTTTTGACATGGCACATTTGTTGCATTATTGTTGATTCTCTTGGCCCTATTGTGTTTATTTGTATTTTAAACTAGTCTACGGGTCATTGGTTATTAAGTGATGCACTAAATTTTGCCATATTCACGAGTCTAAAATTTAGAGATGAAATTGATTCTACAACCTTTGATAACTTAATGGAAGAAGATGGAAATGTTGTTTATGAGTTGTCATGTTTGACCTCCAACATACATAAAGAAGTTGTTCAAGTTTTGGATTCTTTTCTTTCTTTCTTAAAAAAATTATGAAAAAAGAAAAGCCTATGATATGTTTTCTTTAATGTTGGACCCTAGGTTTGTCCTTTCCTCACTTATTGGTTGTGAGCAAGGTAAGGCAATTGTTGAAAAATATGACAAAAATCTTTTTTTTAATGATTTTAAAATGTTATTATCACTTGCATCCATTGGTTGAAATTGAAAGGCGTCTTGTTGATCAAAAGATTCAAGAAGACAATAATTTGGATATCTTTGAGATGACAGTCGGCACAAATGAACCAATAATGGAATTGGTCAATAGAGAGCTTTTGATTTTCAAACATTATCACGTGGATGTTAAAGATATCAAATGTTGATTGCAACGGTGGGAAAACCATGAAAACATGTTTGTTACAGTTGTTTTTTGTGTTAAACAAATCATTAAAATAGTTGGTTTTCAAATCGAGACAAAAAAAATAAATTCATTAGTTGGAATCCTTATTAGTTTTAAGAGATGTTGTTTATAATTTAGAAATTTGCACAAATTGATCTTTGTAATCAAAAATTGGCCTAATGATCATAGGATAGGTTGTAAATGCCTTTTTAGTTGGGCAGATTTTATTGAGACATATATTAATTTAGAACAAAAGTTTGAAAAGTTTGAAAAAACTTTTGAAAGGGATGAAATTGTGGAGTTTCAAATTTCAAATGATTTTTTTTCCAAATTTCCATGTATTTTAAGTAATTTTTAAATTTTTAACAATTATTTTAATTAATAAATATAATTAAATAATTATTAAGTTAAATTTTAATTTTCAAAAAATATGAAAATTGGGTTGTGAGGACCTGATATGAGAATAAATTATTATTATATATGTAAGAACTACCCTATTTGAAAATTGAATGAATTTGAAAAAATTAAAAATCTTGATAACTTGGTCAATTCTCAATAGCCCAAATATATGTATAAACCAATCAGGTTCTCATAACATAATGTAAGAACCAGAACCAGTCGACTATCACAAAAAAAACGAGAACTGCCCAACATTGGTTTTTACATAAGTGTGTTTGAAGATGACCTATTTCTATCCATAAGTTTCAAGCTACTTTTAACTTCAAAGTGTTGTAGACCCATGTGAAGGGATACTCCTTGCTTAAAGGCATTTGAACATTGCCCAACAAATAATTCTGCTACTTCAAGACAAAAGATAAAAAAATGCACGAAATGAACAAAAGCATGATAGACGTGTAATCAAATTTGCGTTTTCTTATCTCTCATGCTTTCATAACAAACAAGGCACTCATGCCAAGACTCATTACTTATATTAATTCCTCTTCAAAGATGATATGGTTGTATCAACAAGAAGCTCTAATACAAGCCATTGCAATCAAATCGTTAGGTCAAAAGGAACACAATTAGTTGCACAAAATAACACATGGTTAGGTTCAATTTGAATCATTCAAAAAATTTGATTTGCATAAATTTCAATTTAATCCATTTTTATCATTTGCATATTGTATGTGTACATATATATACACTTCAAGAGGTAAAATGGCAAGACTTGATTCAAGAAGGGGATTGTTGTTTCTAGTTGCTGCAAGAGATGATGTCATCAATTTTGTTCAACAACAAGATGTTGGTGAGACCTTGATAGTGAACCATGAATTTTGTTCAACAACAATGAAGAAAAACACCATTCCCATCCCACCCCACCCCAGTCACCTCCCTTGGCTGACATTTCTTTCCAAACCCAAACCAAAGAAAAAAAATAAAAAATAAAATAAAAATAACAGT
>Ga0116227_10014752_pt1 | contig 11793 bp, 9 predicted proteins | sample S1TSphgellanicum_FD_89693 | JGI IMG/M metagenome (GOLD analysis project Ga0116227, IMG submission 89693) | Host-associated microbial communities from peat moss isolated from Minnesota, USA - S1T2_Fb - Sphagnum magellanicum MG | ecosystem: Host-associated > Plants > Peat moss > Unclassified... | reverse complement strand
GCCCCCGCCGCCCCCGGCCCCGTCGCCTTTCAGGCATTCGCCCGATTAATAAAGGGCTGAACGCGAAATTGGATTTTTGCGCCTAATTCACGGGCAAATTCCTGCTGAAGACGCGAAGCGCGCTGGCGGGAAACGCCATGTTGCAGCGCGCACCAGCTCGCGGAGGGACGTTTACACGGCAATAGATGGGGACAGATGCACAGGGTGACGAGATCGGAGCGCAAGCCCCGCTGCTTGGCTCCGCCGCGCCCCCGCGTGATCCACTCCTGGACACGGGTGATCCCGCCGCCAGCTATGCCGCAGGAAGAACTCGACTGCTTCCCGAAGGGAAATCTCCCCAAGCTTTCCGACCGCTTGAGCATGTTCCTCGACGGCTACGTGCAGGGCGTAGTTGGGCGCGAGAACCCGCCGCGCCGCCACGAGGCTTTCCAGTTCGGGCGTAGCCAAGGCTTCGACCGCTTCCGCATCATTTGTCAACCCGCCGAGAATCTGTTTTGCTACCCGTTTGGCTTCCGCTTTGTCAGCGAAGTTCTTTTGAACCCGCCTGCCTCCCAAGTAATAGGCAAGCTGGTACATCGCTTTGCCGCGATTGACCGACTGATAGAGTTTGACTGTCTGACTGCCATTTGAGATTTCTGTCGCCATACACTGTATGGCGGGATGTCAACCAAACTGCGTTTGCTACGCATTCCGTTATGCTAGAACCAGTCACTCACGCAAGTAACTGTAGTTTGAATATTCTAGCTACGGTTATAGAAACCTACTGATTCTATGCGTGGGTGCGCAGTTTGACTTGAATCGGTTCCACGAAGACATGCAGCTTTTGAAAGTTGCGGATTCTTTCGAGGATAAGATTGGAAATTGTAGTGCCACTTGGAGCAATCAGTACCCCCTCCTTGGTCACCAACGGGGAAACAAGGATATGCTTGTTATTCAACTCTGCGATCAGGATGGTCGAAACCTGTTCAGCCATCTGTTCTGGCGATGGTTGAAACCTTAGGCGTGATGCGCAATCCTCAAGAATTTTCGGGTCGTAATTTCCGGGACATACCCGAAGAATGCCGGCGGCTTCCTTCCGAGACAAACCGCTGGCTTCTTTCTCGACCAGGCCTTTGAGGACTTTCAAAAGACGGGCACCGTAGTGAATTCCCTCTCCTTTTAGCTCGTCATTCGGCCAGCCAGAACCGTCGTAGTTCTTATTTTGATACCTGACGATCTCGGCAACTTTTTGCAGCCGGGGAATATTTTCTAGAAGGGAAAAACCAGTCTCTGGAACCTGATCCATGATCTGGCGTTCAGCATCTGTAAACTCAACGCCGTTGCCCTCTTTCTCCAGAATGGACCGTGGGATGGTGATGTGACCTAAATTGGAAAGCATCGCGGCGATCTCGATTTCCCAGCGTGACGAACCTATGTCCGTCTTAGTGTCCAAGTAATCGTGCGCATAATCACGCAGCAATTTAGCCTTCCCGAAGGCGGAGGGATCCGCCATCGCCAGAATCTCGGTCAATAACTTCACGCTCCCTTGCAGAGTCTGTTCGAGAACATCTCTTTCAGCAGTAACAAACTGATTCTGCTTTATTGCCGCGCGAATGGTTTCGATGAGGATGTCGGGATCGCATGGTTTGTTCACGAATCGAAAGACTTTGCCCTCGTTGACGGCGCGAATGGCCGTTTTCTGGTCATTGTCGCCGGTATGCATTACCCGGACTGTGTCCGGAGCCAAGTCGGTTGCCTGGCTTAAAAACGTGGTTCCATCCATTCCAGGCATTTTCATGTCGGAGAGGATCACGGCGAAGGGGCCATTATTTTTCAATGCGATCAGGCCGTCCTGCGCGGTAGCCACGGTCTCCACTTGAAAAAATCGCCGCAGAATGAGACGAAGTGATTTGAGCATGCCCGGATCGTCATCCACGCAGAGGATCCGGCTCGCGACTGACAAATCATTCATGGCTAGAGTTTCCATTGGATGTGGTGCATTATTTAATGTTACGGCTTGAGCTTTTCGCTATTCCGGCTGGATTTCCGTTGTCGAGATCAAACCGGACGCGACAAAGGAAATATGATATGCACCTGCGTTCCCTTGCCGGGCTGGCTGGTAATGGAAAACGTTGCTTTGCATTGAGCGGTTAGTTTCTGGACCAAGACAAGACCAAGTCCAAGGCCTTGCTGTTCGTATTTTTCGCGATTAAACTGTTGAAACGCTCCGATTTGGCTGATTTCCTCGGGCCGAAGGCCTTTTCCCTCATCGGTAATGGTCATTCGCCCGGTGGCATCCAATTCCAAGTTTACCGGGGTTCCCTGGCGGGAAAACTTGCAGGCATTGTCGATCAATTCCTCGGCGATGCGTTTGAGGTCTTCAGGCCTGGCTATAATCGAACAGGGACTTACTCTGAAGGTAACGTCCCCACGGCGCTTATTGCGTTCCAAGGCCTCCTTCCCGCCGGCGTGAATGCTTTCTTCCACTTGCCGGGGGGACAATGGCCCCAATGCGACTTCGGATTTAACATTCTCGAGGTCCAGAATTTGCAGGTAGTTTCTCAGCGTACGGTTCAATCGAACTGCCGAAGAGTGAACCTCATTATGAATCTCACTTACTTCTTCCGAAGTGAGTTTGGAGGCGTCTGTGCGCAGCATTTCCGTCAGGCCAATGATTCCAGCCATGGGAGTAAAAAATTCGTGCGGAAGATTGGCAGGCACCGATGATCGAAGCTGCGTCAGCTTATCATCACCCACTCGCCAATTGACGGAAGCGCGGTTTAAACGCGCTTCCAAACATTCAAGGAGCGCCTCCTCGCTGAATGGCTTCAATAAAAAGGCATCGGCTCCGTCCTCCATGCCTTTACGAGGCGTGACAAGGTCGGGCCTTCCCGTCATAAGAACGACCTGTTTAGAACGGAGTTCGGGATCCTGTCGGATGTTTTGTAGGAGCGCGGAACCATCTCCGCGAGGCATATTGATGTCGCTTAGAATCAGGTCAGGTAGGTGCTTTCGGGCCATATCTAGGCCCTCTGTCCCTGAGGCTGCTTCGAGAACATTGTAACCATGGCGGCGAAGAGCGCCTCCATACGATTTTAGCACCAGACGCTCATCGTCGATAAGTAGGATAGTTTTCATTGTATTTGGGGATTAGTAATTTCCATCTTGAGGTTGAGTTACGCAGTTAGGTATTTGGCTGATGTATTAGGCGGCTTGAAGGGCGCTTGCCGGTGCCCACCTCTTGGGAACGAGCCGTATTTCTGCCGTGGGTTCGTCTGGCCATTTGTAGCCTGAAAACAGGTCAGGATATGTCTCACGGAGGAACGATTTCAGCTTGCTTCGAAATCGCTCTGGGGAGAATCGTTCGGCCTGAGTGCGCGAAGCGGTTGCGGAGAAGAGATGCTCCTCCGACTCAAACCGGGTGACCGCGTCTGCTAAGGATAGTGGGTTTTGCTCTTGAAAAAAGCGGCCCGTTTTGCCATCGACGACTGATTCGATTGCTCCACCACGGCCGTAGGCTATTACAGGACTTCCTGCGGCCTGGGCCTCCAGCGGGGTGATTCCGAAGTCCTCCATACCAGGCATGAGAAAGGCGCGACAGCGCTCGTAATGGTATTTGAGCACAAACGAAGGCTGTCGTCCCAGGAATGCAATGTTCGGCTTCGCCCGAGCCTTTAATGCCTCAAGCTCAGATCCTCCGCCAATAATCACCAGCTTTTTGCCCAACTTATTAAAGGCGTCTACCGCGAGGTCTATGCGCTTATACGGAACAAGCTCGGAAACGATCAGGTAAAAATCCTCGCGACCTTGTTCGTGGGAAAACCCATCCAGATCAACTGGCGGATGAATAACGGTGGAGGGCCTGTAATAGCACAACTGTATACGATTTGCCACGAACTGAGAATTGGCAATGAAATGGTCCACCCTTTCGGCTGCTTTTTGATCGAAATCGCGCAAGTACCCTGATGTGGCCTTGAACGCCCACCGGCCCAGCCGATTTAAATCTGACGACCGCTTAAGGTACGTGTCAGCCATATCCCAAAGATACCGAGGCGGCGAATGGCAGTAACAGACGTGAGGGACGCCAGAATCGTAGTTTAGCCCTTTCATTACTGAGGCATCGCTGGTCAAAAGAAACTGAGGCCGAACTTTCATTTGAAGCCTTTTCAAAACGGATGGGAAAAGTGGCAGCATCTTCTTGTAATGCCGCTCTGCGTTGGGGAATCTCCCCAAAGGGGAGACCATGAGGGAGCGGCGCTGCAACTCGGCGGATAGCTTTTCCTTTTTTGCTACTAGCGTGTAAATCGGGGCGGAAGGGAAAAGCTTGCAAAGCTGCTCCAATACCTTTTCGCCGCCCCGGTTTGTTATGAGCCAATGATGCGCCAGGGCAACCTCAAGACTGTTTTGATTCGATGTCATGACCTCAGGTTGCCTACTTTCCGCTTTTTGAGGTCATGGGTGATTATCGAAAACTTATGTGGAAAGCATGTAAGGGAAAATGCGTTTGGGTCTAGGTAGTATCCACGCTGAGAATAGGGATTACGGTTTTACCTCCTTCGGTCCGATCGTGGCATGTTCTGCCCCAACAAAGGAAACCAATTGAATACTAATAACGAAATACTTGATCCCCATTCCAATCTCTTAAACCTCTGCCAAACCAGAAAACTCACTAGGACGATCCTAGTAGTCGACGACAACGAGTCCGTGGCGAAGCTTATCGTGACAACCCTCCGACGCCTTGGTCATGGCAACGTCAAAGTCGCCCGCCATGGAAAGGAAGCCTTGGAAATCGCCGAGCGAATTCGCCCTGATGTCGTCATCCTGGATATTGATATGCCGGAAATGGATGGAATCGAGACGGCGCGGCAGCTTACCGTGCTTTATCCTTGCTCCATCATCTTCAGCACAGGTTCCTGCGATGGCGCGACCGTGCGTCGGACTCGAGAGATGCCCGCCTCGTCGTATCTGGTAAAACCGTTTAGTCCGGCTCAGCTGGAAGCAGCCGTTCGCCTCGCCGATTAACCAATATGAAATCTTCGATGAACCTCTCCACCATCGTGACTACCAGTGAGCCATCAACCTCGCGGTGCCTCGTTAGCTTCCCGCCCGATTTACATGTGCAAGTTCCGTCGCAGGGCTTACTCTTGAGTGAAGTGAAGCCTCCTGTCGCAAAGGGACCGCTCCGCGTTCTGCTTGCTGACGATCACCCCATGGTCCGCTTGGGGACCGGTGCTTTTCTTAAACTCGAACTCGGATGCGAAATTTGTGCGGAGACGGGTGACGGCCGAGAGGCTTTGAAGTTAGCGGAATCGACTCTTCCCGATGTCGCCGTCGTTGATCTCGGGCTTCCGGGCCTGAACGGTTTGGATCTCACGAAGCAAATGCGCCGATACTTGCCGAACACGGAGGTCGTCATCCTCTCTGGTGATGTTTCCTCTGATATGACGCAACGCGCATTGGCAGCCGGTGCGAAGGCTTTCATTCTCAAGGGGGATGCTATCGCTCATTTGGCTGAGGCTGTGCAGACGGCGGCAGAGCATCGCTTTTATCTGACTCCACTTGCTCATGATGCATTACATCTCAAAAAAACGTCGAAGCCAGTTCGCAGTAAAGCTGCTACGACCGAGACGCTGACGAGCCGCGAGCGAGAGGCTTTGCAATTGCTGGTCGAGGGAAAAAGCAATAAGGAGGTCGCCGGAATTCTCGGGATCAGCGTAAAAACGGTCGAGACTCATCGAGCGACCGTCAGGCGAAAGTTGAAATTGTCCCGGCTAAGTGATCTCGTTCGTTACGCCATTCGCCATAAGATTATCCATGCGTAACGCGAAAGCTCGCATAGGGAATCGGAGCCTGAGCCTCTTGAGCACATGGAGCGCAACTCTTGTCTTGATTGTAGTGGCCTCCGCTTGGGGCAAGGCGGGAGAGGGTGCCGAAACGGCTCAAGACCCTGCCACGATTGTTCAAGAACTCGGCCACGGCATTAACCTCGCGTGCGCCTTGGAAGCGCCGCGTGAGGGCATGTGGGGAGTGACGTTGCGCGATGACTATTTTGCCGTCATAGAGAAGGCGGGCTTTACCACTGTGCGCGTCCCTATTTGCTGGTCTGCGCACGCTGCCAAAAATTCCCCGTATCAGATTGATTCCGCGTTTTGGCAGCGCATCGATTGGGTCGTGGCCGAGGCTAAAGCGCATCACTTGCATGCGATCCTCGATTTCCAAAATTATAACGAGTTGATTGCCGACCCCGACGAGCACGCAGACCGCTTTGTCGCCATCTGGCAGCAGATCGCCGAGCACTATCGGAACGCACCCTCAACGATCCTCTTCGAACTTTTCAACGAGCCTCACGGCCAACTGGATGCAGTCAAATGGAACGCGCTTCTCGCCCGAACAATCGCCGTCATCCGGCCAACGAATCCCAACCGGTTGATCGTGGTCGGTCCCGTAAGTTGGAATAAAATCAGTTCACTGCGCCTTTTGGTGCTGCCCATCGAAGATCCTTATCTCGTTGCCACAGTCCATTACTACGATCCGATGACTTTTACGCATCAAGGCGCTCCCTGGGAAAAAACCAGCCTCACTTGGCTTGGCACAAAATGGCTGGGAACCGACGCCGAGAAACAGACCGTCAATAACGACTTCGACAGCGCCATTGCCTGGGCGTCCGAGCACGATCGGCCTATGCTGCTGGGGGAATTTGGCACCTACGAGAAATGTGGTGTCGAGTCGCGCCAGCGTTGGACCTCCTTCGTCGCTCGATCTGCCGAAGTTCACGGAATGGCCTGGGCTTACTGGGAATTTTGCGGGAACTTCGGCGCTTATGATCCCGACTTGAACACCTGGCGCGAGCCGCTGTTTGAAGCATTACGACCAAGGTGATACAAACCGTCACGTATCTTGTCACAGACGGGTGTACTCGCTGGCCGCTGCGTGCTTCCGGGAACGATGCCATTGTTTTTGAGCCAGGAATTTTCATCGCACGGCGACGGATTCTGAAAGTAACCTTGATGGTGTGAAGGACGAGTATTGGCGCAATCAAGAAATCAGGAATTTACTCGATATTTGGGAATGGTGTTCCCGAACCCTACGTGTGAAGTGGAAACGCAAGCACAGGTATCGCAACGATTGCATAATCGGACTCGCGCGCGCAGTCAACGAGAGCCATGAAAGGGTGGAAATTAGCCCTTACGAATTGCCGCTGGTTTATGAAAACCTTCCGGCCCCCCTCTTTGAGGACGCAGGCCTGCTCGCTTTTTGGGAAACTTTTCCAATATCTCTGCTGGAATTGTGTCTCGGGAGCTTCACCAAGGGATCGCCTTTGGCCGAACGGTTGGATCAATTGCGTCTGACCCGGCAAGACAATCCCATTCTGGATAAGCTGTTCAAAAAAATGAGTAAGCGCGAGGAGCGTTTTGACTATGATTGGTTGGTTAAAGGCCATCATCCGGAAAGCGAATTTGTTCAGCTTAAAAGAGAAATGACTCCGCTTTGCGCCCCCCTTAAAGATCTAATTCTGGGAGAATGCGCCTCTGTTCAAAAGCTTGCGGGTGAACTCTTGGCTCAAGGCCACTGGCAGATGGAAAACCTGCCGGCTTCCTCGTTTGTACGGAAAACTCCCGAATCCCTTCTAAACCGGGCCGTTCGTCTGAAGCTGTGGCTGGTGGCTCAGGAGATCCTATCCCATGATCTAAAAAATAGGAAGCGGTTGGAAGCCTTGTGCAACGGATTGTATCGTGCGATCACGCCTTCTGTAAAAGCAGCCATCGAATCGCAAGGCTACACGGCCGATAAAGTCGTGGCTGATTTTCTGAATTTCGATATGCACAAGTCACGCAAGAAAATCACGGAAAGTAGGCCCGCTGAGCGGCAGGGCTCATCGTCCTGATTGGGCGTTATCAGTCAAATCCCTTCCCCGCTTCGCCTAATATCGCCCGCAAAGTTCTGAGAAGGGTTTCCGCCGTATAGGGTTTTGCCAGGAAGTGTTTGACCCGGGGATCGGCTACCCTGGCAACGCCACCGTTCGCTTTAATGCCGCTTGCGGCAATGATTTTGACCGCTGGGTTGATTCGCAGAAGAGCGTGAATCGTGGCCGTGCCGTCCATCACCGGCATCATCATGTCGGTGAGAACAACAGCGATATCCACCTTGTTTCCGAGATACACGGCCAAGGCGTTAGCGCCGTTTACTGCGGTTAAAACTCGGTAGCCGGAAACTTGTAAGGTTTTGCTTGTGATTTTCAAGATTGCGGCCTCGTCATCGACCAATAGAACCGTTTCCCCGTTTCCTTGCGGCAGGGCTGACTCTTTCACCTCTTCCACCTGGTTCGCGAAGGCAATCTCCGCTGCGGGAAGGTAGACTTCAAACGTCGCGCCCCTTCCCGGCTCGCTATAAACCTTAATGATTCCTCCATGACTTCTCACGATGCCAACGGCAGATGAAAGTCCCAAGCCGGTACCTTTGTCCAGGTCCTTGGTGGTAAAAAAGGGCTCGAAAACTTTGTCGATGATTTCCGGCGGTATGCCCGTTCCCGTGTCGGTCACAGCAATCTTGACGTAACGCCCCGCTTTGGCCTGGAGATTCATGGCGGCATACTGCTCATCCAAAGCGCAGTTTTCTATTCCGACGGCTAAAGTCCCACCATTTGGCATCGCGTCACGGGCATTCAAGCAAAGATTCATCAGGACTTGATAAATTTGCGTTGGATCCCCCGAAATATTCCAAACATCATCGGGGACAGAGAACTGGGAACGAATGTCTTTGGGGAAGGTATTCTTAACCATGCTCTCGAGATCGGTAAGCAAGCGGTCGGCACGGACCTCGATTTTTTCTCCGTCGACACCGCGCGCGAAGGAAAGAACCTGCCGGACAATATCAGCTCCTCGCTTGGCGCTCTCCTCAATCGTTTCCAGAATATCCTTGGTCTCGGCATCGTGGGCCGTGTCTTTGAGATAGCGGATGGACATCATGATGGGCGCGAGGATGTTGTTCAGGTCATGTGCGATGCCCCCCGCCAGGGTGCCGATGCTTTCCACCCGCTGCGCTTGGAGGAGTTGTTGTTCCCACTTTTTGCGCGCGGTTACATCGATGTTGACTCCAACGACGCTTGTCACCTTGCCGGCATCGTCGAGAACGACGCCCTCGGCCGCCTGAATGTAGCGGACCTCACCGCTTGGAAGAGTGATGCGGAACTCTGCGGAACCCTGTGATTTCGAGGCAATCACTTTTTGCAGGGCTGCTTCCCTATTCGGCAAATCCTCAGGCACCACCGTTTTCGCCCAGAGCTGGTAGTTAGCCGACACGCTCCTGTCCATGCCGTAGATATCATGCATCCTGTCATCCCAATTGAGGTCGTCGGTGCGAAGATCCCAATCCCAAACGCCGGCCTGCAGAGCCTCGGTTGCCAGGCTCAAGCGTCTGGCCGAAGTGCGAAGACTATCCTCCATCTGCCTAACCTTGGTGATATCGCGGGTTACTTTTGCGAACCCGAGCATCTGCCCCATGTCATCATGAATGGCCGTAACCACGACGGCGGCGAGAAATCTCGAACCGTCCTTGCGCAAGCGCCATCCTTCTTCAGCGTGCCGGCCGTCTTCGGCGGCTAGACGCAATACTTCCTTGGGATGACCTTTCTCTATCGCCTCAGGCTCGTAAAAGCAGGAGAAATTTTGCCCGATGATTTCTTCCGCCGTGTAGCCCTTAATTCGTTCGGCACCGGCGTTCCACGTGATGATAGTTCCGCCGGGGTCCAACATCAGCAGGGCGTAGTCTTCAACCGCGTCGATATAAAGACGTAGGCGTTCCTCGTTCGAGCGCAAAGTAGCCGCCGCCTTCTTGCGTTCCGTAATTTCATTGTAAGTCACGACAAGTCCGTCATCCAGCTTCACGCCGGCGATACGAAACCAGCGAGGTGGTTGCTCGGAATCCTCGAGATATTCAAAATCCAAAGGGACACCTCCCTCGATAATTCCCTTATATTTTTCAAAAATCCCAGCGGACATCGTGCTTGGAAATTTTTCCAATAAGTTTTGACCAAGCAGCTCCCTGGCGTCCTGCCTCATCGATTTTTCGGCTGCAGAGTTAATCGTCGTGAATCGGAGGTCCTTAAGGAAGCCCCCCTCGTCGCGGACTGCTTTGAAAACGATGATACCATCGAGGGAACTGTTCACGATGGAGTTCAGTTCTTCCTTCCGTATCTTCGCTTCCTCATCGCTCTTGTTTTTAATCCGCAATGAGCGACGAAGCTCGAGCTGAAGCATCACCTGACGAGCCAGCGTCTTCAGCGCAAAAGCCTCGTTTTCGGTCAATTCCCGGGGTTTGAAGTCCAATACGCAAAGCGTCCCAATCGGTATGCCATCCGGAGTTTGCAGCAGCGCTCCCGCATAAAAGCGATACGCCGGGCCGCCCGATAATCCTGGAAAACGACTGCCACTGAAACGGGGATCCTTGGTAAGATCGGGGACGACGAATAGACCCGACTGGAGGATGGCATGCTTGCAAATGGAGATGTCCAAAGAAGTCTCGCGTACGTCCAGACCTACTCCGGCCTTGAACCACTGCCTGCCTTCCGCGACAAGTGTGACCAATGAAACCGGCATGTTGCAAATCGTTGCCGCCAATTTGACGATATCATCGTAATCTTCCTCCCTGGGAGTATCGAGGATGTCATAAGACTCAATCGCTTTCCAGCGGTCTAACTCACTCCAAGTAGTACTGGGCGGATCGTATATTTCCGCACTCATGGATTGGGATTGAAGCGATGCGCCGTTAAAGTGTCGTCTAGAATCGCGCGAATGGCCTTGAGCAGTGTTTCAGCCGTATACGGCTTCGCCAGGAAGTATTTGGCTTCCGCTTTAGGACCAGTTGCTTCTTCGCCTTTCGCGTTCAGGCCGCTGGCCGCAATTATTTTTACGCTCGGATTCATGTGGATCAGAGCGTGGATGAAAGCCGAACCGTCCATAATCGGCATCATCATGTCGGTGAGAACCACGGCGATGTCTTGCTGGTGCTGAAGGTAGACCGCCAAGGCATCCGCTCCGTCCGTTGCCGTCAATACCTTGTACCCGGAAGACTTCAGCGTTCTCTGCGTAATGCTAACGATGGAAGCTTCGTCATCGACGACCAAAATGGTCTCGCCGTTGCCTCGTGGTAAGCTGACCTTCTCCGATTCCGTGATCGGCTCGTCTGTAACGGCGGTGCTGACGGGAAGGTACACGTTGAACGTTGTGCCTTTGCCCTGCTCGCTATAAACATTAATAATCCCCTCGTGGCCTTTCACAATGGCCATGACGGTGGAAAGGCCCAGACCCGTGCCCTTGTTCAGCGCCTTCGTCGTGAAAAATGGCTCGAAGATCTTGTCGATGAGCGAGGGGGGCATGCCCGTGCCGGAATCGGTTACGCTGATTTTGACGTAGCGCCCTGGCTTGGCCTCGATATTCATCATCGAATAGTGTTCATCAAGAACGCAATTTTCGACACCGACCGTCAAATTGCCGCCATCGGGCATGGCGTCGCGCGCATTCACGCAAAGATTCAGGAGGATCTGATGCACTTGCGTAGGATCGCCCACAATTGACCACGTATCCTCGGGGATGGCGAACTGCAGGCGGACGTTTTTCGGGAAGGTGTCCTTGATGATGCTTTGAAGTTCCTTGACCAGATGGTTTGGCTGGATTTCAACCCTTTCGCCCTCGACGCCTCGTGCAAACGAAAGGACCTGCCGCACGATATCCGCTCCTCGCTTCGCGCTTTGTTCAATGGTTTCCAGAATATCTATCGTCTCGGGATCTTCATTCGTTGCCTTCAGGACGTGGATAG
>Ga0116227_10014751_pt1 | contig 11795 bp, 2 predicted proteins | sample S1TSphgellanicum_FD_89693 | JGI IMG/M metagenome (GOLD analysis project Ga0116227, IMG submission 89693) | Host-associated microbial communities from peat moss isolated from Minnesota, USA - S1T2_Fb - Sphagnum magellanicum MG | ecosystem: Host-associated > Plants > Peat moss > Unclassified... | reverse complement strand
TAAAAAAATCAACTAAAAACCAAAAAAACTTATAAAAAAAAATCAATTAATAACAATAAAAATTCAAAACAATACAACCCAAAAGAACCCCCAACAAAAAATGGGGAAAAAAAAAAAAAAAAAAACCTTTTTACTAGCATTTTCTTTACAAGCATCAGCCGTCTAATTATGTGTACATAAATGTCCATAACACAAATTTTATCTTACAAATGACAAGTTCACCTCTGTAGGTCTATTAGCCTTCGGGTGCCATCATTCACTCACATTTTGAGTTCTCTACTTGGGTTGTATTATTTTACAAGGATTGCTTGTGTACATACACACACACACAAAGAGTTGAATTTTGCTTCGCATGGTTTGTTGTTGGTTCTCCTTAAATATGATCATTCAAATTATCTTGTGTCATGGTGTGTATTTAGATCAATAATCAGATTCTTAATTTGGATTATTCTGATTTTGATGATGATTTGAGAGAGAGTGTGTGAATCTTTTCATTCAAACAAAAACTATCATCGAATAAATAGACAGCCAGGAGTCCATGGAAGTTTGCCAGTTCTCCGCATTCGTTCTGCATCAGAAGCTGCTTTGGCTGCTTTCTCTGCACGTTTTGCTTCAGCTACAGCTTTTTTCTCTTCCGCCTTTCGATGGGCACTAGCCATCTCATTTTGCAGTTTTTCCAAGGCTTGTGCTCTCTTTGCCTCCAGCTTCATCTGTGCGCCACAAGCAACAATGGCAAGAGAGATTTCACTTAATCTGCTTTAAGTACTACAACAAAATGTCATCATAGCCTCTAAGATCTGAAGCTTTTTTCCACATTGACAACTTTATCCACGCAATTACTATAACAAAATATCATCGTAGCCTTAAGATCTGAAAGCTTTCACATTGACAAAACGAGTAAAAATTATTTCAGTACAACAAAATGCATCCCAGTTTGTGAGTGCTTTCATTGGATTTTGAATGAATTCACTGATCATCATCTTCCTGAACAGGACCTAATGGGGGATCCAATGAGTTCATTGATCCACTGCAAAGGCACTAGTGAATTGCACCCGCATTTTGTAATGTGTTTTTGTAATTTTACCTCCACTTGTTGCAATGAAATATTGGCTCTTGCGCGTTGATGATCCTCCCAAGCATCAATCTTTGTTTCCTCGCGCTTAAATCTGTTTCCAAAAGCTTGGATCAAGTTAATCTCAAAAACTGGAAGACAAAATTTATTATTTTTGAAAAAAAAAAAAATCTTTCATGAAAAGATTATATGCCAAAACATTTTTTTTTTTTACTTCATGTTGTTTTCTGCATCCAGAAAATTATTGATTAGCATATTAATCTTGGGTAATAATACCTGTTGCTAAGCTTGGAGCATTTGGCTCTCTCCCAAGCAGCTGCCTTTGACTCCACCTTGTGTTGCTTCACTTGCAGCAGCACAAGCTGCATTGGTGTAAGCTCCTCTGCTACCACTTTGGAGCTCCGGGGAGGAAGACCACCACCACCACCACCACCATTGTTGTCATGAGCTTTCAGCTTTGGAGCTACAGTGGTGATGTTGGTGGTGGTGATGGTGGTGTTGGTGGTGATGGGTGTACTCTCCAAGTTCTCCTCCAGGCTCTGTTGTGCTTCATGACTAGTGTAGTTGTTGTTTCTAGTCATATTCTTTGGAACTGTAGCTGTGATGGCATGAGGAGTTGCTACCAGAGGTGGTGGCTGTGGCACAAGTGTAACAACAGGATGATCTGGTGGCCTGATCAGCTGCTGCTTCATTTCTTCTTCAGTGGACTTACGGTCTTCTTGCAACTCACGGGGAACCAGTACACTTGCAACAGCTGGCTGGTGGTGATGGTGGTGGTGGTGGTGGTGGAGCACGTGATTCTTCGACTTCATAGTCCGAGGAGGTTTAAGAAACATCAGCTGTGGAGAATTTTGATGTTCAGTACAAGATACAAACTCTTCAACTGTGTGAGCTTCGGATACGGCTTCTTCTTGATCTTCATCTCCTGCACAAATGCTGTAGTAATTCGAGTGCTCGCTATAAATGCCATCTCCATCTACTGCAGCAGCAGCAGCAGCAATCAGTTGCTGATGATTATGCAGGCGAGGAGCAGCTGTATCGACAGCCTGAGCTGCTGCAGCAAGAATTGCTCTCCACTCAGCACCTAAGCTGTAATCACTACCCGTGACAGATGATGATCCTGCAGGCAAACCCTCCTGCTCGCTGACATCACGCAGATGATGGATTCTTCTGGTACTTAGCGCCGGAGGAGTCGTCGTCGGAGGTCTGTAACGCTCGCCACTGTGAAGCTGATACACATCCGATTTAGCTGGTTGCGAATTGGGTGTGTGTGCCCTGGCAGCAGCTTTGGGGGGCGAGATATCTCTGGAGCGTAATTGTTTGATAACCCTTCCCGATGATCGCAGATTAGTCGAGGGATCATCGCGACTAGATGTAATTGTAACGGAATTAGGCAGACTAGTGCAACCTGAGCCCAACTCGAAGCTGCTGCTGCTGCTGCTAAAGGAACGTCGTCCCTGCAGCAGCTCGTTAGCAGCAGTAGTCGCCGGCGCGACAATATCAAGTTGTTCTGGACTTGACGACGACTCCAGCCATGCCTTCACAGCCTCCCGGGATTTGTTCAACCTCTCAGGACTCACTTCTCCTCGCTGTAGTTGCTGCTCCCGCTGCTGATCCAAGTGGTGGCCGTTGCCAGAGCGGAATGTAACGCCGCGGTTTGCGGCTTGCTTTTTGCTGTTAGTATTGACGAGCTTGTTATAACTGACGCCGCTGTGATTTTTTTGCTGAGAATTAGCAGAGATGCTGCTGCTGCTGCTTCTGATACTGTGGTTGTTATTGTTGTTGTTGTCAGGGATCTGCACTCCCAGAGATTTTGTCGCCACTTGCCTCACTGACATCCTAAACGCAGGAAGAAAAAACCCCAATGTTGTCAACCGACTGCTAGTGCAAAGTTCAAACTCCAAATCGATGGATCAATTGCTTGCTTGCTGCAATCTCTTAGAGAAACATAGCCACCGCACCCGTTGTCAAGAGATATTATTGTCAACAAGCTAGTGCCAGAATGAAGTTCCAAAACCAAATCTATCAAAAATGCTTGCTACAGAAACATAAGCCATCGTCGTTGTGATCGAGAGAAGAAAAGGATCAGGAGAGAGTACCTATAACCCCCTCATTACAAAATCACTAAAAACAAAACAAAAAAACAACAAAGAGACACAAAGCTCCATCCCCAAGCCGATTCTACAAACTTCCAAAGTTCCTAACTAAAAGAGAGGCATGCCATGATGCGACAAATGATGATGGAACACAAAAAAAAAAATCACGAAACCAAAATCACCCAACTCTCCAACTCTCCAAACAAAAAACATATACAAATTTACCCAATTATAAGATTCAGCAACAATTCAAAACATTGTACACTAGATCCAAGATTTGGCAACAAGATATGATGATGATAGTCCTCATGTGCTGCTGCACTTGTTTCTCTACCACAACAACAACAAGTAGTTCTACTGAAGATCTTAATTTGCAACAACAAGAAGTTGTTCTACTCAAGATGTTAATTTGCAACAACAACAACAACAACAACAAGTTCTACTCAAGATGTTAATTTGCAACAACAACGACAACAAGAATTTGTTCTACTGAAGATCTTAAATTTGTTGCAACAAGGAGTTGGAAGTGGAGAAAAAATGGGGAAATTTTTGAGGATTTTTGGGGATTGAAGATGATGATGGTTGTTTCATGTGGGGTGAAATTGTTTTGGAGGTGGCTTCCTTTGATGAGTTCTCCTTCTCCTTCTTCTTCTCCTTCTTCTTTTCTTTGTTTCTTTTTTTCTTTATAGAATTATATTATTATTATTATTATTATTATTATTATTTCGATTTTTTTTTAGTGACTTTTATTGGCCAATTGCTTCAAGGCACCTTGATTTTCAACCCTCTGAATCTGTCACACATGGCAGCTAGCCCATGTGTTTTTTTAAAATAAAAATTTATAAATTTTTTTATAAATATAATTTATTAAATTTTTAATTCCCAAAAAGATTTGTGGGTTTTTAAAAAATAATTGGGGATGATTTTGGATTTTATTTTTATTTTTTGGCCTCTTTTTAATTCTTTTGGAATAATTTTGCTATTTTTTTTGGGGGGGGGGGATTCTCGCCAAATTTTGGACCAGTGATTTTTTTTTAAATATTTTTTTTCTAGTGCCAAAATTTTCACAAACTTTCAACCCTAAAAAAACTAAACTAGACAAGAATATTCTGTTGAGAATTGCCTGTTTTTCTCTGGAAGGGAAAAAAATTATTGAGAGTGTGTGAAACAAGTTCACTTTTTTTTCTATTTTTCACAAAAATTCATTTCACTATTTTGAGGATTATTATTTTAATGACAAAAACTGACCTTTAGTAGAGTAAGGTATAATAATAATAATAGTATGTAACTCATTTTTTAGTAACAATAATTAATCAAAGGAAATACAATTCCAGGGGGCCATCCATCAATCTTTTATTGGATTTTTGTGATTGTAATAATTAATCAAAGGAAGGAGAAAGGTTGGAGTGTGGTTATATTAGAAAAAGCTCAAAATTCATCACAACAAAATACAAAGCAAATTCATGAGTTGAAATATTAGTTAGGTAGGGTGTTTGTTGTTTCTTAGGAAGGGCTTAAAAATAGGGTTTAGGGTTTTTTAGGGTTGAGTTTGCTTTTGTGTTTCCAAATGTTCAATCATTCCAAGAAGATTTTTTTGTCTTCCTCTAAGCTATTGAGGTAATGGCATGTGGTGTAACCCAAATATCTACAAGTGGCCAGGCCAGGCCAGGCCTACATGTGTGTGTCGATGTTGTTGTTATGTCACGAATTTATGAATGAATGAATGAATGAATGTTTGTTTGTTTGTTTTGTAAGTCCAAAACTTTGAATCTAGATTTTTTGGGTTTTGGGTTTTTGTTGTTATGTCACGAATTTATGAATGAATGAATGTTTGTTTGTTTGTTTTGTAAGTCCAAAACTTTGAATCTAGATTTTTTGGGTTTTGGGTTTTTGTTGTTACGTCAAGAATTTATGAATGAATGAATGAATGAATGTTTGTTTGTTTGTTTGTTTGTAAGTTCAAAACTTTGAATCTAGATTTTTTTGGGTTTTGGGTTTTGAGTTTTGATTTCTCTCCTTCCCTTCTTTCTCTTCTCAAGTAAGTGTATAGATTTCCATTGCCAAAGGGGGGGGAGAGGAGGCTTCACAAGTGCTGGTATTTAGCCAAGTGTTGTTACCTAAGTGATTGAAAGTCCATTGTATAAATATATATTAGGGTTGCCAATAATAACCCAAGATTTTTTAGATCCCTTGATTGATTTAGTCTTATTAAATAAAAACAGGTTCTTCTTTTGAGAGGATATTTTTTTAGGTTAAACAAAATGGGGGGTGGTTGGGTTTCCATTTTGTTTGTTTGTTTGTTTGTTTGGATACGAGTGTTTGGATAAAACAAAGTGTATGTTGGTGCAAACCAGCCTTGTGCATGTAAATGGTTTTGGACTTACACTTCGTGTAATCGTAAATCTCACAATGAAATTTATTTACACTTCAGGCAAGTGTGTCTAATATCCATCTACATTTGTGTAAGTGTAAAAATGTAGAATAGGAGATGTGTAAATGTAAAAATAATATGATTTCTCCTTGGGGAGAGGGGAGATTTCATAAATTTTTGGTGATGGGCCAACAAAATGGCTCATTGCAACCAAAAAAATAAATAAAAACATTTGTGTTTTGGGTTTTGGACCATAACTAATTAAGTTAATTAATATAAATGATGATGAGTAAAGTTAGGAATAAAAGTTTTACTTAAGCAATGAGATGGGGGCAAAATGTGCATTCAAGATATTTCTTGGATTTGCACCCACCATAGTCTTATAACAACAAAAAATGCTAATGTTTGGGGAATATCAAAATATCATATTTTTTGTGAAGGGCAAATCAAAATGGCCCGTTGCAAAAAAATAAAATTGAGATTTAGGATGCACCCATTACAAACTAATATGATTTCAAAACATTTAAATGAGGTCATGTAAATGTATTTCACAAATATTTGCACTTGCACATGATTTACACTCACACATGATTTACACATCATATATACATCCATTGACACATACAATGCCAACAATGAGGCAAACCAACAAAGACACTAGTACCATGGTAAACCCTAAAAATCAGTAATTTTTTGGGTTGCTTGTCAATATTAAAATTATAGGGTCTTTTAAATCAGGGTCTCTAAGTACAATTTCAAGATGTGCCAGGTTAAATGTTTCCTATAAGAGGCTTGCCCAAGAAGGTGAAGGTACTAGTTTAGGGTCGATGGTGGAGTATAGGAATTGGTTCACTCGGCCCAAGGAACAAGCTAACATTTCCAATAAATTTCAATTTGCATTTTACCAAGGTTTTTGGTGAGACATAACCATCCACCTCACCCCCTCGCCCCCAATCAAGCTTTTTTCAATGCTTTGCATGGCAATCAATGTGATGATTTTCATGAATCGCTTGGTTATGTTGTAAGATTTGATTATCGAATAAATAAAAAGCAAAAAGGCTCTTTTTATGTGCCTAAAATAGGTTATTAATAAGAAATTATGGGTTTGAAGTTATTGTAGGTCAATAGAACATGTAGGTACAATAAAATGTATTTAATGTTTTTTTCATGCCTATTAGAACATGGAGAAACACATTATCAAAACATGCAAAATTGTGTAGTTTTATGCAAAACCAAAGAAAGGCACAAAAAGACACCTTGAGATGAATGTTAAACAAAGTTAGATTGGGGTATTTAATGTCTCCCAATTTTTTGAAATCATCAACATGCCACCATGAATGGCCTTTGCTGTAGTTTGTTTTTTCCCCATGGCAAGCATCATGCATTCAAAGATGGGTACATGTGGTTTGGTATGATCATCCATGACATAATAATATTGTTTGTTTTTAATTGTACCTTTTTTATTTAAGTTTATTTGTAGTGTTTTTATAAAAAAATTCACTAAAATATAATAAGTACCTTACAATCACAATTTGATGATGTTACATCATAAATTTAGCATATAATGAATTGATAATGAAAATCATGTGAAGTTTGTTCATTCATAGGTTAATGTATTTTACACACAAATATCATGCATTGAAAACATGTTTGATACATAGATAAATGTGTTGACAAATGTAATATAACCTATAAATAAACGAATGTCACATGGATTCTGCATATTTTAATAAACCTATGTGTTAAATGTGTTTTCAATGCATGATATTAATGCATGAAACGTACAAATTATGAACGAACTAATGTTACATGATTTTCATTTCTAAATCGTGAAATGTTAAATTTGTGATGTAAGGTGAAAATGTCAATGTAACAATCCATCCCAACACTTGCATCACAAAAAATTAGTCAATTTTTTTAGTTGGAGCTCCTTAGATTGGTAATGATGCACAAAATAACAATGTCATTAAAAAGTTCAATGTTGTGGGAAAGTGTTCTTGTTTCTTTGCTTTTCTTTATGTTTGTTGATCTATGTTTTTAATGTTTAAAAGTTGTGGAGTTGTGTGTATATTCATAAGTTCATGCCAATATGAACATTTTATTTGATCATGTTGTACTTGGAGTATAATCATCAATTCACACAATAAAGGACACAAAGATGTCCTTATTTAAAAATGTAAGTTCCAAATTCAAGCCTTTTTGTCTCATAGACAAGAATGAAAAAACCTATTTGTTGTGAATTTAGATCTAAGATTTTATTGTGTTCAATTTTTGGCTCCAAAACAATGGTTGTTATTTGAATTTCCCATCAATTCTATAATGTACCAAACCAATTTACATCTTCCATGCATTTAAGACATGGGTTTAGGATGTAGGGCTTGCATTATTATCAATCGAGGACAAATTCATGTACAAAACCCAAATGTTGAAGTTTTTCACCATGTAATTCAAAACAACTGAAAATTCTCAGCCAACCTTTAATGACATATAAACAAGATTACAAACATTCATGTGGAATTCATGATTTTCAACAATAGAAGATTTCTTTCAATGAATTCTTGTGATTAGCCTCAACATGTTTAACTTTCTTTTCAAGCTTATTGATGATCTTTGTGATGGTCAACTCATGTTATTACAATGTTTTCCTACCAGCCTTCAACCAATCTATTAATGAATTTTGCACAAATCCATGATCCTCCTACCATTATTTAATGGTGGGTTAACACATGTGAATAGGGGAATGTAAAACAATTGAAGCACCATGCAAGCAATCTAATCCAACAATTTACTCATACAAATTCTGGTGCTTCCTATTTTCACCATGTTGAAAATAGGTTAATTCTAAAAACATTTAGCTTAAGGTTTGACCTAATTCTATGTGAATATGGAATGGAGCTTCTTTTTTAAAACCTACACCAAAACCCCCATCCCCCATAATTATAGCAAGGATGGAGACCAATGATTTTAGAAATATAAATGACCATCGATGCTAAAAAATTAATGAAATTATTGATTGAATAAGAAGCAACACCTAACATATTTGGATATTGTTGTAATGCGTTTGGAGTTTTTGCTTACTAATGTTTCAAAAATAAGGAGATACATTATTATGTCCCATTCCTTAATAAATATGTTCTTTTATTAACTTTTGTAATGGGCATTTTAAAGTTTTGAAAATAATTTTGAAATTTTGACAATTGTGACAACACATACAACATCTTCCTTTATAGGTATATTTCATTTGACCTATTTATCTAAAGAGTTATTAATCACATACATTGGAAACATATATTAACAAATTAATCAGAGGACAAATTAATCTAGGTCACATAGGCCTAAACATATTGTAAATTCTTTTAGTTCTAGTATGTTTGGTTCAATACAAAGCAAAATAGTTCTCTAATTAGAAAACACATAGTTCAAGATTGAAAACATTGTTTCAAAAGCTTTAATGACATAGAAATAATTGCATCTGTCATGTTTCAACAATGTAATAAAAACTTATTAACAACAATCCAAATTGCAATGCATTAAGGTGAAGCTAAAATTAAGTAAAATAACCCATTCTACCTTTGTTGCAATAACAATGTGTGTTATGAAAAATTGAATTAATTCATTACATTGCAAATCTAACTTATTATTGTCCATAACTACCAATGAATCATGATATGATCTATTTACCATGGATAAAAATCACTTGATTAAGGTGGACCTAATTATATGTAACTATTAGATGTGAAAAATAATGATGTATTTGTTTTTGCCCAACTTCTTAACATCCATCCATCATTCAATAGTTGCATCACAAATTTAACATGCAATGAATTAATAATGAAAATTATGCAAAGTTTGGTCATTCATAGGCTTGTACATTTTACACACAAATATCAAACGTTCAAAACATGTTTAACACATAAATAAATGCGTTTATGGATGAAATACGAACTTATAAATGAATGAATATTACACAAATTTTACATCTTTTTATAAATGTGTGTTTCAAATGTGTTTACAATGCATGATATCAGTGTGTGAAACATATGAATTATGAATGAACACATTTTGCATGATTTCCATTATTAAGTTTTGAGAAGCTAAGTTTGTAATGTGAATCATCAAATGTAAAATTATTATTTTTTCAAATTTAATATTTTTTAAACATGAAATTATAATGGATTAAGTGTTGCCAAAAAAAAAACCAATAAACAAAGTTTCCCAAAAAGTCTTTGAGTAATATGTTTATAAGTTTTTAAAGTTTTTAAAAGGATCCCTGAAAAATATGTTTGGAAATTTTTAATAGTTTTTAGAAAGATTTTTATGAAACATGCTTTCTTCTAAATTTTATAAAAATTTATGTGAATTTTTTTTTTGAATGTAGAATTAGTAGAAGCTTTTTAAAAAATTAAAGAATAATTAATAGAAGTTTTTAATGATTGACAAAAACTTATAAACTACATGGTTGATGAAAGCTTTTTAAAAATGTAATCAACAAATGTTTTTAAAAAGTTATTAGTGTAAACTATAAAATGCTTTGTTGGTGAAATTTTTCAAAAGATTGATGATTTTTTAGAGGGTTCCATTAGATAATATAAAAAGAGGTTTAAAGAGCATCACCCTTTAATCTCACAAATGCACGTTATGCCCTTTGTATTTATAATTCATTTCATGCATAACATACATCATAAAATTGTTTAGTTTCTGTTCATTGTCAATTTTTTTCAATTTTTTTGTTGATTAAGTCTTTTTGATTTTTTCAAATTATGTTTTAGTTTTGTTCTTGACACTAGCCTTAAATTTTGGTTTAAAGTGAAAAGGCAACTTGCACATTTCCAATGATAATTTATGTGAACTATGTGACGAGTGTGACTTGTGGAACTTATGCAATTTATGTGAGAGGTGTGACCTATGCATTTTAAGTGAAAAGAAAAAGTGACGTGTTTGCAAAAATACTTAAACACAATTGAGTTTCCATTAAAAAAGACAAAAGGCTATTTGTGCAAGATCACAAGTTTCCAATAAAAAGAAGTTCAAATTAGACCTATGTGAATTGCTTTGACTATGAACCAAACAAGGACAAGTAGAGGCATGGAACCATTGTTGATTTTTGAAAGTTTCTTTTTAAGGCCTTTAACATTCGTGCATGTGAGGAATAGACCTCACTTTCCAAAACCTCCCCCCTCTCTCTTTGTCTTTGTTTTTTGCTATCTTTTATAAAAAAAAACTTTTTTCCAAAACCCCCAAAACCTTTCCCTAACCCTCAATCTAGTTGACATAACCTTTTTCTTTTTCTTTGGATTATTGGATAATACATTGAACATGAGGGTAATTGTGGGCAATTGCTGAAAAGAGAGGAGAATGACAAAGAAATCCGAGTTTTGAAATTGTGGTGTGTTGTAGGAATGATGATTAATGTTGTTGCAAAGAAAGGAGGTACGCAAAAAGGGGAAGAGGGTGACACAAATAAGAAAGTGGCAACAAGGTCATTTATTGGGTGCTCATCCATATTAGCCACCGCCATCGCCGTTCTTTAAGGCTTATATTTGCATGCATGTATGTTAAGGAAGATGATTTTGTTCATTGAACTCAAAAGCTATTGTTGCAAAAGCTACAATGAATGCTTTTTCTTCTCACCAACTTCCTCTTCCCTTATTTTGAGTTTGGGTCCTAGAGATTGTGGGACTTTAAGGAATTGAGCACATGACTAGGTGTGACTTTTAAGGATATCAAACTCTATCAAGTCTTTCAAATTTTTGAAGGTTTTTTGAGTGTATTCACAGGGCGGTACCTTGCTTAAAATGTATGGTAGCCTCACAAAATGGTTTGCAAGATCTGAAAAGGCGCATCAACAACACTTTCAGGAAAAAGATACAAGTGCAAACAAGTCATGGCTTTGCTAAGAAGCAAACCAAATCATTGAACACTTTCTTGAGATTCAAAAGAACCAAAATGCATTTTTCATAATAATGTGTAGCCTCACAAGATGGTTGGCAAGATCTGAAAAGGCACATCAACAACACTTCCAGGAAAAATATACAAGTTCAAACAAGTCATGGCTTTGCTAAGAAGCAAACCAAATCATTAACCACTTTCTTGGGATCCAAAAAAACCAAAATGCATTTGCTCACAATGATGTGTAGCCTCACAAGATGGTTTGCAAGATCTGAAAAGGCGCATCCACAACACTTCCAGGAAAAATATACAAGTGCAAACAAGTCATGGCTTTGCTAAGAAGCAAACCAAATCATTGAACATTTTC
>Ga0116227_10014750_pt1 | contig 11795 bp, 11 predicted proteins | sample S1TSphgellanicum_FD_89693 | JGI IMG/M metagenome (GOLD analysis project Ga0116227, IMG submission 89693) | Host-associated microbial communities from peat moss isolated from Minnesota, USA - S1T2_Fb - Sphagnum magellanicum MG | ecosystem: Host-associated > Plants > Peat moss > Unclassified... | reverse complement strand
TCTTATCAAGGAGATTTTGTAGAGTGAGCTCTGCAAAGATCCATCTCATGATTGTTACATTGAGAGCAAAACAATATTGTTATTATTTCCCAATTCTCTCCTTGACTAGAATGCCTCAGTTTTAACAGAGGATTGGTATGCTGGCATTATAGCACGACTTCATTTGAATGCTTTTCGTGTGGAGAGGATAGATGAGCAGGATGGAGGAGATTTGCTTGCAGCAGCAACTGCGTCAATCACGGGAGACAGCATTGTCGGTACAGCAATTTACATACTGCCTTCCATGTATAACCACGACTGTGGTAGGCCCCCCATAAATTCCTTCTCAGAAGCTCACATTTACATCAAAGACACATTGAGACATTGTGCTTTTGAAGCTGCAAAGCTTTAAAATCAGTTTGATTGCTGGTTCATGGTGAAGAAAATTGAGCAGTTGCGATTTGTGCTGTTTCTGACTTGCTTGTAGATTCTTGACTGACAGATCCGAATGTGAATATTCTTTGGCCCAATAATGTAACTGCAAACTTGGTAGCTCGTCGAGATATCACAGCAGGTATGTATCTCTGATTTATATGCAATGCAAACAAATTTGTCTCAAGTGGTGTAAATCCTCATCCTGTTCTGAATCACAAGTTTAGGGTTTAGGGTTAGGGGTCAGATACCAAAATGCTCTTTGTTCCGTTTACACTAGTAGTGTTGTTATTTATATGATATGATCTTATGAGACACAGTGTTAGAGCACAGGGTTTGAATTTTGTCAATTCACCAAGAATCATGTTGCACTTGTGCTTACAGGTGAAGAGCTTCGCATTACATATATAGATGCAAATATGCCATGTAATGCACGTCGCTCATTGCTACAGCAAGCATATGGGTTTGTGTGCAAGTGCGATCGTTGCAAGGAAGGAGATTGACACTTGGGGGACAAGGTTCACAACAAAGTCTTATATTTAGGTTTTAGGGTTATGTTTCTGCTTATTTTCTTTCAGCTACATCAACAATTCTTGATCTTCTTTCTCTAGTGTTTTTTCCAATTCTTGAGTGGTTCGAACATTTTGAAATTTTGACTTTGCTAGTCTGTAGTTCCTCCTCAAATCATGGGTTGTCGTAATAGTGCAAATTTCTTTTAATGGTGTTGGCAAATTTCTGCAGAGGAATTGCAACTTCACACATCCTGTCAGAGATGATAGATACACCACCCACTTTGCCCAAAGTTGCTATGGCAACTCCGTTTTCTTTCTGCCCTAGAAATGCCAAGAAATCTATTTCAGCTGAAAAGATGACGGCTTAAATTGTCATGGATGTCTACGGTAGCAAGTTTGCTTCTCAGCTGGGATGTGTCTGGTGTCAATCTGCATACAAAGATCAAGGGTAAACCCATTTCTCAGTCATCATGAGTTGAATGATCAACCAAAGTTTTAGCAGTGACGAAGTTAGACTTTGTTTGTGGGTACAAAATAAAACGGCTCTCTAATCATTACCACTGCAGTTTCTGTGCTGACTTTCATGTTTCCATGAGTAATACTAAGCCAACAATTGTTGTATTTTTATCCAACAATTGCAAGACAATGTAACATTGTTTTATGAAAAGAACATAAAAACTATATCATGTTCTATGCATGTGTTTATGCCATCACAAACTATCATTGTTAATGCACAAACACACACACACGCATACATATATACATATATAAGCAAGTAAATTTCCTTGTCAGAGAATTAGTTCTCTTTTAACATATTTGCTCATGAACTTGGAGATTGCATGCAATGTGTGAATGACATCTGACAGCAGGTGCAATGGATCTTTGCCAAATGGGGATTATTTGGGTAATAAAAAAACTCAAAGAGAGAAGAAGAAGAACGTGAAGTTGTTGTTGCTATTCCTACTATGCATGAAGAGGAAGAAATTATTACAAATGATTTTGAGTATCTAAAACGTGCGTGATCTTCAAGTGATCTCCTTACAACTTTTATTTTAAAAAACCAAAAAAAAACAATCAAATGAGAGGTTGTAGATTAAGTGCATTAGAATTTTCCTACTAGAAATATTAATCCAACCAACTCCACCAAGTCAATTAATCCTAGGGTTTCATTTGGGTCTCCAACAAGTTCATTAACAAATTGTTGTTATAATAATGGCCAACACTTCCCATGCTAGGATAATGCCTAAAATGGCTAAGAAAATTTTTAAAAACAAAAGAAAAAATCTAGTTCAATCCTATCAAATCTTATTATGTAGTAAAGAATGTTGTCCTGACCAAGTATTGCACCATGGTTAAATATGAAGCTGAGTAAGGCAGGTAATTGCACAAAGGAGGCCAAATGGGTATATTGAGGATCCGGTATACAGGTGATTATTTTTGGAATTTGTCATATGGTCTTGTTTGGACAATTCCAAAAACATTTCCTACCGTATGGTCATCAATGAACGTTTTGAAAACCAATTCCAAAAATAATTATCTCATTTTCAAGTCTAACTACTTCCTTTTTTTTTTAATAACTAAGTCTTCCTTTCCTACTAACTAACTCTTTTTCCTTGGTCACCAACATGAATATGAAAAGGCAAATCAACATGTGTCTTTTAATGTCCATGATATTTATATTAATTCAAATTAAATTAAACATTGGCATGAGTGATGATGAATTACTAGAAACCATATGGGAACCTTTTTTTTTATGATCGTCACCAGTAGTGCGCAACCACCCGAAGCCCAAATATGCAATTGCACAAGGGAGACAAAATGAGTACATTGTAAGGTGGGTTGTACAAAAGTGGCCATAATTATAGGTTTGAAGAAATCAACCACCAATCAATTGATGGATGCAATTTTTGTTGATGACTTTCCAAATTTTGTTTTATTTTTACCCAAAAAAGAAAAGAATTCACACTTTCAAGAGCACTCCTTCAACTAAGATGAAGAGATGGGTTATGCTTGTGAGGGTAAGTTAATAATGGTTTGGAGGGCTTATGGTGATTTTGTACAAAATGATAATCACATGCTCTATTGATGGATGGATGAGATAGAACGCCAAAAAAAGGATGGAAAAAAAAAGGGTTACAAAAGTCTAGGTACTTAGTAGCCCGAGCAAAAGCAGGCAAGCAAAATGGAAGGAAGGAAGGAAGGAAGAGAAGTATCAACTATCAACCGAGTTGGCTTGTTCCATTGGTACTTTGCTAAAGTGTAATATGGAAAAAGGGGAAAGAAAAAAAAGGATCCCTCAAGGGAAGGAGGGACAAGGAAGGGTTGTTTGGATTTTGACCAAAAACTCCTTACAAGTGTCTGTCCATCTGGTTGGCCTTTTCAGTTGAGTGTGAGGAAAAGGGAATCTGGAATGATACTTGACGGTGATAATGTGAACTCCTTATCAATTGAAAAAATGGCAACAACGAAAGACCGGAAACACCCAAAAAGAAGGGTGTCGTCCACTTTTGTGTAATGTACCTGAAAAAATGGGCCTGAGTGAAAAACTAATACCCACCAGGGTTTCATGCAAGATGGATGATGTGTGGATGAGAAACACTTTTTCATCCATATTCCTGTTCCATAGTTAACCATGGTGGTACCCCTTTACTAAGCAGTGCTGGTCATTTATCCTCGAGTTCATTTTCATTTAATATTTGGGTGCAAATTAGGTTATCATTGATATCAATATCAAATTGTTTTTGGATGTTGATTAGGTTGTCAATATTCTTTTGACAACCGTTGGTTATGAACAAGGGTAGGTTTCAAACACCCAATTGATAATCGTTGATTTAAAGGTTTTTTTTAACTCAAATTTTTTTAAATAATGTTATTTTGCTTTTATAATAAAAATGTTTAATGTTTAAAGACAGATAACCTACCTAGATGATAACCAAATCATCTGGATAGGTTATTAGATTCTGAAAATTTAATACCAAGTGATTAGGTTATCAACCAGTTATCAAATGAATCAATCATATTGGCTAACGGGTTATTTAGAGCCAAGTTGATAACTAGGTCAAAACTCAATAACCGGCCAATACTAACCATCCACATGCATCATTCACCTACATAATAGGCACCAAAGGGGTTGGGTTTGTGGCTCTCCACAACCTAGACCTAAGGTTGCTCCAAAGTGAGTTCCACTCCATTTCTTTCTTACTCACTTACCAGGTCAAAATCTTATCCTTGGGTTAATATGACCGACCACATGCATGTGGTTATTCTGAGCTCCTTAATATGCTTTCTATGAAGCAGTTTTAAAAGCCTGCTTTTGGGTTGTCAGTTCCTATTAAGAATTGTATGACTTTTTCTTGTGGCCATAGTTATGAGAGAGAGAGATTGAGAGAGTCTAGGAAGGGAGCACTGGGGTTTGAGAGAACCCCACCACCAACAACGAGAATTAAGGGTAATCTTAACTAGAGTCAAAAGTTTTTGATACCATAAGGTGTGTGAGTATTGGCCGACCCTTTTGACAAAATTTAATCACAATGCATTGCACCTATTTTGAGGATTCTTCATGCTTGGAATCTTTACAAAAGTTGAAACATCCAACAAAGAAAACACATTCATACACACAAATACAAATACTTTGATAATAAATAGTAATAATTATTAGGATTAGTGTTGTTTTTGTGTGAGCTCAACGAGCTATCTAGCCAACAAACCCGACCAACCACGGACCCATAGGAAAGAAAAACACGTACATGATTTGTTGGCCCCAACCAACATTGTCTTGCATATGGTACGTGTTTAGAAACCATGATTATGTATGTCATAATAAGATGAGAATACATAGTGTTTTTCATATCTAACAACCATCCATGTTCTCATTCTTGGTGGGTTTTCAAGCCCACCCACCATCCGTGATATTTCCATCCGTGATGGACTTTCAAGTCCACCCCACCATCCATGTTTTCATCTATGGTGGGTTTTCATCTCCACCCAACACCCGGCCATGTTTTCATCTATGGTGAGTTTTCATCTCCACCCAACACCCAGCCATGTTTGCATCCATGGTAGTTTTCATGTCCACCCACCATCCATGTTTTCATCCATGATGGATGTTTTTAGAGTGTGAGGCCTCACCCTAAACCGTGAACCCTAAATCTCATGTTCAAGTTACTTCACATCAACTAATGTAACAGCTTCTTGTCCACATACCTTATGAACTTTAGAAAAGCTAAAACTGGGATTGCAACTTCATGCAATTTCTTCTTGCAATTAATGAAAGTACCTACTTACCTAATTAGTTTGAGGAATCATTACAATGACACTAATAAGAATAAGACCCACCTTCTAAATTCTAATGCCTGGAATTTTCTTCTCTTTCTTCTGTGTATTTGTACTAATAAGTGACCCAAATAACATCTGGGTTTCCATAAATTATGCCACTAATTAATAATCTCTCTTCATTAATCCAGCTTAATCAACCAGTTGAATGATTGATGCAACAACATTAGTTTAATTGAGAACTAATAATGGTTGAAATTTTTTAGCTCTTTAAGAGGAGGCTGATAATTGTTGGCTTGCAAAGTGAGGGACTAGCTCTCTTCCTTTCTCTTGGTTCCTGCGGGATTTGCATTTTTTGGCCTTTCTTTGACCTGCCCTTTTTGTCTCCTCTTTGATGGTTTGAGCCTTTGATCTTTTATTGATTTTCTTTGTTGAATGATCCTGAACCCCATTAGAATTACCTTGATTATTTAGAATAATTGAGACAACTTATAATTTAATTAGACCCCGATCGTCAAGTGTTCCACAACAACAACCAATGAAACACAAAGTCATAAGAAGTAAGTAAAGTAAGCAAGTAGGTGGTATATGTTGGTTTTGATCAACTTTCTAAGTGGATGTTTCAAAGTATGTACACATAATGAAATCAAGACAATCATTCATCTATGAAAAAGCATGCTTATGAGTGTTCAAATTTGCATTTCTTTCACCCTTGTGGTATTTTGGCCGTCATTGTAAGAAGCTATACAAAGAGCAAGAGTTATTTTGTTTGAACATGTTTGTTTGTTTGTGGATCAATGGGGGCTTTTTGTCAGTTCATTTTTATTTTTATTTTGCTTTTGTCAGTCCATTCTTATGTGGTGATGAGTGATGACCCCAAGTGGTACAATATCCTCAGATCCAAAAGAAAAAGGAAAAATTGGGGATACAATTTATTGCCAAAACAAAAAGTCGTGGTCCCACTCAATACGAAACCAAAACATGAAGTAAAAACCTCACATACTCCTTGTCAGCACGGACCTTTATATCTGGGAGCTTGCAAGTTAAAGCAGGTATGACAGTTAAGAATCACTTATCACATGTGACAACAGAGTGCACAACAATTGTTCCAAAACGAGGGGAAACAGCTCTGCAACTTCCCCTCTCGTCCCCTCTCTTCATGTGCATTGCAAGGTTAACCCTTAATTATGGCACACCACAAATTTTTGTTATTATTATTACTATTATTACTATCATTACACAACAGAGTTTTCAATGGGTTTTTTTTTCCAATTTTGTGATGCACAATGAAGATCATCCACACGAGGAGAGTAAATAAATTTAAGAATCCTATTAAATAGTCTGGCAACTTTGCCACAATTTTTTCACCAAAGTCCTTTGTATGAGTCACATTGGATTTTATTTTTTTGGTTGCAAAGTGACCAGACTTCACACCCCCCCACGCCCCCCAAAAAAAAAGCTGGTGTTTTCCTTGAGTGATAATCCAAAAGGAAAATTTATCAAAACCCTTTTGGAGTGAACCTTAGTAACACTATTTCGTATATGATATGTTTTCCATTCTTGGTCCACAAAGGGCTCAATGATGCAAGGAAGGGGACAATTGTATCACCACATGGGGAGTAAGCTGGCCGGGTCAAGACAATTAGGAAGTATCAAAGTTCTGAGGATGCAGGCTTTGAGAAAACCTCGTAATTGGCGATGGTCTATAAGAAGAGAGGCGAATGGGTATCTTGGGCGTCTTGGCCAATGTGGGTTTGTAAATCAACCCCAAGGTTGGGCGGTGCAAGAAAGAAAGAACTTTTCTTTTGGGTTCACACATATCTAAGCAAATTTTGTTTTTTTGGGGGTGAGATCTTGGATTAAAACATTGACTTTCAAACCACTAGGTAGCCAATGGGTTTTGATAGAGGGATGAAGAAGGGGGGGTATGTGAGAGAGCAGGTGTGGAGAAGAGTTTATTTTGAGACAAAGGGTATCCACACCATAGCCCACATTCCAAGGATACCCCTATCAAGATGGTATCTCTTTTCTATTGACTTTTCTGATATAAAATGCTTCACCAAATCCCAGTTTCAGATACCAGTTTTTTCAGATAGTATGGAGGGTCCCCTTCTATAGGTATATCCTCTTTGCCAATATTCACCAGACCTTGTTCTTAGGTTGGTGCACAACCTCATATGTGGAAGTAAGTTTTGCTGGGTATCCTATTTCTCTACCATTTGTAAGACAATTTTCTACTAGCCTACTTAGTACTAGAACAAATATAAGAGGATCCATATACCACATATGTGTACTCGGGAGCTCAAGAATTGGTCAGTGGATATAACAAGTTACCCTAAAACACTAGTAGTACTAGACTATATACCAAAGAACCCGAGCATGACCCGAGGCAATACAAGTCTAGTACCAATACTTGCATGGTAGGGACATGAGCTAATGCCAGCCTCATACCACTGTGTGTGTAGCAAGGACATGAGCTAATGCCAGCCTCATACCAGTATGTGTGTAGTCGGGACTTGAGGTAGTACGAGTTAAATATCAAGGCCATATTCGGACTCAATGGTATTAGGAATGTAGAGTTCCCTGTCACATAGCCAGCCAAATAGCAACCTTGGACCCTAATGCCAGGACCAGGCTGGTATGAAAGTTTTATAAAAAGGATTCGATACTAGTAACAGGCTGGGCTGATATCAAAATTTTGAGCAAGATCCACCAATTCCAGTCCCAGGCTGGTATGAAATTTTTAAAGAAGATTCGACACCAGTACCAGCTGGTATGTTACGAGTCCATTGTCCATACCCACCCAATACTCCAACTTTTATCACATGTCTCCAAAGAGCCTGGCAGGTTTCATGGAAAATCAACAAAGAACAACACACAATCTTATAGAAGGGTTATTTCATGTCTTCTTTAGGAATTTTTAATGAAACATCGTTGTATATCTTAAAGAACCTATTTCGGGGGGAAGAGGGTTTAGGGTTGCACATTAGCTATAATCATGTGATGTCCTTTAGCCTAGTGGTCATCACCTATGCACTTAGTGAGACAGGGGTTTTGCTTATTTTCTATGGCTTGTTGTGATGGGAGAAAAACTCGTCGTCCATGACCTAATTGTAGTAGATGATGGATTGGGTTTCTTTCATTTTGTGGAAATTATGTAAGTGAGCAACACTGCACCTGGCATTTTTCATACCACACTATCTGGATAACAAAGCTATTAAAGTCATTGTGTACGTATATGTATCTATGTGTGTGTGTGTGTGAGAGAGAGAGTTGTGTGTGTGTTTTGTGCATTCTCTGTCGGCACCCTGCTGCATGTTCTATTGCTTTTAACTTACATAATGCAGTCAAGCCCATTATGTCACCACTTAGCCCATTCTCTGAGCCACCCAACTGACTCATGATAACTGTTTAGCTTTTTTTATTCTGGGGTTGCATTTAAAAAACAACTTTCGTGCATGATGTATATAAACCCCACCACCCCCATATGTATGTTTGCTCATCATTATCTTTCCTTATATGCTCCACCTTTTGTACAATCCCAATCCCTCCCCCCTCCCCCTTCACCTCCCTCTCTCACCTTCTCCACTTTTGGGTTTGTTTTCAATGCCTTTCAATTCTATGACACTCTTTTCTCTTTAATGCTCTTTTGGGTCACAACTCTTTGTTTCCACCATAGACTCTTTTTCTCCACCTTACCTCCCCTTCCCCCCCCCCCCATAACCCCTAAACACCTCCCCCCCCCTCCCCCCAATAAACCCTCTCTTGCTCATAGGATTCAGGAGGAGGTGCCTCTATCAAGTACACACACTTGTAGGATCATTCAGTATGTAGGCTAGCACGTGGTCTTTGAGAATGTGTATTTAGTATATTATTAACACTATCCTAACAAATGTGCATGTTCTCCAAGTGTTAAACCCTAAAACCTTATCATAAACCCTAAAATGGGGGTAGTTGGATGAATTTTTCAAGTGGATGAGTGATAAATGGGGATGACAATCTTCATACATAAATTTGTTTTGTTGTTGATTTATGAAGTGCATAGTGAGGTATTTACTTCTGTGGATGGAAATTTAGCATCCAAATATCCAACATTTTTTCCAATGTATGCTGTGCATTTCGGTTATTCAAATTTCCTAATGTTTGCAACTGCTAAAAAAAAGTAACGATATTTAACAATAAACTAGCTACAAAAGCTTAAACATGAAGCATTGTTCTATGATTTGGCTACTTGCTAGAATATGTTATACAAATCTGTTAATTCGTGAAATTTTCTTTCAATATCTCTCAAATTTTGGTCATAATTTCAATTAAAAGTCCTTGTGTAAGGAGAAATTGGATTTCTCAAGTTAAAAAATCAAAAAAATTCATCACAAAAGAATACCTTGCATTGAAGGCCATCATATTTAAGTAATTCCTCTTTTTTTTAAGGAATTTTATTGTGCGGTCTCAGTGGCAATCATCCATAAGAAGATGCAAAAAGGGTGGCAATCATCCCAATGAAGATTTAGCCAAATATGACTATAATCCAAATATAGAAAATTTTCCCCGACTTTCTGGCGATTGCAACTCTTAAAAAATAACTCCATTTTGAAACTTTTCATTTTTTTTTCAAATTTTACCTTTTGACAAAATTTCATCAGTAAGAGTATCTGATTTGATTTGATTTGAAAGCAAAATCTTTAACTTACCCCACAGAGTCCGAATAGAGGGTGTAAAATTCAACTGCCAACCAGCATGAAACAAGTCAACAATGATGTATTTGTTGTGATTGAAATCAAAGACAAAAGTATATAGGAAAATACCATTTGCTTTGCCTCCACTTAAAGAAAGACCAGTGTTGGGGGGGGGGGCGGGTGTTCTTTGAGTTCTTAAAGAACCGCCGGTTCCAGTTCTTCAAATATTTCAGAATCAAAGACCTGTCAGCAGTTCCAGTTCCTTCGAGATTTCAGAATCAAAGAACCGCTGGGTCCCAGTTCTTTGAAAAGAATTCAGAGTCAAAGAAACTGTTGGTTCGGGTTGTTTCCAACCCAAACGTGTTAAAGAACCGGTGGTTCTCACGAACGAACTGGCAAAGAACCGATGTGTCTTTTGGCTGGTTCTTTGACTTTTAAAAAAACCCATTGAGAACCACAATTGTATTCCAAACCCGGTTATTTCAAATTTTTGAGGACCGTTGGGTAAGTGGACATACATACTCAGGTTGACAACCAGTGGGTATCTTTCTTTCTTTCTAAGAACCGCCCAACACTGGTAAAGACCCCCCTCCCAAAACAAATTAGTGTGATCGGAGAGCAAATTAATCAACGAATTTTTTTTTCCTCCTCTGTTTGGGGGGGGCTTTTCAAGAAAGGGGACACCCCTTGGACCCCCCTTTTTTCTGGGGGTTTTCTTGGAAATACCCGGAGGATACTTGGTGGGTATTACAATAAATTGTTTTTTTTGGAGCAGGTCATGACACTCGGTAAACCCACCCCTCTGCTGTCTGCCTCACATGGGCCCTTATTTCGATAAAGCTTGAGACCTTGGGCTTTACCGTAGACTAAATGCTTTGCCAAGCTGAGAAAATTTTGTTTGTTTGTTCGTTTGTTTTATTAATCCCCTCCGCCCACTTGCAGTCTTCAGAAACTGCCAAGGAACTGCATGAAGAAATCAAATCCAATGATAAAAAGTTACAAAGGAAAAAGTTGATGAGGAGGAGGAGGAAGATTCGGTGGTACCTTGGCAACTTCGACACATGTCTATCGAATAATTAATTAATCATTTATTTAATTAATTGATTAATTAATTAATCTTGTAGATTTCATTTCAACAAATAATTTTTAGTCCTGGAAATTCAATATTTTCCTTCACCCCCCAAAAGAAAAAAGAAAAAAAAACTGAAAATCTCAACATATCTAAAACACATGATGGTTCTTTTTTCCTAATTTCTCAAGTAGGTGGACTGGTGATCATCCACAAGAGGCATGAACCAAATTTGGCTAGAGGTCAGACAAGACACTAGAAATGTTTTGGTTCTGGCGACCTACATGAACTCACTGTCTAAAAATGGCGATTTCTATTTATTTTTTTTAAATTTCCCCTCAAAATGTGACAACTTTTGTTTTTTTTTTTTTCCATAAAAAACCTTTTTTTCAATTCCCAGTATTAAAAAAAAATTGTCAATACAATGCCAAAATTCGCCCAAAAAGAATTTTTAAATCAATGATCTGATGATGCCAAGGTACTAGTAGCCCATTTGGTATTTTTTCCCTCCTCTTTTACTTTCTCCCTGCAAAAGCTACAAGAAAAAGCTGACACTTATTGAGCACAACCAACCAACAGCCACCAACAAGCACACCATGAAAGGGGCGGGGGAGTTAGAATGGGCCAGTAGTTTGGCTTTCCATTTGGGTAGGTTGTAAAAGTACGTGTACATGCCTCATGTCAAAAGTAAAAAAAATATCTTAAGACATGGACGGTGCAATACCTACCCCACCAAGTAAAAACACTCCAAAACTACCTAACCCCCCCCCCCCCCCCCACCCCCACCAACACACACCCCCCCCACACCCCCCCCCTCACCCCCCCCCCCCCACCCCCTAACACCCCCCCTCCACC
>Ga0116227_10014749_pt1 | contig 11796 bp, 8 predicted proteins | sample S1TSphgellanicum_FD_89693 | JGI IMG/M metagenome (GOLD analysis project Ga0116227, IMG submission 89693) | Host-associated microbial communities from peat moss isolated from Minnesota, USA - S1T2_Fb - Sphagnum magellanicum MG | ecosystem: Host-associated > Plants > Peat moss > Unclassified... | reverse complement strand
GTGTCCAAGTGATTAGTTGACGAAATAATGGCTTAATCGGTTTGCCATGGCTCTCCATGCTCTCAAAACTAGACAAAGCTTTGACCAAAGGCTTGTGGGCTACTTTGAACCTCTGTAAAACCTCTGGTCCATGTTGAATGTCAGTAGGAACCACCCTCAAGCTTTCAGTAGCTTGAGCATAAGCTATCTCCTCCTCATTTCCCTCTATCCACTTATGGCTAGCTTGTTGGATGTAGGAAATGGTGTGTGCTTCCTTAAGCATACAATGGTGAGCCATAGGACTATGGTTCCCATGTAAATCAAGGGGTATGTATCCCAGGTGGTGGCCATCAGTCTCCCAATCCACTTGGTAGTACACATGTTCGAACCAATTGTCAATTGTGAAACTTGGTGGAAACAAGGCCTCTTGCCCAATGAGCACATCATAACTGGTGGCATTGGTGACTAAACATCTAACCTGTAAGCAAAGCTCCTGATCTGTACCTTCATTGAAGTTAAGTGCAATCAAATCCGAGCTTTCCCCAAGTACCTCTTCTATGCTCTCACTAGCGATGCGAATCTACCACATAGACTTCTATAGTTTGGAGTCAAGCATGCCCATCTTCTTGGCAAATCGAACTCTAAGAATCACTGGTTGGGCACCTATGTCAAGAACTACCACTCTGGGTGTATGTCCTCCCACTTGGATTATTGACCCAATATTGTCAACAATGGCAACTCCGGTGGGGATGGAAGTTCTTTCACTAGGCACCACCTTAAAAAATGAGTGAGATACTTTATGGAGAGAATGGCTATCCACAACACCTTTGTTGAATAACAAATCCATAAGTGAGTTGTTTTTAACTCCCTTTTGATATGTGAATATAGAATCAGAGGTAGGAAAGCCCACTAGTTTAGCCATGCTAGAACTAATGACCAAATTACGAATGTCATCTACAACAAGTGAGCCAATTGAATGTTTCTCCAAGGTGTTGGATGGGACCTTTGTAGCATGTGGATCAGGGATTGGTAGAGGACCTGATGTAGTGTTCAGGGTATCCATTAATACTGCAATTATGTCCCTAGTGCTTAGCTTCAAATCTTAAAAATTAAACAATGGTGTACTCACAAGCTTTTGCACCATTTCATGCATTTGAAATTGACATTCCATAAGCTGATTAGTGGAAAATTGTGTGTTTTCCTGATGTACATGTACTCCTGGGACACGGGAATTTGATGCCCTAATAGCTTGTGGTGTAGTAGTCTCCTCCCCCCTCGCCAATAAGGTGCGTTCTTCTTCCGTGTTGAGAGGACAAAAAGATTGTGGCATGATTACTCGAGCTCCTCTAGCCTTGGTAATAGGACTTGAACCAAATGTGAATCCATCAGTTTGAATTACCTGCCTAGTGGCAGAAACTCTGGGTGCCACACTAACTTTTTATGCCACGACATAGAAAAGGCAAAAAGAAATAACAAATTTTGGTGTGAAACTAGAATTAAGTGTAGTGGAAACAACATACTCCCTAACCATGGCATCATGTGGGAAGCCATAGAACAACCTAGGAGGTCCCTTTCGTGATCTTGAACCTTGTACAGGTTGGGCATGACTAGTTGGTTGGGAGGATTTGCGTTTTAGATTAACAAGTTGGGCTTTCAATGATTCAAGTTCATTTTGTAAAGTTTGAACTTAAATTGCATGGGCTTGAAGCACCTCCCTCTTGTCAACATTGTGCTCCTTCTTTTTAGCATTCTTGTTGGAATTACCCTTGGTGGGCAAAGCCTGAGTGGAAGGCTAAAATGCCTTGGCTTTTGGTTGAAGGACAGTGGAAGTTGATGGCAGATTTTGTCGTGGTAATCGGAGTTACTTCCGTTCTGGGAACTTGGCAAAAAAGATAGCTTCTTCATGTCCCTCTTTTCCACAATAATCACAAAAGAGATCCTCAAAAGGAATGTTGCACTCACTAACTTTATGGGTAGGATTGTCATAATAGTTGCAAGGAGGTAGGATGGGTGTAGCCAAGTGCACCGTTTTAGCCCTTGAAGAAAAATGTGATGATTTAGTTGGCGTAGGCTGAGGCCTTGAATGTGCTAGAAACCTCATAGTACTGGCCTCATAATGTGCATGAGCCAGTTCTAGTTTTTCGAAAATGTTGTACACATTCAGCAAAGTGTACGAGTCTCCAAATTCTACAAAAACCCGTTCCAACACTTGTGCATGGAGTGTTGGAGTACCTTCTAACAAACGAAGATATCGGTGGGTAGTTTCCATGTCCGTGATGCTCTGGGAATCCTCTTTGGGTTTGAGAAGCCTCTTGTAGAACATCTTGAGGGTTTCATCCTTTTGCCGAGAGAAGGTGGCGAGCTTTAGAATTTTTTCAGAACTTTTGATTGGAAATTCTAGCTCAAGAATTCTAAAAAATTCCCCCACTGGATCAGCAAAAGCTGGCGCATCGGTGGTGGGAGGAATGTTTGTGGTAGTAGTAATGAATTGTTGAAGAGAAAGGTTTACTAAGGTAGGTATTGAGTTTAGATTATTGGGCATAGTCCTGTGATGTGCAATTGTAGCTTGAAAGGCGATGGTTGTGGCGTAAGTTGGATTAGGAATCTGGGTGACGCCCAAAATCCTTGCAGAATGTTGTTGTTCGTAGACATCCAATGCCGCATAGTGCACATAACGAACCAATTGTTTGAATGTAAACGCCTCGGTGTAATTAGCGCCATACTTGAGCTCCTATTCACAAACCACAATTGAGAAAGTTGCTGACGCGCTCCCAAGTCCCTAGTAGCCCCAAGTTGGGGCTAAGTCACTCAAGTTGCGGAATTTCTAGGACTCGGGGCACGCTCCTAGTTTCCAGCACTAAAGGGGGTGAGAGGGGCATGTTAAAAGCTCCGGGATTAAACTAGGAAGAGGGACAAGCTTACTCAATTATTCGATCCTGCATCCAAATCCAACCAACAAGTTGGTTATAATTCATTCTGCACATTTTCAGTGTTGGGACAAGCCATGGGCCACCTTGGACTCACTTGACTCACCACGGCCCACACTCGGAGGAAGCCACCACCTTCCCCCGTATAGTGTTCTCTGCAGCTCTCTGCCGCACTTGCATCCAAATGGCTCTTTTTCCCGGGACTCCCAAAGTGGAGTCTCGAAACTATCCCAGTTTGGACTCCCGGGACTTTGGGTGTTCATAACTTCTCGCCCCGAACTCGGATCAAAACAAGGTCTAAACCAAAGTTGTAGCTCTCCTCGAGAGATTTCCAACGGTGTGTTGCACTTGACCTAAACGGACCAAGATCGGGTCGATTCCCGACTTTTAATGGTCGGGAGTCAAACTGCCAATTTGATTATCGGCCCTTCTTTCGACCATAACTTGTGCTAGAGATGTCCAAATGGTTCATGCAAGGCCATTTTGGACATCTACACTTCAAGATCTTTCTAACGATATAAAAAACGCTTCAATGCGAGGTGTTTTGATCCTTGCACTCGCGTTCTAAATTTTTAGGAGTCTCGGAGGACTCCCAAGTCCCATTTTTGGGAATGTGAGTGGCGACCTCACACTTCCTTCAAAGTGGGGTTGCGACAGTTGCCTTGAACTTCTTCAAAGAAATGGTATTTGGCCTTCCGCTAAATTTCTCAATTCTCCTAGAGGAACTATTGACCTCAATGGTGTATATGGGTGTAGAGGTTACAGCTTGCAGCGGAATATACGGTGATGGTGTGAAAGCATGTGCAACGACAGGTGTACCCCATTAATTAACCCCTCCAAATGGACTTTGATGTATCATTGATGTAGTGTAACCTAAACCTAAATTCTTGGTAGGAGTTGTACTGGATGACGGTGGTGTTGTAGATGTTTGATGGTACCATCGTGAAGATCGTGAGCTTAAAGAAATAGACTCAAAAGATTGTGTGTTACTTTGTAGCTAATATTTGGGCTCTGGCTGAGTGATAGTGTTTTCATCATCTAAGGACATGGTGTTGTCCCATGCCTTAAAATTTTGTGATAATACATAGCACTAACTACAAAATTCTAACACAACGTATGGTTTGCGTCGTTGGGAATGACCCGTGATCAATAGATGTCGCATGGAGGTCAAACGAACGTCATGCAAAAGTCAAATATAAATCAAATAGATGTCAAATGAAAAGGCAGGACGATAGAACGGTAAGATGCAAGATGACATAACGCATGAGGTTAGGGTGGTAGGACGCATTACATAAGATAATAGGACGACAAGACACATGATGAAAATATGTCAGACATCGGACGACAAGACGTAGGACGAAAGTTTGACAAACGTCAAACGACAGTTCAACGAAAGTTCGACAAAAGTCAGACGAACGTCAAACGACAGTTCAAAGAAAGTTCGACGATAGTCAAACGGATGTTGGACGGCAGTTCAATGAGAGTTCGACGAAAATCAGACAAAAGTCCAACAAATGTCAAACGAACCAAGGTCGGTCACTGTTGCTATGATGGCAGCGTTGCCACTCGCAACATTGTAACAATGGATGTGACGTTGTAGCTCGCAATGTTGTAGCAGCGATGGCGTTACGACATTGTTGTTATGGCGCGACGGCACTACTATTGCGACGCTACTGTTGTAGCGAGGCTATTGCTACGACATTGGTGGTGTGGTGTTGTTTCTACAACGTAGCGCTGTTATTACGGCGCTATTGCTATAACGCTACTATTGTGGTGTTGCTACTTCGACGCTATTGTTGCGGCGCTGTTGCTACGACACTATTGTTGTGGCACTATTGCTACGGTGTTGCAGCTCACGACGTTACGACATTATGGCATTGTGGCGTTGAAGCTCGGAATGTTACGACGTTCGCGTCGTAGGAGCGATGCAAGTTCGTGTCGCTACAGTGACGTTACTTTGCAATAGGCGGTGCTACATTGCTCTGCAGCAATGGCAAGCGCTACCACCTAAATTTTTATTTTTTATTTTTATTATTTTTTTTTTACTCGACAACCGCCAAAGGAGGGCACGTTTCTACACGTGAAAGCAAGAGAAGGAAAGATAAAAAGAAGGGGAACTTTGAAACCTGTCAAGGATTTCGATTCTATTGGTTGGCAGGAATGCAACAATGCAAGCTGCCTCTAGTAACAACGCAAGCTCCCTTCGGCAGCAGTAGCACCAACAGTAATAACATTAGGAGCAAAAACTCAAGAATTCAAAGGCAAAAAAAATTGTCACTTTCAACATTAAACAACAAACAGGAGAGTTTTTCTATAATTAAATTGCAAAGAAAGAAGAACATGAAATGTATGTAGATGGTGGCCATGCAATGGCTGCCATGAGCATCTAGAAATCCTAACTTATTATGGAGGAAACTCTCCTGACAAAGGAATTTTAAAAAAATTAAAAAGAGAAAGGAAGGGCTTGGCCTTTTATATAGCTACCAACAAACTGAAACCCTAAGTACCTAATAACGTACAATCACTTAAGACCGTACATTAACCCTAAAAGCGCACATGGGCATGCCCGTAACTAACCATCATGTATGAGGCCATGTACGGGCATGACAACACAAACCTATGAATAACCTAAAATTAATGTATATATGTAACTTATGATAGCCTACACATAGGTTAAGAAAAGAATGTTCATAATAATATGTGATGACAAATGATTTCACTTATTTAAATAATGGTTCAATAGTTAAAGACTTGTTTTTTAAGCACGGGGGTGAAAAGGAAATGCGGGGTTCAAACTTTCATGCTTGCACCTTAAATTATGGGTTAAGTGTTTAGCTTAGCCTAAATTCCTACCTTAATTATGAATTAAATAGTTAGTTTAATGAATTAATTATTAGTGAATTCATTTATCTGTAGCAATTGGTCCCAGTCACAAAGAGTTAACCATTATTGCAATGATAGATTTTTCCAAATTCATTCAAAATTTAGTGAAATACAAAGTGAATTGAAACACATATTGATGTAATGAAAAAATAAAAATTCAAATCTCCCTAATAATGGCAATGAAAGTTCATTCACCACCGTCATCAAAGAGCTTTAAGTTCCTTTGACAACAAAAATAGTAAAGAAAAAAAGAATAACAACCTTCAGTTTATCATCATCTTTTACAAGAAAAAACAACAAGATGATGATGAACTTCAATTTGTTATTGCATTTTGTAACAAGGAGAAACAAAAAAAAAAAGACAATGATGAGCTGAGGTTCATTGTCATCTTCTATAACAAGAAAAACAACAACAACAAAAATGAAGCTAAGTTCATTTACATGCATTGAATTAAGGTGAGGCACATCAAGTTGGGGAAGTGTTGACATGAAGAGGAGGATCTACATGAAGGGAGATACAATGGTGCAGAGGCTAAAGAACTATGGTGAAAACCAAAGTAGGCATTACCAGTTTGGTTAGTAGATAAGGTTAGTTAGTTAGGTTAACATGTAAGTTAATTTAGTGGGTAAGTTTAATAGTTACGTAAAGGTCAATAGGTAGTAGTAGTTAGGTCTAGTAGGTGGGTAGGAGGTTAGTAGGTAGGAGAGGTCGAAGGAAGGTAGATAGGAAAAGGGGGAAAAAAAAGGAAGGGAGTTTTTTCTTCCCTTTTAAGCCCACCCATAACTCAACCAATGCTCACTTGGGTTTCATCATAACAAGTTGCGAACCCATAATAGGTTCTCCCCTACTAGTGCATTGGTGGGAGTTGGTTTACCCTGGCCCAATTGGCCCAATTTATTGGCTCTGCCCATGACTAGGAATTGGTGTAAGCTTCAGGCATAAAATTTGGGCTTAAAACTTGACCCAATGTGTGAGTGACATCTGGAACACAATGTATGCATATGATGAATGAGCATGTTCCATAAAATTGGATGCATCTAGATCAGAAGTCTGGATGGAGGAAGGAAGTCTTTAGTTTGAAGTTCAAACCTGCCATAGGGGGAAGAGTCATTTCGACCAACGAGCTGCTTGTTGTTGGAGCACATTCCCTCTGACCCTTGTCATAGGAGCACATTCCCTCTGGCCAGTGCAGCCAAAGAATTGAACATAGTGGATGAGGGAGATGATGGTCCATGGACACTGTCAAACAGCTAACAAAATTGAAGGAATGGATTATACCATCCAATCCCACCTAGCAATGAGATCCCTCTAAGGCAATCCAACAACTTCAATGTGGAAAGCTGAAGAACTGGTCGTGTTTGGCGAGCATTTGTTGATGTTTAGTAAAGCAAAACAAAAACAAAAAAACAGAAATCCAATCCAAATGGCAACTACAACATCCCTCCCCCACACACACACCCCTCACCCTCCTCAACCCCTCCAGCACCATCCCCCACCCAACTCTGCAAAGCCGGGTCCCTTCTGTCGATCTCCTTTGTCAATTTTTGGGGTGGAGATCAGAGTGCTTGTATATACAATCCTAGCTTGCCACTGGGAACTGCTATGGGGAACCTGCCCATAGCAGTTCCCAATTGCTCCTCAGGATCGCATTGGGTGAACTAGAACCTACACTGAAGCTATCATAAAAGCCCAAATTTTGTTTCGCTTGCTTCTAAGCACTATAATTTTCCAATCATAAAGAACCACCCAATTTTTTGGGTATGTTTTGGGGATGCTTACAGGGCCAAAAATGTCACCGGAACTTTATGGCCTCATGACAGCAGCCTCAAATCCAAAAGGGACTAAAGCTAGACCTTTCTCCTAAAAATCAGAGTCCAAATCTAACATCTGTTGGGTTCAATATAGGCACTTAGAGGCGTCACTCAAGAAGGTGAAGGTAGCAGTGTAGGTGATGGTTCACCCTGGCTCACTGGGGATGGGTCTCATCAAGAGGCGATTTTGGCATCATCTAATAGCTAAACTCCAATGACTTCCTGTTCATTCAGGGAAACTTGACCGAACAATTGGCCTGACAAGAGTCCCCCCAAATGCTTTTGTTTTTGGCTTACTCCAGCAATTTCCCCTGTCATGATAAAAGTGGTAAGTAAGTAACCTTCTGATGAGAGCAAGCAAGGGTGGGCCACGCCCAGCAACAGCAGCACCTGGCAAGGCCTCGTGTTGCAACAAGAGCCACGCCTTTGATGCCATTCGTTCAGTTATACTTCAAGCGACCTGGTCTCACTCCTTTCGTTTACTAACTGAGAGGATGATTTCAACCTTTTTCTATCCACTTCCTTCTGTGGTAGCCTTTGACTCCAAAGGCTCTCTGATCTTCCGTGTGGGATTGGCAACAGGACTCTGAATCTGGGCTGTGACAGTCATCCACAGAGACAGACAGACAGAGAGTCTGGACGTCTGGACTCAGTTAATGAATACCTGCAACCAACAACAGCACTTGGTGTAATAATAGGTTCGATTCCAAACTGCCATTCAGTTCTGTTACTTTCGAAAAGGCTGTTTTGCCTGGGTATAAACAAGCTGTTAAGGGTTAAGTGTGGCTGGTGGTGGTGGTCAAAGAGTGCACGCTGTCCATCATCACCGTTTGTTTTTCTTAATGAAAACCCTCTTGGAATTTGAAAGGTTCTTCACAAGGAAGAGGGGTTGGGGGGCCTGCTGGGGAGTTTGGTTGAGTCAGTGACTTAACCCTTTTAAATATAAAAACAAAAGCACAGTCCTTTGACTCCAGCTGGAGTTGGCCCTACTTTTAAGAAAGCTTCTGCCATAGCCTACTTTTTGCAGTGTGTCAATAAGGTGTCTGCAGTAGCCCAGCAAAGAGACATCCCATTTGGGCCTCTTTCAGAGAGCTTGGGATGTCATTTAGTCATTCATTACCCAGTGTCAAGCTCTGCCTAAAAATCTGCCCGCCTCCAGGCTTCTTGGTGACAAGCAACTGGCTACTGAGTTATTATTATAATACATACTAGTGTGGCCTTTGTGGTTGGCCCAAGTGTGAATTGGACTATGTCCTTGCTCCTATTTGTGAACAGGACCAAATTGTGACCAGAGGTCAATTGTGAAAAAAACCTATTTTACATTTCAAGTTAATTTCCATTCAAAGGAATCACTGAAAATTCAATATCTCCCCCCCACCTTAGGTTTTTAAATTATAAAATCACCTTCAAGAAATCTCACTCATTAAAAGACTTTCCAACAGTACCAGGAGTGCACCCTTAAGAAAAGAATTGTTTTGATTCTATTGAATTTTCAATGACAAAATTGTTCAATATTCAATGACTCTTGCTTGCACCATAGGTCTAAACATTATGAAACCATCTAGGTGCACCATTGTACACCTTACTCTTTGAGGACTTTGCAATAGTACGAAGTGTATAACAAGGGCCCTACAGTTTCAGAGACATTAATGTGACCAAAAAAAACAAACAAATAAACTACCTGTAGATAGATTATTTTAATGGCATATTGCAGTCTTGAGCCCTCAACATGCAAGTGAGGGGTACCTTCTTGTGTTAAAGGTATTTCACATGTACACAAGAAATCTAACCCTAAAGTCATCCTATACTTTGGGCCTTAGTTTGACTCTCTAATCTCTATTTCATCCCAGATTTGAGTGTAGCCAGAAAGTGAGCAAAATTGGGTACTGTTTGATGAATATGGATACATCATTTTACACAATGTTTAGGTTGTTATTTTGACAAGTCTTGATCTTTTGAAGAATATGAGCCACACTGAAGGGGCAGGCAAGAGAAATCCAAAACTGGGGCTGAAACTACCCCGATGACCAATTTAGGTGAGAAGAACAGCTAGCTGGGTCTCCCTTATTCATCCTGACTTTTGATTTCATGCCCAGTTTTTTGTTTCCAAAACTGGGGTCCAATAGCCCCAGTTTCTTGTACTTTGCAGATAGCTTCTGATATGAAGTAAAAGTTTTGATATGGTATTTTGTAATGGGTGGGATCTCCAGATATTTAGAAAGCTGAAGTTGGAAGCAATATATGAAAATCTGTATTTTAATGAAAATGAAGATGAAATTTTTATTGCATGAAAAAGGATTTCCAAGAGATCACTTGAAGGGAGCATGTCACTCACACCTATGTGTTGCCTTATCTTTTCCGAGTGAAATTTTGCATGAAATTCAAAATGAAAAGTGCTGAACTGAAATGATTTTTGGGATTTACTAATATGAGTCAAATGAAAATTACTGAAGCTTTCCATATTTCTATATTTGGTTCCAATTAGCAGCCCAAAATATCGAAGGATGATGAAAGCTTTGTACTTTCATATCTGGTTTATACTTTCCTATGGATGATTATCAATCTTGCTGAATCTTCATATAGATGATCACAAAATTCCTTAAAAAACATTGCCTACATGTGCCAAAATATTTATTAAATTGTTATGATGGATGTGTGTTTTACAAAAATTAACAGTAACCATTCCCTACAGCCACACATGGAAGTGAAGTTTTTAACAAATAAGATTTTGAAAATAATAGACTTTTCCGTAAGTCAGGAAAACACGGCACCAGTATCCTGAATTTGGTCCAAAACCGAGTGAGATTTTTTAAAAACCTGCAAAAAGGTACATTAGCCTTCAAGGGGGGGGGGGGTGGGTTGTCAAACTCAGAATTGCACCACTATTTGTGCCAAACTGTTTGATCCGGTTCTGACACCGTCTTTCCTTTTTCATGAGCGCTTCCACTGCTGCTACATATATTTTCACTGCTCCTACATGAACAACTACTATACTTACCTCGAACCTTGTGCATTAAATGCTGATTTCCAGCATTTCATACCCAGATTTAATAAAACTTCCTTACTTTGCGGACCGTACTCAAAGAGGGGATAGGGGGTGAAAACAGGCCCAAAGACAAGGTGAAGACAGGATTACTCTAAGGAAAACTCTAATATAGAGGAAGTTATATCGTTTTATGCCAATTAAGTTTCATGGAAAAGCAAAGTGTTTTCAGACCTTCATTGTTGATTGCATTTGACAATGACTGCTTGTGAATTTTAATTTTTCCAAACTCTCAATATTGGGGCTCACCTTGACCAGTCTTGGTGTGGTATATACGTTTTAAACTAGGGCCAGAGTGAACCAGCATCCGCTGTATGCCTGTTATGACCCAGTTGTGGATGGCTGGAGTGAACCAGCAGCCACCACTGCACCAGTTGAGGATGAGGCCCTTGGAGCCGTTTTGGGGATGAACCAAAACCACATCCTCCCTGCCCAAATATATATATATTTTCCCGTCTCTACTCTGCCCCAAAACATTTTTCTCCTACCTACCTCCCACCTACCTCCTACCTCCTACCTCCTACCTACCTCCCCCCTCCTACCTACCTCCTACCTCTCCCCTCCTACCTCCCATCTCCTACCTCCGATCGGCATCACCAAAGTGCCGTTTGGAGCGGGAGTGAAGTGGATCACCATCACCATCGCCAAGGCGAGAGCATCAGAGTTGGAGCGGGAGTGGGAGCGAAACGGATCACCAACACAGGACCCATTTCCAAGCTTCATGGTAAGCCTTCTTACCTTCTTTCAGCTTTTTTTTTTTGTTGCAACACAATGAAGAAGGCGACAGCTTGCTACTATCGCCTTCTTTTCTTTGTTTTGTTGTAACAAGAAGAAGAAGGCGACGCTATCATTGCCTTCTTTTTCTTCTCTTTATTTTTGCATTGCAAAAGGCGATGGCAACAAGCTTACTATTGTCACCTTCTTTTTTTTGTTTTCTCAAGGCGTAACAAAGAAGGCGACTTGCTGCCGTCGCCTCCTATTTTTTTTTTTTGGAACACAAAAGGGGATGATAGCGTTGCCTTCTTCTTTTTCTTTTTTTTTCCACATTGCAAAAGGCAACGACAGTAACGTTACTGTCACTTTCTTTTTTTTGTTTTTTCAGGGCACAACAAAGAACGTAACTTGTTGCCGTTGTCTTTTTTTTTTTTTTTT
>Ga0116227_10014748_pt1 | contig 11797 bp, 9 predicted proteins | sample S1TSphgellanicum_FD_89693 | JGI IMG/M metagenome (GOLD analysis project Ga0116227, IMG submission 89693) | Host-associated microbial communities from peat moss isolated from Minnesota, USA - S1T2_Fb - Sphagnum magellanicum MG | ecosystem: Host-associated > Plants > Peat moss > Unclassified... | reverse complement strand
TGGTTTGTTTTGATGCAGATTCATGCTTGATCTACTAAACCTTCTTCCTAGTCTAATCCCGGGGCTCCCAACTCGACCCTCTACCCCTTTCTAGAGTTGGAAGCCGGGAGCGTGCTACCAAGTCTCAACTTTCCGCAACTTGATTTTGTGAAACCCTCAAGTGGGTTTCACCCCGTGACTTGGGAGCGTGTCAGCCCACATATGTTTAGAGATTGGTGCCAAAAGATTTATATTTGGCAAGAGCCAAATCTTTGTGCTATGAGCTGGATACATCCAATTCAACTAGCCTAAAGGGAAGTAATGGGGTTGTGGGTATTTTACCTGAGCTCTTCAATGTCACACAATCGGCTTCCATTTGAGATATGGCAATATCTTCTTTAAAATCATCACATGTTGTTTTGTCTACTTCTAGAACTTGCATAATGGACAACGGTGAATGATTAATGAGAACGTTACTTGGATTGATCAAAAGATCTTCCAAGTTCATTGAGTTAGCTTTTGCCAAAGCTATATCCAAGGGGTTGTAATACTTGCTACCTCTTCAATTTCCTTTTTGTAATTTTCCAAGATGGCATTTAATAATGCAAATCTCTCTTTGATTTTCATTAGTCCTTCCTTGCCATTAATATTGGATGTCTCCAATAATAGTGTCCACTCTCATATAGCAAGGGTTTCAAGCATTAGAAGTGGATTCTCACTATCTTCATTTGTAGTGTTGATCGAACTTAGATTAGTGGTCTAAAGAAAGTTGTGATTTTTTTGTCATTTATGCATATAAAGATTGCATGCACTACCTTTGTAAGTGCCAATAATGGGTATGTGTACATGAACGCCCTTAATTCCATAAACCATAGAGGTTCTCCATGGGAAGTTATTTCCTACTTCAAGATGCAATTTCATATTATGTGAGTCGTCTTGATGGCATAATGAGAATAACAAGAATAAAAAACCATAATGAAAATAAAGCCTAGGTTGGTTCCAAATATTGCAAACTTTCCAATTTGTTCTGTTTGGTACATATCTAAAGCAAATAATCTAACCTGTTGTCATGGAGGTCGCAGTTCAAGGAGAGAGATTTTTTTTTTTCAATCATTTATTTTAACCTTTTGTGATTTCATCATGGTTGATCAACTTTGAGAAATGTTTTTTGATCATCTATCCAAAGGTTTTGGAAATCATTTGCTAGCTTTGTCTTCACTTTACATTTTGCATCTAGCAAGTTACCCTTGGTTTAATATGTTGTCCCAAGTTTAGCATACCATCTAGTTATGATTTTTGCTTTTTTGCTTTTGATTTCTATGTTAAAAGACCTAACAAAGACATTTTTTTTCTTAAAAAACCCAAGCATGACCTTGCCCAAACTATGTTTCAAGCAAGGATATTTCAAAAAGCATCTTATGTTTTCAACAAGAAAAATGTCGAGACTTATTGTTAACCCCAAAGGAGCATTACTTATTTACTCCATAAATAATTTTCAAGTATCCCTACAAGGTCTATCTAACAAAACTAGTTTTTCCTTTTTACAAACTTATCCATGTTGGCATTAAAGGTTAGTCTTTTAATTGCAACTTTTTCTTTTCTTCCTTGAGGTATGTTGAAGCATCCTACAAATGGGTCCTACTTCACTTGGCCCCATCACACCAAAACCACAAACATTTTGTTAGTGGGGAAGTGAGGAAAACCAAGCTTCTTAAGCAACCTCAACTTGTCATTGATGTCATACAAGATGCAAAAACAAACCTAGATCATTTTAAATAAGTTAATATGGAGTAAATGTTCAAACCAAAGTACTACTCCAAAGAAGAAAACATTGATTTTTGCTACAACACCCTCTTGACATACCTTTTTTAAAGTTGTCATAGCTACACAACAAAGCAACTACACCTTAATTGTGCCCTCAAACTTACGTAGTTGTATGTTGGATTGCTCTTTCCTTTTAGTGCTTTGCAACCTACTTATGCATTGTGCTACCCAACACTAATTTTTGGAAAGACAAAACTTCACTTGTAGGCAGTTTGCATATTGTTCTTTGGAGAGACTTGCCTTACCTATGTTTTCAAAACATTTGTTGATCCTTTTTTTCCCGAGCTTCATGGCATAAATAAAATTAATGTTTGCCCTTATATTTTATTTTCCATAATTTTTCTTAAGATATTATAATGTTGTTCTTCTTCTCAAATTATAATATATATATATGATTGGATTTTCAAAAACCCAACCACTTTTCTATCTTTTTTTTCCAAAATTTACTACCTCATGCTGCCATTTTCAAGTTCTATTTTGAGTCTCAAGCAATCATTATCTTGAATCTCTCGTCATCCAAGTTTGGACTAAACAAATTAGTTTGATGGACCAGGAATGGATGAATTATTTTTTCATCTCACTAATTATATATGTTCTTTTTGGGTAGCAGCATATCCAAACCTTTTAGGTGTTTGTTTTGATGGGCAATCATCAAATTCTTTTGTCTCTAAAATATGAAGCCCATGTTTCCATATTTTTCTCTCTTTTATCATGTAGAATTTCTATCAAGTGTATGGGTAGCCCACTGAATGTTTATATTTTTAAATATTCAATGAAAAATCATTTAGTGTGAACTTTTGAAAGGTATGAATAAAATATCATGACAGACATATGATGTGTCCATATATGTGTGCACTAGATGTTTAATATTTTGTAGTGTATTTTTTGGGCCTTTATATATACCATTTGGTATATAGTGTCAAGTGTATCCATTTTTATCCTTTGTTAAAAAGGGAATTTTATGCTCTGTTGTTGGCCATGTTTTGTGCATGAAAGAGAGAGTAGACATACAATGACAACATGACCTCCAAATGCATAGAGAATATTAGTGGCTCTTGTAAACTATGGCACTTTTGGCATGTTGTGTACCACATTTGGGATCTAAAAACAACACAAGAAATCTCATGAGAATCAAGAAACAACATTGAAAAACAAAAAGGTAAGAAAAACATCATGATCAACATAATGTTTAGGGTGAGTGATATCCAATGTGTCTAACATGATGGTATTGAAGTTGCACATGAACAAGGTATTGTATGATTCATTTGGATGACATGATTCTTGAAAAACACACCTTACTTTTCCTTATAGGTGTGGTATTCAACATAGAGACATGTGATCATGTAATAGGACCACCATCCTATGACACCATAAAACAACCAAAACACTATTCCATATGGATGCCGGGCAATTATAAAAAAACAAATTGGTAGCGTGAACAATGCTTGCGCCACTTGTAACAACTCATCAATCCAAGAATTTTTTTAAAAATCCATCAATCCCATCCCCCCCTTCCCCCTCCCGTCCGCTCCCCACCCCACCCCACACAACAATTAAACTTCATATAAATTTGTTGTACTCTAATGTATAAGTTGTGAAAACAATGTGCCAAGTATCAATGTAAATTCTTTTTTGAGAAGGCACAATAAAAACATTTTGTAAATATCACAAGAACACATCCTTGGATGGAACTTGCCTAAATATTTTCAAAACACAAAAGGTGTGTTTGCTAGCTCCTAATTTGTGGCTATAGCAAAACCCAAAAGCATATACCCAAATGTATCTACATATAATGTGAACTTGAATGAAGTTTATTGTAAAGTCGAATGAGGTTTGTTGCAAGGCTAAATGACATTTGTTGTAAAACTTAATGAGGTTTTGGGTCTATGGCAAAGCTTAATGAGGTTTCTAGGTTTGTTGTGCAACCATATTATCAAATGTAAAATATGTTTCCAAAACTTAAGAAAATTATCACATGAATCATTAGGACAAAAATAATTGACATTGAATATCCATCTTTGATACAAATTTATTGGAAAGGTTTGAAGAGATACCTATCCATTCTTGCATAGATTGTTGACCAAATGTAACATCCAAAAAGGGCTTGCAAAAATTGTGATAAAATGGCATAAACAAAGGCTATTGGAACACCTTGCAACAAACACCACACATAGATGTTGCATCCTCGAAGCCCATATTAGAACCTTGATATTGTCACAATTCAAATGTATGCAAATGTGGAAGGCAATAACACCAATACACCAATATTAGGGCATCTCCAATAGTAGTTTACAAAACTATTCAGTAACATTAATTTGCGGGCCTAGATGTAGGCATTGAATACATTCTTGGCCCATTTCGTAAAATTAGAGCCCACCATTAGCCATCATTTTTTATCTTTATGTTGTCTTTCCCTTAGCTTGATTTTTTATTATTTATCTTTCTCTATGCATTGTGAGCATGTGATTTTGGCTATGGCCAAGGAGTGGTGTGCTAAGTTGTTATGCAACTATAGGCAAATCTTGATGATGATGAAAAAGGCGAACATTATAACCTATTGAAATCAATGTTCATGGAGTGCATGGTGGAAGTAGGCCAAGCAAGCAACAAAATGTTGTGAGAGACAAAGCGCTTGGCGATGAACAAATAGTGTACAATTACTTTGCACCAAACCTAATGTATGTTGAACATCATTTTTAACTCCGATTTTGAATGCACCGTTCGTTTTTTCTTCTCGTTGTTACGACAATGAGTAAACATGATATGTAATGTGTCTAGAAGCAAAATGCTTGTGGTGCCATGGGCTTATCTGCGATTTAAAAGTTTACTACTATGATTAGGGAGCTAGACTATGGCATGACAATTGATGCACTCAATGAATATGTTTGCATAGGAAAAAACACAACTATGGAAAGCTTGAAACACTTATGTTGTGCATTGGTGTTTTTTCAAAGTTGCCCAATGTCCCTTATGTCCCCGAATGGTCTTCTCATCCCTTCATCATTGGGAAAAACACCAAGCATCCTTTGGATATACCCGCCATCCCGCAACATTTTCATTAAATCCCTTTCAATCCCCCACCATCTTGTCATCATCCCTAGGATTGCCCGTGCTTGGATAGGACGTCCTTGAACCTAAAAAAATGTCTAAACACTAAAAATTACCAAGGATGCCCTATTTGGGATGTCCTACAAGTTGGTAGGAAGTCCTTCCAAAAAGGGACAATGGAAACCCTACAACATTATATTGATTAGTTTGGTTTCTCTTGTACATTTCAAAGTATATGAAAAGTAATGGAATGTCAAGTTCGAAGGAGAGGCAATTGTCTTGTGGGTTTTGTAACTATGTGCATATCAATCTTGTGGGAGAGGGTGAAGCAATTAAAAGTGTTTGTTAGGATATGATGGAGATATTGTTTACAATTATGGTTACGAAACCACAATCCTAGAAAATATAGTTTGACTTTGTTGCATAAGAATGCATGCACCAAACTTATCAATCAATGGACGTTATGTTCTTATATGAAAACTCCATGTGCTGTACAAATGCTATGAAGAAAAGCTTGAACACCTCCCACTTGCAATGCTTGTGAAAGTACTAAATGTAAGAATTGCGTAGGAAGGAGATTGTGGAAATGAATTCCAAACCTGAATTGAAAATGTTTCAACACTTGCTATTTGTCTTTGATGATTCATCCTTGATTAGATTTGACTTGTGTAAAACCCTAGTCAAGGCCGTTCATTGTCCCATCCACCGTTTCCTTGCTTTTGATAAATTTCACCCAAAAAAACCGCTCAGCATAAACCTCAAATCCAACCTTGAAAAGGGCCATCAGATGCTGTACTTGTCTTTGGGCTATGCTCTCGTGGGTGAGCTCTTCATAAGAAGCTTTTTCTTCAGCTCTCACATGGCCAATTCTTTAAAAACCTTCTTGAGCTTTTGTTCTTGTATCTAAGACAAGTTGGGCACATCAAAGGAAAACAAATTGTATCTGATGCCTGCCAGAGATGTCTCAATGGAATGTCATCACTGACAAAAAGCACAATCTGAACTTTGATGAAGTAGATCTTTGAACAATTGGAACCCAGAGTACCTGAAAACGTATTCAGAACTTTGATGTAGCAATATTTCAACAAACAGAGATACAGAGCTCCATGCCAACACAGATGATGAAGTGAAAGTTGGGTCCACCATGTCACCATTTTCTAACCCATAGGTCATCTCCAGGACATGGCTTCCAGTTAGCTTGATGTGGGTCATCTCTCAGACATGGCTTCCGGCTAGCCTGATGTGGGTCAACTCTCGGACATGGCTTCCAGCTAGCTTGACCTCACATTCACGAGGACAACAGCTTTGAATTTTGTGCTGCAAACTTTTACAACCTGCACATTGATTACCTTGCATGATCTGCATATTGTGAAATTGGCATATATTGTTTGTACATCACCTTCACAGTGGGCTGAACGAGAATGCTGTACACTAACTGTTTTTTTGGGTGTATTCTATGGAGTAGCATACATGACTATACAATAGACGTAGCTGGAGGGATGGATGCAATGTGGTGGCAACTGATCTCTTCCCCCTCCTGAACATTGTTTTCTAATGTTTATGCACAAAAATCTTTCACCCATCTTTTTCCCTAAGCTCTGTACAAAGTGCAGTTCTCACTTATTGCCATCTTTCTAGTGGAGGCGGATAACTGCCAAGTTAGGCAGTGTGGACTTCAAACGCTCAACTGCTGGTAGTGTCACCTTGCAGGCCTGTAGTGCCAATGACGTCAAATTGGTCAGAGGCCACAAGTGCTGTAGCCCTGCATTTGTCACCTTTGAGTTTGCCAAATTCAGTGAAACCAATCCAACCAAGCCTAGACAGCCACAAACGCAACAACGTTAGTTTCATGGTAAAACACTCCACTATGTCCATGAGGCTGGATGAACACAGTTATGAATACAGACACATGTGGAAAGTTCAGAACTTGGCCCAGAACTCTGTAAGGCTATGCATCCATTGAATTTGCATAAGAAAACCTGTACCAGAGAGATGCTGCAGAGCATTGTCAGTGATGCGACCATTCTGGGAGAGGTTGAGAGAGGTGAGAGAGGTGAGGTCCTTTATGTTCTTCACCCCCACATCTGTGATCCCACCCCCACACAGCTCTAATGTCTGCAGCTTCTTGAAATCTGCTTTCCAATTAACCAAGCAAAACATGGTGTCATTACTTGGCCTTCAGTACAGGACACTACTTGGAACACAAAACAGAAAATTATTGACAAGTGCACAGCGTGAAGTTGGACTGGAGAAAGATGAGGAAAGACCTCCAGCAAAATTAGACACGAAAACAAATAAAAACACCTTTCTGTGAGCTCTAGGACAATGAGAAGCACACACAAAACAAGTGGGCAGCAGAATAAAGACCTCCAAGATGAAAGGAGAGGATGAATCCCAACAAAACTCTGTAAATGTCAACTTACAACAAGACAACAGCACCAAAAAATCAGGAAAGTGGAGAAGACCCACGTCGGAGGCATGATGTGCCATAGTCTGTGATCCTTGCCCCAAAGAGATCCAAGGTCTTCAGACCAGTCAAACCTAAAGAAAAACACAGTAGCACAATTAACCCAATTGATTACCATTATATGTTGGAGGACCCAGAACAAACTGTCTTGCATCCACTGACAAGGATTGAGCATACAACATACTTGTGAGAGCTGCAAGGCCAGAATCAGTTATCTGTTGAGAGTCAAGATTAAGTGACGAGAGGGATGTGATGGTTGCCAGCATCCGCAGTCCACTGTCCATCACTCCTGTCGTAAATGAAAGGTTCAGGCTCTCCAATTTCAAACCTGAAGAAGTTCAAAACCAAGCCAGTAGCATCAACAAATGAATGTAAGACCCCATTTGGCTGCAAATAAAATCTTCATCATGTGCAAATGAAACCTTCCAGAAGGGGACAATGTATGGTCATTCTACAAAGATCTGCCTGCAAACATGGTCAACACATGTTTGCAGGCAGATCTTCACAAGGCTGATATGCCTTGTGAAAGCTGTGAGCTGAAATTGAGGTCAATAGGAACACTGTAAGGAGCATATCTTATGTAAACCATAGAATCCAGATTTACCTATCAGAAAACGGAGTCCACTGTTGCCAATGTCAGAATCGGAAAGATCCAGTGTGTGAAGGTTCACCAGACCTTTAAAAGATAGACAACAACCACTACCATTCAGAGCTCCTTGAAGAACAGCTAGCTACTCATAACCATTCCACCACTGCAATACTAAGAACAAAAACAAATTGATGAAATATAGCACGACAACCTTTGCATATCTCAATGTGTTCATGGTATCAATCACAAAAGTTCATATATATATATATATATAGATATATATATATAGAGAGAGAGAGAGAGAGTACCACGAAGATGCTCAACACCCGCATCACCAACTTTACATGAGTCAAGATTCAAGCTCTCCAGGTTGGTTAGCCCTGCACATCAAGATGCTAGGTACATAAACACTGGTCACCTTGCATCACAAACCCAAAAAATATTCAGCAGTGGGTTCTATTTTCTAAACCATTGCTTCAATGAGCTGTCCCATGATGATGCTTTAATTGCAGAGCACCACTTTTGACTAATGCAACTAGCATTGGGTTTAATTAAGTTCACAAGTATGCTTGAGAGAATCTCACGAGCACCCATGTTCTGAAAGGATTCGTAGCCTCTTTGTCATATAAGTCCTTGTGTAACCAAAATCTGTGAGATCAACTACCTTTGAGGAAAACCATGGAAGCATCTGTCATGTTGTTGTAACCCATGTTCAACACCCGAAGGTTAGTTAGGCCTGCACAGAGAGAAGAGAGAATGAATCAATCCTGATCCTGATACCCATGCACAATCATGCACTTGGTAATTTCAACCTTTTGCTGCTGTCCTGGTAGCTGGTTTTTTCTGCACTTACGTTCCAACTTCTCGCACCCAGAGTCAGGGAGGTAGCATGACTTTATGTTTAGGTCACTCAGCATTGTCAACTCTGCAATGCAAAAAAACCCAAAATGTCAAAAAGAAAAAACATGGACCAACATGAATGGATCTTCCTGGTTCATTGGGATTTTATGAAAACGATGCTACTTTCCAGGGGTGGGTTCAAGGAGCTCCATTTGTAAAGTTTGCAGCTGTGGAAAGCAGAGAAGAACAACTGATGACTGAGAATGGAAACTTACAGAAAGCCTTAAGTCTTTGAAAACAGTACCTCCAATAGTCTCCATACACTGAGAAGTAACAGGGCATCCTTCCATGCTCAAACTACGGAGGTTCTTCAACCCTACAAGGGCACAGATGAATCATCAGACCTGCCTTTGGTGTTCTTTGTGTGCTACATGAAATTCTTGTAAAGCAATCAAGGGTGGCAGTGTCATGATCTGATAGAACTATCAAAGATAGTAAAGACGATTCAGGAAAATACCAATGAACTCCTTCAACAACGACACAAATGAATTCAGCCATCCCTTCAAAGAAGAGCAAACCTTTCAAAGATGCGATACCCACATCATTCACTTTGCTTCTGGATATTTGCAACTCCTCCAAATTTACCAACCCTGCAAATTAATCAGACAAATTACCAGTCACTACAATGACACACCTCTCTTCCCTACAATCATTGCAGCAAAACAAAACATTTTGAGTACCTTAACCAAAGACCCAAGTAGGCAAAAGACTGAATTGCAACTACAACCCAATGGTTGTTTCTCTGCTTCAAAAACCTTTCCACTTCCTCCCCCTTCGATGAGTCGCAAGCATCAGGATGCCTACTGACCAGCTTACCAGCCAGATTCTTGACATCTGAATTCTTTATGGAAATGCACCACCCAACATTCAACTTCTCCAGATTTGTCAGCCCTGTTTGACATAAACCCAACAATTTATTTACAAAAATCAATACTGCACTAACCCATCCACAATCCCCTCCACTGTATTCTTAACATTCTCAGCATCCGCAAGAATGGCAACACATATTTTATGGTACAATTCTCTAGGGGGGAAGAGCTCAATCAGTCTCTTCCTCAGCTACGAAAGGAATTCAATATCCTAAGATTTCTAAGCTTGTAACAACTTCCTTCCTTCCTTCAATGACAAAGAGGAGGAGATTCAACAGGGTGAGAATCATTACCTTTAATGTGGACAAGGCCACCATGGATGTGGGGACAACACTCAAGATCGAGGTGCTTGAGATTGACAAGATGTGCAAAACAGTGCATGCCAGCAGCTGTGATCAAATTGCTATTTCGAAAGCTCAGCATTGTCAGATTTGCAAATCCTGAGAAAACACCCTGAAACACTCAGTTATCTTTTGACTTGCAAAGACATCATCCACATTTGGAAGTGCAAGAAAACTGCGAACAAACTGGACTAAGGAAAGGATTGTGTAAGCAGGCATTCCTGCAAGTTTGAGGACTTGGAATGAAGCTCTGAAAGGTGGTGTGTGTGTGTGCAGTAGGTATTCGGGGGACGTAATTGCCTGTCAATGAGATGAGACCCGCATCAGAAATATGGTCACAGTAACTCAGAATCAGAGCCTGCAGATTGTTGCACATGTCAAGTGCCTCAAGTCCTGCGTCAGTAACAGCCGAGCCTGAAATGTTAAGTGCTAACAGCGATGTGCCCTGGGTTCCAATAACCTCCAGCCACTTGTCATCCACCCCTGGATACTCTTCCAGCATTATGTCCTGTTTTGCACCCCCCCAAAAGAGTTCACTGCTCAGTCACAATCCCCTTTCCCTGAACTTGCTTTTAGCCTCAGCACAATTGGTGATACACATTGATTAATTGCAGCAAATTGATAGCTCATTCCTCTGTTACAAAGTATGTCAAAAACACATTGGAAAAAGAGGAGGAGTTATCACATCACTACGGAACATTTGGAGGCATAAAACAGTACATTGAGAAGCGCTCATAATTTACCTGCAAGGAACAGTCTAGAAAAGCATGGAAAACAGACAGAGTTAAAAGCTGGCGCTGCACAAGCTCATTCAGAATCTGCTGTGTCAGATCACGGGGCATTGCCGCCAAAGTTGGGTATCTTCTGATGTTCTGCAACAGGGTCATGGTTTCAGAAAATCATAGCCCACCTGTGCTCATTCAGCCAATGAAATTTTGTTTTCTTTTCACAAACCCAAAAAGCTACCCAACTTCCACACTTCCACAGAAACTGTGAGTCTCTTTGGTGTCTCTTCAATTCTGAGTACCTGAATTTTATTACCTGGCAAAGTGCCTGAAGAGATAGCTCCAAAAGGGAAGGTGCAGACTGTGAGCCATGCTTGGCAAAACTCTCAGATTTTTGGATTGTCGGCACCTTTAGGGGCCACCGTAAGCTAATGGTGCGGCTCAATGTCCCTCGAGGTCCCTCATGCATCCCCCCCTCATTTTGAGCATCACCTTGCTCCCGCTTCCGGGAACATGCACCACCCATTCCTATACTCTCCTCCTGGTTACTTGCTAGCAGCAGAACCTTCTGTGAAGTCCAAGTCCTTCTTTCTCCCTGTCACCTTCCATCTGCACCTTCCATTGGCACGGCCTTAAAAGGTCAGAGGAGGTTTTCAGTTCTCACGAACAATTTTGAACTTCTTCACATCATCTTGGAATCCCACATTCAGTACCTCCATCAGATCACTGACAAAGTCCATTTTCTTTCTTCCTGCAATACTATAAGATTGAGAACAATTTTTCAAACCCCAGTTGAGAAAGTCAAACTGATTGGTTCTGCCACATACTTGGAGAATTCTGAGCTACCTATAGAACCCCCCCCCCCCCCCCCCCCGGGGGTGAAAAAAAGGGAACCCACAAACCCTAAAAAACAAACAAACAAAAGATTAACATAAACCAAAAAAAAAAAAAAAACAAAACAAAAACAAAAAAAAAAAAAAAATCCAGGCACCCCCTGGGGGCGGCCCCCCGGGGGAGGGGACAAAAAAAAAAAAAAAAAAAGAAAGACAAAGGGA
>Ga0116227_10014747_pt1 | contig 11797 bp, 11 predicted proteins | sample S1TSphgellanicum_FD_89693 | JGI IMG/M metagenome (GOLD analysis project Ga0116227, IMG submission 89693) | Host-associated microbial communities from peat moss isolated from Minnesota, USA - S1T2_Fb - Sphagnum magellanicum MG | ecosystem: Host-associated > Plants > Peat moss > Unclassified... | reverse complement strand
TGCCGTCAGGACTGCCCGTCGGAAACGCGCGCGAAACACGCCGAAACGCAGGGCAGCCCGGCAGGTGTTGCACCGAACGTGCGAACTCGACCGTTCCCCTTCGCGAGCGTCGCGGCGTACGCGACCATCGTCCTCATTTGGGGTACCACGTGGCTCGCGATCAAAATTTCCTTGACCGGTCTTCCGCCGGTCTTCGGCGCGGGCGTGCGGTTCGTCTTTGCGAGCCTGCTGCTGTATGCGACCGGAATCGCGCTGCGCGTCGACTTCCGGCGCGACGCGCCGCCGCTGCATCTCGTTGCCGTGCTCGCACTGACGATGTGCGGTTTGAATTACGCACTGACGTACACGGCGGAGACGCACCTGGCATCCGGGCTCGTTGCCGTGCTCTTCGGGACGATGCCGTTCTTCATCTTCGGTTTCGCGCACGTCATGGTCGGCGAACGCGCGTCGGTCGCGACCGTGCTCGGCGCGGCGCTCGCACTCGGCGGCGTCGCGACGATCTCGCTTGCCGGCAGCGTGCGCGGCGACATCGTGTACGTCGCGGCCGCGGTCGCCGCCTCAGCGCTATCGGGCTTCGGCAACGTCTATCTCAAACGCTATTCGCATGCGGAGCCGCTGGCGACGCTACCGCCGGCGATGTTCCTCGGCGGGCTCGCGATGACGGCCTGGGGTGGCGCCTTCGAACGGATCGACTGGCACGCCGCCACGCAGGTACAATCGCTCCTGGCCGTCGCGTACCTCGCCGCGGGCGGCAGCGCAGTTGCTTTCTACCTGAATCATTGGCTCCTAAAGCGAATCGATTCCGGCATCATCGGTCTTTCCGCGTAGATGGTTCCCGTCATCGCCGTCGCGGTCGGCGCGGTTTTCGCGCACGAGCGCCTCGGTCCGCGCGACCTCACCGGCGCCGCGATGGTGATCGGCGGGGTCTGGCTCGCTCTCGGCCGCAGGCGCGTGCCGCATGTCAAACGCTCCGCGGAGTCGCACTCCCCCGCATGAAGTTCACGCGCAGCGATCTCGCGCTCTTGGCCTTGCGGCTCGTGCTCGGGGTCGCGTTCGTCGTGCACGGGTACCCGAAGATCCAGCACCCGCTGACGTGGGCGGCGCACGCGTTGCCGGAAGCCCCGGGCTGGCTCGCGGCGGTTTCCGCCGCGATCGAATTCGGCGGAGGCATCGCGCTCATCGCGGGCTTCCTCACGCGCGTCGCCGCCTTCTTGATCGCCGCCGATATGGTCGTCGCCATTTTCTTCGCGCTCGTGCCGCACGGCGCGCCGTTCGTCGCGGAATCGGGCGGACCGTCCTTCGAGCTCCCGCTCACCTATCTCGTCGTGGGGTTCGCCCTCGTCATGCTGGGAGCCGGAGCCATATCGCTCGACGGTCTCCGCGAGGGCGATCGCCGCGGCGGAAAAATCGGCACCCGAACCCGCCCCCGCTAAGCGGGGTCAGGGGCGTGCGAAGGTGGCGGGGTCGTCGAGGACCACTGCGGCGTAGCGGCGGGCGATCCATGACAGCGGGCGTGCTGCGGCTTCTCGTGCGACCACGTCGAGATAGAACGTATCGCCGGTGAGCGTGTAGACTTCGAGTGCGGCCGCCGCGGCGCGCCAGGCGTAGCCGACTTGCGTCCAGATTTCGTACGCCTCTTTGAAGAGCATGGTCGCGCGATCGAGTTGATACTCGGCGCGAACGACGGCGGCGACGGCCATGCATTCGTCGCCCCGTTGGCGCCGGTCTTGCGAGAAGAGCATCAAAGGATTGACCGGCGTCTTCAACGCCTGGTATCGATCGAGCACGCGACGTGCTTGCGGCGTGTCTTGCGACGCCATGGAGCGGGCGAGATCCAGCAACACGGTGCGATCGACGCCGCCGCTTCGTTCCCAGTCCACGCGGGCCGCCAGTTCGCACGCATACTCGAGTTGTTCTGCCGATGAGTAGCGTTCGCCCAACTCCATCGCGAGGAACGCTCGATCGAGCACGGCCGAGATTTTGAGCGCATCGTTCGGTGCGAAATCGGCGGAACGCCGGAACTCGCGAAGGCCGCCGAGATGATCGCCTCGCATCGCGCTGCACCATCCGAGCGTTTGGAGGATGTAGAAGCGATACGCAGCGAGCGAATCGCTCCAGGCGATCGCCGCGTAGCGCGCGCGAACGAAGCTTTCCAAACCCGGAATCTGCAGATCGCGCACCAGGACCGCAAGGTTGTGCAGCATCATCGCTTCGACGTATACGTCGACGCACTGCGCCGCATCGTAGGCGGCAAAAGCCTGGGTCAAATACGACGCTTGTGACGCAAAATCGCCGTGCACGGCCGCGGTCATCCCGAGCAGTTCGAGGGCTCGCGCCTTCCAATACCCGACGGTGAACGGAGAGAGCGTGTCTTCTTCCGCGAGCCACACCGGAATCGCGCGATCCGAATTCAGAGCGGCCCGCGCGCCGACGGAGGCCTCCGCAAAGCGGCCTTCGGACCACGCAAAAAGTGCGGTGTAGTACTCCAGTTCGATCGACAGTTCGGCCGAACCGACGCCGTACGAGCGCGCTTTCGCGCCAATGACGGCCTCCTCCGCACCCCTGAAGTCGTTGAGCGTGATCGACGCCGAGAATCGAATCGTCAACAACTCGGCCGCGTGCCGATGGCTCAGTTCGCCGAGGTCGACCGAATCCAAGATGGCGAGTGCCGCGCGGGCGTCACCGCTGCGCACGAGGCACCGGGCGCGCAACGCGAGCGCCTCGACCCCCGGGAGACGTGAAGCGATCGCAAGACACGTCGAAAAATCGCCGCTCCGGAATGCCGAGAGGGCCGATGCGATGGTCTCACCGCGCGGCACGAGCCGCATGACAACAGCGTTCAGCGAAAATACCAAGAAGAGCGCGGACCAAGACGGCCCGTCTCCCTTGATATCGACGACAACGGAAAAAAGCCCTACAAGTCCATCCCTCGTAGCGGCCTCGACCGGCGCCTAGAAGTGGTGCGGGCGGTTAGGTCCCGATGCCGCCGTAATTGCCCAGCGTCTGGAGCACCAGGTGGGCGACCTGACCGATCGCCTGCGCGATCAAGCCGATTCCGCCGAAATTGCCCATGGAAGACAGGAGAGGTAACGAGAAAGTCGCGACGAGCACTACAGTAACATCCTTCTTAGGGGGGCCGGATCGGTGATCCGTGTGACAAAGAGGGCGGCGTCCTACACCAGGCAAGCGTGATTTAGGACACATTCCTAAGCCTATCGCCGTCAGTTAACAGGGACAGGGCCCAAAGGACCTATGCCGTCGGGCCCGTGTTGTCCCTCACACCAAGTAATATGTGGTGTGAGTCCACGGTGAGCCCGGACGCGCGAGCTTTTGCAGGACCGCAATCACCCCGGGTCCCGCGAAGCCGGGGCCGTCAGCCGCCGCTCAGATCCCCGCGTACCACTCGTAGCCCTGGTCTTCCCAATAGCCGCCGTGCCCGCCGAAGATCTTCCGGAAATTCGAGACGAGTTCGATGCGCTGCACCCACTTCGTGCTCTTGTAGGCGAGTTGGGTCGGAAGCCTCAAGCGCACCGGGCCGCCGTGATCGGGATCGATCGGCTTGCCGTTGAGGTCGAGCGCGAGCTGGGTCTGCGGGTGGGCGGCCTGATGCAGGTCGATGCTACCGTAGAATTGCTGACCGCCGTCGTCGTGATCGAACGAATAGAAGACGACGTACCGCGCCTCCGGCTGCGGCCGCACGAGCGCGAGGAAGTGCGCGAGCGGGACCCCGCGCCATTTCCCGACGACGCTCCAGCCCTCAACGCAGTCGTGCCGGGTGATCTGGCTCAGCGTCGCGAGCGCCCGGAGCTGCCGCAGATCGAAGGTTTGCGGATGATCCACGAGCCCGGTGACGGGCAACCGGTACGACCGGAATCCGTCGTTGACGAGGCCCTGATAGACCGGATCCGCCGGCGTCGGGTCGCCGTTGGTCGGATAGTCGCGGTCGATGTCGGCTTCCGAATAGAGTTTCGCCATGCCGTGCGTGCCGATGACCGCATGATTCAAACGCGTGGCGACGTGCAGCACGCGTTTGACGCCGTCGTTTTCGTTCAGCGAATTCTTCCACGAGTCGCAACCGGCGAGCATGGCCGCCGCGGACGCGACGAAAAGCCCGCGATTCATTTCCCCGTCCCCTCGTTCTTGCCGAGACGGTAGGTACCGAGCGTCATCGAGCGCATGTTGTTGAAGAACCCGGTGCTCGCGACGAGAAAGACGTGGCCGAACAGGAAGCCGACGAGCGCGAGCGTCGCGAGAAAGTGCCAAGTCCGCGCGAACTGCCGGCCGCCGAGCAACGACGTGAGCGGTGCGATCGCGGCGTCGACGCCCGGCGACAGCGCGAGACCCGTCAGCACGATGAACGGACAGAGCACGAAGAGCACGACCGTGTACCCGGCCTTCTGCAACGGATTGTACTTCCCGTGCGGCGGCGGCTCTTTGCGCAGTCGCAAATAATATGCCTGCATCGGCCACATCTTCGGAAAATCCGACGGGCGCACGATCAGCAGCGAGAGATCGCGGCGCAAGAGGCCGACCGCGAGATAGATCGTCCCGACGAGCACCATCACCCAGCCGAAGAAGAAATGCCACGCCCGCGCGCCCGCGAGGTCTTGATAGGCCGGCCACGTGATCCAGCCGGGAAACGCGCGCGCCGTCTCGCCGCCTTGGCCGTCGTCGGTGTAACCGAGCAGGTGGGTCGTCGTGAACTCGTGACCGAAGACCCGCGTTACGCCGATCTGCGCGCCGTTCGGACCGGCTTTGCTGTCGATGGCGAGCACGCGGTGCGCGGGATTGCTGTAATCGGAGGCGTCCAGGTACGGCGCGGCATCGAAGATCGCAAAACCGCTCATCACCAGGAGCACGAACGCGAGCGCACCGGCCCAGTGGGTGAGTCGCGTCGTGACCGAGTGACGGTAGACGACGGGTCCGGACGTCTCGGGTGCGTCCGAGGCGCGCGGCGTAACGATCGGGGCGGCGGCATCCATATCATATGTATAACGCAAAATGCGCCGCGTGGATGGTAAGGGAGCAGACAGCCCCGCGCGAAAGCCGCCGGGATGGAGTACGTCCACCTCTCGATTCGGCGCGAAGGCGCCGTCGCGCACCTCACCTTGGAACGGCCGGACGTGCGCAACGCCTTCAACGCGGCGCTGATCGCCGAACTGCACGGCGCCTGCGAAGAACTGGGCGCCGACCCGGGCGTGCGAGCGATCGTTCTGCGCGGCGCGGGCAAAACGTTCTGCGGCGGCGCGGACGTCTCGTGGATGCGCGCGTCCCTCGACCTCTCGCGCGACGAGAACGTGGAGGACGCGCGTGCGATGTCGCGGATGTTCCGCGCGCTCGACCGGGTCGCGAAGCCCGTGATCGGAAGCATTCACGGAGCGGCACTCGGCGGCGGGGCGGGACTGGTCGCTTGCTGCGACGTCGCCGTTGCATCGGACGAAACGATCTTCGGATTCACGGAAACCAAGCTCGGCATCATGCCGGCGGTCATCTCACCGTTCGTCCTCGCGAAGATCGGTCATTCGCACGCGCGGGCGCTCGCACTCACGGGCGAGCGCTTCGATGCCGCGCGCGCCCGCGCGATCGGGCTCGTGCACGAGACGGTGCCCGATCGCGACGCTCTCGACGCGGCCGTCGCGCGCATCCTCCGCGAAGTCGCGACCGCCGGCCCGGCCGGCATCGCGGCAACCAAGGCACTGTTCGCGACCGTCGCGGAGAGCACGTACGACGACACGCTCGAGACGACGGCGCAGGCGATCGCGACGCAGCGCACGAGTGCGGAAGGGCAGGACGGTCTGCGCGCGTTTCTGGAGAAGCGCGCGCCGGCATGGGCGACGTGAGCCGCCCGATCCGCCGGGTCCTCATCGCCAATCGGGGCGAGATCGCCGTGCGCGTGGCGCGCGGCGCCCGCGAGTCCGGCATCGTTCCGCTCGGCATCTATTCGGAAGCGGACGCGGATGCGTTTCACGTCGCGGCGATGGACGACGCGACGTGCGTCGGCCCGGCCCCGGCTGCCGAATCCTATCTCTCGATCGACCGCGTGCTCGCCGCGGCGCGCGAGTTGCGGGCGGACGCCGTGCACCCCGGATACGGCTTTCTCTCCGAGCGTGCGGCGTTCGCGCGGGCGGTCCGCGACGCCGGCCTCACGTTCGTCGGTCCGACGCCCGAAGCGATCGCCGCGATGGGCGACAAGATCGAAGCGAAGCGGCGCGCGCGGGAGAACGACGTGCCCGTCGTGCCGGGTTACGACGGCGACGACCGCTCGCCGGAGCGTTTGCGTGCAGAAGCCGCCGCCGTCGGCACGCCGCTCCTCATCAAAGCGAGCGCGGGCGGGGGCGGACGCGGGATGCGCGTGGTCGAGGATCTCGCCCGCTTCGACGAGGCGCTCGAGGCCGCGCAGCGCGAGGCCCTCGCGGCCTTCGGGGCCGCCGACGTCCTGCTGGAGCGCTATCTCGTCCGGCCGCGCCACATCGAATTCCAAATTCTCGCGGACGCGTACGGCCACACGATCCACGTCGGCGAGCGCGAATGTTCGATCCAGCGCCGGCATCAGAAGCTGCTCGAGGAGGCGCCGTCCCTCGCACTCGACGACGGCTTGCGCGCGCGCATGGGCGCGGCGGCGGTGCGGGTCGCGCGCTCCGTCGGGTACACGAATGCCGGAACGGTCGAATTCATGCTCGACCCCTCGGGCGCGTTCTACTTCCTCGAAATGAACGCGCGCTTGCAAGTCGAGCATCCGGTGACCGAGATGGTGTTCGGCATCGACCTCGTGCGCTGGCAATTCGCGATCGCGAACGGCGCCGTCCTCACCCTCGCCCAGGACGACATCGTGCCGCGCGGCTGGGCGATCGAAACGCGCATCAATGCGGAAGATCCCGGTAACGGCTACCTGCCGGTGACCGGCCGCATCGACCGCTTCGACGTCCCGGAAGGCCCCGGGATCCGCGTCGATGCGGGCGTCTGCGCCGGCAGCGAGATCTCGATCTACTACGACTCGATGCTGGCCAAGCTGATCGCGTTCGGTCCGGATCGTGCGACCGCGATCGTTCGGCTCGCGGGCGCGCTCGCTGCCTTCCGCATCGACGGCCTGCGCACGAACGCGGGGCTGCAAGCCGAGATCGTGGCGACCGCAGCGTTCCGCGACGGCGACACGACGACGGCCTTCCTCGCCGAACACCCCGGCCTCGCTCGCGACGACGCGGACCGGGAACGGGAAGCCGCCGCGGCCGCGGTCGCGCTCGCCGCGGTGCTCCTCGACCCGCGATCGTTCCGGATCGCCGGTGCGGGCATCCCGGTCCGTTTGGAGGGACCCCGCGGCCCCGTGTCCGCCGTCGCTTCGCGCTTCTCGCACGACGGGTGGGAGATCGCGGGCGACGTGACGTTACGGGCCACGCTCGAACGCGTGGGGCGGCGCGTCGTCGTACGGGACGGCGGCGTCCGCTTCGCCGGCGACGCGGACGTCGAAGCGACCGGCGTGACGGTGCGGATCGACGGCCGCACGACGCACTTCCGGTTTGCAGCACCGCCCGATCTCGAACGAACGGCGGGCGCCGCCGCCCGTTCCGGCGGCGACACGATCGTTGCGCCGATGCCGGGTAAGGTGCTAACGGTGGCGGTGAAAACCGGCGACCTGGTTGCCGCGCGCGACCTGCTGGTCGTGCTCGAAGCGATGAAGATGGAACACCGCATCGAAGCCCTGCGGGACGGCGTCGTCAAGACGGTCGCCGTCGCGCCGGGAGCCCTGGTCGCGGGCGGCGCTGCACTAGTCGAACTCGAAGCCGTCACGACGCCTCAAGAAAGCACGGTGCCTGCGTGAGCGCTCTCTCGTTATCGTCGCTTCCGACCCACGTCAAGGTCTGCGAGATGGGCCCGCGCGACGGATTGCAGAACGAGCCCGGCATCGTCCCGGCCGGCGACAAGATTCGCTACATCGATTTACTTTCCGCGAGCGGTCTCGCCGTCGTCGAGACCACGTCGTTCGTGCGCCCGAATGCGATCCCGCAGCTGACCGACGCCGAAGAGGTGATGGCGGGGATCGAGCGCCGGCCCGGCGTGACGTACTTGTGCCTCGCGCCCAACGAACGGCGCCTCGCCCGCGCGCGCGCCGCCGGCGTTCGCGCGATCGCCGTCTTTACGGCGGCGTCGGAGTCGTTCGTCAAACGCAACATCAACATGTCGATCGACGAGTCGCTCGCAACGTTCGCGAGCGTCGTCAAATCCGCGCGGGCCGAGGGCATGTGGGTGCGCGGCTACATCTCGACCGCGTTCGGCTGTCCGTACGAGGGCGCGGTCTCGGTCGAAAGCGTCGTTCGCGTCGCAAGCGCGCTCGCCGAGATGGGCGTCGACGAGATTTCGATCGGCGATACGATCGGGGTCGGCACGCCGAACCAAGTGGTCGACGTCGCGGGGGCGCTCCAGACGCAGATGCCGGTCGAACGGCTCGCGATGCACTTTCACGACACCCGCGGCACGGCGCTCGCAAACGTGCTCGCCGCCCTGCAGATGAACGTCGCGATCTTCGATAGCTCGAGCGGAGGTCTCGGCGGTTGTCCGTACGCACCGGGCGCCACCGGCAACCTCGCGACCGAAGATCTGCTATATCTGTTGCACGGTCTCGGCATCGCGACCGGCGTCGATCTCGACCGCGTGCGCGCCGCGTCGCGCTTCATCGCGGGCGTGCTCGGGCGCGACGTCGTCTCCCGCACCTATCGCGCCCTCGAAGCCGCCGACGCCCGCAACGTGCCGGCGTGAGCCGCCCCGATTTCAAAGCACGTTTTCCGGCCGTGATGGCCGCGGCCGCGCACGGGCGGATCCTCGCCGACAATGCGGCGGGCGCGCAACTGCCGGATTCGGCGCTCGAACGGCTGCAGCGCTATCTCACGTACGATAACGCGCAGCGCGGCGGAATCTTCGCGCGCACGCGCGCGACGTCGGACATGGTCGACGAGGCGAAACTCGAATTCGCGGCGCTGGTGGACCAGCCCGTGGCCCGCGTCGGCATCGGCCTCAACGCGACCTCGCTTGCGATGTCGCTCTCGCGCTCGATCGCGAGCACGATCCAGCGCGGCGACCGCATCGTGGTCACGGCCGCCGACCACGAGGCCAACGTCGCGCCGTGGGTCTGGCTGCAACGCTTCGGCGCGCAGATCGACGTGGTACCGGTCGATGCGAACGGCGATCTCGACGAAGCGAAGTTTCGCGCGTTTCTCGACCGCGCGCCCGTCCTCGTCGCGTTACCGTGGGCGTCCAACGCGACGGGTACCGTCTTCGACGTCGGGCGGCTGGCGCGGCTGGCGAAAACGACGCGCGCCGTCGTCGTCGTCGACGGCGTCCAGGCGTTCCCGCACTTCGCGCTCGAGATCGATCCGGCGATCGACTTCGCGTTTTTTTCGGCCTACAAAATCTACGCGCCGCACCTGGGATTTTGGTACGCGAGCGCCGCGCTGCTCGACCGCTTCGTCCGCGCCGACGACGCGCACGTGCCCGGCGGCGACGCGCGCTATTGGACGCTCGAATGCGGCACGCAAAGCCACGAGGCGCTGGCGGGCTGGCTCGGCACGATGACGTACTTCCGCAGCGTCGCAGCGATGCCGCGCCTCGCCCTCGCGCTCTTCGCGCAATACGAGGAGACGGTCGCGAGCTACGCGCGCGCGCGCTTTGCGGAACGCGCACCCGCGCTGCGGCTCTACGGCCGCAACGCGTCGGCCGAGCGTCTCCCCGTCTTCGCCTTCAACGTCGCCGGAATGTCGAGCGACGAACTCGGCGAGCGCTTCGAGATGGCAAAGATCGAAGCGCGAGTCGGCGATTTTTACGCGCCGCGGCTGATGCACCGCATCGCAGACGACGCGTCGGGCCGCGCCGTCCGGTTGAGTTTCGCGCACTACAACACGATCGAAGAGGTGGACCGCTGCTTCGACGTCATCGATGCGGCGCTCGCGGCGCATTCGTTCGACGGCGACGCCGAGACGGGCGACGTCGAGACGATTCCGCGGTGACGCCGGACGCCGGCAGCGTCGAGCGCTTCACGGGACTCGCGGAACGTTACGACCGCTACCGGCCGGATTATCCGGCGGCTGCGATCGGCGCGCTCCTCGCCGGCCTGCCCGTTCCGGCGACCGTCGCGGACGTCGGCGCGGGCACGGGGATCGCGTCGCGCGCGCTCGCGCGGGCCGGCGCGCAGGTGATCGCGATCGAACCGAACGCCGAGATGCGCGCCTTCGCGCGTGCGACGGGCGTCGACGCGCGCGACGGGTCGGCCGCCGCCACCGGCCTCGCCGCGCGCAGCGTGGACGCGGTCGCGTGCTTTCAAGCCTTTCACTGGTTCGCGCAGAGCGAGGCGCTCTCGGAGTTCGCGCGCGTGCTCCGTCCGCGCGGCCGGCTCGCCATCGTTTGGAACGAACGCGATCTGACGACGGAATTCGCGCGCGGGTATCGCGATCTCGAGCGGCGACATAGCCGCCCCGGCATGCTCGCGGGCGCCGACTTCAGCGACGATCGGCTGCCGCCGCTCTTGCGGGACGCCGGCTTCGACGACGTGCGGCTCGAGACGTTCGAGAACGCGCAGCGCTTCGATCTCGCGGGCGCCCTCGGCCGCATGCGCAGCTCGTCGTACGCGCCGCGCTCGGGGCCGGCACTCGACGCGCTGCTCGCCGGCCTCGAAGCGCTCTTCGCACGTCACGCGGACGCCGGCGGTCGCGTGGAACTTCGGTACCGTACCGAAGTGTGGACGACGCACCTCGCGAGCGGGCCGTGAGCGGACCGCTCGCAATCCGCTTCGACACCCTCCACGATCACGCGGAGGAGAAGCCGAAGCGCAACGGCGTTCTCATCGTCGAAGACGGCCGGATCGTGCGGGTCGGCGGCGCGGAGACGCCCCTTCCCGAGGGCGCGCGCGTGCTCGCCGCACCCAGCGTCGTGCCGGGTCTCATCAACGCCCACGTCCATCTCGAAGTGCGCGGCGAAGCGCAAACGACCACGGTATTCGTGCTCACCACACCGACGCAGCGGGCGCTAGCCTGTGCGGACAACGCGCGCCGGACGCTCTTCTCCGGCGTCACGGCCGTGCGCGATCTCGGCAGCACGGAGAGCCTCGCCATCGACGTGCGCGACGCGATCGCCGCCGGCACGCTCGTGGGCCCGACGATCGTGGCCGCCGGACGCGCGGTCTGCATGACGGGCGGGCACGGCTGGTTCATCGGCCGGCAGGCCGACGGCGAATGGGACGTGCGCAAAGCGGTGCGCGAACAGCGTCGCGACGGCGCCGATTGCATCAAGTTCATCGCGACGGGCGGCGTGCTCACCAAAGGTGCCGTCCCCGGCATCGAACAGCTCTCCGAAGACGAATTGCGCGCCGGAATCGACGAAGCGCACAAGCACGGCATGCGCTGCGCCGCGCATGCGATCGGCACGGGCGGCATCAAGAACGCGTTGCGCGCCGGCATCGATTCGATCGAACACGGCCATCTCGTCGACGACGAGGGGATCGCGCTGTTTCTCGAGACCGGCGCGTACCTCGTCCCCACGCTCGCGGCGATCAAATGCATCCTCGAAGGCGGCGAGGATGCCGGCATGCCGGATTTCGTGCTGCGTAAAGCGCGCGAAATTGCGGAGAACGCCGAAGCGAATCTGCGGCGGGCGCGCGCGGCGGGCGTCCGGTTCGCGGGCGGCAGCGACGCGGGCACGCCGTTCAACTATCACGATGCGTACGCGTACGAACTCGAACTGATGCAATCGATGCTCGGCATGAGCGCGGCCGAGGCGCTGCGCACGGCCACGGTCGAGGCGGCAGCATTGCTCG